>Ga0272446_1001367_pt1 | contig 35489 bp, 33 predicted proteins | sample YNPCB0061_FD_194587 | JGI IMG/M metagenome (GOLD analysis project Ga0272446, IMG submission 194587) | Hot spring microbial mat communities from Yellowstone National Park, WY, United States - YNP-CB-006-1 | ecosystem: Environmental > Aquatic > Thermal springs > Hot (42-90C) > Sediment | place...
GAGCTTGGCGATGTGAACCTAGATCGCTAGCCCGTGATCCAATACGACGCGCGCGATTGTGCATCCAATTGTCTGAAGCAGTAGGAGCAATCGTGCGCGTCAGCGGCTCGTTCAGACGCTCATTCAACCGGAGCGGGATCATTCCCGCTTTCATTGAGCCCTTGCTCAATACCGCCGCGGTCATCCGGCACAGTCGGCGTAGAAGGTGTATCTTTGTTTCTGTAAATTGACGGAACGGGCCTGACCGAGAGCGGCGGGCTCGGGTGTATCCCTGGCGTTGCCTAGACGACCAGGAAAGGAACATCCGATGACCCGCCCGAGCGATTGTACCCTATCCCCCGACCTGGTACAGCTGATTGCTGACCAGGGATTGGACGCATTGCCGGAACTGATACGAATTGTCATTCATCATGCCATGAACGCTGAACGTAGCCAGTATCTGAACGCCGAATTGCATGAACGCACCGCCGAGCGGCGCGGCTATGCCAATGGCTACAAGCCCAAAACGGTGACGACGCGCATCGGCAAGGTCACGTTTGACGTGCCGCAGGTGCGCGACAGCAGCTTTTATCCCCAGGCGCTGGAGAAGGGACTGCGCAGCGAACGCGCGCTCACGCTGGCGCTGGCCGAGATGTATGTCCAGGGCGTCTCGACGCGCAAAGTTGCCGCGATCACCGCGCAGTTGTGCGGCGTCGAACTCACCTCGACGCAGGTCAGTCGCGCGGCAGCGCAACTGGATGCTGCGCTGGAACAGTGGCGCACCCGCCCGCTGGCGGTTTGCCGCTATCTGCTGCTGGACGCGCGCTACGAAAAGGTGCGCATCGTTGGGCAGGTGCGCGACGCTGCGGTCTTGATCGCGATGAGTGTTCGTGATGATGGCAAACGCGCCATTCTGGGCGTCTCGGTCGCGGTGGGCGAGCACGAAACGCATTGGCGGCAGTTTCTCCAGAGCCTGGTGCAGCGCGGCTTGACCGGCGTGCAACGGATCGTCAGCGATGCGCATGACGGGCTGCACGCCGCCCGGCGCGCGGTCTCTGGCGGCGTACCCTGGCAGCGCTGTCAGTTCCATCTGCAGCAGAACGCCCAGGCGTACGTGCCGCGGCAGGAACTGAAGACCGAGGTGGCGGCGGACATTCGTGCGATCGCGTTGCCGTGATTGATCGCGGCACAGTGATTGCGCTTGATCGGCCAGCGGCGCTCATCAGTACGCATCTGCCGCCGCAACGGGTGCAATTCCGCGTCAGCAATGGCTTCGACCCGCGCTGGCTGGAGGGTTTGCCCGGCGTCCAGCGCGCGCGCCGGCATGACGATCAGGTCACGGTTGATGGCGACGAGCGGTTGCTGGGGCGTGTGACCGCGGCGCTGGGCGAGCGCGGGTATCCCGTTGATGATCTGCGCGCCGCCCGCCCGACGCTTGAGGATGTCTTTCTGACTCTCACCGGACGGCCAATCAACAATTGAGCGTTGGGTCATTGCTTACGCTTTGGAGGAGCCTTCTTAGCCGGCCTGGCCGCCAGCATGCGGCCAATATAAAAATACGGTGTGGCGGCGCGGCGAAGCCGCGCCACGACCGCTTTTGGCAGGCGGAGATGCCCATTGGCATAGGACAAGCGTGAACTGTTACCTCGCAACTATGAATCGACATTCTGGAGGAAATACGCTTATGACTGCATGGATTCAGATGAGCCGGGTGGAACTTCGGCTGTTATTGCGTGAGCCATTGTCGGCGTTCTTTAGTCTGGCGTTCCCGCTGCTGCTACTGCTGGTTTTCGGCGGCATCTTCGGCAATGAGCCGATTACCGGTATGGATGGGCGCGGCGCGATGGATCTCTCAACTCCTGGTTATATCGCCATGATCATTGGCACTGGCGCGCTGATCAGTCTGCCGGTCACGCTGGCCAGTTATCGCGAACGCGGGGTGCTGCGCCGTTTCCAGGCCACGCCGCTTCAGCCGGCGATTATTCTCGCGGCGCATCTGGCGGTTCACCTGATGATCACGCTGCTTGGCACATTGCTGCTGGTCGGAACTGGCGCGGCGCTGTTCCAGCTCCGCATGCCCGCCGATCCGCTGGCGTTGCTGGGCGCGGTGCTGTTGAGCAGCATCTGTTTTTTCGCGGCGGGTTGCGCGTTGGCCGCGATTGCCACCAGCGCGCGCGCGGCGCAAACGATCGGGATGGCTGTTTTCTTCCCGATGCTCTTTCTCTCAGGCGCGGCGCTGCCCCGCGCGGTCATGCCCGAACATATCCAGCGGATTGGTGATGCGTTGCCCCTGACCTACGTCACAAACCTGCTGAGCGATCTGTGGTTTGGCGAGGGCTGGAATCTGTTCGCGCTTGCGATTCTTGCGCTGCTGGCAGTTGTCGGGATCACAGTCGCGGCCCGAACCTTTCGCTGGGAATAAGTATGAACGATGGAGTTACCATGAATCTTCCAACTTCTGATGAATATCGCGCACCCGCGCCCGAGCATCACCCGCTGCCCGCGGCCGCGCCTGGCGCGATTGTCATGCTGATCGGCATTGTGCTGCTGTTCCACGCGCTTGGTTGGCTCGCGCTGCCCACGAACTGGTGGGCGCTCGCCATCCTTATTCCCGTCGGAGCTTCGGCGTGGGGCGCGTGGCGGCGGGCGGCGACGGTTGGCTACTGGGATCGAGCGGCAGTCACCACCCTGGCGACCGCGGGCTTCCCGCTTGCGGTAGCGCTGATTTTCCTGTTTAATCTGGATTGGGTGGTGGTCTGGCCAATCTTCCCGATCATTGCCGGACTGGTCATGCTGGCGGGGGCGCTGACGCCCCATGAACGCCAGTAGCATTCGTGACAGGGGAAGCATATGAGCGTATCTCAGGCGACAGGCCGCCATGCCGAGTCCGCGCACGACCAGTTGCTGGAGCGGCGCTGGTTCGCTATCTGGCATATCGTCTGTCTGAGCGCCCTGGTGCTGGCCAGCGGGGTCGCCCTGCGCGACCTCGCTCCCGACGAGGCGACACGTATGCTGTTGTTGGCCGTTGGCCTGACCGCATGGCATAGTATCATTCTGGTGCGCCATGAACCCAGTGAGGCCCGGCCAGTCGCCATGCTGGTGTATTGCGTGGGAATGTTTCCGCTCTTTGGGGCGCTGCTGATGCTGCACCCGGCATTCCTGTTCGTGACCTTCGGGCTGTACGCCCAACTCTTCCAGCGGCTGCCCTGGCGCTTACTGTTGCCAGTAGGCGGCCTCTTCACGGTATTGCTGATCGCGCACCATCTGCGCTCGTTTGGCCCAATCTCGCTTACCGGGGCGATTATCATCACGCTGGTCTTTGTTACCGCCACGCTTCTGGCATTGATGCTTGACACGCTCAACCAGCAGAACCGTGAACGTCTGCGGATTATTACCGAACTGGAACGGACGCGCGCCGAACTTGCGGCGGCGGAGCGGCAGGCTGGCGTACTTGCCGAGCGTGAGCGCCTGGCGGGCGAGATTCATGATGCAATGGCGCAGGGCTTTGCCAGCGTGGTCATGCACCTGGAGGCGCTGGAACAGGCGCAACCGCCGCTTCCGCCCCAGGCGCAGCGCTACCTCGACAATGCGCGCACGGTCGCGCGTGAAAGCCTTGCGGAAGCGCGCCAGGTTGTCTGGGCCTTGCGACCGCGCACCCTTGACGGCGTCGTCCTGCTTGATGCGCTGCGGCAGGTCGCAATCCGCTGGACGGAAGAAACCGGAGTGATGGCCGCGGTTGCGGTAAGCGGCGAACCGGCGGCGCTTGGCGCTGACGCTGATCTCCTCCTGCTGCGCGCCGCGCAGGAAGGGCTTGCGAACATTCGCAAACATGCCGGCGCGCGGAATGTAACCCTCACGCTGACCTATTTCGCCGACCGGTGCGTCCTTGATATTCAGGACGACGGCCAGGGATTCGCCCCCGCCGCGCCAGTCGCCGTACACCCGGCGCATGGCGGTTTCGGGCTAGCCAACCTGCGCGCGCGCGCCGCGACGCTTGGCGCAACCGTCGCGATTGAGAGCGCGCCTGGCGAAGGAACAACCTTGTCTGTCAGCATCGGTCAGTGAGTGCGAAATGATCAGGAGGGGTGAGATGCCGACGCCGCTGCGGTTGCTTATTGTTGATGATCATCCAGTGGTGCGCGCCGGGCTTGCCGGCATGCTTGCCGGGCAAGCGGATTTTGTTGTGGTTGGCGAAGCCGCCGATGGCGCGATGGCGCTGGCATTGGCAGCCGAGGTGCATCCCGACCTGATTCTGCTTGATCTGCGGATGCCGGCGCTTGATGGCGTTGCAACTATCGAGCAGTTGCGCGAGCGCGGCGTCACTGCTCGCATCCTTGTCCTCACAACGTATGATAGCGAAGATGATATTGTGCGCGCAGTAGCGGCGGGAGCGACCGGCTATTTGCTCAAGGATGCGCCGCGCGAACGGCTCTTTGATGCAATCCGGGCGACAGCGGCGGGCAAAAGCGTTCTCGCGCCCGAAGCCGCGGCGCGCCTGCTTCAGCGCGTGCGCGCGCCGGTTGCGGAGCCGCTGAGCCCGCGTGAACTCGCGGTGCTGCGGCTGGTGGCTCAGGGCGCCAGCAACCGTGAGGTTGGCTGGGCGCTGCATATTAGCGAGGGCACGGTCAAAACGCATCTGGCGAATATTTTCGGCAAGCTTGGCGTAGATGACCGTACGGCAGCGGTGACGGTTGCACTGCAGCGATCGCTGATTGAGATGTAGCGCGCCTTTCCACAGCTTTCAGCAGGCTTAATCGCCATTCCATCCAGCATACGCAGGGTCAATCCGGCGGGCACAATCGCCGCCTGTGCTGCCATCTCGCCGGCAGGCCATTACATCAAGGGTGAATTTGCTGCGCAACCCGAAGTTCATCGGCAAGATCGCCGCCGCGTAATGCGCGATCAATCGCTCGATAGAACCAGAATGGGTCAATCGCATCACCGCTTATAGCCGGCATACGCGTCCTTGCCGCCTGGGGAGTTTGCCACTGCCGCGCATACTGTTCGTACACGGCGCGTATGTCGGGCCGGATTTCCGGCTGCGCGAGTACGGCCTCGGCCAGCGAACGACGCGCGGGAAACCCGCCCTGGAGGTCAATCACGCTATCGCTCAGGTAGCGCAGCCAGCTCCAGCATGCCTCCGGCGCGGCAGCGGATCGGGAGATGTACAACCCGCCCACGCGATAGTCGGATCCATCCAGTCCCGCCGCGTCAACTGGCGGCGCGATAACGCCAGTCCCCGCGCTATCAGCGCCATTCAATGGATCAAGGCTGTCGCCGAACCGCAAGAGGGTTGGCATGGCAATCGCCTCAGGCAGCTCCGGCGCGTCTATCGCATAGCCATACAGCGCCGGCTGTGGCGATGTTTCGCGCAGCAAATCGATCAGTTGCTGCAACTGTCGCTGGAGCGTGGGATCGCCGAAATTCGGCGTCAGGGCGTTATCGCGCTCAACGAATGGCTCGATGCCATAGCGGCTCAGGAAAAACGCAAGATCAGTCACTGAAAGACCAGACGGCGCAAGCCCATAGACCTGACGCGCTCCATTTTGCTGGCGAACCTGTGTTGCCAGCGCGACAAGTTCATCGATAGACCAGCCTGGCTGCGGCGGCGGCAGACCGGCTTCATCAAGCAGATCGCGGTCGAAAAACACCATGCGGACACTGACGCGGTATGGCAGCCCGATCAATCTCCCGTCAACCCGCATCCGTTCAACCAGCGCCGGGGGGAAGTCGTCGTGCGGGAAGGTGCGATCCGCATCAAGCAGTGGTCGCAGGTCAATGACGCTTGCGCTTTCTTCCGGCGATGGCGTGAGCGGATAGGCGAAACAGTCGGCGGAATCCGCCAGAGCGCCGATGCTTATGACGCCTGATGGCGCTGCCTGCAGTTGGATATCAATCCCGGGAACTTCACGGCGGAATTTTTCGACAATCGGTTGCAGCGCCGCGGGGGAAAGTCCAACCGCTGTGAATCGAATGCGTTCTTCAGCAATTGCAGGCGGAACCGGCGTCGCAACAATAATGGTTTCACTGACCGGTTGGGTTTCCGCGGCGATTGCTGCGACTTCAGCATCGAAACCGGCCTGAGCTTCGATCAATGCCTGGCGCATATTCAGGCCATCGCGGCGTACCAACTGAAACACGCTTACAAGCGACCCCCTGAGTAACCCGCCCGCTACCGCTGCGCGCCCGGAAGGCGAGCGGGCGATCATATGCTCAACAACTGCGCGCCGTTCATCGTCCATCCGCTCCCAGAAACCAGTCTGTTCCGCCAGCGACTTGCGAGCGGGCAATTCTGCCGCGGCGACGCCGCCAGCGGCCAGCAAACCCGGCTGGTCGGCCAGAAAGCGCAACCAGCTCCATGCCGCCACGGGGTGGCGGGTTCCGCCGCTGATCGCGAAACCGATCCGCTGTTCAAAATCAGCCAAAGGCAAGGGCGGAATGGCCGCGACGCCAATTGCGAAGCCTGGGGTCAGGTTCGGGTTATCCTGAAGCAGCGTTGAGAGCCAGATGCCAACCCTGCCGGAACGTATCAACCCATCGAGTGCGGCCTGTGCGGCAAGATCATTATTCGACGCCCCCGAGACGAACAATACACGCTGGTCGGCCAGAGGCATCGCCCGCTGCAGTACACGCTCAATCGCAGGGGCGGCAAGCGTTATCTGTTCCGGTGGTTGAGTGAAAAGCTCGGGCTCCGCTTCCGCCAGTAACCCAAGCAGCGCATAGTCGGCGTTATTGGCTGTCGCCAACCCATACACTGGATCGGTCGCGGAACCAAGCTGAGCAATTGACTCCGCCGCCGCTAAAACATCGTCCCACGACCAGTCGGGCGCCGGCGGGGGTAATCCCGCGCGCGCCCAGAGTTCGGCGTTATAGGAGAATGTTGGTATGAGGCGGAACGACGGCAGCAGTGGAACGCCATTCGCGAGCGCGCCAAAGTCGAGCATGCCAGGGAAGTAGTCATCCGCGGGAAAGCCTGGGTCGGCCTCAATCAGGGGGCGCAGGTCGAGCACATAGCCGTCGCGCAACAGGTCAGGAGTCACCTGCCGCGCCGCAATCACATTGGCGCTGCGTACATGGTCGAGCATCATGGCTCTGTAGTCGAACACCCCGTCCTGCAGAAAGGCGCGTACATCCTTCAGCACAATCTGTTGCACCCGTACGCCCGACTGAGAGGCATGGAATGCGCCAATGAGCGGCGCATACCGATCAGCTTCCCATTCTTCCACGCCAAAGGTAATCGTTACCTGCTGATCACTGGCATCGACGGGAATGCTGGTCACAGGATCGATCGCGAAAGGCGACGCGGACGGCATTTCATTGGCCGGCGGGGGAGTGTTGAAAGCGCATGCACCGCAGAATAGCGCGACAATCAGTGCGAACAGTCCAATACGCCCCCTGTTCGAGCAGTGTTTTCTCATGGCGTCGTGCATGCTCCGCTCACCCAGGCCTGAGATGACATGTCTGCCGCGAGTACGCCGCGGATCGCAATCAGCGCGATAGCCGCGCCCAGGATAGCCCAGACCGGGAAGCGGCGTTTTGCCGGCGCTGGTACAGATGCTGGTGATTGCATTGACAGAACTTTCCTTATGAATGACTGCATGGACGCGGCGTTTTCCGACAGCGCCACTCAAGGCGGCGGTCGCGACGCGATGACTGGAGCGTAGCATGGCCGATACGCTGTTATGCCATCAATAAGATCAGTCGCATGGGAGGGGACGCGGGCGCGCCTGGCGTTACACAACCCGCTGGTATGCGGCATATAGACCATGCGGGGGTATGACGCGGCTATGCCGCGTCATACCCCCGCACAAACAAGCGGCATTCACTTGCGTGCTGCCGCCGGGTTACCGCCGCGGCGGGAGCGCGCCACGCAGCGCCCATGCGGCGCAGAAGGCATGCAGCGCGCTGATCGCCAGCAACAACGGCGTCGTGCCAGTGGCTGCCACCAGCAGACCACCAAGTGCGACCCCCAACGGTTCCATACCATACGAAACGGTGCGGAAGGCGCTGATCACGCGCCCATGCAGATGATCCGGAGTCGCCGCCAGCCGTTCTGTCACCACTGCGACATCATAGGCCGGCCAGCACAGGTGGATCAGTACCCAGGCCAGGGTCAGCGCCGCCATGTTGTCAGCGAGCGCCAGCACCGCAATCGCCGCAACCCACACGACTGATGAGCCGGCCAGGATTGCCCGTAGCGGAACGCGAGCATAGATCGCTGGCGCGACAGCCGCGCCAAGCACCGCCGCCGCGCCGGCCACGCCAAACACCAGCCCCAGTTGGGGCGCGCTCAGCCCCAACTGGGGCTGGGCGACAATAACCGTTAGCAGATAGAGTGGCGCCTGAAGGCAGTTCAGGCTTGCGGTCAGCAGCATCAGGAAGCGCAATGGTTGGCTGCACCAGAGGAATGCCATCCCTTCGGCGAGCGCATCGCGCAGCCTGCCGCCAGCCGGGCGCTCCGCTGCCTGCAGTTTCCGCCGTATTGCCAGCAGTGCCCCGCCCGACGCCAGATACGACAGGCCATCAACCAGGTAGGCCAGCGCCGCGCCAGGAATACCGCCGCCGCCTGCGCCAATCACCAGGCCGCCCAGGCTTGGCCCCAGCACCTCCGCCGCCGACTCAACCCCCTGATTGACGGCGCGCGCCGGGGCAAGCTGGGTGCGCTCGACGACGCTGGGCAGCGCCGCGAGTTCGGCGACGGCGAACAGCACCGTGCAGATGCCCTGAAGAAACACCACCACAAAGAGCTGCGCCACGCTCAGGACATTCAGCGCATAGGCCGCCGGAATACTCAGCAGCAGCAGGAAACGAATAAGATCACAGGCCACCAGCACCCGCTTGCGATCGGCGCGGTCGACCCACACGCCGGCGGGGATGCTGAACAGCAGGTACGGCAGTTGCTGCGCGGCGGCCAGCAGACCGGCCAGCGCCGGCGAGTTGGTCAGCGCCAGCGTCAGGATAGGTAGCGCCAGCTGCGACACCCGCCCGCCAATTGATGAAATGGCGCCGGCGATGGTGAGCAGCACAAAGTCGCGGTTGCGCTGTAATGGCACTTCGTTATTGACTGAAGCGAGCGTCTGTTCAGGAGTTGTTTGCATGGCGCAAGACAATCATAGCCATGTATCCAGTTGGTTGAAACCGGCGAATGATATCACAATCATCGGCATGGCTGAACTCATCCAAGGATCAGCGTCTGTGCTATTTCCGGCTTTTGATCGAGTTACACAACATGATTGTTGGGAACGCGTCCGGCACGCCCGCGAAGAAGCGGAAGCGGCTGTTCATTGCGGTATGGGTGCGGCGGTGTAGCCACCACACCCATACCGCCTTAATCCGCAATACATGCTGCCGCGCCGCAGGCGCACTGGAGATACGCGGCGGTCAGACTAATCGTATTGCAGCTCAATGCTTCCGGCGGCCCCTCGGCCACAATCATCCCGCCCGCCGCGCCGCCGTCCGGCCCTATATCAATGAGCCAGTCGCAGGCCCGCAGCACATCCAGATTATGTTCAATCACGATAGCCGTATGCCCGCGATCAACCAGCCGGTGCAGCATATCAACCACATGCTGCACGTCGGCGCTATGCAGCCCGGTGGTCGGCTCATCCATGATATAGACGACCCGCTCACGTTCCGGCAGGCTGAGTTCACGCGCCAGCCGCACCCGCTGCGCCTCGCCGCCGGAGAGGGTGTAGGCGCTCTGGCCAAGCTGCAGGTACCCCAACCCAACATCAGAAAGTACCTGGAGCGGGCGCGCGATGGCCGGCTGATCGGCGAAAAATGACAGCGCCGTCTCAACATCCATCGCCAGCACATCGGCGATACTCTGCCCGCGGTATGTCATCGCCAGCGCCTCACGGGTATACCGCGCGCCATCACATTCCGGGCAGACTACCCAGGCATCCGGCAGGAACTGCATTTCAACCCGCTGCTGGCCTAACCCTTCACACACCGGGCAGCGCCCGCCGGCGACATTAAAACTGAAATGGCTCGCGGTCCAGCGGCGTTCTTTTGCCACCGGCGTCGCGGCAAAGAGCGCGCGAATAGCATCAAAAATATCTACGTATGTTGCCGGAACCGAGCGTGGCGAACGGCCAATCGGCTCCTGAGTGACAATCACCACGCGCGTCACCTGCTCCCAGCCATCAAGCGTATCATGCGCGCCGGCCGGTTCAGTCGCGTTATGGAGCCGCGCCGCTAACGCCGGGTAAAGCGTGTCGACCACCAGACTGCTCTTGCCGCTGCCGCTCACCCCGCTGACGCCAACCAGACGCCCAAGCGGAAAGCGCGCGGTAACGTGGCGCAGGTTGTTGTGCCGCACACCGCTCAGCGTAATCCATTGCGCCGGTGGATCGCGGCGCGCGCGCGGCGGCGTAACCGCCAGTTCGCCACTGAGATACCTGCCAGTCAGCGAGCCCGGCGTCGCCGCGACGTCCTTTGGCGTCCCCTGAGCGACAACTGTACCGCCATGAACGCCGGCGCCCGGCCCGATATCAATCAGCCAGTCCGCCGCGGCAATAATCGCCGGGTCGTGCTCAACGACCAGCACGCTATTGCCTTCATCACGCAACCGGCGCAGCGTTGCCAGCAGCGCATCCACATCGCGTGGGTGCAGCCCGGTGGTTGGCTCATCCAGCACATACAATACCCCAACCAGCCCGCCGCCGATCTGTGTGGCTAATCGAATACGCTGGTGTTCGCCATGCGAAAGCGTGTCTGCTGGCCGATCCAGCGTCAGATAGGGCAACCCGACAGCACAGAGCACCCGCAGCCGCTCACGGATTGTAGCAAGCACATCCGCAACCAGCGTATGCTGGCCAGGAGGAAGCAAGCGCGGATCGTCGGCCAGGCGACTTATCCAGGCATAGGCGTCACTCAGCGGCAGCCGGTCAACCGCGGCGAACGACTGATCGGCGACAGTCACGCCACGCGCTTCGGGGCGCAGGCGGGTGCCATCACATGCCGAACAGGGACGCCGGCGCATATAGCTCTGGTACTGCTGGCGCATGGTATCAGCATTCGTCTCACGATAACGGCGGGCGATCATTGGTGCCAGCCCTTCGAAGGTGGTTACTCGTTCGCCCGAAAGGCCCGACTCACGTTCGCTCTGGTACACAAAGCGGAAGGTTGCGTCGCCGGTGCCATAGAGTAACGCGTCGCGGAATGCTTCCGGCAGGGTGTTCCAGGGTTGTTCAAGATCAACATCATAGTGCGCCGCCAGCGCGCGCAGTAGCTGAACTTCCCACACCGGGCGCCTGGTTCGAATCTCGCCATACCAGCGCACTGCGCCATCAAGGATGGAGCGGCGCGGATCCTGCACAATCAGCTCCGGGTCCACTTCCAGGTGCGTCCCCAGGCCATTGCAGTCCGGGCACATGCCGGAGGGGGTATTCCAGTTAAACAGACCAGGCGTCGGCTTGCGCACGCTCACGCCACAGACCGGGCAGGCGTAATGTTCAGTCCATAACGAAAATGAGCCGTCGCCATCGTCAATCGCGACAACCCCCTTGCCAAGCTCTAGCGCGCTGGTGAGCGCCTGGAGCAGATGTTCAGAAGGCCCGGATGCGCCATTCAGCAGACTCGCGGGCGCAAGCGTCGCCGCCAGCGCGAAGATCGTATGCGGGCGCGCCGGGTCAAGGGATGGAACGGCATCAAGCGCCATATCCTCGCCATCAACCCGCACCTGCGTCATACCAGCGCGCCGCGCCGCGGCCAGCGCCGACGCCGGATCGCCAAGCCGCTGGCGCACCAGCGGCGCAAACAGCCGCACTTCGGTCGCCGGCGCGGCGCGTACCAGCGCCTGGGCGATCTGGCTTGCCGTGCGCGGCTGGATGGCGCGCTGGCAGCGTGGACAATGCGCCACGCCAACACTGCCGAACAGCACCCGCAGATAGTCGCTCACCTCGGTAACGCTGCCAACCGTCGCGCGCGGGTTCGGGAAGCCAGCCTCCTGGGCAATCGCGATCGCCGGCGGCAGACCGCTCACCGACGCAACCTGAGGCTTGGGGAGCTGATCCACCAGCGAGCGCGCCCGCACTGACAGGCTCTCGACAAAGCGCCGCTGCGCCGCCGCATAGATAACATCAAAACAGAGCGAGGACTTGCCGCTCCCGCTGACGCCGGTGACAACCACCAGTTTGCCGCGCGGGATGGCGAGATCGACATGGCGCAGATTATGCTGCGCCGCGCCGCGTACGACAATATGCTGATCACTCACAACGCCCTCCCCGTCAGAACTCCCGCCGTCTCGACAAGCGTCGCGCGGAATGATTCTTCAACATCCGCCAGTTCATCCAGCGTCTCGGCCAGTCCCATCCAGTTCTGCGCAACCGCCGCCGCATGGGCGCGGCCAAACTGTTCGGCCTGGCGTGTTTTCAGCGCCGCCAACTCCCGATGGTGAGGCGCAAAGAAACGGGCGAAATCGTGGGCGCGCCTGGCGCCAAGCGCCAGTGAAAAGAAGACCATAAAACCGCGCTCAGCCTCAGTAATCGCTCCGCCGCGCGCATGTTTCGCGAAGGCGCGAATAGCGTCCGCCCCAATAGGAAAGCGCTCACGTTCAGCCCAATCCGCCGCGCTGGCGTAAATTGCCTCAAACGACGCCACTGCCTGGGTGAACAACTCCGCATGATCAACCGCGCGCTCACGCTCCGGGCGGCACCAGAAACGATACGCGCCACGGCGATAGGTCACGCGCGTCGCCCGCCATGCGCGCTCCAGCGCATCACGCGCAATTGGCACATAGGGGTAGCCGCCAGGGTCGTGCACGAAGACCTGTTCGTCATCCATGGCATAGGCCAGCGCATAATGGTCAGCGCCGCCAAGCCCGGCGGCATTCGGCATATAGGCAAGGTGCCCCATATCAAGCGGGCCCAGCAGCACCGGGCCATGGGATAACTCATTCTGAAGCGCCTCCCATGGCGGGTCGCCATCACGCCCGGCGCGTTCCACAAAACGAAACCCCAGCATCGTCAGCGCATGCGAAATACCCGAATCCGGCGCGCCAAGGCTGAACAGCAGCTTGCGGCGCTGCATCAGCACCGCACCCAGACCAACGCCGGTCAGCGCCTCAATCAGCGCCGGGTCAACCGTTTCCCCAATGGTATCAAGCAGCATTGCGGCGCTATTGGCATAACAGTATTGCCCGATTCCAATATACCGTGGCATATCCATCCTCCTCATGATCGTCGGGCCGCTCCGGCCACCGGAAGCAGTATAGCCAGCAAGTGGCCTTGACGGTAGAGCCAATCATTGCTATATTGACAAGACCACTTGCCGGTATGACCTCACTCTGCGACGCGGAGAGGGTTTGCGCCAACCAGGAGGGCAATGGTGCCGCGTACCAATCGTCATGTTGAACTGCCGGCGCTTAACCCCGCGCTGACAACGCCGCTCTTCCAGCAGGTGTATGAACGCCTGCGCCGCGCCATCCTGACCGGCCAGATCCCGCGTGGTGCGCGTCTCCCTTCAACCCGCGCCCTGGCTCGTGAGTTAGGCGTGGCGCGGATTACCATTCAGGCCGCATTTGACCAGCTTATCGCCGAAGGGTATATTCAGGGCGTCATCGGCTCCGGAACCTATGTTGCGCCAGAGTTACCCGAGGAGGCGATCTTTACCGACTCCGCGCCCATGCCAGCCCAACCAGCGCGCGGACGACGGACGCTCTCGGCGCGGGGTATTGAACTGGCAGGCGCGCCCTATCTGCCGCCGCCGCTCATCACCCCTGAGCATGGGCTCCAGTATGCCTTCCGTGTCGGTCTGCCGGCGCTTGACGCCTTCCCATTCGCGCTCTGGGGGCGGCTGCGCGCCCAGTGCTGGCAGCAGGTCGGGCGCGAAACCTTGAGCTATCAGCATCCCCTTGGCGCATGGCCGCTGCGCGTGGCAATCGCCGCCTATCTGGGGCCGGCGCGCGGCGTTCACTGCACGCCCGAACAGGTCATTATTGTCGCCGGAGCACAGCAGGGCATAGACCTGGTCGCGCGTGTCCTGCTCGACCCTGGCGATATGGTGTGGCTGGAAGATCCCGGGTATCTTGGGGCGCGCGGAGCATTACTGGCGGCTGGCGCGCGTGTGATACCAGTGCCGGTTGACGCCGAAGGGCTTCAGGTGCAGGTTGGCCGCGCGCGCGCGCCCGAGGCCAGGCTGGCGTTTGTTACGCCATCGCACCAGTTCCCCCTGGGCGTCACCATGAGCCTGGCGCGGCGGCTGGCGCTGCTCGAATGGGCCAGCGCCGCTGATGCCTGGGTGCTGGAAGATGACTATGATAGCGAATATCGCTACATTGGCCGTCCACTCACGGCGCTCCAGGGGCTCGACGCGGTGAGCCGGGTGATCTACCTTGGCACATTCAGTAAAACGCTGGCACCGGCGTTACGGCTTGGCTATCTAGTTGTACCCAACGATCTGGTGGAAGCCTTTACGCGAGCGCAGCTGTTTACCGACCTGCACCCGCCTATTCTGGAGCAGCATGTACTCGCGACCTTCATCAATGATGAACATTATGCCCGGCATATTCGCGCCATGCGGGTACTGTACGCCAAACGTCAGCAGGCGCTGCTCGCCGCGCTCAGCGCGGCCGGTCTTGGCGCGGCGCTGGAAACGCCGGAGGTTCCGGCGGGGTTGCACCTGGTAAGCTGGCTGGCCGCGGATCGTGACGACCAGGCGCTCGCCCAGCATGCGGCGCGACTGGGCGTGGATGTGATGGCGCTGTCACGCTTCGCCATCCAGCCGCTGGAACGACCCGGCCTGCTGCTAGGCTTTGGCGCCGTCACCCCGGATGAACTGCCACGGAGCGTTCAGCGGCTTGCCGCCGCTTTGCAAGTGTAACGGGTCGTTCGCGCTATATCGCCCTGTTAGCGGCTAAACGTGATGCACATGGCCGGCTACCCTATCCGCCGGCTTCCGCCCGATATACAGCACATGGTCCGCCGCCCCCAGTAACGCCGGATCGTGCGCCAACCGTTCATTCAACGTTACCCAGGCTTCCCATGCCTCGCCGGTCAGCGCATTAATCGCCGCTTCATGACCAGCAACAATCCCCTCAACACCCAGTAACGCCACGGTTGTCAGGCCGGCAGCCTCCATACATGGCACGACTTCCGCCGGGTGCGCGAAATAGGCATGCGCCAGATCGTCCCCTTGATCATGGATTCCAGTCTGCAATACCCGTTCCACATAGGAGGGATCGCGCACGATCCAGAGCGGATCCTTGATGGCGGCGTCGCGAAAAGGCGCGAAGCGGGTAATGAATGCTGCGGCCAGAATGCCGCCAGGCCGCATGCGGCACAGCGCCGCGTCAATGGCGCGCGCGCGATCATCCGAAGTGAGTAAGTGGTAGAGCGGCCCAAGCAGCAGCGTTACATCAAACTCGCCGGTGATCGTCGCCGGCAGATCCAGCGCATCGGCCTCAATAATCGCCTCAAGCGTCACCCCAGACGCTTCGGCATACATCCGCGCGCGATTAAGTTGCACCGGTGACAGATCAACCAGCGTTACGGTATAGCCCTGGGCGGCCAGCGGCACACTGTAGCGCCCCGGCCCGCCGCCAATATCCAGCACCCGCGCCGGCGGCGGCGGCAGCACCCGCGCCAGCGCGCGCATCGTCACCGCATACTCCATCCGGTGCCGCTCCAGGCGCGTCCACTCACGTTCGCCATATGCGTCGTAAAATTTCGCTACCCGCGACATTATTCCGGCTCCTTGCGCTGCATCAGTTCGATCCGGTTACCGAAGGGATCGTGAACATGCACGCGCATATAACCAGGCAATGGTACATCTTCCACTGGCGCGACGCCCGCCGCCCGGCAGCGGGCAATCAGCGCCGGCAGATCATGGGCGAGGAATGCCGGGTGGGCTTTACGCGCCGGCTGAAACGCCGCCTCAACGCCAAGATGCAGCCTGACGTCGCCGGCCTCGAACCAGACTCCGCCACGCCCGGCAAGGCTTGCGGGCTTTGGCGTTTCCACCATGCCCAGCACCTCGCCATAAAAACGCCGGGCCTACTCCTCCTCGCCCGGCGGCATTGCAATCTGAACATGATCAAGCGCATAGATCATCACCTTATTGCTCCTCATTGCTTGCCGGAACATGCAGTGGCAACTGTTCACGCCTTTCCTGGGAGCGCGGGCGGCTCGCCCGCGACACAGCGCAAGTTCTTTCTTTGCTGCGCCACATCGCCGCATGTTTCTATTGGTCGGTTGCCGCGCCGGCTTCGCCGGCGCGGCAACCGACCCAGCCATCAAAGCATTCTGCCTTACGTGCGCACATCTGCCATATCGGCAGGCGTTGTTTGCGCTGAGGCCAACCGCCACAGACCATCCTGACAAACATAGACGCGCGTAAAGCGCACATGCTGGCTGACCATTGCGTCATCACGCCCTCTGAATACCCTGGTGGAACGCCCGGTGACAATCGCCGCGGTTTCATAGATGCGCAGAAGCACATCGTCATCAGTAATCGTATGAAACGCGAACGGCCGGTCACGCAGCATGACCAGAAGTTGCGCTCTGGTCGTGACGCTGCCATTCCCATTGATGACCATCCAGTCATCGGTGAGCAATCGTTCATGGGCCGCGATATCATTTTGCAGGGTTGCCTGGCGCACCTGCTCTTCGATGGCGTTAATAGCCGCGGTCTGGTCTATCTGTTGCATTCCGCACTCTTCCCTCGCCCAAGGGCTACACAACCGAGAATAATCCCGCATCGATCCGTTACTGCCGGTATAGCAGCATTCGACTGCACTATCGCCATTCAAAAGGCGGGGAAACTGCGCAGACTCCTTTTGATGACTGTTCACCCTTTTCCTGGGATCACGAGCCACGCGCTCATGTGAAAAGCGCAACCCTTTTTGTATTCGCCGCCATACCGCATTTCTGAACCAGCAAAAAAGGTTTACCCCGTATTGTGTTTATCCGCGCCGCTGGTCGCGCCAGAGCATGATCAGCATGGCGAGGTTCATCATTGCCTGGGCCAGATTGCGCGCAAAGGCGTCAGGCGCATGATGGTCGGCGGTATCGGTGATGGCGCGCAGCTCCAGAAATGGCAATTGGTTGAACCGCGCCGCGCGCGCGCCACCCGCGCCTTCCCATGCGACGGCGCAAGCCTCGGTCGTATGGCGAAGCGCTGCCGCGCGTTCAATCTCAATCACATCTTCATCGCCGCTAGCAACCACTGCGAAACGAATGCCAAAGGGCAGCGCATTCAGCGGCAGATGCTGAATCTGGTCAATGAAACCGACATCGCCAGGGAACCGCGGCAGCGGGTGTGGCCGAAAACGGGCCGTATAGTCATGTTCAATGGTCGCCGCCGCCACAACAATATCGCCAATCGCAAGCTCAGGGTTAAGCGCCCCCGCCGCCCCCATGCAGAGTACAGCCTCAATATCGGGTAGTTGATCCAGCAGATACTGGGTCTGAATGCCGAACTGTGTTTTGCCGTGGCCGCCGCGCGCGATGATGAGCCCAAGTTCCGCGACGTGCGCCGCCTCAAGCCACCCCAGTATCATTGGCGTGACGACGACTCCTCGCGCGACCAGGGCTTCGCAAAATGGATCGATCTCCTGTTGAAGCGGCATCACACTCAGGATAGTCATGTTCCTCCTCACTTATGTATTCGTCTGACGCAGTTCCAGCCGCGTCACATGTTCACGTCGCGTCGCGGGCGTAAACAACCGGCCAAGCAGCGCTCCATACAGCAGGTTGGACGACGCGGTTTCCAGCAGGTGAGTCATGCGCACATCAGGCGGCATATATGGGTTTGGCAGCAAGAGTCCCGCATTCATCACCACGGCGAAGAGCAACCCAAGCGCCAGCATCATTTCGCCACGCGTCTGGCGCATTGTGCGAATCACCAGCAGCGCAATCAGCGTCCACAGGAGTCCGCGTACCGCCTGCGCGCCAAAAAGCCCCGGATTATCGGCCCAGACTGACTGAATCTGCGCCCAGAAGCTCCCCGGGTCGCTGCCGCCATAATAGGCGGCGACTGCCGGATTCCGCCAGGCGATATAGTAGCCGAACACAAAGTAGAACATGACATACGCGATGATTGCAAGCGGCAGCCGCCATACCCAGCCATGAATCCGCGGCGACGCTTCAAGCGCCGGCCGGGTTTCGCTGGTACGCGGCCATTTCCCAAGAATCAGAACCGCAAGCGGAATCCAGAGCAGTGAATGAACCAGCCCCGCCAGCAGCATGCCGCGGAGCATCCCTGGCGGCAAATGTTGAGCGAAAGCCGGGAAGATCAGGGCTTCCAACTGAGGCATGAACGTCTGCACCATATAGAACGCCAGCACCAGCGACGCGGCCAGGCGAAGACCTTGCTCATGCGCGCGCAGAATCAGCCAGCCCATGACCGCGACATTCAGCGCCGTGACAATAATCAGCATCGATTCGCCGCCGGACGGATTGGCGTCGTTTGGCGGATCGGGCAGCAGCAACGCATAACTAACCACAAATATTATGAGGCAGATAATCGTTATCGCGCTTAACTGGATACTTCGACGTAGGAGTGATCCAAATGCCATATGCCCTCCTCTTCCTGTGTAGCGCGGCTCACAAGCCGCGTCTAGGCGTAATGGAGTTAGCCCACGCGCGCGGCAATAATCGCCGCAGACCGCTCCGCAAGCCGAACCTCAACCGCGCGCATCGTCGATTGATGCAACCAGTAATCGCGGAGCAGGTCAGGTTTCCCGCGCCATTCCTCCGGCCAGTACTCCTCAGGCGTGAGATCGTCCAACACAAGCATTCCTCCTATGGCAAGCAACCCAATCACGGCGTCGGGATCGGTCAACTTGGCGTTCCCGCCATCGGCAAACAACAACTGAAAGGGTGCATGCGCTTGCAGTTCATGCCAGTCGCCATACATCACCTGAACAGCGGGAATGTCAGTGAATAGCTCACGCGCGGCTTCAACCAGCCGTGCGTTGGTATCAATAGTTACACAACCAACCCCGGGCTGCAGGGCGCTGGCAATCCATGCTGTTCCCACGCCGCAACCAGTGCCAATTTCGCCGATACGACCGCTGGTGACGGTTGTGGCGAGCGTGTGGAGCAACATCCCTGTTTCGCGGCACGACGATTGGGTGAAGGCGAGAGACTCAGCCAGCGCCAGGGCGCGCGCAACGATATGGGGTGTAACCATTGTTCATCTTCCTTCCGCGTCAAGCAACCCAAGTGCGCGGGCGCGCGCCAGCGCCTGGGTGCGGCTGGCGACGCCAAGTTTGCCATAGATGTTGTACAGATGCTTCTTCACGGTTCCCTCGGCGATATGCAGCGCGGCGCCGATGGCGCGGTTTGGCTGGCCGGCGGCCACAAGGCGCAGTACCTCGCGTTCGCGCGGGTTCAGCGGCTCCAGCAGCGGTTTGCTCGCGGGTTGGGCAGCGTTCGCGCCCTGACTCACAAGCAGGCCGGCGAATTCCCACAGTGGAAGATCGTCGCTGAGGCGGGGCAGAACCATGGCCAGGAGTGGCTGAAGCGGTAGCACAGGCGTGACGAATGGCTGAATGATCCCCTCGGGCGCGGCCAGGGCCAGCGCTTCGCGCAGCCGCCGGACGGCAAGCTCGGTGCGTCCGCCGCGATATGCGGCCAGCGCCAGGAGCGTGAGCGCCTCGATCCGGGTTCGGCCGCGCTCACCTGCCGCCGCGTCAGCCTGAAGCCGTTCGAGTTCCTCAATCACCGCCCCGGCGGCATCGCCACTCGCAAGCGTGAGCATGGCCCCGACGATAACGAACATGTCGCGTTCCAGCGGCGAATGTCGCTGCTGGTCTTTCGCGCGATTCAGCCAGGATCGCGCCGCGCGGAAGTCGCGCATTGCCAGCGCCAGCAGCGCCCGCCGGGCTGCCAGATAGGCATGGACGACCGGCGTCGTCACGCGGGCCAACCGTTTGTCAAGCGCCAGCAGGGCGGCAGGATCAGGAGCGTCGCCCTGGGCGGCGGTAAGCGCGAACAATGCAAGCTCCGCACCGCTTCGTGTAGCGCACGATTCGCGGACGTTCGCGCCTCAGCGAGTTGCCAGCGGCTCAGGGCAATCCGGCTCAGACCAAGCCGCGCTGCAACCCGCGCCAGCGCCAGGCGGTCGCCGGTTCGCGCGACGACATCCTGATAGATGTCCTCAGCCCGTCGCAGCGCGCCATGAATCTCCAGGCTCTCGCCAAGCGCGATCACCGCGCCGACCCGCAACGCCGGATCGCTCAGTTCGGCCAGCGCCGGCGCGTTGTCGGCCAGAAGCCGGGTCGCTTCACCGGAACGGCCGCACATATGCAGAATACTGCCAAGAATATAGGCCAGCGCGGCGCGCAGTTCACCTTCCGGCGGCGCTTGCGCGATAGCCTCGCGGCTCATGCGGATCGCCAGTTCGGCATCGCCCGCAAGCGCCGCGCGCTGGGCGCGGATCATTGTTGCCTGGCAGCGTATCTCAACCCGAGTGGGTGCGTCCAGGCGCGGCAATCCACGTTCAACAAGCTGGAGATAGCGTTCGGAACGCTCGGCGGCGCCAGTCAGCGCCAGCGCCCATGCGTTGAACGCCAGCAACTGCGGTCGCGCCAGCAGTACCGCATCAGGAACACCAGTAACCAGACCAAGCCATGCCAATGCCTGGCCGGTGGCAAGCATCCGCCCGCCCGCCTGTTCCAGCAATTCCGCCGCGGCGATACTCTCACCGGCGGCCAGCATATGACGTACCGCGCTGGACAGTTCGTCACGCGCAGCAAACCATACCCCGGCCCGGCGATGCAGCAACCGGGCGAGATCCGGGCTATAGCGCTGAAGCTGGCCGCGCAACGCCTCAGCAAACAGCGGATGATAACGAAACCAGCGCCGGTCGCTCCCAAACGGGGTCAGGAATAATTGCGCGCGTTCAACCGTTTCAAGCAGCTCAATTGCTGATTGCGCCGGCGTAACCTCTGGCGCGACCGTGAGCAATTCCGCGCACAGGTCGCCACAGAGCGCATCAAGAATGGATGTACGCAGCAGAAATTCGCGTACGTCCGGCGGTTGCGCCGCGACCACCTCATCAACCAGGTAGGTGAACATAAACGGATCGCCCGCCGCCAGCAATTCCGGCGCGGGCAGATCATGCGCCAGGGCGTGATCAGATTCCTGCGCGCGGAGGGATAGCGCCGTCAGGTGCAACCCTGCCGGCCATCCGCCGGCGCGTTCCGCCAGCGCGGCGGCGACTTCAGACGCAAGCGATGGGCCAGCTACTGCCCGCAGAAAGGTGCGCGCTTCCTCATCGGAAAAACGAAGATCCTGCGCGTTCAGTTCGCGCAAACGCCCGCGAGCGCGCAGCCGCGCCAATGGCAGCGGCGGGATGCCGCGACTGACCAGAACCAGATGCAGGGTCGGCGGCAGATGCTCAATAAGCCACGCCAGTTCGCTGTGAACCTCAGCGCTGGTAATAACCTGATAATCGTCAAGAACCAGGGTCGCCGGCTCGCGCAGTGCAGCCAACCCATTGATCAGCGTCGCCCGGCGCTGATCCGGCGTGAGCTCAGCGGATGACGCCAGCAGCTGGGTTCCGCCCACACTGTCCGCTGGAATGGAAATCCGTTCGCGAAGCGCGGCGAGTATGGCTGAGCAGAACGCCGGCGGCGAATCATCCGCCGGGTCAAGGGTCAGCCATGCGGCGGTTTGTCTATACTTCACGAGCCACGAAGCCACCAGCGTCGTCTTGCCATAGCCGGCGGGCGCGGCAACCATGGTCATCATGGGAAGGGCGGGCGGCGTAAGCAGCGCGAACAAGCGCTGGCGCGCAAGTAGCGCGGGCGGCGGCGGCGGCAGCGTGATCCGGGTGACCGGCAATGTCAGAGCCAGAGCGTCGAGTCGGTGAAAATCGGACAGCATAGATAATCGAAAAATCCACGATTCCGCTTTTGGCGCGGGCGCGCCGCCCGCCCGCACAGGACAAGTGGAAACGGTGACACTCGTTCAGAACCTGGCAACAACCAGCCATGATGTTATGATAACAGCCGCGGGTCGCGCTCTTACCCTCCTTTCAGGCGGGTATGACGCCGCCAGTATCATTACCATGAACGTTCCCCGCCAATCAGATAGTGTCGCGCAGCGAATCTGTGAGTACTCTTGAATACGTCCGCGCATTCCGACGGCAGATCAATCTGGTGCGCGACTTATAGCAAAGCCCCGCCGGCGTTTGGGAACAGGAGATCCCTGTATGAATCGACAGACTTGTTTTCGTGGAGCAACCCTGCTGTTTATTGTTTCCCTTTGTACCGCATGCTCCGTGCAGCCAGCTCCTGTGCCGCCTAACGCTTCAGTGGCGTCGCCTGGTGCAATCTCGCCCACAGTCACTGCCGCAGCAACTGTACCGTCAGATTCCAGCACGCCGCCGCCAGTCTCTACGCTTACTATTCCGCCAACGGCCGTTCCCGCAACGACCCTACCGCCAACTGCTGCATCACCACCCAGTAGCTCTCATGCAGGTGCGTCTATGCCGGGGGGAAAGGTCGTCTTCCAGCGCCCCGACCTGGGTAGTCTGGAGACTATCAATCTCGCGACAGGCATCAAGACCATACTGGCCGATCCCAGCGAACCTGGGCAACGCCTGCCGTGGAGTCTTGCACCCGATGGCCGGACGTTCGTGGTTGTCACCGGGCGTGGCTGGGCGAAGGGCGGCGGGACTTCAGGCGCATCACGCGCCGCGCTCTGGGCGGTTAGGTTCGATGGAAGCAATCCGCGTAAACTTCTTGATTTGACTGTGGACGGATTACCACAGACTCCTCTTGGCGCGCAAATCACAATAATCAACGGCGCCTACCAGACGCTCCCCTGGATCGGCGAAACCGGTGAGGTTGTGGTTACTTCGGCTCATGAGGGTACGGTAGATCTTTACGCGGTTGCGGTCGACTCAGGGCAGGTCCGTCGTCTGACACATTCGCCGGAGCTGGAATTCAATGCCCTAGTCAGTCCTGACGAGTCATTGGTCGCTTTTGGCAGCACAGTATCGTTTGGAACGGGCGCCGGCTGGCTGCAAAGCGGAATTGCACATGTGCCCGCGCGTGGCGGTAAGATGCAGTGGTTCCTGCAGCCTGGCGAGATACCAGAAACGGATGCGCTTCAACTTGCGGGATGGGTCGATAAACAACTGCTGGCGATATTGATCGAACCGGGAGGGGTCGCGAGTAGCCTGGTCGCCCTGAGCCCGGGCGCGCCGTCACGGATTCTCTTCCGCGCGCCAGCGCTTGTTACCGTTGACATTGGAGTTAGCAGAGTCGCCATAGCTGGCAATGCACCAGGTGAACAGCAGGTGGCGATCTGGTCTGCTGGACAAACCGGGGCGCAGCCGGTCATAACGACACGTGGTGTAGAACGACTGAGTTGGTCGCCCGATGGCCGGACACTGCTGATCTGCACAAACGCCAGGTACGGAACGAGTCAGCGCGTCCTGTGGCGCGATGCTGGGACTCTCGCGTTACCAGATGGATCATGCGCCAGTCGTGCGTGGGAATTCGATGGGCATCTGGCACTTGGCGGTGATGCACAAGACTCCGCAATCCCAGCCGAGATCTTTGCGCCTGATGGTTCGCTACTTCGGACGCTTCCACCGGGCGCGCTGCCGATTGGTTGGTCTGGCGGCAATCTATTTGCCTTTATACCAGATAGCGGCGATGCTACATGGCAGCTCTTTCGCGTAGGCGCCGGCGAACTGGAAACTCCAGACAGTATGATAGGTCCGCCAATTGATGGCATCCCGCAAGGCGCAGTACTTATGCCAGAGACCGTTGACGGAGCGCGAGACATGTTAATTGGTTAAATCCAGAACAAAATAGATGTCGCCCTCCTGTTCATGGGTAATGGTAAACCCATGGCGCTGATAAAACAGAATCGCATCATGCCAGGTCGCGGTTGTCTCAAGTATGAGCCGGCGGATGCCGGCAGCGTATGCGCGCTCACGGAGTTGCTGCAGGATCGCCTTGCCAATACCATGCCGGCGCATATCCGTCGCGACCGACATGCGCGCAATCTCGCCCACCCCCGGCGCGCGCGGAATACATGCGCCGCAGCCCACAATACGGTCATCCAGCAGCGCTACCAGAAAATCGGCCTGCACGTAGCTTGTAGCGATGTCGTTGAGATCAGGATTGCGCGCGGGGTCAAGCGCGCCCCAGCGCTCCTCAAGACCCGCAAGAATGAGCGCTCTGACTTCCTGCTGCTGTGCGGGATGAAATGGTTTGATTACCAGTGAATGGATCATTCTCATTACCCTCTTGATTCGGTAACATCTTTCCTTGCGGAGCGACGGCGGGTTGTCGCCGCCTGCTGACAAGCAACTGTTTACACTTTTGCTGGGAGCGCGGGCGGATCGCCCGCAAAAAAATAGCACATCATGAGCGCGCCGCAGCCCTCCTTTTGAAGAGGGCGTTCCAGCGCCAGGAATGGTATTGTGCTGAGTATGCGGGTATATCCTGAGGGAGCCATGATCGCATTCCTTGTCATTGATATGCAGGCCGGCCTGTTCGGTTCACCCGCGTCGCGCTATGATGCAAGCGGCGTAATCCAGCGCATCAATACGGTCAGCGCGGCCGTGCGCCGGCGCGGCGGTACGATTGTCTTTATCCAGCATGATGATCCGGCGGGCGGCGACCTGGAGCCTGGTTCGCCAGGATGGGAGCTGCTTGCGCCGCTCGCGCGAACATCCAGCGACGTTGTTGTTCGGAAAACCGCCTGCGATGCTTTCTACCAGACGGAACTGGCCGATATGCTGGAGCGGCTCCAGGTGCATGAACTCGTCATCGCCGGCTACGCCACCGATTTCTGTGTTGACACAACCATACGCGCCGCCGCCAGTCGCGCCTATGATGTCACAGTGGTCGCAGATGTCCATACAACAGCGGATCGTCCGCATCTGAATGCGGCGGCGATTATTGAGCATCATAACTGGATGTGGCAAAACCTGATTGTGCCGCGCCACCCGCTGCGGGTCATCCCCGCCGCGCAACTCGTGGAAGGTATGGCCTCATGGATTTGATCATGCTGCGGGAACTGTTTGAGCACGCCAACTGGGCGAATCGGCAGGTGTTCGCGGCTGTGCGTCAGCTTGATGATGCAGCCCTTGACCAGGAGATAGTTCATCCTGGCGCAATCCGCGGGTTGCTGATACATCTAGTGGATGCGCATGGGTACTGGCTGGCGCGCGCGCAGGAGAGCGCGCCGCCATTACCGCGCCCCGCGACTGAGCGCCCAGATGTGATAACGCTGTTCGCGGCGTGGGAAGATCTTGATCGTCGCACACAGGAATTTCTCACAGGTCTTGCGCCTGCCGATCTCGCGCGTACGATCCACTATGCCAACCCTGCCGGCGAAGCCCAGGCCTACCCATTGCGACACATCCTGGCCCACCAGATCATGCACGCAGCCCAGCACCGCGCCGAACTGGCGCTGGCGCTCTCGCGAGCAGGGCATTCGCCTGGATGGCTGGATTTTCTGGTATGGGTGGACTCCGCCAGCGGTTAGCATTGCGCCCAGAGATACGCCACGGCCTCGCGGCGATTCATCAGCCATTGATGCCAGCGATCGGAAGCGTTCCCTGCCATTGTGACACCTCCTGTCGCATTGGCGTCTGACCAAGGCGCACATGATCATACACAACAAATACCAACGTCGTTCCCGCTACCCCGCGGTAGCCGCCCTGTGCATTGCAGAGATGCGCCGCGAGAGCGGTAAACTCCCAGGCATGCTGCTCAGTACAGATAAGCTTAGGGTCGTCAACTGGTTGCATGCATGTGCAACGCCATATGCGCGCACGGTATGCGCCGCCTGGCGTAACGGCTCGGCGACTGATGGGTGATCCCAGGCCCAGAGCCATGTCTGATCCTGCGTATCATAGGTTCCGATAATTTGCGCGCTACAGGTTGCCGTCATACCATTGGGCGCGATGAAGGTTATGGTTCCTTCGTCCTGGCTCAGCAACCATTCAGCCTGATCCAGTTGCCAGAGACCAGTATGCAGTGCGGTCTGAATCGCCAGCTTCTCGGCGCTGACCGTCAGGAAGCGCTGAAATTCGCGGGTTACCGTAACATCGCTCATAGTGGGAATAGTCATCGAAGTATGCTCCTCAGCCACGCAACTATGATTCGGTTATGGCGTCGCCCAATACATGTACTGTTTCCAGACCGGAGCCGCGCCCGCCGAAAGATGGGGCATGATGATTGAGTATCGCGCTATACTGGCGTGTGCAGGCGATTCATGTTTGCATAAGCCGATGGAGAGATAACGCTATGAACGATCACACCCCCGATACCGCAAGCCGGGAAAGCGCGCGGGTCGTGACCGCGTTCTGGGATGCGATGCAGACCAGCGACTTCTACGCGGCCGCTGGTTTGCTTGCTCCTGACTATACGCTGGAATGGCCGCAATCCGGCGAACGAATCCGCGGCCCGGCGAACTTCGCGGCTATCAATACCCACTACCCGGCCGCTGGCCGCTGGCAGTTCACGGTGCAGCGTCTGATCGCCCAGGGGAGTGATGTGGTCACTGATGTCACCGTGACCGATGGCGTCATCCTGGCGCGGGCGATTACCTTTTCCACAGTGCGCGCCGGCCTGATTACACGCCAGGTTGAGTATTGGCCCGACCCATTCGAAGCGCCCGCCTGGCGTGTCGCCCGGGTCGAGCGGATGGGGCTTCCCGATGATGAATCTTCCCAGTGAGCATCAACGGGTGTTGCACGCCCTGCTGGAACGGCTCTCCCCGGCTGTCATTCCATGGGCGATCACCGGCAGTTGCGGCTTCGCGCTCCACGGTCTGCCGGTGACGGTCCATGATATTGATATTCAGACCAGCGATGCCGGTGCGTACGCCATTGCGCGGCTTTTCGCCGAATATATCATCCGACCAGTCGCGTACCGGGAATCGCCGACCATCCGCTCGCATCTTGGCGCCCTCCAGATCCAGGGCGTGGAAGTCGAAATCATGGGCCACATCCAGAAACGCCTGCCCGACGGCGATTGGGAAGCGCCGGTTGATGTGCTGCGGCATCGCTGCTGGATACCATTTGGCGACTGGCGCGCCCCGGTACTCTCGCTTGCCTATGAAGCGCAGGCCTATGAACGTCTTGGGCGCGCCGAACGGGCGCGGATGCTCCGCGAGTGGATGGCGCGACAATAAAAGATACGCATGTTCAATTGTGCTCCCGGTTCACTTCTGCCGGATCTGCTTTTGGCAAGACAATGGTCGCCAGCGCGGCCAGCCAGAGCAACCCGATAAAGATCCATCCGGCGCGCATGTCGTCGCCCAGAAACACGGGCAGCGCGGTTGAGATTGCGGCGTTCATCGCGGCATGGAACAACACCGCCAGCAGCACACTGCCGCGCGCCCGATTGACAAGCCAGACGAAGAGTTGGCTCCAGGCGATCATCAGCAAGAAATAGCCGCCAAAGGGCAGATGACTCTGACCCGATCCGGGGATCAGCAATGTTGGCCAATGCCAGGTCCACCAGATAAGTCCCAGCACGATGCCAGCGCCCATCATCCCGAGCCGCTGCTGCAATCGCGGCAGCGCGTAGCCGCGCCAGCCAGGCTCCTCGGCCAGCGCGCCCCCAACCACCAGATGAATCGGCAGGCTGACCAGCAGCACAATCAGCGGCGCAAAGAATGGCTCCATTGCCGGCCCGGGCGGCGGATTCCCGCCAAGCGCCACATGCATGACCGACGCCAGCGCGGCCAGGCTGAATGGCAAGAGCAGCGCCACACCATACCAGCGCCAGTTGACGCGCCAGCGCCCCAGACGGCTAAGCAGGCTGCGAACGCCTGCCCGGCCCTCAGTACGCGCCGTGATCAGTAATGCGGCGACGGTAGGGGCCCATGCGCCGGCAATCATCCAGACCATGAATGTGACCGAACTGGAAGTCACCGGTACCGGCAGCAAACCATTCACCGCCGCCGCCAGGCTTAGCCAGACAACCCAGGAAATGCCAAAGGTAAGGCCAACGAATGCCAGCAGCGAACGCATCTCGGTATGATCACGTCGTGTCGTTACGGTTCCAACCGCTTCAGAATGAGTAATATCCATACGAACCACCTCTTTGTTTGCATCAGCGTGTCCAGTACACTGAGCATAGCAAGCCCTGGCGGCGGCGTCAGGTAACGAAGGTGGTACTGCATGGTTTATTTTCATTTTCGCATTGCCGTTCACCGTATAACGCGCCTTCGGCGCAGGGGTTGGGGGGTTAAGGGTTAAGCACTGCAATGCGCTATAGCCTGCGCTGATTTCCGCATACCTTGCCGGAACATGCAAAACAGGCGCGGGGTTGTGGCGCGGCTTCGCCGCGTCACAACCCCACATTTTCTATCGGCGGCTTGCACGCCGGCGAAGCCGGCGTAACCAGCCGAACCATCACCGCAACCGGGAACAGATGCATGTTGTGTAACATTGAGTGTTACATGATGTTCTGGTTCATTGCTATCGCTCCCTTCCATTGGCGTAGGGTATTCCAGCAACAGATGGCATATCATAACCATCAGGAAAATGGCCAATCATGGAGCATAACCCAATGTGCAGCCCGGAAAGTCAGCGTATCCGCGCCACGCTGATCAATGATCGCGAGTCGCTTTCCATACCTATCGCGGGTCAGCGCGCCGAATGGGAACAGGTTGCAGCGCGGCAGCCGTTACCAACCGACATAGATATCAACCCGCTCACCATCGACGGCATGCGTGCCGAATGGGTCTGCGCCGCGCCGCTCATTCCGCGGCAGGTTGTGCTCTGGCTGCATGGCGGCGGTTTCTTCGCCGGCTCATGCCTTACTCATCGCGACCTGGCCGCGCGTATCGCTCGCGCCAGCGGTGCATGTATTCTGCTGCCCGAGTATCGCCTGGCGCCGGAACATCCCTTTCCCGCAGCGCTTGACGATGCCATTCGCGCGTATGCCTGGCTGCGTGAGCAGGGCGTTGCGCCTGGGCACATCATTCTTGGCGGCGACTCGGCGGGCGGCGGGTTGGCGCTTGCGCTTCTGCTACGTCTGCGTGCTACTGGTCAGGCGCTGCCTGCCGGCGCGGCGCTGCTCTCGCCATGGGTCGATCTTGCATTGACTGGCGCGACCCTCACGACCCACGCGGCGCGCGATCCACTCTGTGCGGCGGAAGGATTACAGTTGGCCGCGCATCTCTATCTTGGATCCGCCAATCCGCGCAATCCTGTTGTATCGCCGCTCTATGGCAAACTCCACGATCTGCCGCCGCTATTCATTCAGGCCGGCGAAGATGAAGTGCTACTGGATGACGCACAGCGCCTGGCGCGATATGCACGCGAGGCGGGCGTGCCGGTCGTTCTGGAAATCTGGGAGGGTATGTGGCATGTCTGGCATGGCTGGGCGGCGGAGCTCCCCGAGGCGCGCCAGGCGATTGAGCGCATTGGCGCATGGCTGATGGCGCGGCGTCCCCATGCGCTGCTGGAGGCAGTCGTATGAGCGATTATCTCAACCACCAGGTCAATATCCACGATCCGGCGTTTGTCGCGCACTATGATGAACTGCCGCTCTGGTCGGCCTATGCCGGCGCGCTGCTGCTGCGTCACGTCCCGCTGCGGCGCGGGTGTGTCGCGCTGGATATCGGCTGCGGCGCGGGGTTCCCGCTGCTCGAACTGGCGCAACGACTGGGCGCGGGCAGCCATGTGTATGGCGTCGATCCCTGGGAAGCGGCGCTGGACCGCGCCCGCGCCAAAGCCCGCCAGTGGCAAGTCGCCAATGTCACGCTTATCCCTGGCGATGCGGCGAGTCTGCCGTTGCCGAATGAGTCGATTGACCTGATTGTTTCCAACCTGGGCGTCAATAATCTCGCCGATGGCGTCGCCGTTTTCGCTGAATGCCGCCGTGTCGCGCGGCCTGGCGCGGTAGTCGCGCTCACCACGAATCTTCAGGGGCATATGCAGGAATTCTATACTGTGGCATTCGCTGCGTTAGAATCCGCGCGCGCCGATCACCTCATCCCCCGGTTGCAGCGGCATATCGAACAGCGCGCAACCATACCGGCGCTGGCGGCGGCGCTGGAAGCGGCGGGCTTTCAGATGACGCGAACGGCTGAAGAGACGGCGGAACTGCGTTTTGCCGATGGCAGCGCCATGCTACGTCACTGGTTCATCAAACTGGCATTTCTGCCGGCCTGGCGCGATGCGCTGGCAGGGCCGGACATGGCGGCGTTATTCTCCGATATTGAAGCGCGCCTGAACGCGCACGCCAGACATGCCGGAGAACTCCGGCTCAGCATCCCGCTGGCCTATCTCGAAGCGCGCGCGTAGCATGGTCTACAGCAAGCCAGGCCAGGGACTCGCCGCGTGTGCCATACGCAGCGCCGCGCGCAGCCATTCCTGCGCGGGCGGCTCAAGCAATGGCGCGACTCGCGCGAAATCGCGTGAATCCTTGTAACGCGGCGCTTTTGATTTGAACAGGAGCGCAATCTCAGGTCGGACAAACGGCACGCCATCGCGGAGTGCGCCGAATGCATCGATAACGCGGCTGATCCGCCGGTCGCGGCGGGGGTAAAGCTGCCGGAGGCAAGCGCCGCCTCCCATTCAGCACGCGGCGCAATATGATAGAGAACCGTCATTGACTATCTCCCCACGCCAGGGCCAATACCTTGCAAATAAGGCGCGATACACCCCCAAATCCCCCCGCTGGGGGAGAAGCCGGTCTCCCGCCCCCAGCGGGGGCGGGCCGGGGTGGGGGCGAAGAGCTTATCTGAAAGGTATTGACGCTAGGGCTGCGCCTCAAGGAACATCATGAGACGCTGAACCGCCAGAACGATTGCCAGCGCACCACCAAGCATAAGCCATGCCGCCAGCATGAAGAAGGGTCGCCGGGCGCCGGCAAACGCCTTCCGCAGTATCGCGACTCCAGCCAGGATACCGGCCAGCGGAACAAGGATCGCCGCCAGCAGTGCGGTGCCGGGACCGGATGAGATCGCCCAGGAACTGAGCGTACTGACCATGACAGAAACGCCTGCGAGACTGGCCGCCACGATCCAGCGGTCTTCGAGCGGGCGGTTCCGTGCCTGCGCCTTGCGTTCCACGTCCAGGAGCCACAGACTCATGCCAAGCATCGCCAGCATCCCAAGGCCGCCGCCAATGACAACGCTCAATATATCGCGTACTGTCGGTTGTTGCATATGGAATGTTCGCTTGTTTAACTGTTCACATTCGCCGCGAGGTTGATTACACAGGTGAACAATTACCAAGCATACCCCTGTTACGCGCGCGCGACCCTCTCCTTTTGAATGGGTAGCAGCGCCGCTGCACGGGATATAGTAACCCCGTGCGCAACAGGTGCGAGGTGCTATGATGCTGCTGTATATCGTGGCGAGTATGCTTACATGCCGGGCCGGGATCAGGTCGGCCCGCGCTGCATGGCGTCAGCGCGCATGGCGGCCATGGATGGAGACGATCGGGTTTCTGATTCTGACAGCGACCGGCCTGATCGCCACGTTCGCGACCAGCTCTCAGCAGGTACTCGAACTGAACTCGCTGGTCATAGGATTATTGCTTGCTGGTGTTTGTTTGCTGGCCATCGCCGCTATTCCCGGCGCGAGTCGGGACGCGCGCCAGGGGGATATGACCACGGATAAACAGAACGCGCTTCATGAACAATGGCGGGCGCTGCTGCCACGCCTTACGGCAGTCGCGCCGCCCGATACGCTGCTGCTCCTGTTCGACCGGCATGGTCGCGCGCTGATGCCGCCGGGCGCTGCTTCCGGCGGGCATTCCGCTGAATTTAGTGACAAAGCCGGGGTCATGGCGCTGGCGCTGAACAGTATTGGCGAGCGCATGGCGACCGAACTTGGCGATACGCCGCGGCAGTATGCGTTACTACGGAGTGCGCGCGCCGCGTATGTCGTCATCCCCTGGGCGGCGGGCGCAACGCTGCTGGTGATTATCAATCAGCCAGATGTGATAGATAACACTGTACAGGCAATGATGAGGCTACTTATGGAGTGAAAGCCGGAGCTACACTAACTGTAAGGCCCGCGCCCGCGCCACGGCCTGTAGCCGGGTGCGCACCTGAAGTTTGCCGCAGATATTGCGCACATGCCACTTGACCGTGCTTTCCGCCACGACCAGTTTCTCCGCGATATCGCGCGTACTCGCGCCTTCCGCCAGTAACCGCAACACCTCCCGCTCCCGCTCGCTCAACTGCTCCACCATCAGCGCCATATCGCTCTCCAGCGCCGCGGTTCCGACCGGGCGCGGGCGCTCATGCGCCGGGAATGCGGCCAGCGCCTGGCGCGCGATATGTCCCGCTACCAGTCCCCGCTCCCCCGCTACCGCGACAAGCGCGGCGATCGGCGCGCCTTCATCAACCGCGAGACGCACCAGTTGCGCCGCCATCAGCGCCGGCAGGGTCATGCCCAATGTCTGCAGCGCCGCGCGCTGATCGCCCCGCGCCTCAAGCGCCAGCGCCAGCAGCAGCCGGATCTCGCAAAGGCTGCGCGTGCGCCCCTGGGTGACGGCCAGTGCTTCCAGTTCCGTTAGCAGGTCATACGCCTCGGCGGCGCGCCCGGCCACCATCAGCGCGCGCGCCAGCGCCAGATCCGCCAGTTCGCGCAACACCAGAAAGGCCGATGCATAGCGGGCGCGGATCGCGGCAACCGGCGTATCCGCCAGCCAGAGTCGGGCGGCATCGACATCACCCAGGCGGATACAGACGCGCACCCGGCATGCCGCAACAATTGTCGCAATATCATCATGATGGCCAAGCTGCGCCACCTGAGCAAATTGATCCAGCGGGTCGAGCGCCTGTTGTGCCGCGCCTTCCGCGGCATAGGTCAGGCTCAGCGCCAGCGCGGTCGGCAGATAGGTCTCTGGCTCCCACCACTGCCAGGGAATCGTCACGCTCTGCAGCAGATGGCGTCGCGCCGCTGCCAGATCATTGCGCCAGTAATGGATGCGGCCCAGATGACCGTGCGCCATTGCCGCGGCAGTGCTCTGCTCCTGACCATGTGCCCGGGCGTTGTGTAAACCCTGTTCATAGGTCAGCCGCGCCGCTGTTGATTGCCCTGCCGCCGCCTGGGTTGACGCGAGGCCGACGATCGCCGCGCTCGCCATGGCGCGATTATCGATCGCCAGCGCGCGTTCATACATCCGCCGATAGCTCTGCTCAGCGGCGGCGATATCACCCTGGAAGAATGCGGCAATCGCCGCCGCGCCCATCAGAATGGGCGAGAAAATCGAGCGCTGCCGGCTGAGCCACTGTTCGGTAAACGGGGCCAGTACGGCATACTGCTGCCCGCCATTGATCAGCCGATCCAGATTAAGCTGAATGAATGCCAGCTGGCCAAGCAACACGAAGGTATCATCAGTATCCGAACAATCCTGCGGCGGTGGTTCGCGACGCATCCAGGCATCGCGCAATGCACCGGCAGGCACATGCTGCAACAGTTCCGCGATACGCGCTTCGGTTTCGGCCTTCATCCGCGCCGGCCCGCTGGTCTGCGCGGTCAAAATCGCCGCGATCAGCAACCGCCAGCGCCGGCGAATCGCGTCCGGCGGCAGCATGGCGAGCCAGGAACGGATCGTCAGGGGATCGAACAATTCCCAGAGCGTCCGTTCCACGTGCCGTTCCACCAGATCCGCCGCCTGTTCATACGCGCCGCCTGCCACCAGCGCGGCGACGGCTTCGCCCACCAACCCCTGTTCGGCGAACCATTCGCCCGCCGCGCGCTGTAATGCCGGCGCAAGCGCCTGATCGCGCCGTTCCAGCGCCTGGCGCAGAAATGCGGCAAACAGATGGTGGTACCGAAACCAGGAACGCTCGGTATCAAGCGCGCTGAGAAAGAGGCCCTGACGCTCAATCTGAAGCAGCAGCTCCCGCGCCTGCTCATGGCTCAGCGCCTCAGACTCGCCTTCAGAGCGGCTCAAGACGCGCAGAAGCGTCACACAGAGCGGCGCGCAGATACGTTCCGCATATGCGGTTGCCAGCAGAAATCGCTGAACTGACGCGGGTTGCTGCTGAAAAACCTCTTCCATCAGATAGTCGAACAGATACTGATGTTCGCCGGTTAAGCGCGGCGCGGATGGATGACCCGCATACGCGCCGTCGTGGCGCACCAGCGCTTCCAGCCGTAAACCGGCGGCCCATCCTTCGGTTTCTCTTGTTACACAGGCCAGTTCTTCCGAATTCAGCGGCGTTGTGAGTGTACGCGCCAGCAATGCTTCCGCTTCATCAATACGAAACGCCAGGTCAGCGGCGCGGATTTCGTGCAATAACCCACGCACGCGTAAGCGCGCCAGCGGCAGCGGCGGCTCCTGGCGACCGGCAATCACCAGATGCAGCATGCGCGGCGGGTGATCGAGCAGTTGGGTCATGGCCGCATGGATCGCCGGATGCTGAATGGCATGGTAATCGTCGAGCGCCAGAATAATCCGTTCCTGGCGCATCTCCAGATAATGCGTCAGCGCGGTTACCGCCAGCGGCCCAATCGTTTCATCGGTCGCGTTATGAAACAGCGGCGCGGCGGAATGCAGCGCCGGCAGGGCATGACCAAGCGCGGCGAAGACATACCGCCAGAAGCGGAGCGGTTCATTATCAGCGGCATCGAGCGTCACCCAGGCCATACCCGGCGGAAGCCCCTCGCCCGTGCGCGCCTGATCGGCAAACCATGCCGCCAGCAGCGTCGTTTTACCGCTCCCCGCCGGCGCCTGAACCAGCGTCATTCGACCAAGTGCGCTCCGCAGACGCTCAAGCAGGCGCGGACGCGCAACCGTCCGCTCGTCAATCGGCGGCGGTGCAAGTTTGGTGGCGACAAGCAGTGGCGTTGGCCCGGGAGGCGCGGGTTCCGCCGCCACAGGCGCGGATGGATCAGCCAGCGCATGCGCCGCCGCTTCCAGCCGCGCAATCGTCAGTTCGGCGGAGCGCCCCAGATAGTGTTTGCGCAACCGACCCGCAACACGCCGATAGGCGCTCCAGTACCACATGCCGCGCGCGCGCCGCTCTTTGCGGATGGTCAGCAGACCCCGCGCATGCCGGTAACGAAAGGCGCGCTGTGTATCATCAGCCAGCCAGGAGAACCATTCAGGCGTTTCAAGCATGATGATGCGCTGTGCGGCGCCATCACCAGGAATGGTCAGTATGGCGCCATGAACTTCCGCGAGACATCCACTCATTATCATCCTTCTCCATCGCGCAACGGATCGTAGCAGATGGTTGAGATTCTTGCATAAGTCTCGCGGCGGATACTACGCACCCTCTCCAGGTTGCACATCTGCGCCGGCAAATCGACCCTGCCGCAGTGCAGGCGCGAGATAGAGGACGGGCTGATATCCATGGTAGCGCACAGCGATCGGTCAGCAACGCCTGATCGCTGGTCTGCCGGCGTTGCGTGCGGCAATCCTCGACCGCACCGACAGCGCGACAATCGCAGCATGGCTCTGGGCGCCGCTCGACCTCGCGCCAGGGCAGGTGTGGGTCAACCTGCCACAACCCACGCCGTTAACCAAACGCCCCTATCTGACCGCACTGCTCGCGGCGCTCGACGGCGCGACCAGCGTGGCCGATGCCGCGCAGTGCTGTGCCATCG
>Ga0272446_1001368_pt1 | contig 35441 bp, 28 predicted proteins | sample YNPCB0061_FD_194587 | JGI IMG/M metagenome (GOLD analysis project Ga0272446, IMG submission 194587) | Hot spring microbial mat communities from Yellowstone National Park, WY, United States - YNP-CB-006-1 | ecosystem: Environmental > Aquatic > Thermal springs > Hot (42-90C) > Sediment | place...
TGCTGGTTTCAAAGCACCCATTTCAATGATTAACGGCAAACCCTTTAAGTCTGGTAAAGCCTATAAAGATAGTAAGCTCTGTAATGTTTTAACCATGCTAGAGTTGCATCGTCGTTACCATACCAACACCGGGATTGTGTTTAGTTCCCTCTATCCTGGCTGCGTCGCAGACACACCCCTATTCCGCAATCACTTTCCGCTGTTTCGCACCATTTTCCCCTGGTTCCAAAAAAACATTACCGGCGGCTATGTTTCCCAGGAATTAGCTGGTGAGCGAGTCGCTGCTGTAACGGCCGATCCTGAATATAATCAGTCGGGGGCTTACTGGAGTTGGGGAAACCGGCAAAAAGAAGGGCGTAAATCCTTCCTCCAGGAGATGTCGAACGAAGCCCTGGACGAACAAAAAGCAAAGCGTCTTTGGGAATTGAGCGAAAAACTGGTCGGGTTAGCCTAGTACGCTGTCAATTTTTGACTTGTGAGCAAGGCCAGACCCTCAATCAACTGGAGGATGGCACATGCACTGGGGGATAACGCTTCTTTGAGGGAGGGGATCCGGGGAGCTTTTGTCTCCCCGTGTAGATGCACCAAGCTGGCAAACCAATAGTCCCAGGAAAGCTGCAGCGATTTAAAACCGGGAGAAGCCCACGGAGAAATAAAGAGTCCCAGACTCTCTCTGGCTCACTGTTTTTATCCCTGGAATTTTTGCCTGGTTTAGAAGCTTCAAGGCTGCCCAAAGCTATAATAGACAGCCATGGCGAGACAGATCTTTAAGCTCATCAGCATTGCTGTTGCTGTAGTCCTGGCGTTAAGCTTGCTCAGCCATCTTGTGGCGGAGGTTTTTTGGTTCCAGGAGGTCAACTATCTCCCGGTTTTCATCAAACGCCTCGTGACGAAGGGGATTATTGCTGGAGTGGCAACGGGTCTAAGTGCGGCCTTTTTGTTTGGGAATCTCGCGATCGCCCAGCGCCTCAAGTACTCTACACTTCCTACGCCTACCCAGCCATGGAGTGACCCACCTATTGCCTATCACTTCCGAGCGCGGGATGCCAAACCTGATCGTTCCACTTCTCCTTTGACCTTTGGCTGGTTGCTTCTGATACTAGTCGGACTGAGCCTGGCGATTGGCTTATTACTGCTACGCTATGGGCAAACTCTGCTCGATCTGTGGAATCTGAATCGAGCGCAGCCCGATATTTCACCCCCGTTGCCGATTCCCTTTCGCCTAGAGACTCTTTGGCAACTTGGGCAAAGATATTTGACTTCTCCCCTATTAATCGTTGGCCTATTGGTTCGAGTTGCGATCGCCGCGATCGCAACCATTTCCCTTCTGACCGCACCCCAATTCTGGCTACCGGCTATTTCTGCCCTTTCTAGCCTGGTCTTTGGCTACATTTTGTCCTGCCATTGGGGCCGCTTTCTGCTGGGGCTAAATCCCACCCCCTTTGATCAAGCCGATCCGATTTTTTCCCGAGATTTAAGCCTTTACGTCTTTACCCTACCCCTGGGACAGTTGATCGAGTTTTGGTTAACCGGGCTATTTCTCCTGGGTCTTTTTAGCGTTGGTTTGACCTATTTATTAGCAGGCAACAGCCTGAGCCAGGGTAAGTTTCCAGGGTTTAACCAGGCACAGCGTCAACATCTACAGGCCCTTTGTGGCGGTCTCATGCTGGTAAGCTGGCTGCGCTACTGGCTCAGTCGCTATGAGTTGCTCTACTCTCCACGAGGGGTGGTGTATGGGGCCAGCTTTACTGACGTCAACCTACTGCTACCAACCTACTGGGTGCTGATGCTGCTCTCAGGGGCACTGGCCCTACTGCTGTTCTGGCGAGCATTTGGGAGTGGGCGCTGGCATGATTTAGCCAACTATCATCCCTGGCAATACCCCTTCGCCAGCCGTTGGCTACTGCTAGGGTTTATAGTATTGGCGTTAATTGGCACCCATGTTGTACCAGAAATGGTGCAGCAAATTGTTGTGCAGCCCAATGAATTAGAACGAGAAGACCCCTATCTGCGACTCAATATTGCCTACACACGGCAGGCGTTTGGGCTAGATAGGATTAAAGTAGAAACCTTTAACCCTCAAGGAACGTTGACTGCCGCCGATTTGGAAGCCAATGATGACACGGTACGCAATATTCGTCTTTGGGATACCCGTCCCCTCTTGCAAACCAACCGCCAACTCCAACAGATTCGTCCTTACTATCGATTTCTGGATGCGGATATTGATCGCTATACCCTTGTACCCGAAAAACCGGGTGACTCTAGCGAAAGCCAACAGGTTCTGATTTCGGCCCGTGAGTTAGACTATGCCAATGTGCCTGAGGAAGCTCAAACCTGGCTCAATGAACATCTGATTTATACCCATGGTTATGGGTTTACTCTGAGTCCTGTTAATAAGGTGGCCGCTGGGGGGCTGCCCGATTATTTTGTTAAAGATATTGGCTCTGGGGGCGACGATAGCAGCTTAACGACCGCCAGCGATCGCGTCCGGGCTAGTATCCCCATTAAACATCCTCGTATCTACTACGGCGAACTGACGAACACCTACGTGATGACAAACACTCAGGTGCAGGAGTTGGATTATCCCGCAGGCAACGAAAATGTCTACAACATCTATGATGGCAGGGGAGGCGTGAGTGTAGGAGCGCTCTGGCGACGATGGTTGCTGGCTTACTACCTACGCGATTGGCGGATGGTGTTTGCGCGTAGCTTTAAACCAGAGACAAAGCTGCTCTTTCGCCGTAATATTAATCAGCGAGTCCGGGCGATCGCACCTTTTTTACGGTATGACCGTGACCCCTACCTGGTAGCCGCGAATCTAGAGGGGCAAGAGCCGCGCTTGGGGTCACCCCCCGGCGCATCCGAAAACTATCTCTATTGGATTGTAGATGCCTACACCACTAGCGATCGCTACCCCTATTCAGAACCCGCAAAATCACCCTATCTACCAGCAGAAAATAGCCGCCGCTTTAACTACATCCGTAATTCCATCAAGGTCGTAATCGATGCCTACAACGGCTCCATGGTGTTCTATGTCGCCGACTCGACCGACCCTATGATTCGCTCTTGGGAACGTATCTTTCCCGAATTGTTTAGACCCCTGGAAGCGATGCCACCGATTCTCCGGCAACATATTCGCTACCCCATTGATTTATTTGAGTCCCAAGCAGAGCGCCTCCTTACTTATCACATGATTGACCCTCAGGTGTTTTATAACCGGGAGGATCTGTGGCAAATCCCGACTGAGATTTATGGCGACAAAGCTCAACTGGTCGAACCTTACTATTTGATTACTCGCATCCCCGCTGCTCAAACAGAGGAATTTATTTCCATCCTGCCCTTTACCCCTAATCGCCGGACAAACCTGACTGGCTGGCTCGCCTCCCGCTCTGATGGGGCCAACTATGGCAAATCACTCCTCTACGTCTTTCCAAAGCAGCAGCTCGTCTATGGAACCGAGCAAATTGAAGCACGAATCAATCAAGATCCGGTCATTTCTCAACAAATTTCCCTTTGGAATCGTCGCGGCTCCCGAGCCATTCAGGGAAATTTACTGGTGATTCCGATCAATAACTCCCTCCTTTATGTTGAGCCGTTATATCTTGAAGCAGAACAAAACAGCTTGCCGACCCTGGCGCGGGTGATTGTCGCCTATGAAAATCGCATTGTTATGGCCGAAACTTTGGAGCAAGCACTGCAGGCGATCTTTCAACCCGATCCTAAAGCTCCGGCTATTGTGCGCCCTGTAGAGGAATAGCAACCGCTTTCTGACCAAAGCGATATCTTCCTTGCTAAGGGATTTGCAACCCAGTGTTATAGCACTCCTTCATGCCGCATCGTTCGACCGTTTGTAGCGATAATCACGATTCCGGTAACAACCCATGCGCGCTACAGCACTCATCCGTAACCACCCCGAGCTTAAGCGGGCGATGCTCTGTACAGCCCAGGAAGGTTGCTATGTATTTCTCTACGACAGGGTTGAGGATGGGCCATGTGCTTACGACCATCTCCAGGACGACGTTGCCTCTGCGAAGTCCTTCTGTGCTGAGGGCTACGGAATCGAAGAATGTGATTGGACTCCGATTTGCGACCTCCTCCCTGGCTGCCAGCAAGACTGGATCTCTCCAGTGCGAGTGGTCGGCCGTTCCGAAGGTAGTCCTCAGTGGGGAGTGTTTGAGCGACTTGAAAACGGGGTATGGAAGCGGATTGGCACCGAACCAGGCGCTGCACCGAATGACGGCCCAGTGGCGTCAGTTGACAATAACAAATCGAACACTCCCGATGGGTCGCCATTGATGAGCTGACACATCACCGAATCAGGGTTCACTGCTTCTACAATTTATAGCTGTCGCCAGGTTGCTTAGGACATTGGGTTGAAGGGGGTGTGTGGGCTTTGCCCCCAGCCAGGGGTTCCACCCCTGCACCCTGTCCTAAGTCTGGTGACTATGGCGATACAACTAGTTTTTAGTTTCATAGAGAGTTGGCTAGCGCTAAGGCGATGGAAACTATGGAGATGGCCAGTCAGCAGGGGTTTCAGCCGCCCGTGCTGCCGGGGCGACGGGGGTGTTATAGAGTGAAGGCACGATTTCTAGTTGTCGTTGGGGCGATCGCCGTTTCACCTCCTCACCCCGCCTTCGGCGCGAGACATTTTCCTCCGCGGTGTCTTCTGCAATGATTTCGTAGAGCAACGCCCTTTTCTCTGGATCCTTGCCCTTTCGCAAAATGCGTCCTAACCGCTGCACATATTCCCGGGTTGATCCTGTGCCTGAGAGAACGATCGCAATACTCGCATCGGGAACATCCACCCCTTCGTTCAACACGCGGGAAGCTGCAAGCGCCCGATAGTCTCCCTGCTTAAAGCGCTGGAGCACCTCATGGCGCTCTTTAACACCTGTCTGGTGAGTAATTGCAGGAATCAGAAACGTCTCCGAGATGCGGTAAATCGTGGCATTATCATCCGTGAAGATCAATGTCCGGGCCGGATAATGGCTTGCCAGTAGATCTGCAAGCACCCGCAGTTTGCTCTCAGTGCCAAAGGCGATCGCCCGAGCTTCGCGATGGGCTAGCATTGCTCGTCGTCCGGCTTGGGAGCAGGCACTGGCCCGGACAAATCGTTGCCAACCCTCTAGGCTACCCAAAAAAATATTGGATTCCTGTAAAAACTGATTGCGCACCTGGACTAGCTCGTTATAGCGTCGTTGCTCCTGCAAGGAGAGGCGCACTTTAATCTGCACGGCCTGGTGTTTTGCCAGAGCCTGGCCCGCTAACTCTTCTGCGCTGCGGCGATAGACTTCTGCCCCAATTAAGTGGTTAAGGTCAGCGTGTTTACCATCGGCCCGTTCAGGGGTGGCCGTTAGGCCCAAACGATAAGGGGCGATCGCATATTCCGCAATCACCCGGTGAAAGTCACTCGGTAAGTGATGGCACTCATCAAACACGAGCAGAGCATATTGATTTCCTAGAGTTTCGGCGTGGATGGCGGCGCTGTCATAGGTAGCAACCAAAATCGGACTGCGATCGCGGGAGCCGCCCCCTAACAAACCAATCTCCGTATCCGGAAAAGCCGCTAACAGATGGGCATACCACTGGTGCATCAGGTCCAGGGTTGGCACCATAATCAAAGTGCTGCGCTGGGTAACCTGCATAGCCAGTTGAGCCAGATAGGTTTTACCTGCTGCTGTCGGCAGCACGACAACGCCTTTGCGTCCCGCTTGTTTCCAGGCGGTGAGCGCCTCCTGTTGATGAGCGTAAGGCTCCATCTCTAAACCAGGCACTAGATTAAGCTGATGAAATGCTTTGGCAGCATCTTCCAGTTCTGCCCCAGCAGCCCTTAATGCCAATACAACATCCCGGTAGTGCATTGCCGGAATCCGAAAGCGCTCGATTCGATCATCCCAAACTGCGTAATCTAGCCAATCTTTACTGCGTGGAGGGGGATGGAGAATTAGGGTGCCGCGATCGTAGGTGAGTTTCGGTATCCGAGCCATGGCAAACGGTTTGTCATCCTAGGGATACCCTAACCCATCCCTCTGACTTTGGCATGGCTTTAAGAGAAAATCAGGATTCTAGCTATTAAAGCGCTTTGCCGGTGAGCGATTGCCTGTCGGCCAGAGCAGGCCCCAAAATGGCACAGGCTTCTGATAATCCGCCTTGCTACAGACAAAAGGCCTTGCTCACTTGGCAAATAGCTAACGCTTGGCTTTAGTTGGATACTGGGTCGCTGGTGCCAAGGGGCTTCGGAGCAACACGATAAAGCGAGGATCCTGGCGAAGCTTGTCAAAGTCAGTGTTTTTAAGCGCCAGTTGGCGGTACTGGTCAGGATCTAGCTTAATTGCTCGCTGTAGGCTGATAATGGCAAGGTTAACGTTGCCCTGTAAAGCATGACAGCAGGCTCGATTGTAGAGAATGCTAGAGCTATTGGGATTGAGTTGAAGTGCCTTATCATAGCTGGCGATCGCCGCCTCAAAGCGCCCCAAGTGATAGAGGGCATTACCGCGATTGGCCCAGGCCGCCTCAAAGTCGGGCTTATAGGTAAGTGCCTTGTCGTAACTGGCCACAACCTTTTCGAGCTGGTTGAGCTGACGTAAGGCCAGTGCCCGGTTATACCACGCCCAGTAATAGTCAGGCTGAAATTCGAGAGCACGGTCATAACTATTGATAGCCGCCTCGTATTGCCCAAGATTGCGTAGAGAAATCCCCCGATTGTACCAGGCCCAGGCGTAATCAGGAGAATAGCGGAGTGCCTGATCGTAACTGGCGATCGCCCCAGCATAGTCATGGAGTTCATCCAGTGCACTTCCCCGATTATTCCAGGCTTCTGGAAAGCCCGGCTCTAGCTCCAGAGCTTGATCATAGCTAGCAATGGCCTCGTTGTAACGCCCCAAGTGGTAAAAAGCATTACCCTGGTTATACCAGGCATCGACAAAATCAGGCCGGCGCTGAAGCAAATGCTTGTAACTGGCGATCGCTTCTTCAAACCTTCTCTGTTGATTGAGGTAGAGTCCTTTCTGAAAAAAGAAAATAACTTCTAAATCCTGCGCTTGACTCATGGGTGTGTGTCTCGTTCTTGGGTTAATGGTGGCAGATATAGGAAACCCTTTGCTTTTATTAGATTGCCCTGGGTAACAGGCTGCCAAAACAGCGGATATTACGGAAGTTTGCCTGTCCCAACGCGAAACGCTCAATCGCTTAACATTTCACCTCAACCGGTGACCGGCAGTTTAAATTTCTCAAAAGCTGATCAAGGTGCATCTCCACTTTATTTACGGCTCGATGGAGGGAAGGGTTGAGTGCCATTGCTTGATTCAAGTAAGTCCGAGCTAAATCCGGTTGATTTTTCAGGGCATAACAGCGGGCTTTGCTATAGAGCGCGGCAGAGTCATCTGGTTTGATTTCTAGGGCACGGTCATGGCTAGCGATCGCGGCGTCGTAGCGCTCGAGGTGGCTCAGCACTATGCCCCGATGATTCCAGGCATAGTGACAACTTGGTTTAATAGCAACGGCCTGTTCGACATGAAGCAGGGCATCGTGGTAGCGAATGAGATTGAATAGAGCGCGACTGCCACTGTACCAGGCTTTATAGTCACCAGGGCGTAGTTGCAAAACACGCTCAAAGCAACCGAGTGCAGCTTCATACTGCTGTAGGTTAGCTAGGGCACTACCCTTGTTGTACCAGGCTTTATGGTCAGATGAATTGAGCCGTAACGTGCGCTCAAAACAAGGGAGTGCTTCCTCGTATTTCCCTAATCGAGCTAGAGCCACACCCTTGCCATGCCAGGCCAGCCCATATTCAGGATTGACTTTGATGGCCTGGTCAAAACTGGCAATCGCTTCCCAGTAGCGACCCAATTGCTCTAGGGCATAACCTCGGTAACACCACACCTCAAACAGATCGGTTTGAGTGGCAAGTATGCGGTCATAACGGGCGATCGCCGCTTCATAATGTCCTAGCCCGTACAACACATTGCCATGGGTATACCAGGCTATTGAATCGAGGTCGTGCTCCATAGGTCACACACGCTTCAGCAAAAGATTAACTGTCTACTTCTTTTAGGTTCGACAAAAGTTCTCTTAATTATTCAAAAGATTGGCTAAAGCTAGGGATAGATTTGATGATGATTTGAGCAAGTTTTAGCGGCTTGAAAATTGACACGGGTTAGCTGATAGAGATTCAGAAAATTTCTGAAAAAAGTACGGAGAGTGAGCGTTAAAACAATTACCAAAATACTAAAACTGAGTCAGTATTTTGGCTTAATTAGTTCAACTGAGTCACTCACCTCCTGTTGTTTGTTCCCAGGCAGGATGTTCTAACAGAGCCTCGATTACCCGCACACCGCGCAACTGATTCGATAGCGGTAAGTGCCCTAAAGGAGCCTCCATACTCCACGTAAACCCATTAGGGTAGCGTGTCCAGAGATTACCCTCTTTCCAGTGAATTTTTGCCCAGAGTTTCTCCCAATTTTTGCCCAGACTCAACCATAGTTCTCGTTGAACTGAAAACCCAAACTTGCCCTCAGAATGGGCGACCCAAAGCTGGTTAATGGTTTGGAGGTCAGCGACAGGAAACGATTTGACCTCTGTAAAGTAAACCCATTTACGTTGAACGGCTGCCGTCCCCGCCAGTTCGCATATTTTTTGTAGCGTCAACTTATCCGCATTGAAAAAGTCTTGCTTCGCTAATAGCTCTTGCAAAGGGGCGTAGTCAATCCCGATTTCTGAAATCAGGGGCACCACACCCTCAGGGAAATGCGTTTGCAAAAAGGCCCGGCATTCTGGCAAAGCGTGCGCCAACAGAAGCTGATAGGCTTTACCACGCACCGCTAACTCTTGTAAAGAGGGCGCTATTGGGCTGGCCGTTGCCTGCGCGAGTAAAAAATCCTTGATGACAACAACTCCCTCATTGCCCATTTGGGCCAACTCAGCCAAAATCTCGATCTGTTTTTTCGCCATTGCGCCGCTTAATTTGGCGCGTAATACATCGAGCGGGCTAACAGGAGTGTTACTTGTGGCTGGATTGGTTGCTGAATTTCCCATTGATGGTAAACGGTTGATTCCATTAAGGTTGCAAAGGCTCCAAAAGACATCGGGCGAAAATAACTGATCTAACGATAGCGATCGCTTTAGTCTAAAGCACCCTATTTTGAACTGAAAGCCTGAGGGGAGAATGACGAATCAGCTTGAAGCTGGCTCAGGCGGCATCGCGAGAGCGGTACCCGTCTGCAAAATCTGCTTAATTATCTTAGAGGTTGAAGTTGCTACTTCGATCGGAACGAACTGAATTTGACCACCATAGGCCTGAATGTAGGGCGTTTCGGGCAATGTCTCTAAACAGTAATCTCCCCCCTTAACATAAATTTCTGGCTGTAGAGACTCGATTAAGCGTTGAGCTGTAAGCTCATCGAAAATCACAACGGCATCCACCGAGCGCAGAGCGGCCAATATTTCAGCTCGCTCTGCCGATGGTTGGAGAGGGCGCGGTAAGAAAGCGGTAGTTTTGAGCTGCCGCACCGAGCGATCGCTATTCAGGCCAACAACTAGGCTCTTGCCGTAGCATTTTGCTGCTTCTAAATACCGTACATGACCCACGTGAAGTAGGTCAAAACATCCATTAGTTAGAACGAGGGGTCGCCATTGGTCTGGAGCGGTGGTCACAGCCTGATGGATCTGCTCAAGGGTGTAAAGGCGTGAAGTCATGCCGCTAGTTTGCATCAACAGGGGGTTTGTGCCCATGCTCAAAGGCAAAGCGCACCAGTTGAGAACGGTTTTCTAACTGGAGCTTATTTAAGATATTGCTGAGATGAGTTTGCACTGTGCGGGGGCTAACAAACAAGCGATCGCCGATTTGCTTATTCGTGTAGCCCTGGATCACTTCCCAAAAAACCTTCTCCTCAGCGGGGGTCAATGGCAAGGGCGACGGCTTGCTGGCAGCATTTTGGTTTGCCGCCAGCCCCGTTTCCCCGGTTTGCTGCAAAAGGCGCACAATTTCCTGATGAATCCGTCGCGATCGCTCCAATTGCGCTTCAATTTTTGCCAGCAACTCCTTCGGTTCAAAGGGCTTAATGAGGTAATCATCCGCCCCAATTGAGTGCCCTTGAATTCGGTCTTCTAAATCACCTCTGCTAGAGAGAAAAATAAATGGCACCAGTTGTCCAATCCGAGTAGCCCGAAGTTGTCGGCAAAACTCAAAACCGTCTAGATCGGGCATCATCACATCTGAAACAACCAGATCCGGAGGCGCTTGCTCAAAGGCCGCTAACCCCTCTACTCCTGAGCTAACAGTCTGAACCGCATAGCCACGCTTTTCCAGGTAGCGCACTAGCGCCATCTGTAAAATTGTGTCATCGTCAACCACTAGAATCTTCTTCATACTCTTAGTCAATTGACTGGATTTGTCCAGCTCCCCGTTAAACCACCTATCTTAAACTGAAGTCACCTTAGCTTAAATTTCCCGTTGTGCGACATTCCCCTAACAAGTCAACTTAAATCACCCATAAGGGTTATTTACTTAACACTACATTACTTTCCAGCGTCGCACATGGGGCAGAGGTTGCCTAAATTCCACAGGAAATCTTTTGATATGGGCCTGATTCAACATCCCAGGGGGGTAGGCTATCAAAACGGCTCTGCTTCCTGTCTTAAGGCTAGAACAACGAAAGCTAGTCTGGTGAAGCCAAGGTGTGCCATTCCACAACCCGTGCAATGCGCCCTCTTTTCCCAGGCTGCTCTAATAAGAGGGCTAGCGCTCAAGCGTTTTCTACAGCTATGACCTACAGCTATGACCATGAGCAGATTTAGCTATTCCTGCGAAGGTTTCAGCAATCTGAGCCTCACGAACCATGTTTTTGCTCTTCCTAGCGAGAAACAGCGACAGAGTTTATCGCCTTAGTAGAGAATCTTTCAAAGCTTCATTGCATCAACAGGGCAAGATTCATATTCTAATCGGGTTCCACAGTTTTTACAGAATTGGGCATCGGTATCGTGGAGGAGGAGGCGACAAGTAGGGCAAGGCTTTTCAACCTGGTTGCTAGTTTTAATTAGGCGCTTCACTAGATCCCCGATTTGCACAGGAATCAGGGCAACCCCCGTCAAGATCATCAAGACTGTCAGCAGTCGCCCTAGTTCTGTAATCGGAGCCAAGTCGCCAAAGCCAACGGTAGTCATCGTTGCAACGCAAAAGTAAATAGCATCCAAAAAGGTACGGAACGCTCGCGGGTTGGTTGCATGCTCGACCTGATAAATTAGCCCTGAGAAAATAAAAATAATAATAAACAGGGTTAGCAAAATCCGGGCAAAGATAGCGCTATCTTCTCGGCTCACATAGCCAATAATGGTTCGCCCCTCGATAAAACGCACCAGTCGCAGAATCCGAAACCAACGAAAGACTCGAATAAATCGGATATCAAAGACCCCGATAAAGAAGGGTAAAATCGCCAACAGATCAATGATGGAGTAAAGCCGAAAAACATGACGCAGGGGGTTTTCAGCACACCAAAGCCGCAGGCAATACTCAACAACAAAAAGCAGGAGAATGCCCTGATCAATCCGATCAAGCAGCGATCGCAGCTCTACGGGCAAATTGTAAGTCTGTGCAACAAAGATGACCGATGACAACAACACTAGCCCCGTAATGGTAAGGTCAATCGCCTTACCCATTGGCGACGTGATGTCTTCTAAATAAAATCGAACCGTTTGGCGCAGGGATACACCCTCGGGGAGACACCATCGCTTCATCAATTTACCCTATCGTTGCAGATACTCTGACTCAGGGAGTAGAGTCATCTCCACAGCCCCTAACGTGGCAAAATGATGACTTGGCTATTCAAGAAAGTCAAATGATTACCACCATCAAGAGTTTGCCTGAAACGTTCTAACCAACCCTGCTCAAAGCGTTACTCATCCATCGACCAAAGACAAGGGCTGGCAGTCAGCCACTCTAGTGTCAGTAAACTACCTTAAACGGCCTGTCGCTATCCTCTCACTCACACTGCTCTATGTTGGATTGGCACTCGGTTAAAACCTACGAAGATATCCTCTACCATAAGGCTGATGGCATTGCAAAAATTACCATCAATCGTCCCCATAAACGCAACGCCTTTCGCCCCAAAACAATCGTAGAACTCTACGATGCCTTTTGTAATGCTCGAGAGGATACGCGCATTGGAGTAATTCTACTGACCGGGGCAGGACCTCACACAGATGGTAAGTATGCTTTCTGCGCGGGGGGAGATCAGAATGTCCGAGGACAGGGAGGTTACATTGACGAGGCCGGTATTCCTCGCTTGAATGTGCTGGATTTACAGCGATTGATTCGTACTCTACCAAAGGTCGTAATCGCGTTGGTGGCTGGCTATGCGATTGGTGGAGGGCACGTTTTACATCTCCTCTGCGATCTAACAATTGCCGCCGAAAATGCAATTTTTGGGCAGACCGGGCCAAAGGTGGGCAGCTTTGACGGTGGATTTGGGGCGAGCTACATGGCCCGCATTGTGGGGCAAAAAAAAGCTCGTGAGATCTGGTATCTCTGCCGTCAGTACGACGCTCAGCAAGCTCTCGATATGGGCTTGGTTAACTGCGTTGTACCGATTGAGCAACTAGAGGCGGAAGGAATCCAGTGGGCAACCGAGATTTTGAACAAAAGCCCTATTGCTATTCGTTGCTTAAAGGCGGCTTTCAATGCCGATTGTGATGGCCAAGCAGGGTTACAAGAGCTAGCTGGTAATGCAACACTTTTGTACTACATGACAGAAGAAGGAGCCGAAGGAAAACAGGCATTCTTGGAGAAACGAGAGCCTAACTTTCGCCAATACCCCTGGCTCCCTTAGTGAGGTGTCAGTTTTGGATGATTCATCAAAGCTGACACCGCCATCAACTAGAGGATTACAATCTTCGCCCAGGGGTAACGCCTTGTTTAGAGAGGGGGCAAGGGAACAGCTTTTGTCTTCCTGTAGGGTTTCGTCTCCCTGTAGGAGTACTTTCCTGGGAATTGCATCGGGATGACCGGCATTGAGCCAATGCATCGATCGCGATCGCATTTATGGTGCCGACAACTTCTGCACAAAACTAAAGCTGACGAATCACTCCTCTGGATGATTGCCCCCCAGATCTTCCCAGATCTTCTTAGAGTGTTTGCTGATATCCCATCGCTTCAGTGGGCGATCGAACACTCCTTTCACTCCCCCTGGCCTAGAGCGAGGTGACCTTCGATGATGACTTCAAAGTGGGTGGAACGGCTTTAGTAGCCCATACTCTTCAGTAGATGGCTTTTCTGGCTGCTCAATGTGCTGATAGTGGGCATGAATTGCCTGCTGCTGCCAAAGCATAATCTCTTCCAGGCTCTCCCAATTGGGCACAAATGGGGGAACTGCTACTGAGCAAGCTCTCCAACCACTTTGCACCATTACATTGAGACGCTGACAATGCCCACCCCTGCGGCCTTCAGGGGTGTAGTATCGACAATGACGACAACTCAGAGAGGGGGAATCGGAGACTTTCATAGAAGCAAAGCTTGAGCGGGATATTTCTATTGTGGGGGTTAACAATTTTCCGATTTTTGCCCTATCTAAACGCACAACCTTTCTCACGCTTGAGTTTTGTGGGATCGCTGAAGCAAAAAGGAGTTTAGATTATTTTCAGTTTTGTCAAATTAGACTTGGCAACATTTAGAAATAATTTGAGAATCGCCCGAAAACATAAGGCTTTTTTCTAAAAAAATGATGGGGATCAAACAAAAATACCTTTGACAGACCGGAGATAAACTTAAAAAATGGATTAAGCTTTCAGCAGATTTACTGGTAGAACCGAATCGTAAAGTTTGTTTTGCTATTTGCCCTGTCAGCAGAGACTTGTGCCTGATTCGTAGCGTTAAAGGGATTACCATCTGAAAACCCGTTCCCCCGCCACTTCCAGAAGAAACACCCTGCCAGCAGAAGAAACACCCTGCCAGCAGGTGAACAGTGGTCTAATGGAGTGCATCCCAGTTTTGCAAATCAGCCCTCATCCCCCAGCCCCTTCTCCCAAAAGTGGGAGAAGGGGAGCTAGATCAAAGTCCCTCTCCCAATTTTGGGAGAGGGATTTAGGGTGAGGGCTACAAAAGTGGAATGCACTCGGCCTAATGTTATAGGCTTCGAGGAGTAAAATATCGTCTCTGAAAATTTAAAAACGAGGAAGATGCTAGGCTTTATGCTAGAAAACTGCAAAGGCTACCATTGCTTAGCGGCACAATGGGCACAAATGCTCCAACGAGCTAACTCTTCAGGGGGAGTAGGAGCTTGACAGGCGGGGCAGAGGGGGAGATGCTGCCGGCTCAACTGCACCTTTGTGGCCCAGCGTTGATAGTTTTGCAGAGCACTACTGTGGGAAGATTGACCGGGCACTTGAGGTAGCGATCGCTCTGTCGGTAATCGACTAGGATGATTTTGCCAGACTTGCTCGAGATCAGCCCCGTAGGTATTAAGAACTTGTGATGGAAGGGTATGCCATTGGCTTGTGGAAAAACGGATATCGACCAATTGCAACAACAATTGGTGATTGAGCTTTTCCAGAATACGCCGACGCTCAAAGACTAAATTCTGTGCCCAAGCAGCACTTGAAGTGGCGACCTGTAACACCCCCTGCCGAATCGCTACTGGACGTGTTTGGGCCGCAACTATTTCTCCAACAATTTCTGGCCAAAACAGACAGAGCTTTTGAAACTGCTTACGCTCTTGTAAGATGTAGCGGTCTTCAAGTTGACCTAAAACGTGGCGAAGAGATTTCATCGTAGAAGAGGAGGGTTTAACCCCTGCTTGGGTCTGCGCCTTAAATCTTTTTTCACAATTAAGATAGGCACATTTGCCCTAATCAGCTAAAAAGGCAGAAAAAATATGCACCTTCTTGCCAATCAGTGTATAACGATAACTTAAACTGGTAGCCAAAAATTTTCCGTCGATACCAGTATTAGGGGAACATCCAGGTAAGGCTCAGTTGACTGGCACTACCTGTAGTGAAGCTCTTGATCATTTTGGCTTTTTCTGAAGTATGATTCAGCCAGCGCCTTTGCCTTAGGAGTTTTGTCATGCGTTTGTCTGCACCTGCGGTAACTAGCCCAACGACTCCGAGCCATTCAAGCTCTACTGAGGAGACCCTTCATCCTCTAGTAAAAGCGGCATTGGCAAATTTAGATGTACAGCTTGAAAGTGAGTTGAGCCGCTATCGACGACAGCGGATTGCCCATAAGGCTCTAAAGATGGCGGCGCAACAGCGAACCGCAAAACCGATCGCTCCACAAGTCGGTCAAAGGGCAACCTCATCCTCAGCAGAGCTGAGGCCCTTATCCCCATCGCATCTGACATCTGCGCCCGTTCTATCGGTAGCTGCCTCAGGCGCTAGCAGCCAGCTTTCTGGGTTTGTCCAGCCCTCTGGCGATACCACAGCGGTTTCTGGAGTTGACGATCTGCCTGCCCCCTACCCAGAGAATGTTTCGAGAGTGGATAACCCTGCTGTAGTCAAGGTGGGAATGTCTACTCCTGCTTCAGAAGAGTACCTGGAGTCTTCTGAAGCGTTGCTACGCAGCTTGGTCTCAGAAGAAGCGAAAGTGCGCGCCGAGCGGGGTGGAATTGAGCAACTTTTAACCCCAGTTGGTCTAGGCTCTTTGTTGATGTTACTGCTATCAAGTGCGTTATTTGGTTATGTGGTGATGAACCCGACCAGTTTAAGGGAGGCGATCGCCCGATTAACACAGCCCCTCCCTGAAACAACAACTGCCCCTACCATTTCCCAGCCTGGTAGTGCTGTTCCCCAGCCAAATCTGGCAGAGCAGGAATTTCGACGACTCGATTTAGGTAGTTTGGCCACGCTGAAGGAAGATGGAGGAGAAACACCCCTGCCAACGACTTCTCCAACCGCTTTGGGGACGCCTGTAACTGCTCCAACCTCTGAATCATCCAGAACAGCGGGAGTCACTGTTCCCACTCCAGAATCAAATTCCTCCTCATCAACTGCGCCTGTTGCCCCGACCGCTCCTGCAGCAACAACGGCCCATTCCCCTGCCAGCGCCGCTGGGTCTGAAGATTCCCGTCCGGCCCCACAACCGGCTCGATCCGCCCAGTCAAAAAGGCAAGCACCCGTCCGCCCAAAAAATGAGAATGTCCCTCCGTCTCAACCCCAGACGATAAAACCGTCGCAGCCACGACAGGCATCAGAAAAACCAAGGGCATTTTATCGGGTTGTCACGGATTATCAAAACGATGCGGCCCTGAATAAAGTTAAACAACAGGTGCCGGATGCTTTTGTTAGAAATTTTTCTGAGGGGGCAAAAATTCAGGTAGGAGCCTATGATAACGAAATCGAGGCTAGAGCGAAGGTAGAGTCTCTACGCCAGCAAGGAATTAGTGCAGAAATTAAACAGCCTCAGTAGGCTTTCAGGATTGTTGGAAGGGTTTGAAAAGCTCACGCCATCGAGAACATAGTCTCACGGTTTGTCAAATTAGATTAAACGGGTAGCTGAACACCTGAAAGTTGATTAGGGTTGAATTTTGACGGTCTGCAAGCTGCCAAAGATTTTCCTGATGAAATATAGCTTTGGTCAGAAAGCTCAGGACAAAACTAATCACTCAACCATCGATGTTGGGAAGCTGCCTGCCTCGCGATCGCAGCGAGAAAGAATGGCGATCGCCATACTAGTACTTTGCGGCATCCGTTTCACCCCCAATTCCCCTCATCCCCTAGCCCCCAACTCTAGGAGAAGGGGCGTGAGCGGTTTGAAGTCCCTCTCCTCAGCTTGGGCTGCCGTGTATACAGATCTCTGGATGATCCTTCAAATTGCTGGGTTTCGCCCCCCTCCCCCCCAAGTTTGGGGGAAACTGAATCTTCAAAGTCCCCCAGGATTGAGGGATTTAGGGGGCTAAAAGGCTTCAAACTTGAACCGACCAGACCTGTGTATACGCCGTAGCAAGCTTGGGAGAGGGATTTAGGGTGAGGCCCAATAGCAGGCAAATTGACGCCGAACGGTACTAGTAACGCTAAGCAGCATGTAGAATGCTCAAAACTCTAGCAGATAGGCTTTTCAAGCATTCTGAAAGATGATGTTACTGATGCCAGGTTATCTGGATAAACAGCAGCCTTCCAGACAGGCCAATTTAGTCTAGAAGCAGCTCGATTAATTAAACTTGAAGCTCCATTAAGACCTATGGGGCATGAGTTATAGACCAGCGATTCGTGGGCTAAACTGAATGAGCAGCCATTTCTATGTCTAGGTTTAACTTTTATCAACATTAGACAAAGAGATGGCAAGTGTGAGGAGTTGTATGTGTAACTTGAGTATGGGTTTCGGTGTTGACCTTATCCATACTTAATTCAGCCAGGAGGTAGCCGCATATCATACGGGCCTTCAGTGGTCACCTACCGATTAAGACGCTGGTATTCCGAGACTTGCCCTCAAAAGCTTCGGAGTTTAGCTGTTTTCCCTCAAATCTAAAGTTTGGTTTGTGGTTCGTGTTTTATCGTTTGTCGCTGCAGCATCCCAATTATTGAATCAAGCTACTTTGAATCTTTGACTCTAATGAGAGCTTACACCTTTAACACTCCATCTCCCGCTTGTCCGGTTTGCCATCCAGTGAGAAGTCATCGCTCTCATAAAACCATCACGGGTTTATTGACTTGCCAGTATTGCCGTGAGCGCTTAGTGGTTTCCTGGAGTGGGCATTATGTTCGCGATCCCTTCATCAGTCGCCATCGTCAAGCAGAATCGCTTCTGCGTCGTAAGAGTCATCCTATTGCGCGAATTTGGCGCAATTTAAATCAACCTTGTTCGTTACTGCTTTTTGCGGCTTTAGGAAGTGCCATTTGTATTGGAGTGGCTTCGCTGTTACTGCCTAATGCTTCTGAGCTGACTCCTGAGTCAAAACCAGTAAACAAAGAAAATGTACAGAGGCGCTAGCTGCGCGGAATTCAAAATGCTTAAGTTGCAGAACTATTGGTTGATTTCCACTTTGGTTAATTTCCACTTTGGTAGAAGAGGACGGTGTAATGGCACTACGCAAACGCATCCAGACGCTGGGGTGAAGGAGGGTATCAGAGATAAAGCTCCGAGTACAAGATTTCACCCTTGCAACTCGTCTTCACCTTAGTTTGTACTGTCATACCACAAAGAATTCAGATGGGTCGTCCGTGCCTTGGCGCTGAAGCACTAACGACGACCCAGCACATCACCTTGAGATTTATTATTTTAAGGTTGCGGTTTGACAGGTTTTCTGCATTCTTGATGATCAGTCATGCTCATTCTCGAGAAAATCACCCTTCTGAGGTGTTTTGGGAGAGCTGGTTCGACGAAAATCTGGAAGCGCGTGTGAATTAAGCTCACCCTTACTTCTGCATGGAAGGAAAGGGGAAAACCGCATCGCTGATGTCAATTTGAAATCCGGGAAATTTTACTGGGATGATAAAGAAAGGGGCACACCCCTGGGATTTGCTACCAAAATTTACTAGTGAGCACGAGTAAGCTGCACTGCTAAGCTAAAAGAGCTAGGGAGGCTGGGATGTCTACTTAGCACCGTGATAGTAGCTGCGTGGCTTTAATGTGCATAAATGCCACGTCTGGATCTCGTTGAATGGCCTGGTAGTAGTTCGTCTCTTCTAGCGGAATGTCTCCTGTTAAATAGACTAACTGGCGTGCTTTTTCGATGAGATCTCTGGCTTCAGTCAGGGCGATGGGTTCCTCCTTAGAAGCAAGGCGCTCATCAACATGGGCAATAAATTGGGACATGGGACGAAGCCAGTCAAACCACTCATGACCAATGACGAGCTGAAAGAATTCGCCCCGTGACTGAATGCGCCCATGGGTGTATTCGTAAGATTGTTTTTCAGCCTCTAGCAGGGCTTTATGAAGCTGCAAGAAAGACCCCCGCACTTGTTTGAGTTGTTGCAGCGTAAACTCTAAAGAACCATCTGACAAGGACATGAAACCCTCATTGCAAAAATCACTGATTCCATCTTGGCATATTGACTGGAGGGATGGTTTGTCTGCAACAAGCTATCTCAACCAAATCCAATTCAAAACTGGTCACTTCTCTACAGGCAAAGCGCTAGGTCTGAACTTGAACCAGGTTTAAAGTGCCCAGGTTATAAAAATATCAGCTTTGGCGTTGAGACTGGTTTCGGTGTTTCCTTTGGCTTTTGAACGGATATCTTCCATGACCTATATCCCCTTGCATCACAAGTATCGTCCCCAAACCTTTGCAGAGTTGGTTGGTCAGGAGGCGATCGCCCAGACTTTAAGTAACGCCCTGGAACAGCAGCGCATTGCTCCAGCCTATTTATTTACAGGGGCCAGGGGAACGGGCAAAACCTCCAGTGCCCGAATTTTGGCAAAATCCCTTAATTGTTTGGCCTCGAAGCAGCCAACAACTCATCCCTGTGGCCAGTGTGAAGTGTGTCGGGCGATCGCCCTTGGCTCGGCCCTGGATGTGATTGAAATTGATGCTGCCAGTAATACGGGGGTTGACAATATTCGAGAGTTGATTGAACGGGCCCAGTTTGCCCCAGTGCAATGCCGTTATAAGGTTTATGCCATTGATGAATGCCATATGCTCAGCACGGCTGCCTTTAATGCCTTACTCAAAACCTTAGAAGAGCCGCCGGATCGCGTCGTGTTTGTGCTAGCGACCACAGATCCGCAACGAGTTTTGCCAACCATTATTTCGCGCTGTCAGCGGTTTGACTTTCGCCGCATTCCCCTCGATGCAATGGTGGATCACTTGCGCCAGATTGCCGATCTAGAGCGTATTACGATTACCCGTGAAGCCCTTACCCTGGTTGCACAACTATCCCAAGGGGGGCTGCGCGACGCTGAAAGCACCCTCGATCAGCTTAGCCTACTCGCAGGAGAAATTACTGTTGAGCGTGTTTGGGAGTTGGTGGGAGCCGTACCAGAGCGCGATTTGTTGAGCCTGTTAGCAGCGATCGCCCAAGACAACCCTGAAACCTTACTCGATAGCCTCCGGCAGTTGATGGATCGGGGCCGCGAACCCGTGATTGTGCTTCAGAATTTAGCCAGTTTCTACCGTGATTTGCTGATTGCCAAAACCGCGCCTCAGCGAGGCGACTTGGTCGCACTTACAGCACCGACCTGGCAAGCCCTCTGCGACTTTGCCCAACAATGGGATGTCACAACGATTCTAGTGGGGCAGCAACACCTTCGCAGTTGCGAAGTGCAGCTCAAAAATACGACGCAGCCACGCCTCTGGCTAGAAGTAGCGTTGATGGGTCTCCTCCCATCAGCAATAACTGACCGGCGAGAACGGGCTGCTGCGCAAACACCAACATTAGATGTGAAACCCTCGACCTACCGCTCGTCTCAGTCGCCAGAATCAACCAAACTAGCACCGACTCCCGTTGCTCCAGGGCCGATCGCCCCACCAATTGCCCCCCCCAGCGTTGAGCGATCGCCCGCAGTATCGGCACCAACGGCAAAAACAGTCCCCCTGACTGCTCAGGATGATACTGACCTCCCTCCCCTAGAAAACCTTTGGCAAGAAATTGTTAGCCAGATCCAACCCTTCTCGACCCAGGTGATGGTGCGGCAGCAGTGTCATCTACTGAGCTTTGACAGGCATGTTGCCAAAATCGGGGTCAATTCTCAACCACTTTACCGGATGGCCCAGAGCAAATTGCCCAATATTGAAGCGGCCTTTCAACAATTGTTTGGCGAGGTGCGGGTAAGCCTAGAAGTCATCTCTCACCCATCCGCAACGGAGGCAGTACCTGCAACAGCCCCAAGCCCAGGTCCACCCGCGCCGCCTATTCAGCGGCATACGGCAACTGTTGCACCGGCTCCTGCTACATCTACCCCTTCCCCCCCAAGGGAATCGTCAATTCCGCCAGAGTTACTGCCTCCGCCCAACCTGGGAACCCTTCCCCAGCCAGCCCCAACTTGGGAAGGAGATGAGGTGACCCTGGCCGCGAAGCAGGTTGCAGAGTTTTTTGGGGGCAAAGTGGTCGATTTAGACGGTGATGAAATCCTTGCTCCTGGATCAAAACCCCGAGAGTTTGAGTCATCTGAGCCTGCGACGTTTTCAACCGATGAGGACAATGATGAAGATATTCCCTTTTAACGGTTGGCGAGATGCCTGTCCTAGAGAAAGGCAAGAAATTTCATCTGATCCACCGATTTGTCCAGAAACGGAACCCTGGCTGGGAATAAATTCTTTAATGGCGAAAACTTTAGAATAGGGGCGCAGGCCTAGACAAAGCAAAACGGGATCTTTGCTAGACTTGAGCGACATTTTTGTTCTTTTGATGGGTGAGGCATGCAGTGGAACCATCCAGGTCTCAGGCAACTAACGCGATCGCTAAAAAACCTGCATCCGGCGCAGTTTTGGCTGGCTGTTGTGCTGGCTTCAACCCTGCCGATTGCGATTGGCACAGCCGCCTTTGTTTACCTGATGCAAATTGTTGAGTTCCCTGATTGCCGCACCGCTGCTTGGACGGCAGAATCCTCCTCTGCTCGTCTGCACTGTGCCGAACAGATAGCCCTACGCCAGACTCCGGAGGCCCTCAAGAATGCCATCGATCTGGCAAATACCATTCCGGGGGATGACCCCTATCGACCCACCAGCGATCGATTTATTGATCAGTGGTCTCGCGATCTGTTGCGTCTGGCCGAGACCGTTTACCAGGAAGGGGCGGTCGAAAAAGCCGAGGAAATTATCAGCACGATCCCGATTCGCAGTGACGTGCAGGAACAAGCCAAAACCCAGCTCGCTAACTGGAAAGCACTCTGGCGACAAGCAGAATCAACCTATGCCGAAGCCCAAGAAAAAATTTTCGACCAGCGCTGGTCAGAGGCTATGGCGATCGCCCGCCGGCTATTGTATCTGGGGCACCCCTATTGGGAAACCACCAAATATCAAGGGTTGATGGAAGAACTGCGGCTAGCCCAGGAAGCAGAGGAGTCAAAGAAAAAGGCCACCGCTCAACGGGAAGCGAGAAAACCACCCCCAGATATTTTTGCCCGTTGGAAGCAACAGCAACAGCAAGAAATGGCCGACTATCTGAGAAAGGCCTATGCTCTGGCTCAGGCAGGTAGCCCAGACAATTTGCGGGAAGCCATTGCCCAAGCCCAAATGGTATTGAGCGATGCTCCTGAATATGCCGAGGCCCAACAGGCGATCGCCCGCTGGCGGAACCAAATCGAGGTCGCAGAAGACCGACCTTACCTGACACGAGCAATGGCACTCGCTAGCCGGGGCGATCAGGCCTCGCTACAGGCCGCAATCGATGAAGCCAGCTTAATTCCACCGGGAAGAGCGTTGTACGGTGAAGCCCGCAGCCGCATCGAGCAATGGCTGATCCAGGTCAATCAATTTCAAGTTCCGGCTGAGAAACTCCCTCAAACCTCTTTCCCAAATTCTCCAGAGTTTCTTCCGCCTCCCGACTCCAAGCCCGCTTCTCCTGCACCCGCACCAATTCCTATCGACCCCACTGGCCCAATTTAGTACATCCAACGGGAATGAGCCAACCGTTCATTACTTCATTATTCTGGTCATCGCGGGTTTAACCGCCCAGCACTTTGCAAAGGTTCTCTAAGGCCCAACATATTGCCCATTACGGAATAGCCCAACCTGGGTCGTACCATTTCTTAAGGTGGCTCGGCCCTGCCCATCGGGTCTACCGTTACGCAACTCCCCGCTGTAGGTGCGATAAATCCCAGTTGGAAAGGTGCAGTTACCGCGCCCTTCTAGCAGCCCTGTAAAGAATTGCCCCGTACAACGGCTACCATCCTCATTGATGAGGGTTCCCTGCCCATTAATCTGCCCTTGGTGGAACCCACCAGAATAGGTACGATTGCCAAATTTCAATGTCCCCTGCCCATGGGGAAAGCCATTGCGGAAAGAGCCAACAAAGCGATCGCCATTGCCGTAATCTAGCGTGCCCCTGCCACCAAACAGACCGTTAATAAATTCACCATTGTAAACACTGCGGCCATAGCGCAGTACCCCTTTGCCATGGAATAACCCATTACGGAAACCACCCTGGTAGCGATCGTTATTCGAAAACAGGTAAAGCCCTTGCCCATTGGGGCGGCCATTGCGAACATCGCCCTCAAATCGATCAAAGCGATCGCGATTGGCCTGAGTATCACGGCAGTACCAGACAAACACCCCTCGGCCCTGGGGCACCAACCGCACAATTGGGCCACGATAGTAGGTATAGGGGCTACCAATCACACTGGAAAATGCATCTTCGCCACCCCGATCTCTAGCAGAACATTCGGGTTCGCGCTCGGCAATGGGAGGTAGGTTGCAAACGGCATCAGGGCTGTTTCCCGCTGCATCAAATCGACCTTCGCAGAGTGCACCATTGCTAAGCGCTCGGGTCTGAGCGATCGCAGGCCGGACGGTCGTAAAGCCGATCACTCCACCAATTACGGATAAGGTCGCAAAACTAACTCCCAAAGACTGACAAACAGAAAGCATGGCGAACACTCCATTTCAGTGCTGCTAATCGGTTCAGCGGCGTAGGTACAGATCAAATCAGGTTAATTATACTCAGCAAAAATCAAAGTGAACGATGAAGATGAATCAGGACACAGCCCTTGGGGCGATGAATCATTCAAAATGTCAAGCTATAGCACTCTGCAACAGCGATTCTCAGTATGAGCATAATTCTCGCCCAGATGTCTGATTGCAATCGCCTTCAATGGCTGGAACCACTATTTTGGCGTTCAGGAAATTGAGCAAACAGCGTTTGCAGGCTCTCGATTTAGTACAAATGTTTCAAAGTGAGAATTACTGGAACGAACATAGAGGACTTGCAAAATCAGTACGATCGCCCTAATCTTGATATAGTTCGTTTGTTCTTTTTCATCTCTTATTTGGCCTGCTGCTTTGCCCTATGCCACTAGAGCAACCCCTCGGTTCGGTGATTCAGGGTTCCCTCAGTCAGGGACTAGAGGTACGGCTCCATGCGGATATTTCGGTCGAAGAAATGCGGGTGGGTAAGTTTTTAGTGGTGCAGGGAGTGCGATCGCGCTTCTTTTGTATGCTCACCGATGTCACTCTGGGTACTGCCAGTAGCCGGATTTTGGCCAATCCCCCCGATCCGGCCAATACTTTTTTGCAGGAAGTGCTAGCTGGGTCAGGCACCTACGGCACCATTGCCTTGACTCCTATGTTGATGATTAATCAGGAGGAATCCAGCAGGGCTGAGCGCGATTTTCCAAAGGTTTCTCCATCGACCCGGCCAAATTCCTCAGCGGAGATTGAGCTGCTGCCGGTGAAAACCATTCCTAGCCACTTTAGTCAAGTCTATGATGCCAGCGATCGCGATTTTCGAGCCGTTTTTGGTTGGGAAGATGACCCCCATCGGCGCAATTTTGCGATCGGCCAACCCATTGATATGGATGTGCCTATCTGTCTGGATCTGGACCGTTTTGTTGAGCGGAGTAACGGCATATTTGGCAAGTCAGGTACTGGCAAATCCTTCCTCACCCGGTTGCTACTTTCTGGCATTATTCGCAAGGGTGCTGCCGTCAACCTGATTTTTGACATGCATTCTGAATATGGCTGGGAAGCGGCCCGTGAAGGGAAGCAGTTCAGCACCGTCAAGGGGTTACGGCAACTGTTTCCAGGGCAGGTGCAGGTATTTACCCTGGATCCTGAATCTACCCGCAGACGGGGAGTTCGCGATGCCCAGGAGCTTTCGATTAGCTTTGACCAGATCGAAGTAGAAGACTTGCTGCTGGTGCGGGGGGAATTAAACCTGTCAGAAGCGAGTCTGGAAAATGCCATTATTCTGCGAAATGAATTTGGCAAAGCCTGGATTACGCGCCTCCTGACTATGACCAACGAGGAGATTCAAGAGTTTTGCGAAACCCGCATGGGTAGCAAGTCTTCCATCATGGCTCTGCAACGCAAACTCAATCGCCTCAGCGATCTGAAATACATTCGCCAGACTAGTACCCGCAACCCTGTTGGTCAAGTCCTGGAAACCCTAGAGGCGGGGCAGCATGTCGTGATAGAGTTTGGTTCCCAATCGAATCTTCTCTCCTACATGCTGGCGACTAATATTATTGCCCGCCGCATCCACCAAGCCTATGTGCTTAAGGCCGAACGGTTTTTACAAACTAAAAATGTTAGCGATCGCCCCCAGCAACTGGTGATTACGATTGAAGAAGCCCACCGCTTCCTCGACCCGGCTACAGTTGGTCAAACCATCTTTGGAGTAATTGCCCGGGAAATGCGCAAATACTTTGTCACCCTACTGGTGGTGGATCAGCGCCCCTCTGGCATTGACAACGAGGTTATGTCACAAATTGGCACCCGAATTACGGCCCTCCTCAATGACGAGAAGGACATTGATGCGATTTTTACAGGAGTTTCGGGGGGGCAAAGTCTCCGGTCGGTGCTCGCCAAACTCGACTCTAAGCAGCAAGCCCTGATCCTAGGGCATGCTACCCCCATGCCCGTCGTGGTGCGAACCCGTCCCTATGATGAAACGTTTTATGCGGCGATCTCTGACACCGACTGGGAAACCCAGCCGACCCCGGTAGTTTTGGCCGCAGCCCAGGCAGCCCGCCACGACCTGGGAATTTAGGCCACTCGATCCTTTCCTGTAATATACGTGTTACAATGTAGTGTAAGTAGAGAAACCAATTCTTTATTTTGTGCGTCTAAGCTGAATCCAGACTTAAACCCGGTTCTTTATTGGGGAAGTTTGTTCAGGGTTGTGAGTGGAGGTGAGCACTTGTATGAGTACTGATATTGGACGAGCGATTTGGGCTTGGTAAACCACTCAGTAGACTCGATTGGCCGCGTTAGTTGACCTACCCCAAACGACGAGGGTCAACTCCTTACCCAAGGAGCTTGATGAGTCCATCAACACCCCGGTATTGATGGTGAAAAAATAGTAAGGGTAATTTTCTGATATCCCAAACAACCCAGAAGGCTTAATTTTCTTGAAAATGAGGTTGATTGGTTACCAAGAACGCTGAAGACTCAATCCATCAACTCAATCCATCAATGATGGAATCCACGAGTGGATAAATTTCGTATTTCAAAAAAGAACGGATGCATGTTGTTCTATAACGATTAGTTAATCGGGAGGAATAAAGATTGTGGAAGCCAGCTTGCCTCTAAAATCCTGCAACAATTGAGCATTGTTGCCGTCTGAAATAACTCCTGATTGATCCCCAACGGGGTGGTTTTCAAGAAAGGAAAGGGCGGCCTTCGACCTAGCCCAGGTTTCAGCCCTGGTATAAGCGTTGTCATGTTTTTTAGGACGACAGCAAGTTAGAAAACCGACCCAGCATGAGTGGTTGAGCACTTGGTTTGAGCCTAAGCGTTCTGACTAAGGCGATACATTCGTCAAATTTTCTTCCCCGCGCATCCAGATGGAGGATATCTCACCGAAATCCTGGCGGAAAAGTTCGGTTTTCTTGCCGTTTGTTGACTAGTAACTCTGAAGGACAAGGGGGCACTATAAGGATGAAGCGATCGCATCTCTCATGGCACCAATTCCAAACGGCATCAAACGTTCGTCAAAGGCCCAAATGCCTATCCAATTGCGGCTCTCTTCCCGTAGTGCGTTGTTACACCACTTCAGTTATCGCCAGTGAGTGATTCAGAGCGAAATGACTCGCTTCATCGCTTTGATAGTCATCTCCTTTTTTTCAATTGACCGAATTGTTACCACCATCTCACCCTTGAAAATTCCACCCAATCACCCCATCGACTCACCCTGTAGGAGGAAACACAAATCCTCAACTCTTGCATATAATCTGGTTACAAGATTTGAGAGCAAACTCATAACGACTTCATTTTAATTTCTTATATTTGCTTCCTTTACCCTGGTTCACCCAATCGCAGGACGCGCCGCTTCACGACTTTCAGGTTAGATAGGTTAGGGTTGAAAACGCGCTTCTGGGATTACGAAACTTACACCCATCTTGATCCTAATCTTGGCCGCTAAGTTTGCGTCCCAAGTTTCACTCTCTTCCTTCGTTACGGAGTCACTTCGCCCCATGACCACTGCAACCACCCAAACCAAAGCGCCTAAATCGACCTTCACGGCGGATATGGTGCGCACCTACTTACACGAAATTGGTCGTGTGCCTATGCTGACCCATGAGCAGGAAATCATCTACGGTAAGCAAGTGCAGCAGATGATGGAACTACTTGATCAGAAGGAATGCCTGACCAAGCAATTAGCCAAGGAGCCAACGAACCAAGAATTGGCGGCCCATGTCAAGCTGAGTGAAGCGGATCTGGAAGGTATCTTAAGGCGGGGGCAACGGGCTAAGAAGAAAATGATTGAGGCCAACTTGCGGCTCGTGGTGTCGATCGCCAAAAAATATCAAAAGCGTAATCTTGAGTTTCTAGACCTGATCCAGGAAGGCACCATGGGGCTAGAACGGGGCGTCGAGAAATTTGACCCGATGCGAGGCTACAAGTTCTCCACTTACGCTTACTGGTGGATTCGTCAGGCGATTACCCGAGCGATCGCCCAGCAGGCCCGCACCATCCGCTTACCGATTCACATTACTGAAAAGCTGAACAAGATCAAGCGAGTTCAGCGAGAGCTAGCTCAGAGCCTGGGTCGTAGCCCCAATGCTGCCGAGATTGCCGCAGCCCTGGATTTACAACCCGCTGAAATTCGGGAATATCTAACCATGGCACGGCAGCCCGTCTCTCTAGACATGCGCGTTGGCGACAACCAGGATACAGAGTTACAAGAGCTTCTAGAAGATGACGGCATCTCCCCCGAAAACTACATGATTCAAGACGCGCTCCGGCGGGATCTGGAAACCCTTTTGGCTGACCTTACGCCCCAGCAACGCCAGGTGATTTCCCTCCGGTATGGCCTAGAGGATGGACATCCCCTCTCTCTGGCCAAGGTGGGTGAGCGGATGGATATCAGCCGGGAGCGAGTACGTCAGCTTGAACGGCAGGCCTTAGAGCACCTGCGTCGGCGCAAGGCTCGCGTGCAGGAGTACCTTGCTAGTTAGGCGTTGTCAACCTCAGGGTGCATCAAACAAAGACTGAAGGGGCAGGCTATGGATTGTAGTGATAGCTCTGGTCAGGAAGCTTAGGACAGAACCAAGTACTCACCCGCCCATCCTGGGTAGGCTTTCTGACTCGCCGTCACCATGAGAACCACTGTCGATGCCATAGTACCTTAGGGCGAAAGTCCTGGCGAACAAACCCTCAAATTTTCGCGTTAATACTGCAAAACCCCCAGAATCTTGAAGATTGCGGGGGTTTTTGTTGAGCAGAAGTCAGAAAAGTCAGTAACCCAAAAGGTTGCTACTGCACCAGAGTTTTGACCTTATTCATGATCCCAACCGGGTCAATCCCCTGATAGGGAAACTGCTCCCACAGGCCACCACAGCCCTCTTCATGGGTGCCCAAATAGGCATACTTGGGTGTATAGCCCCGCTCTAGGAGCCAGGTACCAAAGCGGCTACCCAGACCCGTCTTACGGTTAAAGGCTTCTACCACGACCACAAAGGGGGCTTGCCCCAGCTTGGCCATCATTTCCTCATCGACCACATTCAGCGTGGTTTTGTTAATCAAACCCGCATCGATACCTTCTTGTTTGAGCCGTTCTACGGCATCTAGGGCACGATAAACCGCATCGCCTACAGCGACAATATACCCTGCTGTTCCATCGCGCACCACTTCATCTTTACCGGGGGTAAAGGTGTAATCGCCGCCATAGAGTTCATTGCCACTGGCATCTAGCAAGATTGGAGTTTTAGAACGGGTTGAGAAAATAAAGCGAAGACCGGGTTCAAAGAAAACGGCATTCACCACCGCCCTCATTTGGTTGGCATCTGCCGGGAAATAGAGCTTGGTGTCGTAGCCATCATCCAGACCATTGTCGGCAAAGAAGTTGTTTAACCCAAAGTGGCAGGTGTTATCTGCCATGTCATCAATGCCAGAGTGGGAGAAATGACAGAGCAGGTTGGAATAATTCAACCGGGCCATGGTGATTTCAGAAATACACATTTCCAGGAAGGCCGCGAAGGTGGCAAAAATGCCCTGCTTCCCCTTTTCCATGCCAAAGCCTGCTGCGGCTGAGAGATTACCCCGCTCCATAATTCCAGAGGGAATAAAGACTTCCGGATAGGCATCGTGGATTTTCTTCAAGCCGCAGGAACCTTCCAGGTCACTGTCAATCACCAGCACATTGGCTTTGCGTTCGGCCTCACTCATTTTGCCAAGAATACTAACCACAGCGTCGCCAAAGACATTGCGATTTGAATCCCACTTTTCGCCAATGCCAAGAAACTGGTAGTCATTCTTGGGTTTTTGAATGCTATTGATGTAGTCGATCGCGGCTTGATGGCCTCGCTGCTCTAGATAGGGCAGTGCCAGTTTCACCGAAATCACATCATGCCCATGATTAGAACCTTCCAGTCCCTCAATTCCAGGACACATAGGGCGCTTACAGATGACAGCAATTGGCCCTGGGGTATTGACGGCTTCACAAATCGCGGCATAGAGAGCATCGATATCTTCCCCATTCACTTGCAGGACTTTCAGTCCATGCCCTTCCAGGGTTTGTTTGACACTGTAACCCGGCAAGTATTTAGACGGATGGCCGGCAATCGTCACATCATTGTCATCGATGATTAGCTTCACATTAAGATGCTGAGCTACGGCTAAGCGGGCGGCTTCGGCATCATTACCTTCCTGTTGCGAGCCATCCGAACCCAAGCAGAACACCGTTTTTCCGGGATTAGCCAGAGCCACCCCATTCACATAGGGCCACATATGGCCCAACCGTCCAGAGCTAAACTCGACGCCAGGAGTTAACCCCAATTCTGGATGACCCGGCAACTTAGAGTGGGCCGTGCGATAGTGCATCAATTGCTCAGCAGGCATTTGCCCCCGCAAAACAGACATCAGGTATTGCGTCGCTACCCGGTGTCCGGCTTCATCAAAAAAGGTGGGCACAAACTGATCAGGCTTACCACGAAATAGAGCATCCAGGATCATCACTTCCGGCACAGTGTCGTAAGGACCGCCCGTGTGACCGCCAACCCCGCGGGCGGCTCCTGTGACCGTAAAAAACACGATCGCATCTCGACAAAGCTGAATATTTGCCTGCAGTTTTGCCCGCTGCTCATCGCTCAGAGTGGGTTGAGTTGGGTCTAGGGCCAGAGGTTTGTAGGCACTTAAGTCAATTGGAAATTTCTCTGTCGTCATAGTTCAAAGATCCTGCTTGGTGGAGAGCAAACGTGCGAAGTATCGCTCTAAAGGGCATTGAGCGATGCGCGATCGCTGCTTGAGAGTGTATCTTGCAATGCGCCCCATGACTCTGTTACCCAGGCAACAGATTGCCGAATCCCAAAGTGGTGGCGATCGCCCACCCTCTACAAAAAACGCCGAGCACCACTGCGCTACAACAAAATCAACATGTTTAATACTTTACGTTGAAATGGCAAACTCCTGCTGCATCTAGCCATCATGAGTTGAACCATCGGGCATGGTTGCGCCGCTCAACTCGGCTCCGTGGAGGTTGGCGCTGCTAATTTCTGCCTGAGCCAGATTTGCCTGGGTCAGATTGGCTTGCCGCAGATCGGCGCGGCCCAAATAGGTCGCAATCAAGGAAGCTTCTGCTAAATCCGCCCAGCGTAGATCGGCGCGGCTCAGGTCAGCACGATTAAGCCGCGCTAGCTTCAAGATTGTCCGCACTAAAATGCCCCGCTCTAACTTGGCATCAGTCAGGTTGGCGCTGGTTAGATTGGCTTGGGTCAAGTTAACTTCGCTAAAATTTGCCCGTTGCAATTTGCCATCGGTGAGCTCGGCACTGGTTAAGTCAGCCCCTTCTAAATCGGCATCGGTAAGAAAGACACCCTTTAACCAGGCTCCAATTAAAACAGCTCCAGAGAGGGTAGCTTCCTGCAGATTCGCTTCCTGCAGGTTAGCTCCTCGTAGATCGGCTTTGCTCAGGTTCGCTCCAGATAGGTTGGCTCCCCGCAAATCCGCATTTTGCAGATTCGCCCCTCGCAGGTCGGCACTTTCATAAACCCGTCGCTCGTAACGTAGATTCGCCCCTCGCAGGCAAGCCCCTTGGAGATTCGCTCCTGCCAGTTTCACCTCGCGCAAATCGGCACTGATCAGATTCACATCCAGCAAATTAGCCAGCCCCAGGTTGGCATAACGTAAATCGGCCCCGTAGAGAACCGCACCATGCAGGTCAGCATCTTGCAAGTTGGCATGGAGTAAATCTGCCTGACTCAGATTGGCACCACAGAGCCGTGCCCTCTGTAAATTGGCGTGACTGAGGTTAGCACGGTTGAGGTAGGTGAGGATGAAACACGCTCCAGACAAATCACAGGTCTGTAGATCAATACCAATCAGGTCTGTTCCTGAAAGATCCATCCCTGCCAGACTTTCGCCCTGAAAGTTGGTTTCTCCTGCTTCATAGCGTAGTAGTAGTTCATTCAGTTCCATCACTGGTTGGGTCCGACTCGGAGGATGGATGGGGGTGGGGCGGGGGTGGCGCGATCGCCCACGACTCAGTAATTTCCGCTGGCGCATCAGCTTCAGGTAAAACTTCAACTGCAGGAAGAATCGTTTGTTCAGCAAGCTGACAGGTCATATCAGCCTGCTCCAGAATCGTAATAGACTCTTCTGTACCAGAGGTACCCGCTTTTTCCGCTAAAGGAATGTCGGTATCTTCAACCATCGGCGGTAAGGTAACAGGGACTTTGCCATGAAAGTAGAAAAATCGCAAGGACTTTATCAGGCGGGTTGCCGTGTGAACATACTCATCGGGTGTGGGTAGGGTACGAGCCGCACGGTAGAGCAATTCCTCCATGTCTGTGTAGGATTGGCAGCAGTTCAAAGCTTCTCGCAGCAGCCCATCGAGATCGGTTAACTTCAGGGCCAACCAGTCCTGCTCAGTAAAGTGAAACTCATTTTTAAGGGCAGTAAATAGCAGAATTTTGGCGCTTAGAGGGTTAGTGTTGCGCATAATGTCAAGTCGCGCATCAAACAAACTAAATCGACTGGTTTCATGGGAGGCAGGTGCAGGCCCATCTGCTGTTTCTGATACTGCCATGTTCGTGCTATCAAGCTCAACTTTAGGGGGCTGATAACCAGGATAGAGGGAAGCCATCCGGCGCAAAATTGTGTGGGCGATCGCCTGATATTCCGCTGGTTTACTCAGGCTTTTGACGACGGCCTCAAGGGCGGCTTCAAGCTGAGCCGCAGCAGGAGCCATCTGGTGTAGTTGGCGCACGAGACTTTCAGTATTCAAGTTATTCAGTGCAGCGGCATTATTTTCCCAGCGGCGTTCGCAGAGGTAAAACATGAGCTTCTTAATCCGCAGCAGATTCTGTTCTTGCTCCAGGGCTACCCCCGTTTCTGCATAGGGTGGGGCCGCTGCACTAGAGGCTTGCCGGTCATAGGCTGCCAATTTCGGGGATTGGAGATTCTCAGGATTAGCAGAGGCTGGCGACAGGTAGAGGGGCTGCAAATGCTGAATCAAGGTATTGGCCACTAAAACATACTCTGCGGACTTACTCAGCGTCTTGACAAAACTGTCCAGGGTAAGTCGAAACTGCTCTAGATCGGGTGAAGCCTGATGAATTTCAGCAATCAAGGCGGCCATTGGCACTCCCTGTAGTTGCTCTGGGTCACTTTCCCATTTTTTGCGACAGACGTAGTAACAAAGCTTTTTAATTCGCGGCAGGCTACTCAGAGATGCGAGTGATTCAGCAATTTGGTCATAGCGTTGCTGGAGTTCTGGATCGGAGACCTGAGGATGGGCACGGTGAGCCGTCACCTGGGTTGGAGCAGAGTCTGGCAAACCACCCGCTTCGCTGGGGTAAAGTGGCTCTAGTTCAGTGATCACAATCTGAGCGATCGCCTGATACTCAGTGGGTTTACTCAATGTTTTCACCGCTGCCCCCAAAAAGCTTTGCAATCGTGGCAACGTGGGTGCAAGCTTGACGAGTTCCTGAATTAATTCTTTTAGATCCAGAAGGTTAAGCAGATGGGTGTCACTTTCCCAAACATTCTTACAGGCATAGTAAATTAACTTGCGAATTCGCAGATGGTTTTTGTTCGCTTGCAAATTTTGGACGATTGACTCACAGGGATCGCTTTCTTCTAGCTCTGGCTGGAGTAAAATCTTATAGGCTGGAACGACCTCATCAATATTCTTTAATTTTCGAGGACCTAAGTACTTAATGTGAAGTTGCAGCCCCGTTTTTACAACATCGTAGACGGTTTGCGAAATACAAATCCCACCGGGGTCTGCCTCGGCTTGCAGACGGGCCGCAATATTCACCCCGTTTCCCATCACATCAGTGTCAGTGATGAACATATCGGCAAGATGCACCCCAATCCGATGCTTCAGCACGTCCCGCTCAGAAAGCTGAATTGCCGCGTTAGTCAGCGCATCTTGAATTTCTACAGCACACTTCACAGCGCGAATGGCGCTAATAAAGTACATCAGTAAGCCGTCGCCCGTTGACTTTAGAACCCGCCCCTCATATTGTTCACAGACGCGCTGCATTAACTTTAAATCACGCCGAATTAAATCCAGGGTGTGGTCTTCATCACGGGACATTTTGGCACTAAAGCCAACACAGTCAGTGAACACGACAGTGGCTAGGGTGCGGTGTCCTCTTAGCTCAGATGTTTGGGGATTAGATTCCATACGTTTAGCTGAGAAGACGCAGTTTGTAGCAGTTGTAGCCAAGCGAAAGCAACAAACCTAGCCTGAGTCGGTCAGAGGTGACGCTTTCTTTCATGATCTCACCAGTGGGATTTCCCTGTTAAGGGTACAACACTCTATCGACTTCACCTAGGTCACCCTAACCCATAGGTTGCCCTAAGCTTTTCCGTTTTGAACGATTCTCTGCAAATCATTGTGTTTCTCAGAGAGGGGCTTTTTTAGTCAGTGATATCCTCTTATACAGGACAGTTTTCCCTAATCCCTGAGAGATTTTGGCTTACCTGAGTTCTGCAGAGTACACTTTTCCAGATGGCACAGCCTGCCTTGCTTCAAAAAGGTACGTTAGGATGGCCAAAATTGGAACAATGCTGCTGAAATCTGGTAAGAAGAGGTGAACAAACCCTTTTATCATCGTTACTCTAATTGTCAAAAAAAGGATGAGGGGTTGCGTCACTGTAAGAAGCGTCCTATCCACTATTTTGGGTTGGGTATTTTAAGGCTTTTACTTGCTGCTGATCGGCTATTGTCAGAGTCCCCTTGCTCATCCTGGCATTCATCAGGCGATCCTTGCGGGGTCTTCCGTGTTTTCTTGGGAATCAGTCAAGCTCATTCTCAAGAAAACCAAACTTTCTTAGTTATTTTGTGAATGAAAAAATTTTAGCTTTGGGCAGAAAGCTGAGGACAGAACTTAAGTGCTCAAACATCGAGTTAGGCCTCCTGACTCGCGATCGCAATATTTCTCACGGCGACTGCCATCACACCCTACTTGCTAGTCGTTCACGGAAAACCATCTGCTTGCGGCACTAGTGAACCTGCATCTGTTGAAGCACCTGATCAATCGTTTCTGTGGGTACTGCATCTGTAATGGTGACAGCCCCAATGTGAGTCGGCAAGACAAATCTAACTTTGCCTGCTTTTACCTTTTTATCGGTCTGAAGTGCCTCAAGTATTGCTGCGATCGCAATTCCTGCGGGGAGTTGAGTCGGTAGCCCTGCTTTTTGAATCAAGGCCAGTTGGCGATCGCAACTTTCTGGATCCCATAGACCCAGTTCAACCGCAATTTGGCCAGCGGCAACCATACCCATACCAACGGCCTCTCCATGGTTAACGAGTTTGTAACCCGTCAGGCTTTCAACGGCATGGCCAATTGTATGGCCGTAATTCAAAATTGCACGCAGACCGGCTTCCTTTTCGTCTTTGCTGACTACTTCGGCCTTTGCTCTACAGGAAGCGGTCAAAATCGTCTGACACAGGGTTTCATCGACTCCCCTATAAGTGTTGAGCCGGGGAGCGGCCTCTAATGCCTCAAACAGGGGCACATCCCAAATTACGCCGTACTTAATCACCTCTGCCATGCCTGCTCGAAACTCCCGTGCTGGCAATGTTTGCAGAAGTTGGGGATCAATCGCCACCAAGCGTGGCTGATGGAATGCCCCGATCAGGTTTTTTCCCTGGGGATGATTTACCCCGGTTTTTCCCCCAATCGCCGCATCGACCATAGCCAGAAGAGAGGTGGGCACCTGCACCACATTTAAACCGCGTAACCAAGTGGCGGCGGCAAACCCGGTCATATCCCCAATCACCCCTCCCCCTAAGGCAACAAAGGTAGAAGACCGCTCGCAGCGATGCTCCAGGGCGGCGGCGTAAATCTTTTGTAGAGTCGTCAGTGTTTTATGCCGTTCTCCCGCTGGTAGCAGACAAGTCGCCACGCTAAACCCTGCGGCTTCCATGGAGGCGATGGCGCGATCGCCGTAGTGCTTAAAAATTTGCGG
>Ga0272446_1001369_pt1 | contig 35396 bp, 30 predicted proteins | sample YNPCB0061_FD_194587 | JGI IMG/M metagenome (GOLD analysis project Ga0272446, IMG submission 194587) | Hot spring microbial mat communities from Yellowstone National Park, WY, United States - YNP-CB-006-1 | ecosystem: Environmental > Aquatic > Thermal springs > Hot (42-90C) > Sediment | place...
TGGGGGTGGTCACCGCCTATCAGGGCAAACGCCGCGATGGCTCCACCTTTCCCATCACCTTAGCGTTGAGCAAGGTCCGTCTGGCCGAGACTCCGTTGTACTCGATCATCATCCACGACCAGACGACGCTTGCCCAGGCCCGCGATCAGGCCGAAGCTGCCAACCGAGCCAAGTCGGCGTTTTTGCTGGCCGTCAGTCACGAATTACGCACGCCCCTGACGGCCATCCTGGGCACAACGGAACTGCTGGGCCAAACCACGCTCAGTGTGCAGCAGCAGCAGTTGTGGCAGACGCTGATGCAAAGTAGCGAAAATCTGCTGGGGCTGGTGCAGCAGATTCTGGACTACAGCGAAATGGAGATGGGCCAACTACGCCTGAAGCGAGAAGTGTTTCAACTGGGCAGCGTGGTGGAGCGTGTCCGAGCCAAGCTCTTGCCGTTAGCCCAAGCCAAAGGGCTGCACTTTGAGGTTTCGGTGCCGGCCCAGATGCCCAGCGGCCTGTTGGGCGATGGCGAGCGGCTGGGGCAGATCCTGGAATGTCTGCTCCGCAACGCCATCCAATACACCCCGGCCGGGCAGGTGGCGATGCAGATCGAAACGGACGGGCCACGGGTGCATATCTACATCCAAGACACCGGGCCGGGCATCGCCCTCGAAGAGCAACAACGCCTGCTGGAGGCGTTTGAACGCGGTCAACCCCAGCAGATCGGCACTAAGGGCGGCCTGGGGTTGGGGCTGACGGTGGCTGCTCGACTCACCCGCATGATGGGCGGTCAATTTCACCTGCACAGCGAACCGAACCAGGGCTGCCACATCCGCTTGCAGTTTGTCTTTCATCGTCCTCCCTCCTTGCCGCAGCCGGTGCTCCTGGCCATGCCCGATGCGGCTCTGCGAGCGCAATTGGTGGCGGCCTTGGCCGAATTAGCTATTGAACCCGTAGCCGTCTCCTCGGGGCGAAAAGCGTTGGCTGAGATGCTTCGCTGTGCCGTCCAGGGTCGCCCTTTTGAAATTGCGGTTCTGGACGAGCTGCTGCCCGACCTCGATTGCGAACAATGGCTGGAACAGGCCAAAGCTTGCAGCAACTGGGAAGGCCAACTGGTCGTCTTAGGTGAAGGCCATGGCAACTCGCGTTGTCCAGCCGGGGCCATCCAACTCTCGCGTGAGTTGGCCCTGGAACCACTGCGTCAACTAGTACGCCAGCGACTGCGTCCCGGGGTTGCCGATTGATTCTTGTTGCGATCGCCGAGACTCGTTTTTGCTTAGATGGGACATCCTTGCACATGAAAAAACAGCCGTCACGCTGGCTGATGCTGTGCTGGGTAGGGGCAGCGGCCCTGATCGGAGCCGGCACCCTGGGGGGGGCGTTGTGGCTAGGTCCTCTCGGGGCAGGCGTTGGCTTGCTCGTCCTGATCCTGCTGCTCCTGTGGGTGAACGCAAGCCTTGCTGTTTCCGACAGCGATACAGCTCTGTCCCCCAGGCCGGCGACCTTTCAACAGCTTCCCGCGCTTAGAGGCTCCCTGTCGTCCTCCGCGCCGGACCCGGAAAAAGACGTGTCTTCCTCTGGCTTGGCTGCTGCGGTTCGTCCGAACCAATCATCGACGGATCTCCGACAAGCCCAAGAAGCGATCCAACGTGCCAACGAGGCCAAAAACTTATTCCTGGCAACGATCAGCCACGAGATTCGTACCCCGTTGACAGGGTTAATCGGCCTGACCGAAGCCTTGTCTCACACGCCCCTGAATGAAGTGCAAACGAAGTATGTTTCGACGTTGACTCACACGGCCGAGGAAATGCTTCGGCTCATCAATGACCTTCTCGATCTGTTCAAAGCTGAATCCGGGACGATCGAACTGGAAGAGTTACCGTTTTCGCTTCCACAGCTTGCTGAAGAAACGCTAGCGCTAGTCACGCCCTTAGCAGAGCGCAAAGGACTGCCGGTGCGGCTGGAGTTGGGCGAAGGACTGCTGCCCGTGGTCCGCGGTGACCCAGGCCGGTTGCGGCAAGTGTTGCTCAACTTGCTCTCTAATGCCGTGCGCTTCACCGAGCGGGGCGAAGTGGTGCTACGCATCCAAGCCGACTCGGCCGGAGTGCATTTTAGCGTGCGAGATAGCGGCATCGGCATCGCGGCCGAGGCGTTGCAGCGGATCTTTGAACCGTTTTCGCAAGCGCACCGCTCGACGGCCCGCACGCATGGGGGCACGGGGCTGGGGCTGGCGATCTCCTCGCGATTGGTCGAGTTCATGGGGGGCAAACTGCTCGTCGAAAGTACCCTGGACCTGGGCAGCACTTTCTCCTTCGTCTTGCCGTTGCCGGCCACTGCCTTGGCACCGACGCCGCCTTCGTTCCAGGGCGAAGAAACGGTGCCACAGCAGCTAGGCCGTAGCCTGCATGTGCTGGTAGTCGAGGATAACCCCGTTAGCCAGCAGGTGCTTACCATGATGCTCGAACGGCTGGGCTGTAGCTGGGAAGTGGCCGAGAACGGCGAACAGGCCGTCCTAAGTGTCTCAAAGAAGCGTTATGATGTGGTGCTGATGGACTTGCAAATGCCCGGCGTCGATGGACTTCGCGCCACCCGGCTGATCCGCGCCGCCGAACGCGAGGGGCCACGCGTACCGATCGTCGCTTGCACCGCCAACGCCATGCAGGGTGAACGCGAGCGCTGTTTGGCCGCCGGCATGGATGACTACCTGACCAAGCCCGTGCGCAGCCGACAACTCTTGGAATGTTTCGCCCGCCTGTTTGGCGCGACGGGACGCGCTCATACCCCCAGGCCGCTGGTCCCTACGCACAACTGGCGTGTTCGCCTGCAAAACATGGGCTTCGACCGCGAGGCCATCCAACGCTTGGCTCAGTCGTTTTGCGAATCGGTGCCCAGCCGGCTCTATTTGCTCCGGGCCGCCTATGACGCCAAGGAATACGCCCAGGTGCGGCTAATAGCCCACACGCTGAAAAGTTCGCTGACCATCTTTGCCGCCGATCAGGCCGCCCAGGCTGCCGCTCACTTGGAACAGCGAGCGGCGGCCAACGATCTGAGTGACACCGCGGAGGCTTTGCTGCGTCTAGAGAGTGATACCCGCGCTTTGTTGGAAGATGTTTGCCAGTCCATCGAGCCGCTTGCCTGACCTTCTTGCGAAGAACTCGCTAAGAAAAGGATGGACCCAACCGGATCGCCCCCCTCCCAATCTTGGAGTAGAGAAACTTTGTCATGACTCGCGAAACCCTCTTGGCCCGTTTTCGCACTCAGGTCGAAGCCGGGATCCCTCTTATCGGTGCCGGAGCCGGCACCGGGCTATCGGCCAAATGTGCCGAGGCAGGCGGGATCGACTTGATCGTGATATATAACTCGGGCCGCTTTCGCATGGCTGGTCGCGGTAGCTTGGCCGGCATGATGCCCTATGGCGATGCCAATGGCATCGTGCTGGAGATGGCCCGCGAGGTGCTGCCAGTCGTCCAACACACCCCCGTTTTGGCCGGGGTATGCGGCACCGATCCCTTCCGCGACATGGGCCGCTTTCTGCGGCAATTGCGGGAGATGGGCTTTGCCGGCGTGCAGAATTTTCCGACCGTGGGGTTGATTGATGGGCTGTTTCGGCAGAATCTCGAAGAAACAGGCATGGGCTACGATCGCGAGGTGGCGATGATCCGCCAGGCCCGCGAACTGGACCTGCTGACGACGCCTTATGCCTTTACGCCCGAGGAGGCTGCCGCCATGACGGCTGCCGGAGCCGACCTGCTCATCGCCCATCTGGGCCTGACCACCAAGGGTACCATCGGCGCAAAAACCGCCATCACTCTCGAAGAGGCTGTGGTACGGGTGCAGGCGATGGCCGATGCTGCCCATGCCCAGCGGTCCGAGGTGTTGGTGCTATGTCACGGTGGGCCGATCGCCGAGCCCGAGGATGCCCAGTATGTGCTAGCACGAACAAAGGGTGTGGTGGGCTTTTACGGAGCCAGCAGCATGGAACGGTTGCCGACCGAAATCGCCATCACCGAACAAGCCCGCCGCTTTAAGGGATTATCGCTGAACAAGGGCTGAAAACTACTTCCCCCCGGCCGTACACGCCCCCAACCGCATCAGCAAACAAGGACACCGGCTTGCGTGCCTCTTCGCCGTCGAGAGAAGCGGCTCCCCCGAAGTCGGCGTGAGACTCGGGGGCAATCGCCTCTGTCACCCCGTTTGGGGATCGTCTGCTCTTACAGCTTCCAGCCTTTGCGATACTCGCGGCTGAGGTATTTGTCGAACTCCGGCGTGCCGGTGAACTTCATGTTGGCCGCATCATACACCAGCCGCTTGTTGTTGTTGGCGATCATGGCGATGTTGCCCAGCAAAATCGACTCCGTCAACGGGCAGGCGTACTCGAAGTTCGACAAGGCGATTGACGGGTCGTTCTTGGCAATCGCCTCGAACCATTCGGCCTTCATTTGCAGGTCGCCGTTGCCCCCCCGACGCGGCAGGGTTTTTTCGGGGGTCTTGATGTCCTTGGCGGCCTTGCCGATGAACTTGCGGGTCGCGCCGTAGTCGTCGGGCGAATACAGGGTGGCGTATTCGGCAACGATGAGCGAACCGGAGCCGGAGTACCCCTTTTCGGTGCCCTGGAGCAGTTCCAGCGGCGGGGTGAGTTTCTTGCCGTCGCGGGTGCCCTCGTACCAAATCACGTTGATCGGCTCGGGGACGCCCGGCAGAGCAAACTCAAAGGTCACCTTGGCCCAGGCCGGGAACGTCTCGGGATTGTATTCTCCCGCCTCGGCTCGAACCGCCAACGGCGTCGTCAACCGCAACCCCATGTAGGGCATGTTGGCCGTGTGGCAAGCCATATCGCCCAGGGCCCCGGTACCGAAATCGCGGAAGCCGCGCCAGGCAAACGGGTGGATGCCCGGAGCATATTCGCGTTCGGGAGCCGGCCCGAGGAACAGATCCCATTTGACATGCGCGGGCACCGGGGCTGGCTTGGGCCGGGACACGAGGTCGGGGGCTTGTCTCCAGAAGCCCGTGGGCCGGTTCGTCCACAGATGCACTTCCTTGATCTTGCCTAACGCCCCGGAACGCAGCAATTCCACCGACGTGCGGAACTGGTCGCCCGCTGTCCCCTGATTGCCCATCTGCGTGCAGACCTTGTTCTCCTTGGCCAACTGCCGTAATAGCCGTGCCTCGTACACCGAGTGGGTAAGCGGCTTCTGACAATAGACGTGCTTGCCGGCTCGTATGGCCATGGCGCAGGCAACGGCGTGCGTGTGGTCGGGAGTGCTGACGACGACAGCATCGACTTTCTTACCCAGCTTGTCCAGCAACTCACGGAAGTCGAAGAACTTAGCAGCCTGGGGGAATTTGTCGGCTTTCTGATTGAGGCGTTTCTCGTCGATGTCGCAGATGGCCACCAGTTGACCCAACGAGGCGGCCTGGTCGCAGTCGCTGGAGCCTTTGCCGCCCACGCCGATGGCAGCGATGGCCAACTTTTCCAGAGGGCCTTTGGGCTTGGTTTCGTCGGCGGCCCGAACGCCCGCCGTGGCGTAGAAGCCAGCCCCCGTAGCCAAGGCAGCGGAGAGGTGCAAAAAGTCACGGCGATCGAAAGTGTTGCTCGAATGTGTCATGAGGGTGTTGCTCCTTGGAAGGAAGGTTAGAGAGAGAGCCTGGCTTTACTCTAAGAATTAAGCGAGCCGGCAACCAGATTCGCGGCGAGGTAGTGCCACGCCGCTTAGGTTTTTCTATAACTTCCAGGGCCACTGTGAGGGCCTTTTCCGGGGCCAGTGCAAGGGCCGCGACAACGGAGAGAGTGCCAATGCCGATTCGAGAAGACGAAGTGGTGTTTGTCAAGCCGCCCCAGATGGGGTTGCTGGAGCAACTTTACATCCCCGCCGTGGTCGAGGGCTTGGCCACGACGCTCTCGCACACCGTCCAAGCACTATTTGGCTCGGGCAAACTCACGCAGCAGTTTCCCGAGGTCGAGCCCAAGTTGCCAGCCAACTATCGTGGTGTGCATCGGCTCAATCGCGATGAGCAAGGGCGGGTCAAGTGTGTGGCGTGCTACATGTGCAGCACAGCCTGCCCAGCGCACTGCATTGATATTGTGGCGGCCCCGTCGCCCTGGCCGGACCGCGAGAAGTATCCCGAGACGTTTGTGATCGATGAGTTGCGTTGCATCTATTGCGGCATGTGCGAGCAAGCCTGCCCCGTCGATGCCATCGAACTGACAACGCTTTACGACCTGACGGGTCTGTCGCGCGAAGAGTTGATCTTTGACAAGGAAAAGCTGCTGAGCGTTTTCGACGAAACCACCAAACCCGACGCCAAATTCCCCAACCCGGTTCGCACGCAACGCGGGGCTTTGGGCGTCGCCTCCGAACTGGCCGAGGCTGGCCTGACTTCTTCCTCGACGGCCCAGAGCTAGGCTTTCTTCCGTTATCAGATGTAGTTTTTGTGTGGTGACGGTGACCTCTAGGGAGACTCCGAGTTTACTTCATGAGTTTGTTTGCAAAAATCCCCACGCCGGCCGATGAGTCGCTGGTCAACCTCCTCAGCCGGGAAGCACTCGCTGGGATTCCCTTGGTTCTGGGCGGGTTGGCCTTGTATCTGTTGTTGCCTCGACCTCGGCCTTTTCCGCGCAGCTATGGCTTGGTATGCGGCTTGGCGGCTTTGTTGACCGCGGGCGTGTATTTGGTGCGGCCGATGGGCTTTTCGCCCGAAGTAGGATTGTTCTACGCGTTCTCGGCGTTGGCGTTGCTAGGGGGAACGCTGCTGCTGACTCAGGACAACGCGGCGCGGGCGGCTCTCTCTTTTGTGCTGGTGGTGCTGAGTACCAGCGGACTGTATCTGCTGCTGGCGGCTCCGTTTCTATTCGCGGCCACCATCATCGTCTATGCAGGGGCGATCATTGTAACATTTCTCTTTGTGTTGATGTTAGCCAAGCAGTCAGGACCCTCCGATGCCGACAACCGCAGCCGCGAGCCGGCTCTGGCGACGCTGACAGGAGTGTTGTTGCTGGGCGTGATCCTTTATGTGGTGCGAGCGGCGCATCCCGGCAAGGAGTTTGACGATCTGTTGGCCGCTATTAGCCATGCTCGCCAAGCGGAAAGCCCTGCCGAGATGTACGCCCGAATTCAAACCCAAAACCCTGAGCGTCCTGCCGAGACGATGACGTTGTTTAGTCAGGCAGCGGAGCGACTGAGCAAAAAGGGGCTCAACCAGCCGTCCTCGCGAGCGAGTCTTCTCGATCTGGAATGGTTGGATTTGGCCCCGCCCCAGGCCGACCCCAGGCAACTGCCCCGCGACAAGGCCGAGCTGCTCCTGCAACGCCTGGAAGAGATTCTCGAAACACGCCTGCGTACTGGCTTGCTTCCCGGCGTGGGCCTACGCCATGCCTCCAGCCTCAGTGGAGCGGCGGGCGGCACCCCCTGGAACGAGCTGCGTCGCGATCCCAAGACGCGACTGCCGCATCTGCCCGCCGAAAACACCTCGTATCTGGGCCGCTCTCTGTACACCGACTTCATCCTCGCGGTGGAAATCGTCGGCTTGTTGCTGTTCGTCGCCACGGTGGCTGCCATTCTCATCGCCCAACGCCGACCTCAAGAGGAGCAGGCCGCTTCCCGTAGCGTCGTCACCCTCAGCCAGACTATCACTGCGGAGAGGCTATCATGAACGCTGTCAGCGTGGAAAATTACCTTGTCGTCGGAGCCGTCCTCTTCACCCTGGGATTGATCGGCTTTATCGTGCGACGCAATCTCATCATCCTGTTTTTGTGTGCGGAAATGATGTTACAGGGGGTGGCCCTGAACTTCGTGGCCTTTGCACGGTATCACGGCAATCTGCAAGGACAGGCGATGGTACTGTTTCTCATCGCCATCGCTGCCTGTGAGGCGGCCATCGCTTTAGCGTTGATCTTGATGCTGTATCGCCGCAAAAAATCGCTGGATGTCAGCGTATGGCAGCAGATGCACGAGTCGGGCTGGCAACCCTCTGAGGAAGAAGAGCCGCTTCCCCCGCCGCCCCCTCCCGAGCCGTTGCCCCACCTGCCGCCCGCTGGAATCGAGCCACCCCGCAAGGAAGAACCAACGCATGTTTAGCCCTTTGTTTGCTGCCTCTGAGCCGGACCTTCTGACTCCCCTAGCGGGGCTACTCTGGCTCATTCCGACTCTACCATTGCTAGCGGCCGTGCTGCTGGCCCTTTTGGGCTCCGTCGTCCGCCAGTGGAGCCATTGGCTCAGCGTTGCGGCGATAGGGGCGGCGTTTGTCGTCTCCGTGCTGGTTTTTGTCCCGCTCTACGGTGCGATTCACACGCTGCACGAGGACGGCAACCACGTTCCCCCGCTGGTCGTGCAGAGCTATTACCCCTGGATTCAAGTCGAGCCGGGCAAGGCAGGACTAGGCCTGGGAGCCGGCGTTGACATCGGCCTGGCGCTGCGTGTCGATGCCTTAACGGCCATGATGTTATTGATGATCAACTTCATCGCGGCCCTGATTGCCTTGTACTCCGCTGGGTATATGCACGGCGACCCTGGCTACGCCCGTTTCTTCGCTGCGGTCAGCGGCTTTGTGGCCGCCATGAATCTGCTGGTGATGGCCGACAATTTTGTGGTGCTGTACGCGGGCTGGGAGGGAGTGGGGCTGTGTTCGTATCTGCTGATCGGCTTCTGGTACAGCAAGCCGACGGCAGCGGACGCAGCCCGCAAGGCGTTTCTGGTGACGCGTCTGGGCGATGTTGGCTTGTTTCTGGGCATCCTGATGCTGTGGTACGGCACCGGCAGCCTGACCTACGACGTGGTGTTTGCCAAACTCCAGGAAGGTGGCCTGAGTGAACCGTTCCTGCTAACGGCAGCCTTGCTGGTCTTCGCCGGGGCGGCGGGGAAGTCGGCGCAGTTTCCGTTGCACGTGTGGTTGCCCGACGCGATGGAAGGCCCCACGCCAGTCAGCGCGCTGATCCATGCGGCGACGATGGTCACGGCTGGGGTGTATCTGGTGGCCCGCTGCACCCCGCTGTTTATGCTGGTGCCCGCGGCCCAACTCACTGTTGCGGTGCTGGGCGGGTTTACGGCGATTCTGGCGGCCCTGATAGCTCTGACGCAGTCGGACCTCAAGCGAGTGCTGGCCTATTCGACGCTGTCGCAACTGGGCTACATGTTCCTGGGGCTGGGCTGTGCCACGATGGCCGGCGGGCCGGAATTGGTAAAGTTAGCCGTGGTCGCGGCGGTCTTTCATCTGTTCACGCATGCCTTTTTCAAGGCGCTGCTGTTCCTGGCGGCTGGCTCGGTCATGCACGGCATGGGCCACGTCATCGACATGCAGCGTTTTAGCGGCCTGCGACAAGTGATGCCGCTGACACACGCGACCTTCCTCGTCGGGGCACTGACGCTGGCCGGTTTCCCGTTGCTCTCGGGCTTCTGGAGCAAGGATGAGATCCTCGCCGCCGTTCAGCAGGCCAGCGAGACGGGTAGCTACGGGGCGTCCACCTACTTCCTCCTGCTGGTGCTCGCCATAGTGACCGCCTTCTTGACCGCCTTTTACACCTTCCGGGCTTACTTCCTGACCTTCTGGGGGCCGTTGCGGGTTCCGGCCGAGGCCGATCACGCCCACGGCGAGCAGGGCCACGGCGATCACGGGCATGGGCATGGGCACGAGAAAAAGCACATCGAGCGCGATTCGGCCCACCCCAAGGCCAGCTACGAATCCCCGGCCGTGATGACTGTGCCGCTGGTAGTGTTGGCGGTCTTCGCGTTAGGTGTAGGCGCGTTGTTGGCCGGCCCTCATACGCTCAAGGCCGTCAAGGGGTTGTCGTTTGCTCACTTCGTGGAGGCGACTCCGGGCCTGCCGACTGACGCCGCTCCGCACCAGTACAACCTGAATCTGATGCTGCTGAGCAGTGGGGTGGCGTTGCTGGGGATCGCGTTGGCGTACTTGCTCTATGTGGTGCAGCCGAGTTTGCCCGGACAACTGGCCCGCTCGCTGGGCGTTCTGTATCAGCTCTCCCGCGACAAGTTTTACTTAGACGAACTGTATCACATCGTGTTCGTTTTGCCCTTGCAGGGGTTGGCCCAGCTGTTAGCCACCCTGGATCGTCACGGGGTCGATGCCACTCTCCGTGCTGCCGCCACCGCCCCCCATTGGCTTGGGCAGGTGTTTCGGCCGATGCAAAACGGCCTGGTACAGTTTTACGCCCTGGCGATGGTGCTGGGGCTGACCGTGTTTTTGCTGGCTTTGGTCCGCTCGCTATGAGGACTCGCTAACTGTGGAACTCCATGCCAATCTCGCGGCCGCTCTGGGTGGGTTTGTCTGGCAATTACTGCCCGAGACGGTACTTTGTTTGGCCGCTTGCTTGCTCTTTCTGGCGGGCACGTTCCGCCTACCTCGGACGATGTACGGCATTTTGGCACTCGTCAGTCTGGCAGGTGCCATGCTTGCCCTGATCGTGGTCTGGCGTCGGGTGCCGTTTGTTGCGGAAGCGGGGGAAGCCGATCTGGTCAATGCTCTGCGATATGCGGCCCCAGTGACTTTTACGCCGTTGGGTTTGTTGTTCAAGAACCTAGCTCTGATCACGGGCGTGCTGCTGGTGCTGCTGGGTTGGGACGAGGGGGGGGAATCGTCGGGCGAATATCACGCTTGCCTGCTGCTGATCACCGCGGGCATTAGCCTGGTGGGATCGGCCAATGATCTCCTCACCCTGTTTTTGGCTCTGGAGTTAGTGAGCATTCCGACGTATCTGCTTTTGTATCTGCCACATGTCACGCCTGCCTCGCAAGAATCGGCATTGAAGTATTTTCTGCTGAGCATTTTTTCGACAGGTTTACTGTTGTTTGGGTTCAGCTATCTTTATGGATTGACTGGTACGCTGAATATCCCCCGTATCGTCGAGACGCTCGCCGCTGCCCAGGCGGTCGGCCTGAATCCGGCCGAGGCGTCGGCCCCGTGGCGCGGCCTGGTGCTGGTGGCCCTGGTGATGATCGTGGCCGGTCTGGGCTTCAAGATTACCGCGGTACCGTTTCACTTTTACGCCCCTGACGTTTATCAGGGGGTTTCGACTCCCGCTGCCGCCCTGCTGGCGTTCGTCCCCAAGGTGGTCGGGTTTGCTGCTCTGCTGAAATTGCTCGGCTTCACCGGAACCGATGCCACTCTCAACGCCCTAGGGACTCAGGTCCCCGTGTTGTTGTGGATCATGGCCGCCGTCACCATGACCCTGGGCAACCTGTTGGCCTTGTGGCAAAGCAACCTTAAGCGCTTGCTTGCCTATTCGAGTGTGGCTCATGCGGGTTACATGCTTATCGGGTTAGCTGTCGCCCCTCGGCTGGTGGCCACTCCTGACGGCATTGGCTCGGCCCTCGGAGGAGTCGAGGCCACACTCTTTTACCTGGGGGCCTATGGCGCGATGACGCTCGGTGCCTTTGCGGTCCTGCACCTGCTCTCGCAAAATGGCCGCTCCGTTGAAACAGAGGACGACCTGGTCGGCCTGGGCAAAACCCATCCGCGGATGGCCCTGGCGATGACCTTGTTTCTGCTTAGTTTGATCGGCATTCCCCTGACGGCCGGCTTCGCCGGCAAGGCGTTGTTGTTCTTCGAGGCTTTGGGGGTCAACAGTGGCAAACTCGAGGGGCTGACCAAAGAGCAAGCAGCCCAGGCGGCTGAGCAAGCCCGGCTGTATGGCTACCTGGCCCTGATCGGGGCGATCAATGCGGCCATCGCGGCCTGGTACTACCTGCGGCTGCTAGGGGCGATGTATCTGCGCGAGGCAATCGAGCCGGTGCCGCCACTGAAGCAGTCGCCGGCTCTGGTGACGCTGGGGCTATGCGTGGTGCTAACGCTGACGCTGGGGATGGTGCCGGGCCTTTGGCTAGGCCCGATCCAAAAAGCCCTACGCCCCGGGTTCAATTCTTCGGGGCTGACCCAGGCTCCCGGGGGGCCCGATGGCCTCGTGGCACCCCGTTGAACTAGCAGCGGTTCTGGCACATTGGCCGTCCGGTCTGGGAGAAGCCCGGCCGGTTCCCGTCAGCGGCCTAAGCGGGGCATGGGTTTGGCGGGTGGGCCAAGGCTTCGCCCTGCGGGCCATGCCGCTGACGCAGGCCAGCGTTGAAGTCGTGCGACAACGGCATCAGTGGATGCAGCTAGCCCGTGCGGCTGGGCTAACCTTCGTCCCCCAGGTGTTAGCACTTTCGAGCGGGGATTCAGTACTCGCTCGGGGCGGCTGGCTCTGGGAATTGCAGCAGTGGATGCCCGGCCAGCCCGATCTCGACCAGCCTCCCCGGGCCGCACGCGTCGCCCAGGCTTGTCGGGCCTTGGCCCGGTTGCATCGCGTTTGGCAACCTCTCAGCCGACCCTCCTCCACCGCACCGGCTCTCGAACGCCGATTGGCCGAATGGCCAGACTCACAACTACAGAGCTGGCGTCGGCGTAGCTGGAAGCTGCATCCGTGTCTGGTGGACATTCATCGCGATCATGTCTTGTTTGAGGACGACCAGGTCAGCGGCATGATTGACTATGGCACCCTGCAATGGGACATCCCGCATGCCGATCTGGCTCGATTGTTGGGCAGCTTGGCCGAGGACGACGAGGCCCTCTGGCAAGTCGGATTGCAAGCCTACGCCCAACTGCTGCCTCTACCAGAAGTGGCGTTGATTCGACGTTTGGATCGGGTGGGTACTTGGATCGCCCTGCGTCGTTGGCAACGCTGGCTGGCACAGCGAACCGAGGTGTCGCCACGCGCCCAGGCCCGTTGGCAACAGTTACAGCGTCGGGTGGCCCGCTGGACGGAGCCGACGTGGCCCATCCAACCAGAGCAACCATAACGGACAAACCTCCTCGGTGTAGGCTTGTCCGTTGCTGGTCGGTTTGCTCTGACTTGGTTTACTTGTTCTCAGGTGAGGTGGTCTGGCCCGCGGTCGATTCGCCCGTAGCCGAGGAGGAGGTTGCAGCCTGCTCGGGTGCGGCCGGTTCCGGCGTAGCGGGCTGTTCGCTCTTAGCCGACTCCGCCGGAGGAGGAGCCGGGGCCGGGGCGACGGGCTTGGGAGCCAAGGGAGCCGGGGCTTTCTTCTTCTTGGCCGGGCGATCTCCGGGCTTGACAAACTCCAAAAACGCCGTCTCCCCCGCATCACCAAGCCGACGTTGCGAGCGTTTGAGGATACGCAAGTAACCTCCTGGGCGATCGGCATAACGCGGCGCGATCTCCGTGAAGAGCTTGATGATTACCTGACGTTCGTCCGCAGCGGGGGGCTTGGCCTTGCTGGCCTCGGCTCCTTCGGGACGGACTTCCGACTTCGAAGGAGGCCCCAGCCGGGCCAACACCAGTCGTCGCGAATGCAAGTCGTTCTTGCGGGCCAGAGTGATGAGCTTTTCGATGAACGGCCGCACCGCCTTGGCCTTGGCGACGGTGGTAATGATGCGTTCATGGCGGATCAGAGCCAGCGTCAGGTTACGGTACAACGCGGTCCGATGCGAGGCGTTTCGATTGAGTTTGCGGCCGGCCTTTAGGTGGCGCATGGTCCAGGACTCCTTGAAAACGCGACAGGCTCAGCGCTTGCCGGCGGTGGGAATTTTCATACCTAGGGACAGATTCCGCTCGGCCAATTTTTGCTTGACTTCGCGGAGGGTAGTATCGCCGAAGTTACGCACCTGAAGCAGTTCTTCATCGGTGCGCGTCACCAAGTCGCGGACCGTGGTGATCCCCTCGGTTTCTAGACAATTGGTAGCCCGCACCGACAGATCCAACTCGGCGAGGCTCTTGTTGAGTTCGGCTTCCAAGGCTTGCAGTTCGGCCGAGGCTGCCGCCGATTCGGCGACATCTTCCAGGCCGATTTCCGGCCCCGGTTCCGCATATTGGATAAACGGGTTCAAATGCTTGCGGAGAATCTTGGCCGCCTCGACCAGTGCCATCTGCGGGGTGACAGTGCCGTTGGTCCAGATTTCGAGGATGAGTTTGTCGTAGTTGGTTTTCTGACCGACGCGGGTTTCTTCGATGTCGTGGCGGACCCGCACCACGGGGCTGAAGCTCGAGTCCACCGGAATCACGCCGATTTCCCGCTCTTTGCCGGCGTTTTCTTCGGCCGTACGATAGCCGCGACCGTTTTCCACGGTCATTTTAACGATAAACGGCACGTCATCGGTAAGAGTGGCAATAATGTGATCGGGGTTGATAATTTCGACATCGGCATCCGTGATGATGTCTTTTGCTTTGACGACGCCTTTCTCGTGTCGTTCGATGCGGATTTCTCGAGGCTGATCGCTGGAGTTCTTCACCACCAGCGATTTGATGTTGAGAATGATGTCGGTGACATCTTCGACAACGCCCGAGATCGACTGAATCTCGTGCTGAATCCCCTGGATCTGCACGCGTGTCACCGCGCTGCCTTCCAAACTCGAGAGCAAAATCCGCCGCAGGCTGTTGCCCACGGTCACGCCGAACCCTCGTTCAAATGGCTCGGCGTAGAATTTGCCGTAATGATCGGTGAGGGTGGCCCGATCTGAGCCGACCTTGCTTGGTAATTCCAAACCACGCCAACGAATACGCATGGCAGCGATCTCCCCGTGAGAGTAGAGGGTGTCGTGAGCGAGACTCCCAGACACCCATCGGGACCAGGGCCTCGGCCCCGCCGCGTGGCCTATCTGGTCCGGCAGAAAAACACCACAGCAGCCTAACGCGAAACGAATTCGATAATGAGCTGCTCGTTGATCTCTTCATTGATACGCGGGTCCACATCGGAACGGCTCGGCAGACGTTTGACGACGCCCTCGCCCGGGTCGGTGGAGGTGCGTTCCAGCCAATCCGGCACCGGGTTGTTGTTGTCCAGGAGCGTTTGGCGAACCATGCCCGGGGCATTGCGTTTGCGTTTGCTGCCCTCGCCGCCACCAGCTTGGCCTTTGCGACGCGAACGCTCACGCACTTTGACCGCGATCACGTCCCCTGGGTTGACAAGCAAGCTGGGGATGCTGCAACGCTGACCGTTCAGGGTGATGTGCCCGTGCAACACCAGTTGTCGCGCCGCGGCTCGGCTGGTGGTGAAGCCCAGACGATGCACAACGTTGTCGAGCCGACGCTCCATCAGCGTCATCAATACTTCGCCGGTGTTCTCGGGCGAACGCGAGGCCAAGGCAAACAAGCGGCGAAACTGCCGCTCTAACACCCCGTAGAACCGCTTGAGCTTCTGCTTCATCCGCAGACGCAGGCCATACTCACTCATTTTGCCCCGACGGTAGCCGTGCATCCCCGGGGCGACATTGCGGCGGTCGATGGCGCACTTGGGCGATTCACACCGAGTACCCTTGAGGTACAGCTTGATGCCCTCCCGGCGACACATCTTACAAACAGGATCAAGTGTGCGTGCCATTACTTGCTGGTTTGCCTCTTCGGTTCGCTAGAATCGCTAGAAAAAGTTTCGCACAAGAAAAAAGTTTCTCCGGTTGAGCGACCCCATCGCCTCACACCCGACGCTTCTTGGGGGGCCGACAGCCATTGTGCGGCAGCGGGGTGACATCTTCGATCGCCTTGATGGACAGGTTCGAGGATACCAGGGCAGTGATAGCCGACTCACGACCCGAGCCAGGGCCTTTGACTTTAACGTCCACCTCTTTGAGGCCGAATTTCAAGGCTTTCTCCGCGGCCACCTCGGCGGCGCGTTGGGCCGCAAACGGCGTGCTTTTACGGCTGCCTTTGAAGCCGACCGCCCCACCGGAGGAGGAGCAGAGCACATCGCCGTTGGTGTCTGAAATCGTGACGATGGTGTTGTTGAAGGTCGCCTTGATGTGGGCGATGCCTTTGCTGACGTTTCGTCGCTGCTTGCGTTTTTTGCTCTTGGCCACGTTGGCTTCCCCCTAACAAAGCGCGACGACGGGACGAGAACGCGTAGCGAACTCTGCCCGCCGACCCGCCACGTTCAACGCATTTCCTTGACACTCTTCTTGCCCGCCACGGTCTTGCGTGGTCCCTTGCGGGTCCGGGCGTTGGTTTTGGTCCGTTGACCTCGCACTGGTAGCCCCCGGCGGTGCCGTAGGCCTCGGTAGCAGCCAATGTCGCGTAGACGCGCGATGTTGTTGGCAATTTCGCGACGCAGCGGACCTTCAACCGTGAACTCCCGGTCGAGCAGCACCGCGATGCGTGCAATCTCTTCGTCGTTGAGTTCCTTGGCCTTACGCAACGGGTCTACCCGAGCCTTCTCGCACAACTCCAGCGAGGTCTTCGGCCCAATGCCGTAGAGGTAGCGCAAAGAGATGTGCGTGGGTTTATCGTTTGGCAAGTCCACACCCAAAATACGCGGCATGATCCGCTCCTTGTTAGCCTTGACGCTGTTTGTGACGAGGGTTTTCGCAAATCACCAACAGCTTGCCATGGCGGCGGATCAACTTGCATTTTTCGCAGATCCGCTTCACACTCGCTCGAACCTTCATAGCTCCCTGACGCCTTTCGACTGATGGTCGTTCTGGGAAAGATTGTACTATAACAGTCGCTGAACCAAGCGACAAGGGCAGGGCCTGAAAATTCTTGTCCCTGACCGCGATCCGCGGCTGGGGCTTAATCCCGAGGTAAAGGCTCATCCGAGCTGACCGCCTAAGACGTGCCTGTGGCCGTTCGTCGCAGGCGTGCCCAATAGGAACCATCCGAGGGCCGCCCCGGCAGGGTGGTCTCTTCAGCCTCGAGTTGCAAGGAGTTCTGCTCCTGGAGGATGCGTTGGACGACTCCGCGATTTTCCTCGGGTTCGATGCTACAGGTCGAATAAACCACTACCCCACCCGGACGCACTCGCTCTACCGCCCAACGCAACAACCGCGATTGCACCATCACCAGTTCCTGGAGGTCCTCGGGCCGCAGACGCCAGCGGGCTTCGGGCCGTCGGCCCAGCACGCCAGTGTTGCTACAAGGGACATCGGCCAGCACGGCGTCGAAGGGTCCGGCAGGGACGCTTTCGGCACGGTGCGGGTCGATTAACTGAGGGCGAATCGAACGCAGTCCCAGCCGCTGGGCCAAGTCGCGTACCTGTCTCAGGCGAGCTTCGTTTATATCGCAGGCGATCACCGCGCCGCTGTCCTGCAGCAACTCGGCCAGATGCGTGGTTTTGCCCCCCGGTGCCGCACACAAATCTAAAACGTGCATACCGGGCTTGACCTGCACCGCGGGAGCAACCTTCATCGCTGAGAGATCCTGAACGGCAAAATGGCCCAGGGCAAAGCCCGGCAACTCGCGGATGTTGGCCGCTTCGCGTAGGAGGATGCCCTGGGGATGATCGGTGGGTTCGGCTTGCCAACCGGCCTGGCGTAATTGCGATAGCAAGGTATCGCGAGACGTTCGCAAAGCGTTCACGCGCAAGGTCAACGGGGCGGGGCCAGCAAACCAAAACCCTAGCCGCCTCGTCTCCTGCTCCCCGAATCGCTCGTACCAACGCGACGCCAACCAGCGTGGCAAGCCGAAGGCGGCCGCGAGGTACTCAACGGGTTGCTTGGTGGGATCGGGCAGCACTCGGCGTGTTAAAAGCCGATAGGTTCCACCCTCCAACGGCAGAGCGTTAGCTGCCGGGCCAGCCGTCCGTTGCGGCGTCACGAGAGCCGCACACGCACGCAAGACTCCATTGAGGAAGCCCTTGGCTCGAGGTCGGCCGAACTGGCTGGCCAGCTCGACGGTTTCATTCAAGGCGGCATGGGCGGGGATTTGCGTTAACAAGGCCAACTGATAGGCTCCTAGGCACAAGGCATCCCAGAGCCACGGCTCAACCTCTTCCACGGGCCGATTGATCAGCTCGGACAGCAACGCCCGTAGCGTGCCCCGCCGCCGCAACACCCCATAGGCCAAGTGCGTCGCCAGCCGGCGATCCAGCTTCGAGAGATGTTGGGCCTGGGGCAAGGCCAGTTGGCGATCCAAAATTTCTTGCACGAAATACTCATGACGTGCCGTTTCTTGTAACACCTGCAGAGCCAAGCTACGGGCATTGTGGCGCGTGCCGATGAAAGCCAACGTTTCCACGGGAGTTGTCACGCACAGGCTCCTAAGCGATCCCCGGGTTGCCAGCGTCGGCCGCGCACAAAATCCGCACCGGACATGCGGCCTTTGCCCGCTGGTTGCAGTTCGAGGACATCGAGGACTTGGCCGTGGCCGACCGCGACGCGTAAGCAGTGGGGGTAATCGAGGATCGACCCAGGGGGTTGGGTGGTGGACAGTTGCGTCGGTCGGGTTTTCTGGATGAGCAAGCGTAGCGGTTCACTCCCCTGCCGCTGCCAAAAACTGTAGGCCGTCGGCCAGGGTTGCATCGCCCGGATCTGGGCGTTGACCTGCAGGGCACTTCGCGACCAGTCGATCAGACCATCCTCTTTTTTCAGCTTAGGGGCGCGGCTGGCTTGCGATTCCTCTTGCTTGATCCGGGTGGCTGTGCCTGCCGCTAGGGCATCGACACATTGCAATGCCAGCTCTGCCCCCAGCGGAGCCAATCGGGCTTCGACCTCGCCGGCGGTGTCCTCCGGGCCGATGGGAATGGCCTGTTGTGCCAGTATATCTCCCGTATCGACACCGGTCGTGAGTTGAAAAATGGTCACGCCTGTTTGTGTTTCGCCGTGGTAGATGGCCCAGTTGATGGGGGCGGCTCCGCGATATTTCGGCAACAACGAAGCATGGACGTTGATGCAGCCCAAACGCGGAATGGCCAACACCTCGGGCTTGAGAATTTGGCCGTAGGCGGCGACGACGCACAAGTCGGGTTGCAGGTGGCGCAACAGAGCGACGCCCTCGGGGGAGTTGAGGCGTTCGGGTTGAAAAACGGGCACGCCGTGCGCCTGGGCGAGGGTTTTCAGGCCGCGTCCGGTTTGACGGGTCGAGCCACGCCGTTCGCCTGTTTCCCGATCGGGCTGGGTGAACAACCCCACGCACAGCCCCGGCCGCTGCAGCAACGCTTCGAAGGTAGGCTCGGCAAAAACCCCGGTTCCTATCATCACAACACGCATCGCCACCTCGGGATTTACCACCTCTTGAAGCCCTATGGTGTTTGTAGGGTGCCTGACCAGCTGGGCGGAGCAAGAAAACACCACGAGCCAGCCGGCCCGATCGACCCGGGCAGGACTGGCTCCGGTACGGCAACAAGTGCTTAGGGTTTATCGTTGTCCATCATGCCCACATCACGGCGATAAAGGGGCAAGTGACGGTAATAAACTTCCAGCGACAGCAAGGACAGCGAAGTGGCCCCAAGGCGACCTCCAACGTGGTCATCGCCACTAAAGCTGCCGGCTTGCATCGGTTTGCCGCCTAGTCCCTTGTCTTGCCGGGCGATGAGGGTGTCGCGGATACCATTCTTGCCGTTCGGACCCAGGTTCCAGAAGTCCCAGGCTTCGCCGCCCATGTGGTGCATCACTTGGGTCGCATAGTACAGGTAGTAGATGTTCTGGGTCTTGGCGGGCGGCAACTCCTTGATCCGCTTGACGCTGGCCAGCAGGCTGGCGTTGCGGGGACTGACCCCCATGTATTGCCGACACAACGCCCCCACGGCAGTCATGGCGGGCGTCGCGCCGCCGCCGGGGACGTAGCTGTAGCCGCCCTTGTCGCTGGTTTCGCAACTATTGAGGAAAGCCTCGGCCTTTTTCAACACGCTCTTGGGCACGGTAAGACCGGCCATCTGACCGCTCTTGAGGGCCATCACCATCCAGCCGGTGACCGAGGTATCCCCTGCGGAGCGCATCGAGTAACGCCAGCCCCCTCCCACTGGATCTTGCGAGGCCAACACATAATTAATCGCCAATTGAGCCGAGGTTTTGATTGCCGGATCGCTCGTCAGACCGTAGGCCTCACACATGGCAATGGTGGCCAAACCATGGGCGTACTGGTCGCCCCCGTAAAAACCAGCTTGGCTGCCGCTCTTAACCTGTTGGTTCATCAACCAGCGGATGGCCATACCGACCCCTTTGCTGTAGTCGCGTTGGTGCGTGCCGTCCTTGGAAGGCTTGTTGGTGATGCCGGCGGCGAGGAAGGGCAACAGACCAAAGGCGGTGCCGGCCGTGTTGTTGTTCCGGTTGGTTTCCGGGGTGCAGTTGTTGGGCTTGATGATGCCCTTGGGCAGCGGTTCAGTGCGGGCAAAACGGTTAAAGTTGTTTAGGCTCCAGGAACCATCGGGCGACTGATGCAAGGCCAAAAACAGCAGTCCGCGAGCCACGGCAGCTTCGGATTCGGAGTTGCCGCCGCCCTCGGCGAGCATTTTTTTCCGAGTCGCACCACTACGGCCACCAAAGCCTCCTGGGGCGTTGATGCCACCCATGCCTCCCAGGGTGCCAAAGTTGTTACCGACGCCCGGGGCGTTGGGATCCAGCAGAGCGGCCCCCGTCCCTCCACCACTCCCAGGGGGCGGCGGGACGTTCATGGGAGCCAACTCGGGAGCGTTGACCACGCCCACCGCGGCCGTCGGATCGACGGGGCCGGGCACCGACACCTCTTGGATGTTGTCGACGTTGTAGTTGAGTTCGACATTGCTATCCAGACCCAAGTCGGTGTTTGTCAGATCTTTTTGATCTGGCACATCTTCGACTTCGTTGCGCTGTTCCACTTCGGGTTGGTTCTGATCCGGCCGCGCCGTGGCCGCGTCAATCAGGAAAAAGAGCAACACCATACCACCAATCACGGTGCTGTTGATGACGCCGCTGAGCAGGCTAACCAAGACGAAGCGGACAAACGAGACGCCTTCATTGTTCCATTGCGGTTTCGAGACAAGAGGTTGCGTCATGGCAGATTCTCCATGCGGTTGATTCCTATTTGAGATACGACCAGTGGGTTGTGGACAAGGCTACGACAACAGGGGGACCAGGATGAGGTTCAGAATCCCATTCGGGGGCGGTCCCGTTTCGTTCGCTGTCGTGGGTTGCATCCGGCCGCGTTTCTGTCGTTGGGGGCTGCCCGGCGACGGAAACGCGGCCTAGGCACTGGTCGGTTCATCGGGAGGTTTACCTCCCGTGCCTGGAGGCCCTTGAGAACTCGAGTCTTCCGTTCCATTGGGGGAACGACCCGAATAAGCACGATGGGTCCGGTGAACCGCCACACGCTCCAGGGGCGCCGCCCGCACCGGTAACGATACCGGAATGGCCAGCGGCGTCTCATCGGGCGGCGGCGGTACAAACTCCCGTTCTCTTAGCCGGCGGAGCTGATCGCGCAATTTCTGGTCGTGCCGACGGAAGTAAACTGTCACTCCCACCACCGAGACAATCAACACCACCAGCAGACAGGGAACCCCATAAATGACATAACTCAGCCAAGCGTTTCGCTCGGCGATCGGGTCGATCTTCGGACCCGGTAGGGTCAAGGTGTGCGCAATCAGCAGCGGTGCCGATCGATTCGGCTTGTCCCGATCCCGCGCCTCATAAGCCAACAACTTGAAAAAGTAACCCGCTACCTGGACTCGCACTTTCTCCGTCTTGCGCTGACCCAACAAGGAACGCGGCAGGCCCGCGGGCCACTCGGTGAAAACGACACACACGGCCTTGGAGCCAAACGTATCGGGGAAGATCCACGCCTCATACAGGTCGTTGACCCCCTCTTGCAAGGCTTCCGGCGGAGGTGTGTAGCGGTTGATCAGCCGTAGGTGTCCCTCGAGGAAAACGACTGAACCGCGATGCAGGGCCGGCTCCATCTGCAGGTGCAACGGAGTGATGTCCTTACGGGCCTGGGCGCGAAAGGCCCGGTTGGAGGTGTAGTTGGCCAACGTCACTACCTTGGCGTAGATTTCCGCTTCCAGATCGCCTACCACGATCACCTGATCATCCCGCACCGTTGCCAACCACTCTTCCGGCAAGCGATAGAACTGGTCCGTGTCACGCAGCGTCCAGCAGTCCGAAACTTCGCCCGCTTTCAGGGTGGCCAACGCCGAGAACGCATTGGCTGTAAACCCTTGCAACGCGACCGAACTCGTCCCCACCGCGATACGCGATTCACGCGCGGTCATCACCCCGCGAAAGTGCCACGCCTGCACCGCGAAATGTTCTCCCGCAAACAAGACGGCCAGCGTGCCATGGGGGCCTGGAGTGGAAGTCGCCGCGAATGCCTGCAAACTCAGATGGAGCGGCTGGCCGTGATACTCCAGAGCGTTAAACAAAGGTCCAGGGCCTGGCTCGGGGTCGTCGCGGATCGGCTCTTGGGCGCGCAGGGCGAGCATGCTGCCGAGAAGGAGCAAGATCGCTGCCAGCATCGTCAAGAACCGCTGCGACATGGTTGAGCCTCGACTTCCTGATCCTTTGGACGTGTGATATAGAAGAGAGTTCCCTCTCTAGCATATTATAGCTTGTTTCTGTGCCGCGCCCAGCCCCTATCCAGTCGCTCTACCGCGGCAGGAGCGTTAGGTGTACGGCAAGGTGGCGGCAGGCGCTCTTTGGCGGTCGATCTGCTGTGCTGCTGTCCCATGAGGCGAGGAGGTGAGGCCCAAACGCATGAGCAATTTTTGGCAGGATCTCTTGGCCGATCCTCATCACCCTTTTCATCAGTATCATATGGAAATGGCGTTGGAAGAGGCCCGACAGGCCTATGAGGCCGGCGAGGTACCCGTCGGGGCGATCATCCTGCATCCGGACCAAGGCCTCCTAGCGCGGGGGCATAATCAGCGCGAACGGCTCCAAGATCCTACCGCTCATGCGGAAATGTTGGTCCTGACCCAGGCGGCCGCCGCCTTGCGGTCTTGGCGTCTAGAGGGATGCGTCTTATATGTCACCTTGGAGCCGTGCCCCATGTGTGCTGGCGGCATCGTCCAGGCTCGGCTGCCGTTTGTCTTTTACGGTTGCACCGATCCCAAAGCCGGTGCCTGTCATACGTTGTATTCTATCACCCAGGATGCTCGGCTTAATCATCGCTGTGCCGTCCTCGGCGGCATCCGCGCTGCCGAATGTGCGGACCTGTTGCGCCAATTCTTCCAGGAACGCCGCGCCGAAGGCAAAAAGTGAGCTGCCGACGCCCGGAGTGCCTCTAGGAAGCGTTGCTCGGCTCTGTTAAGCTAAAAATTCTAGCAATTCCTGGAGGCTGCGGTATGAAACTCCTGTCTGGTCTGGGCGGAACCTCTCTGACTGCTTGCTTTGTTCTGTTGACTGGCGTCTCCTCGTGCTGGGCCGATTTGCCTTCCGCGCGGATCTTCTCCCGTCCCCTGCTACCCCCGCCTGACGTGCTGCGGCGGCTGGACCTCCATCTGGCTTGGACAACGGCCGTGCCTATGGACGGTAAACACGACGCCCTCTACAGCGTTGTGCTGGACGGCAAAGATTTGTTTGTCCTGAGCCGTAGCGGCCAAGTGGTCCGCCTGGATGCCGAGACAGGGCAGATGTACTGGAAGGCTCGGCCGGGACGTAAATATACGGCCGTGCCGTATCTAGCGGTCAATTCACGCTCGGTGTTCTTAGTGCTCAATGCCACCTTGCACAGCATCAACCGCGAGAGAGGCATCGAAGAATGGGAGTATCCTCTGCCGGGTGGACTCTCGACGGCACCGGTTGTTGATGACGAACAGATTTATGTGCCGCGTTCCGATGGCCGGCTTTCTGCATATTCCTTGCCGTTCATTCGCATCACGCAAGACGGCCAGGCTTCCATGTCGCCGGTGTATGGTCGGGTCGATCCCCGAGGCGAAACCGCGTTGCGTCCGCGTGCGGTCTGGAGTGTCGAGACCCGCCTGGAGATGGCCTATCCGCCCACGCAGACGGCCGACTCGCTTTTCGTGATCGATCCCAGCGGTAAAGCCAAAGGCTATGACAAGATCGACCGATTGAATCGGGCGGGGCTGGAGTATTTTCGGCTGAATCTGGAAGGGGCCGTCCGCTATCCGCCGCGCTCCTATGGCAACATGGTGTTTTTCGGCTGCGATGATGCCAACGTGTACGCGGTGGATACGACGCGGGGCAAACTGGTCTGGCGCTATATCGCCGGCACGCCCATCTCGCGATCCCCAGTGGTGCTAGAAGAAGAAGTGTACGTCACCTCCGAGCGCGAGGGGATGGCGCGACTGGACCGGGCGACCGGGGAGCCGGTCTGGAAGGTGCCCGTAGGGCGACAATTGTTTGTCAACAACTCCCAGGCCGATCTGTTCCTCGCCGCTAGCAAACGGTTCGTCTATGCCACCGACAGCACCAATGAACGCTTGTTGGTTCTCGATCGACGTCGCGGTGTGACGCTCGGTAGTATGTTCATTCGCGATTTCCGCTATCCCATCGTCAACAACGTTACCGATCGTCTGTATCTGGCGGCCAATGATGGCACGATAGTCTGTTTGCATGATCGCGAGCAATCCGAACCCTTGCGACATCGCAAGAAACTCGAAGATGCTGCCGCTAGCATTCACAAATTGCTCGACATGGAGATCGAAGAACGGATGCGGCCGGTCGTCCCGGTCGAGGAGATGCTCAGCTATCTCAAAGACAAGTACGGCATCCGTTATCTTTATGCTCGGGCGGAACTCGAGGCTGTTGGTTTGGGCGATCTCGCCAAACGCGACGCCAGCTTCCGAGCCGTCGAACGAGGCACGCTCCGCCAGGCTTATAAACAGTTCCTGGGCCAAGTCAAAGCCGGCTTCCGCATCGAGGACAATACGCTGTTGATCGTTCCGGCCAAGCTCGCAGCGATGGAGCCGCCCGGCAGTAAACCGAAAGACCCGCCCAAACCCAAGGAGCCTAAAGACCCCGACGACAAAGACTCCCAGCAGCCCAAAGATCCCGACAACCCCCTAGAAGGACGAAGGACCGGCACGCCCTTCCGTTGAGCCGATCCTTGCGCTAGAGGCAATCTTTAGCGGTCGGCTCGGCTGTCTTTCCTCCTTCTCTTCTGGGAGAGAGGCTTAGGGGTGGAGAGCTGCGCGGTCGAACCTTCGCTCGATTCAGGGGCTTCTGCCAAAAATATCCTGGCACGCCCTCAAAAGGTTGTTGCACTTTCCGCGAAGATCAAAATGAGGTATATTACTTCTTCTCCCTTACCAAAGTCCTAGGAGTCCGTGCCGTGGCGATCGAATTCGCTTGCGCAGAATGCGGCCGATCCTTGCGTGTGCGGGATGATTTGGCCGGCAAACGCATCAAGTGCCCGGGCTGTGGTGCTGTACTATCTGTGCCCCAAGAGGAAGAGCAAGAGAGTGCGGCGTCCTCTCCGCCGCGGCGGCCAGTCCGAAGCACCACGGTTCGCCCCCGCAGCGAAGAAGATCGACCGACCCGACCTCGCAACGATGACCCCGATGAGCAGGATGATCTTCCGCGTCGGCGTTCTCGTATCGTCCGCGACGAGGACGACGACGAGGACAACCGACCAGATCGGCCAGCTGCCAAGCGTCGCCTGCGCCCGGACCCCGACGAGGACGAAGACGACCGGCCGCGTCGCCGTTCACGCGACGACGACCGCGATGAGGAGGAGGACGACGAGCGGCCCCGTCGCCCGAGCAAAAAGAAGAAGAAAAGCAAATCCGCCAGCCACTCCACCTTGTTCCTCCTGCTGGGAGTCGGCGGCTTGGTCGGCCTGCTTTTATTGGGCAGCGGTGTCTGGCTCGTGCTGAATTTGATGGGCGGCAGCACTGCTCAGGCCAAACTTTTCGTTCCGGGCAACGCCCAAGGCTTTGTCTCGCTCCGAGTGGCCGAGCTGAGTCGCAGCCCCGCCGGCAAGAAATTGTTCGATCAAGTCAATCAACAAGCCGGAGCGAACCTGTCTGGAACGAGTCTCAAATTGGAGGAAGTGGAACGCCTGACTCTTGTGCTGTTCGATGTGGAAAAGGGCGAAAGTTATGCCGTGGTCGAAACCAACAAGGCCCTGACGCTGGCTAATCTGAAAGCCGACTTCACCAATCCCCGCGAAGTCACGCATCAGGGCAAAACCTACCTGGTCGGCACGCCGACGAACATCCGGCCGCCCGGAGGCATGCAACCGCCCGGAGGCATGCAACCGCCCGGAATGCTACCGCCAGGGGGTATGCAGGCTCCCACAACGGTTGCTTTATTTCTCGTTCACCCGCGTCTGGTCGTGGCCGGGCCGGAGAACTACATCAAGCAGGCGATTGAAATGTCCTCCAAGCCGCGACAAACCGGTGCCTTGGATGCCCACTTGAACCTGTTGTCCTCTAGCCGGCATCTCTCCGGTGCCTATCTTGCTCCCCCCGCGCTGCTCACACAACTTAAGCAAGCCGTCAACAATCCCACCGCCAAACCATTTGCGGCCCTGGCCGAAGTCACGGGCGGTACGGTCGAGGCGACCTTGGGCGACGCGCTGGAGTTAGAATTGACGGCGAACTATCCCGGCGAGGCTCAGGCACAAGCAGCGAAGTCCGCGGCCGACAAAGCGGTGGCGGCGGCGTCGCTAGCTCTGGGGGCCTTCAAGGGCGGGCTGCCGCAGAATCAGCAACAACTCTTCGCGGCCCTGGAAAAAGCGTTGGAGACCCTCAAGATCAACCAGAGCGGGGCCAACGTGCAACTGTCGATTCGCTTCGACGGCTTTGCCAATGCTCTGAATGCTCTGCCTGCTGCAGGCGGAGGTCCGGGATTTCCTGGTCCTGGTGGTCCCGGAGGCCCTGGATTCCCCGGTCCGGGCGGTCCGCGTCCGGGTGGTCCTGGATTTCCGGGTCCCGGTGGTCCGGGTGGTCCTCGTCCGGGTGGTCCGGGATTTCCGGGTCCCGGTGGTCCGGCCTTGCCTGGTCCCGGCTCTCGCTAGCCTCATCCCCTCTGTTCGTCTCAGGTGAGCGTTGCTAGAGTAACTCGAACTCTCCGCTCGCCTGAGGTTGAACTCCATGAACCGCCTTGATCTGCTCGCCTTTGGCTTGGTCGCTAGCTGCCTCTTCTCTCTGGGTTGTAACGCGACGAAAACGCCCACGGGCACTCCTCCCAAATACACCCTCGCTGTCATCCCCAAGGGCCGCACCCACGAATTTTGGCAATCCATCGAACGGGGCGCTCGTCGCGCCGCGGCCGACCTGGCCCAGGCAGGCATCCCCGTCGAAATCCTCTGGGAAGGGCCACTAAAGGAAAACGACACCACCGAACAGATCAATCTCGTACAGCAGTTCGCCGGTCGTGGCCTGAGCGGCCTCGTGTTGGCCCCGCAGGACAGCAAGGCCTGTGTGCCGGTCGTCCGGGAAACGGTGGATCGCGGCACCCCGTGTGTGATTATTGACTCGGGCCTGGATGCTCCGGAACTCTACGTCAAATATGTCGCCACCGACAACTTCAACGGCGGCAAGATGGCAGCGAAGCATCTGCTCGAAGCGTTGGCCAAGGCCGGCGTCACCGCCCCGAAGATTATCCTGTTTCGCTATCAGGCCGGTTCGGAAAGCACCGAGCAACGCGAGGCTGGCTTCCTGACAGTCCTCAAGGCCGAAATCGCCAAACAAAAAGCAGCCGGCAAGCCGACCATCGAGATCCTCTCCGACAACGTCTACTCGGGGGCGACCGTTGAGACCGCCCAGGCGGCCGCCGGTCCACTGCTGGTGCAGTTTGCCGACAAAGCCGACGGCATTTTTGCGGTCAACGAGTCGGCGACAACGGGGCTGCTCAACGCCATGCGTAGTCAGGGGCTGCTGAAGAAACAGCGCATCAAGGTGATGGGATTTGATACCTCCGAGGCGGTGCTGCAGGCGTTGCGGGACGGCGAGTTGGAAGGCACCATCGCCCAAGATCCCTATCGCATGGGCTACCTGGGCGTCTGGACCTTGGTTCGCCACCTCGAAGGGGACGACGTGAGCGGTCCCTCGAAAAATCTTTCCACGGGCGAGCGGCTCATCACGCGTGAAAATGTCGATGCTCCCAGCACGCGTGAACTAGTCGATCCCAAGCTCCAGGCCCAACGCACGATTGACGTTCCGCAATGGCCGCGACGAAAAGACTAACCCATTGGCTGGGGAGCCTGTCCGGTCCGGGCCTGGGGTTGTTGGTGCTGTTGAGTGCGTTTGTGCTGCTGCTGGCGTGGCGGGGGCAGTTGCATCAATTTTTGTCGCTGCATAACATCCAGGTATTGTTTCATAAAAACAGCATCATCGGGGTCATCGCCCTGGGCATGTTGCTGGTGATCGTCTCCGGCGGAATCGACCTGTCCGTAGGGGCGGTGGCCGGCCTGGCCAGCGTCGTAACCATTCAAACCTACCGCTTCGTTTACAACGGACCCGAAGCTGCCCTGCCTGCCGAGTTGGCCCGTGCCTGGGGCTGGACCTGGGACGGCGGACAAAACCCCTACTTGGCCGGACCCCTTGCCGTTCTCGCGGGACTCGGTGTCGGCACCCTTTGTGGGCTGGTCAACGGGCTGCTTATCACCCGGCTGCGTGTGCCGCCGTTCGTCGTCACCTTGGGCATGCTTAGTGTGGCGCGCGGGCTGGCGATCGGCTTAGCGGGACGAACGCGTGTCTCCTTTAAGGGGCCACGCCCCGATTGGGTCGATGCCCTGTCACGAGTCAGCAACGATTGGCTCTTTTTTGATCCGGGCGTCTGGTCCCTGTTCCTGCTCGCCGCTTTGGTCTGGCTGTTCCTGGCCTACACCGTCACGGGCCGCTACATCTACGCCGTGGGCAGTAATGAGTCGGCAGCGCGGCTGAGCGGTGTTCCCGTCGAACGAACTAAGGTGCTGGTTTACACCGTGGCGGGGCTGTTGGCCGGTTGGGCCGGCGTACTGTTGTTCACGCATGGCAACGGTGGCGACCCTAACGGCGGCATGGGCCTGGAACTCGAAGTGATCGCCGCCGTGGTTATCGGCGGGGCAAGCCTGGCGGGCGGTGTTGGCAACGTCGCCGGTACGCTGCTGGGCGTGCTGTTGCTGGGCATGCTCGAAAACGGTGTCACCTTCTTCAACGTGCCGCTCGAAGCCAAGTATGTCCTGATCGGCTCGGTCGTGGTGCTGAATACTGCATTAAGCGGCTGGCGGCAGCGACGACAGGAATAAAAACGCAGCTGGTTCGTCCTAGAAGGAACCAGCTGCGCCGGAACAGAGAAGAGACCAGAGCGATGAGATAAATTTATCTTGCCGCTTTTGCTCGGTAAAGTCAAGCACAAAAAGTTGGCCGCGTGGGGGAAAAAAGCTAGTCTTCTCCAGCGTCACCTTTATGACTTGCCTTTGTTTCTACTCTGAGCCGGGTTGCCGTCTCAACTCTCTCCGCGGCAAGGCGACCGACTCGAGCGTCCAACCAGCAGCCCCACGGAGACACGAAGCCTAACTCCGTCGCGTGGTGCGGCTTTGTCTGGGATGACCGGGGCTATGTCTTGGATGACCGGGGGAGCCGGCGGCGGCGCTGGTACGTTGCTCCCACCGGATTGCGGTACCGCCTCAATTACCAACGTCTCGGGTTTGAGCAATCGCAAGTAGGCCGGATCGACCGGCTTGCCATCCACGGCGATGGCGATAACTTGCTCCTTGTCCAGAGCCTTGGCCACGGCAGCGGCATCGAGTTTTTTGCCACCGGCCAACTGCCCCTTGGCTCCGGCCAGACGAAAGACCACATAGCGATTGACGGTTTGCGGCACCTGTTCGCGGACGCGTTTGCTGACCTTTTTGCCGTCTTTTTCTTCGATGACTTCTTTCTCGATGGTCACGAAGCGAATCTGGGGCACGAGGACGTTGACGGTGTCCACCTTGCCAGTGATCTTGACCAGCACGGGGGCGGGGCCTTTGGCTTTGGGTTCGGGTTCCGGCTCGGGGTCTTGAGCGTAGAGGAACAACGAAGCCAGTAGAAGCGGAATCATTTGGCATCTCCCAGAGAAGTTTGGTACAAGCGAGCGTCGATGCGTTGCGCTTTGGAGAGGTCCACGCCTTCATGGGCTAGATCGAACTCGAGGCGCGGCTCTTCGCTTAGAGTCAAGGGTAATCGTACCGTAAAGGTGCTGCCGCGACCAAGTTCGCTTTGCAGGCTGACGCTGCCGCCCAACAAACGCACCAGTTCGCGCACGATCGACAGGCCTAACCCTGTGCCGCCGTGTTCGCGGGTCATGAGGTTGCGTCCGGCCTGACGGAATTTTTCGAAGATCAGCTCTTGCTCCTCGGGGGCGATTCCCACGCCAGTGTCTTGCACGGTCAGCACCACAAAGCCCGGCTCACTGTCGGCCCGCAGCACCACCCAGCCCCCCTCGGGCGTAAATTTGATGGCGTTGGAGAGCAAGTTTTGCAAAATCTGCTGCACTTTGCCGCGATCTTGGCGTACTGGCGGCAGAGGATCGGCGTACTGTCCGCGAAGGTCGATGTTTTTTTTCTCCGCCAGGGGGCGAAACATCGTCAGCAGCCCTTCGCAAACATCAGCGATGGCGAAATCGACCGGCACGAGCTGCATTTTGCCCGCTTCAATCTTGGCCAGATCGAGAATATCGTTGATCAAGGACATCAGTTGATCTCCGCCGGCCCGGATGTTGGCGATCCAGCGTTTTTGCTTGTCACTCAGACCGGGAGAATTGGCCAACACCTCGGAGAAGCCCAGCACACTGGTAAGCGGCGTGCGGAGTTCATGACTCATGGTAGCGAGGAAATCGCTTTTGAGACGGTTGGATTCGTACAGTGCCAGGTTGGCTTGGGCCAGCTCGTCCACCTTGCGGTCCAGGTCGTTGTTCACTTTGCGTAGCCGTTCTTGCATCGCCACCAGGCTGCGCAACATGCGGTTAAAGGCGATGCTGAGATCTTCAAACTCGTCGCCCGTTTCAATCTCACTGCGGACGTTTAACTCTCCCGACGTGATGGTGTCGGCCACTTCTTTGAGATGCTTGACCGGCTTAACAATCACATACCGCACGATCAAGTAGCTGCCAAACATGATCAGTAGCACCGTGCCGATGGCGGTAGCGATCAAGATGGCCCGGTTGCCGTGAAACTCCTCGGCAATCGACTCGGTGGGGACTTCGATTTTAATGGCGGCCAAGAGATCGTTGGCTTGGAGGCGAGAGGGTTCGGAGGCAGCCGAAGCAAGGTTGGCTTCGGCCCGTCGGGCCTCGAGCAACTGCTGATGGCAATTTAAGCAGGCGTTGCTAGCACGCACCGCAGCGTAATAAACATTTTTGCCTTGCGAGAAGAGTAATTGGCTGTCTTCGTTCTTGTCGGGGTTGTTTTGGAACTCTTTGAGTTTGGCCTGGCTGACTTGATCGGGCACTTGCCCCGCCGTGGGCGTCAGCTTCAGCCACGAATACTGATACGCCCGCAGAGCCGTCGGCCAGGACTTTTCCCACTGGGTGCGAAACTCTTGATGGGCATTGGCTCCGGCATCCTGTGAGGGTTGCTCGGCTGGTTTGCCGTTGACCAGCGGCCGACAGCCAGTGGTCAGTTGGCTGTCGACGATCTGCACCACGAGCAGCCGGCAAGCGGTGTTCAATTGTTCGTAGGCCAGATACTCCGTCTGACGGGCATAAAACCAAAAGCTGCCGGTGATCAACAAAATGCTAAAGGTGCCGAAGAGAAAATGGCACTTGCGTTCCAGACTGGTTTCCCCCAAGAGCCGCTTGAACGATCGGTAGGACATGAGGGGGACCTCACTCGAGGGCTTGACACACGGGACACAGATGCGACGAACGCCCCGCGTAGCGTTGCATCACAATCGCTTGGCCACACGTCCCGCACGGCTGGCCGGTACGTCCATAGACGGCAAATTCGTCTTGGAAGCCACCCTGTAGGCCAGAGCCTCCGACATAGTTGCGGATGGAACTGCCGCGCTTGTTGATAGCGCGAGTCAGCACGGCTTCGATGGCCAGACGCAAGCGCTCGGCCTCGGCGGGGGCCAGGTCACAAGCACGCCGCGCGGGATGCAACCGTGCCGCATGCAACGCCTCATCGGCGTAGATGTTGCCAACGCCGGCCAACAGGGTTTGATCGAGCAGGGTCGCTTTGAGGTTTCGCTTGCAAGCCCGCAGACGCTGCAACCAGTCATCCGGGTCCACACCAAACGGTTCGGGGCCGAGTCGCATCTCGGCTAGTTGCCGCTGCCAACTGGCCCGATCCGGCCAGCATTGCAAGCTACCGAAACGGCGGATGTCCCGGTAGCGAAGGTCGCCTTCATCCAAGGCAAAGCGAAAATGGGTATGCGACTCCAGCGGCTGATCGGCTGGGACGACCCGGAGCTGCCCCGTCATGCCCAGATGGACCACCAAGAGACTCGCGTTGCTCAAGGTCATTACAATCCATTTGCCGCGACGTTGGATGGCCTGGACCTGTTGGCCCACAAGCGAGGTCTCCCAGGCAGCACGCCAAACCTGTCGCAGCGAGACGCTTGTCAGACGCTCAACACGCTTCAGCGTGCGTCCACACAAAAGCGGCCGAAGATCACGAACGACGGTTTCGACCTCGGGTAGTTCGGGCACCGCTGGACCCTCCCAGACGAAACCGATTATACGCCCTTCTCGGGTCGGGAGTGAAGAGCGAACCCCAGCGCAAGAGCCGACCCCAGACCCGTTGCTCGATGCGTATGAAACGATGCCCTTTGGTAACATCTCGGGCCATTGTGGCCGAGTTGGCTATCATCCCGCTAAAGAGCTTTTTCCGCTAGGGATTGAAGCCGGAGGTGGACTGTGTCGGATATCGTGCGTTTTTCGGTCTCTCTGGAAGCTGATCTGCTCGAACGCTTTGATCATCATTGTACCGAGGGGAAATTTGCAACCCGTTCCGAGGCCATAAGGCAACTGCTTCGCGAGGCCCTGGTGGATGAGGCCGTCTCGGAACATCCCGAGGCGACCGAGGCGGCGGGCACGCTGACGTTGGTCTACGATCACCACCGCCCCGGACTAACGGAGAAACTCACCGAGATTCAGCATCGGCATAACCATCTCATCGTCTCCACGACGCATGTGCATCTCGATCATCATCTGTGTTTGGAGGTGCTCATCCTTCGGGGTCGGGCCGACAAACTGCGCGAGTTGGCCGCCGAATTGCGTGGCACCAAAGGCATCCGTAAAGGACAACTGGTGCTGGCCACCACCCCGGACATTCCCTAAGGGGCCCCTCCTGCATAAAGGAGCGGTGGCCCCCAGCCCAGCCAAAGTCAAGCCATCACGGGGTGAGGCTCGGCCGACGACCCGACCTTGCCTGCTCTGCTTGCCCCGAGAGGCCAAGACCCTCTTCAACACTAGTGGGTGAAGACCTTACTTTTCGTCGCGGAGTTTGAGTTTGCTCCAGGCTTCGACCGCCTTGGCCCGCTCTTCGTCCGAGGCACTGGCGCGGAAGGGGATGTCGGCTCCTTTGGGTTCCAGGCGTACCAGATGCCAGTGGGCCAAGGCCCGGATCGCCTGTTTGCGGTGCTTCAAAAAGGCAATCAGGGTCTGATAGGTCTCCACCGCCTCGCGCTCAAACGGCGAGTGCAACATCTCCAACACCGCGGCCGCCTCTACCTTGGTATAGCCCAGTTTGTCCATGAGCAACTTGTAAAGCAGATCATCGCGTCCGCCCCGCACCCCGATCCAGTGCCGTAGGCCGATGATGGCAGCTTGCAAAACTTCTTCGTGGGGCGAGCTATTGAGCAAATCGACCACTCGATCAATCGCATCCAGGGCCGTCAACGAAGTGACCACGAGCTTCCGCACCATCGCCGCACGCTCTTTGTCGGCATCAGCATCGGCTAATTTGAAATAACCTTGGATGACGGCTCCGGGTTCGTCACCGCTCAATTTGCCTGCGTAGTCCGCGATGACGGCGGCCATGAGCTTGGCGGCCTTATCGGGGACGGCCTTGGGATCAGCCCAAGCGGGCACACTCTTGGCGGGTTGCGGACCACCCTCATACGGACCATTGATACTATCGCCGAAGAAGTAAGCCCGTCCCGGCGGGGCGGTCATGGTCCAGGTGTTGCGAGCGGCTTTGATGGTCAATTCGCCCTTGAGGACAAACACTTCCCAGGAGCGCGTCGGATCATCGCCGCGTTTGCGATTGGGATAAAAAGGGATGCCGGCCGGCCAACGTCCGTAGGTTTCCAACGCCACCTGCGTGCCGGGCTGCTCCAAATTCAGTTCGACGGCGTTTTCCTCGGTGCGTAGCCAGACCTTGGCCGAGCCTTTCTCGCGGGTGTTGGTAAGCACAATGCGACCACGCAGCAGGGTAAGATCGAGATCGTAAGCCTTGGTGTCATGGAAGATCACCGCGCTTTCCAGCACGGGCGAATCGGAGAGTTCCGGCAGGTTGCCCCACAGCAGCAGGCCCACAGTCTTCGAGGCAGGTTCGATCTCGACCTTGAAACCAGGCAGGGCAACATGCACATCCCGACTGGACAACGTCTCCCCTTTCAGCACGCGTTGATAACGCTCGCCGACACCGAGGCTACGATACAAGCCCACCTCGCTGAGCACCTTGGCCACCGCCACCCGCGGTTCGGTGCTGCTGGGCGTATCGACTGGAGCCGTCGCACGCAAACCGGCCACGCCAAGGCAGGCGACAAGAACAACACTCATCCACTTTTTCATGATCGGCTACTCGTTGTGTCTCGAAAGGTTCCTTCCGCGCCAGTGTATGATTCGCTGCCAGGGTTTCTAGCCACACCTGGATAAAATCGCTTCTCTGGACCTTTAGCCCAACTCCTCCCTTGTGCTAGGCATCCCTTGCCAGCACCATCGCAGCAGGCTACAACAGGTCAACACACAGTTGCTTTCCACACGCATCCCATACTCTTTCATCCTTCAAGGGGAATGGTTGGATTATGGCCAAGAAGAAACTGGCCTCGAAACGCAAAACGGGCAAGCTGGTCCTACGCACGGGTGAGGCTCTCGTGGAGGGGGATTTTCCCTGGGCTGCTGCCGAACCGGAGGTGGTCCTGGGCGAGCTCGACGGGCCGGTTGGCTATGCCATTGCCAAGCTAATCGGCGATCAGGTCGCCGGGCACACCCGTGTCTTCGCGCTAATGGATTGCGGTATGCAGGTCAAACCCGTGACCGTGATGGTCAGCAAAGTGACCGTCACCAAGACCAAGTATACTAATATCCTCATGGGTACGGTGCAGGCTGCCATCGCCAACGGCGTGCTGGACGCGGTGCGCTCGGGGGCGATTCCGAAATCCAAGGTCAACGAGTTGGGCATCATCGTTAGCGTCTGGCTCGATCCCGCAGTGCTAAGCGAAAAGGTCGACTACACCGTGCTAATGCAAACCCATCGTGAGGCGACCCGACAAGCCATCGAGAAAGCGATCAAAGGCGAGCCGACCATCGAGCAGCTGCTCAAGAATCAGGACCAAATCACGCACTGCTTTCACGAACTGTTGCTCAAAGGCGAACTCTAAGCCCTGCTCAGAACTGCAACTCGGCCCGGAAAAACACGCCGTCAAACCCCAGGTCGCCCAGGCGTCGGCCGGGCTTGGCCGGGTAGCTATCCTCGGCAAATTCCAACCCCTCCATCACCCCGAACCAGTTGGTGAACTCGTAACCCACCGACAGACGCATGCCTCCCCGTTGATACGTTACCCCAAAGCCGAGGTCGGCCATCGGCACCGTGCGCGGTAACCGATCGCTGAGGTGCAGCAAGGGAAAACCGTTGACCGCTTCTTCCAGCGAGGAGCGAAAGCGGCCGGCGACCACCCCCGCCGAGCCACGCACAAACA
>Ga0272446_1001370_pt1 | contig 35381 bp, 23 predicted proteins | sample YNPCB0061_FD_194587 | JGI IMG/M metagenome (GOLD analysis project Ga0272446, IMG submission 194587) | Hot spring microbial mat communities from Yellowstone National Park, WY, United States - YNP-CB-006-1 | ecosystem: Environmental > Aquatic > Thermal springs > Hot (42-90C) > Sediment | place...
AGCAGCGGATCAAGAACGCTGAGGTGGAGCGAATCGTGCAGAGCCGCGGCTGGTAAGGGCTTAACAGGGTTGATGGTCTCGCCGAGACGTGGCCTCCCAGGCGGTGGAGCGTCTTCCCTGAGCCGGACGCGCAGCAAGGTCTCTCTGCAGCGCATTAAGGCCGTGCAATGGTGGAGGTAAGGTATGGAAGCGATGAAAGTGAAAGATCTCATGGTACCCCTGGATGAATATGCAGTCATATCCGAGGATGCGACGCTATTCGAGGCGGTGTGCGCCCTCGAGGAGAGCAGGCTCAAATATGATACACGGGGATACCGCCATCGTGCAGTGCTCGTGAAGGACGCGAAAGGCGCCATAATGGGAAAGCTGAGCCAGTGGGATGTGCTGCGCAGCCTGGAACCAAAATACAGTCAAATCGGCGACTTGAAAAAACTCTCTGGATTCGGATTGAGCGCGGAATTTCTACATTCCATGATAGACAGGTTTGAATTGTGGAAGCGTCCGCTGGACGATCTGTGCCGCAAGGCGTTGGACCTGCGAGTAGGCGGCATTGTTTCCTCGCCTGAAGAGGCGGAAATGATCGACGCCGACGCGTCTCTCAATCAGGCAGTTCATCAGCTCATCATGGGGCGCCACCAATCGTTGCTGGTGAAAGCCGACGAACAGGTCGTCGGAATACTGAGGCTTTCCGATGTGTTTGGAGAGGTTGCAGCGAGAATGCGAAGCTGCAAGAGGTAAAGAATCAACCACGGATAAAAGGCGAGGGAGGATTCCACAGTCATGAGCGCAGATACGAATGTTCCTTCTAAAGGAATAGAAATAAATTGGACGAGACTCGTTGCCATGTTGACCGGCGTTGGGCTGTTCTTCGTGGTGTACTATTCATCTCCTTGGCCCGATGCAGTGGACCCGGCGGGCAAGCACTTTCCGCTGAGCGTCGAAGGCAAAGGCGCTCTCGCAGTATTTCTCTTAGCGGGCACATGGTGGGTATTCGAGGTGGTTCCCATCGGCGTCACAAGCTTGTTGATCGGCGTCGCCCAAGCCCTGTTCATGATCCGACCGGCCAAAGTCGCGTTCAAGGATTTCATGGACCCCTCTGTGTTGTTCATCTTCGGGTCTTTGGTGATAGGATTGGTGTTCACCAAGACCGGCCTGACCAAACGGATGGCATACAAGATACTGGCCCTGATCGGAGAGAAGACCATCACGATCTATCTTGGGGTCTTTGTTCTCATTACCATTCTCACTCATATCATGGCGCATACCGCGGTGGCTGCCACCATATATCCGCTGCTGTTGGCTATTTACAGTTTGTACGGCGAAGGTGATAAAAAGACCCGCTTCGGAAAAGGACTCTTTATTGGCATGGCGTACGTTTGCGGCGCGGGCAGCATCATCACCCTTCTCGGCGCCGCGCGAGGCATTGTCGCCCTAGGGTTCTTCAAGGAAATGGCGGGGAAAGATGTGTCATTTTTTGAATTGACCTATTACATGGCCCCTGTGGGCTGGCTCATGGTGATACTCTTGTGGCTTTTCTTTGCGGTCTTTTTCAAGCCCGAAAAGCGTGTCATTGAGGGTCTTCGTGAGCGAGTGGGGGAGCTGAGTCGAGAACAGGGCCCTATCTCGAAAAATGAAAAGATAGGACTTCTCATCATTCTCGCCGCCATAGTGGTCATGTCGCTCCAAGTCATGATCCCGTCCCTTCAGAGTTTAGACAAGACCGCGATCATGCTGCTTGCCACTATCCTCTTCTTTGTGTTCAAAATTCTTGACATCAACGACCTCGAACTGATTCCTTGGAACATCGTCCTGCTGTTCTCTGGGGCCATGAGTATAGGGTACTGCCTTTGGGAAACAGGAGCGGCAAAGTGGCTTGCGGTCAATTGGCTCGTTATGTTTAAGAATGCCAACTGGTTTGTGTTTGTGATGAGCATCGCCTTTTTCGTCATGGTGATGACCAACTTCATCATGAACGTGGCAGCCATAGCGATTTCGCTGCCAGTGGCCTTGGTTATTGCGCCCTACCTTGGGGTGGCGCCTGAAGTGGTGCTGTTCGCGTCCCTCACCACAGCCGGCATGCCTTTTCTGCTCCTTGTTGGCGCCGCGCCCAATGCCATAGCCTATGATTCCAAACAATTTACCAGCGGAGAATTTTTTATGTGGGGAATTCCCGCAAGCGTGATACTTATGATAGTCGTAGGCTTGGCCTGCTTTGTGATCTGGCCTTTATTGGGAATGCCAGTCACAGTCCCCAGGGCTATGTGATGACGAGTTATGAGTGACCCAAGATACTAACATCGGAGGAATAGACCCCATGCCTAGTAAACTGTGGACTGTGTTACTCGCTGTTTTCATAATATTCGCTGCTAGCCTTGCTCCTGCCAAGGAACACGAAGCGGCCGATGGGCTGCTGCTCATCCAGGGGAAAGTGCTCGACGCTTCAGGCAATCCGGTGGAGAATGCTCAAGTCATCCCATACCATAATGGAAAGCCCATCATGGTTACCGGCCATGGCGCTGGGCGAGAAGAAGGGTTTTCCACGAGTCGCAACGGCCTTTTTCGAGTCGAAATCCCTTTGGCCGCCAGTAAGATCAAAGAGGGTTCGTGGTCGGTGAAGATCACGAGGGCCAGTTTCCGACCGTCTGAGATGATACCCGTTACAAAGATCTTTGAAGAGGGTCGCAACGAGAAAGGCGTCGCCACGTACGTCTCCAACCTACATGTCACATTGCAGCGGATGCAAGGCGCGGCATTCTGGATTGCCCTGGCAGTCTTCGTAGCCGTGTACATACTTATTGCTTTTGAAATCCTCCATCGGACGCTCGCAGCCTTTTTAGGGGCCGCGACGCTCTTGGTGATCACCCACACGTTTGGAACATTCGATGACGCGTTCAAGATACTGACTTACGAACAAGCGATTCACACTGTTGATTGGAATGTGATCTTTTTGCTCATGGGCATGATGATCATTGTCGGCGTGCTGAAAGAGTCGGGGGTGTTTCAATGGTTGGCGTACAAATCGTTCCAGGTTGCACGCGGCAAGATTTATTTGCTCTCTTGCGCCCTTTGTGTGGTGACTGCGTTCCTTAGCGCCTTCTTGGACAACGTCACCACCATGCTGTTATTGACGCCAGTCACTATGGAAATTTCGGTGATCCTTGGGGTTTCGCCTTTTGTGTTCCTGCTCCCTGAGATATTGGCGTCGAATTTCGGCGGGACGGCTACCCTTATCGGGGATCCCCCCAACATCATGATCGGCTCCTATGCGGGGTTGACTTTCAACGATTTTATCGTCGAGCTCACCCCTGTGGTGCTTATCGTGATGGCGGCTCAACTCATCTACAATAAATTGCTGTACGGAAAAGTGTACAAGAGGGCTAAGGTGGAAGACGTCCCAAAGATGATCACCTTCCTTAGGGAAAAGTATCAAATCACGGACAGAAAGGTGGTCACCATTGGAGGGACGGTCCTGCTCGGCGTTATCGTTTTGTTCATCCTCCACGGCAAATTTCACATGGAGGTAAGCGTCGCAGCATTGTTCGGGGCTGCGCTCATCATCGTCTTGAATAGGATGAACATCATCGAGCTGCTGGAAAAAGAGATCGAGTGGCCATCGTTGGTTTTTTTCATTATGCTGTTCATCGTGGTGGGCGGCGCGGAACAGACGGGCATCTTGCAGGCCATCGCCGACTGGATACTCAACGTGTGCCAAGGAAACCTGGTGATGGCGGTGCTCATTATCCTTTGGGTCTCGGGGATCGCCTCAGCCATTGTTGACAACATTCCCTATACGGCAACCATGCTTCCTATTGTGGCCTTTTTGGGCAAGACCATCCCCGGCGCTGAAAGCGGCGTGCTATGGTGGGCCCTGGCGCTCGGGGCCTGCTTTGGCGGGAATGGGACGATCATCGGCGCATCGGCAAACGTGGTCACGACGGGTATTGCAGAGAAAGCGGGCTACAAAATGACATTTATGGGGTTTGTCAAAGAGGCGGCCCCAATTACGATCATAAGTCTCATTATCTCGTCGGTCTGGCTTCTGATCACCTACTGAGGTTTCGCCTTGTCGCGAGCCTCGCCTGGGCAAGGAGTCAGCCGGTATGTGAACTAGCCAGGGTCCAACGCCATCGAGCGGGACTGCCATTGCTCAAGATTCTTGACCAACATTGAAGGAGAAACAGCCATGAGTTCCACTAAAGTATTGTTGGTGGACGACGAAGTAGCCTTTACGGACACGCTGTCCAAACGACTCACAAAGCGAGGCTTAAACGTACTGACAGCAGCCAGCGGACCGGAAGCGCTCAAGACGCTGGAAGAGGATGCACTCATCGACGTCGTGATCCTCGATGTGAAGATGCCGGAGATGGATGGCATCGAGACGCTGAAGGAAATCAAAAAGATGAGGCCCCTGGTCGAAGTGATCATGCTCACGGGCCATGCAACCGTGGATTCAGCTATTGAGGGCATGAAACTGGGGGCCCTGGATTATCTCATGAAGCCATGCGATACGGACGTACTCATGAGTAAAGTGCAGGAAGCGAAGGCCAAGAAAACGAGGCAGGAAGACAAGATTGCTGAGGCGCGGGCGTTGAACATTGCGCTGCGCCGCGGAGACTAGAGGGCCTCATTCATCTTGACTTGGACGCGAGTGAATACAGGGCGCAATAGGAAATCCTTACGCATATAACCAGCGAGGTTGAACCATGCCGCATTCAGTGTCAGTTCACGAACTCATGACGCACCCGAACACCTGGCCTCAGTTACGGGCCGACACGTCAGTGGGCGATGCAATAAAGATCCTTCGGATCATGACCGAGGATCACAAACTTGAACAAGGGCATTCGACGCCGTTGGTTTTCGACGACGAATACCGACTCTTAGGTTTTGTGAGATTGACCGACCTCTTAAAGAACGTGAGAGAAATGTGCGAATTCAGCAGCGGTCAGTCTTGCGTATTGGAAAAGGTATCAAGGCCGATCAAAGATATTGCAAGACAATTCGCCGGGTCTGTCGAGGGGTCCGACAGCATTCTCAAAGCCCTTGATATCATGTTAGACCACGAGGTCTCTCTTGTTCCGGTCATCACGAAAGGACGTTTTGAGGGTATTGTGAAGCTCTCGGACATCTTTAATACAGTTTCAGCCCTGTTGTTCGATGAACAGGACCCCAGCGCGCGCAGTCAGCTCATCGAAAATTACCGGCTTTATATGTGATCCATCTTGTAGAGCAGTAGGCGATATGCGTCACGAGATTGCTTCCCTTTGGTCCCATGACGCATCAAAAGCTCATTGTCGTCACCAGAAGCCGAAGGCCAGGAAGCAATCTCAGGGTGCATCAATGAAGCATGGGATACCCTGCCAGGTAATGGCGTCGTCGACAACCACTCCATGGGAGGACCACAAGAGACTTATCCTTTCAGGGCCTTTTTGTTTACTTTCCCGACAGGGGTCAGCGGAATATTCTCCACAAATTCGATAACTTTCGGTACTTTGTAAGGCGCTAAGTTGTCTCGCGCGTATTCGAGAATAGATTCTCGGAGCGCCTCTGCATCCCGCGATGCGAACTCAGCTCGCGGCTGCACGACGAGTTTTACGATCTCACTCCCCGGCCGTTTGGGGTTGGGGACGCCCACAATGGCGCAGAACTCGATCGCTGGATGCGCATACAGTTTCTCCTCGACTTCTCTGGAAAAAACCTTGAATCCCCCTACGTTGAGCATATCTTTCAGTCGATCCACGATAGTCACGTAGCCATCTTCGTCCATGCGAGCTACATCTCCTGTATGCAGCCATACCTTGCCGTCGTGTACCCTGAGCGCGAGGGCTGTTTCGTCAGGTTTGTCATAATAGCCTTTCATGACTTGGGGCCCCGACACGATGAGTTCGCCCTCTTCTCCCACAGGGACAGGTTCGGCGCCTGTTTCAAGATCAACGATTCTCACCAGGGTATTGGAAACAGGCAACCCCACAGTTCCTCTCTTCTTTCTGCCGTACCGGGGATTCATGGTGATAATAGGACTGGCTTCCGTCATTCCATATACTTCAAGGACCTTGTCCTTGCCGATTATCGACTCAAATTCCTTGATGGATTCCTCCGGGAAAGCCGAGGCCCCGGATAAGGCGAAACTCAAACGAGAAAATCGGATTTTCCGGAACAAAGGTTCTTCTGCGAGCATCATGTACAGGGACGGGACATTCACCAGCATAGTCGGCTGATATTTCTTTATTTCCTTCGCAATGTGCTTCGTGTCGCGAGGATTGGGAATAAGTATTTGCGCGCCGCCCATGAAAATTGAGGCCAGCGAGAGCGCGAGGCCTGCGAGGTGAAACAGTGGAAATCCCGACAGGCACACTTCATGGCCATACTCCGGTTTTGTCCAATGCTCTATTTGAGCCAAATTGGCGGCGATATTGCCATGAGTCAGCATCGTCCCTTTAGGGAGGCCGGTGGTTCCTCCGGTGTATTGTAGAAGGCAGATATCATTTGATTGAACAGCCACGTCGGGATGTCGCGATGAACCGGCGTTGAGAAACTGATTAAAATCTATAACTTGCTTGTTTCTAAGGGGCCGTATTTTCCCTGATGGAACCTTTTTCAGCAGCTTGCCGATGGTTCTTTTAGGCCAAGACATAAAATCCAGAACGCCGGTGACAATAATCAAACTCAAATGAGGCAACCGATCAGCCTCAGGGGCCAGCCGGTGTTCGAAAATAGCGTCCAACGTCACGAGCGCCTTCATACGGCCGTCGTTCAATTGGTACGTCATCTCTGGTCCCAATAGAAGGGGAGAAAGCCCAGAGGCCACGCAGCCTGCTATCATGACCCCCAACTGGGCGATCAAGTACTGGGGAATATTCGGCAGGTTAATCGCCACAATATCGCCGGACTGGCAACCGGCAGAGATCAAGGCGTTTGCAAACCTGTTCGAGACACTCTCGAGATCTTTGTACGTGATCCTGTCCCCGTAAAAAAAGGCGGCAGGCGCATCTGGATAAGATTGAACAATCTCTCGAAATTTTTCCAGCGGGGAGGCGTCGGGAAGGTCTATTTCCGGCTCGACGCCAGGATCGTAGTTTTTAACCCAAGGCCTCTCATCATACGTCGTCATGACCGCCGCCCTCCTATGCGTGCAGGTTTCGAGCAGCAGACTGGCCTTGCTGGCTGCCTTTTGGACTCATGTCCCTCATGAGGCCAAGGCATGGACTTGCGAGGAACCCGCGCCAAAACTAGCGGCTAAACCTGTTCTCGAAAGTGATCACGAATTCAATGAGGCGCCGGCCATTTCGAATGCATGGTCCCTGTCATTTCGAGCGAAGCGAGAAATCCTGGTCAGAAAACCAAGATTTCTCAGTCGCAGTCTCTCACTTCGTTCGAGACTCGCTCCTTCGAAATGACAAAGGTTGACCTTTGGCGGCTGTCAGCGGGGTTCCGAAAGCGGCCACACGCTCGACTAGGCGGCCCTCATTCCGACAGAAATTTCGAGAACCCGTATATTCCTCCCTCGCTGTGTGAGCTCTGCTTACAGCCCCATGAATTTGGCGGCAATTCCTTTCATTATTTCGTTGGTTCCTGCGAAGATTTGCATGACCCTGATATCTCGCCAGGCCCTTGCAACCGGGTATTCCTCGCAATAGCCGTATCCGCCGTGGAGCTGTAGGCAGCCGTCTGCCACTCTCATGGCCATCTCAGTGGTCCAGTATTTTGCCATAGACACATCGACCACAATGTTTTTGCCTTCCATGTGGTCGGCTATGAGTTTGTCCACAAAGGTGCGACCGAGTCTCGTTTCCATTGTCATTTCCACGAGTTTGAACTGCGAGTGCTGGAATTTTGAAATAGGCTTGCCAAACGCAGTGCGGCCTTGACAGTATTTGATGGTATTTTCCAGAACGTATTCCGCTGCTGCCACGGCCGAGATGCAGACCATGAGGCGTTCCTGCTGAAGCTTCTGCATGAGCATGAGGAAACCAGCGCCCTTTTCGCCCAATCTGTTGGCCTTGGGTATTTTGCAATCGTTGAAAAACAGCTCCGCTGTATCTTGGCTGTGCCAGCCAATTTTTTTGAGATTACGTCCTTTTTCAAAGCCAGGCGTCCCTGCCTCCACGAGATAGAGGCTTAAGGCCCTGTGTGGATCGGGCTCATTTGGGTCGCGCGCTGCGAGGATCAAGAGATCGCAATTGATGCCGTTGCTGATGAATGTCTTTTGCCCGTTGATCACCACGAAGTCGCCGTCTTCTCGGGCGGTGGTTCTGATGGCGGCCAGATCGCTCCCTGTGTTGGGCTCGGTCATTCCGATGGCCGTGATGATTTCGCCCGTGACGCACCCGGGCAGGTATTTTTTTTTCTGCTCTTCACTCCCGTACGCAGTGATGTATGGGACGATTACGTCGCTGTGGAGCGGCGCGGCGAGGCCGGTATGCGCGGTGCGAATAAGCTCTTCGGACACAATCACGGAATAGAGAAAATCTGCGCCCATTCCCCCGTATTCTTCAGGCACGTCCATGCACAGAAAGCCTTGTTCCCCCATCTTACGCCACACGCTCTTCGGCACTATGCCGGCTTCTTCCCATTCTTCTACGTAAGGGATGACTTCCCGCTCGAAGAATCTTCGCAACGCCTGCCTGAAAATGCGATGTTCTTCACGATACTGTAATATCTCCATATCCATCTCCGAGTAAGGTTCTTCCGGCAAAACTCACGACTTGTACTTGCCGATAATGGCAATGCTGCACACGTTCATGAACGGAACGCCTCCAAGATTGTGGGTCAGCCCGTACACAGGATCGGCAATCTGGCGATCTCCTGCGCGGCCATGGAGCTGCAGATACATTTCATACAACATCCTCAGACCCGAAGCGCCGATGGGGTGGCCAAAGCATTTCAAGCCGCCGTCAACCTGGCAGGGGACGCCGCCGTCGCGATCGAAAAACCCATCGAGCACATCGTAAATCGCACGTCCTCGTTCGGAAATGTGCAGGTCTTCGTAGGTGACAAGTTCGGTGATGGAGAAGCAGTCGTGAAGCTCCATCATGCTGATTTCCTTGCGGGGGTCTTTGATGCCGGCTTCGGCATAGGCGCGCAGGCTGCATTGTTCGGTGGTCAGAAAATGGTCCCCATCCCATTCATTGAAGGCCATCTCTTCTCCGCTGCTCAGCGCCAACTGGAGGGCCTTCACCGTGACAAAATCCTTTTTCCCCATGTCCCGAGCCTTTTCCACGGTGGTCACGATGGCGCAAGCCGCTCCATCGCTGACTCCACAGCAGTCGAAAAGACCCAGGGGATGCGCCACGATGGGCGCTGACAAAACCTGCTGTTCTGTTACCGGCTTCCTCAAATGAGCCTTGGGATTGAGGGCGCCGTTGGCATGACTCTTGACAGAGACATGCGCCATCGCCCTCTTTAGGTCGCTTTCAGGGATGCGGTATTTTGCGGCGTAGGCGGTAGCAAGCTGAGCAAACGCGCCCGGCGCGGTAATATTGGGCCACCACAACCAGCTCAGAGAACCCCAATTGGATCCCGGATTCGGCAAACCGCCGTATCCGGTGTCTTTCAGCTTTTCAACGCCCATGGCAAGACATATATCGTAGGCGCCAGATGCCACCGCATAGACCGCTCCACGAAAAGACTCTGTGCCGCTTGCGCAGAAATTTTCCACCCGTGTGACAGGAATACGCGGCAGCCTTAGGGTTATCGACAACGGCAGTCCGCTTTTCCCGACGTTTATTTCTTCGAGACAGGTTCCCAACCAGGCGGCTTGGATGTCGCCCGCTTCGATGTTTGCATCTTCCATGCATTCGGTGAACGCCTCGACCATAAGCTCTTCGGCTCCCACGTCCCATCTTTCACCGAATCTCGTACACCCCATGCCGATGATCGCCACTTTATCCCTTATGCCAGTAGCCATGATAATGTCCTCTCAGAACCGAAAGAGTTTTTCTATGAGTTGAGCTTTGAGGAGGTCTCCCTCTATTTTGAGCTTTCCCGTGGTGTATGCCTGGAGGGCATTCAATTTACCTTGTATCATGTTGAGGAAATCCTCGCTTCCCATGATGATTGTGGTGGTTGGTTTTTCATGGGCGCCTTGCTCTACCGTGCACTGTCCGTCTTTGATGGTCGCATACCACTGCCCCTCGTCGGGACCCGTTATCCGGAATTGGAACACCACATCCACGCCTGCTGCATTTTCTCGCTGGAATGCCGCTGGTAAGCGTTGAAACACGGACCGGACGGTGAGTTGGCTCTCCGGCGGCGCGCCAGATTCCTCGGATTTGCTGACCTCAAGCATCGCTCCCAGGGCTTCAGTGGTGCTGGAAAACTCCCGGGCCGTCTGAATATCGTTGATCACCTGCCAGTTCCGCAACAATTCCTCAGGGGAAGGAGGCTCCCCTGCGCCATCAGCGAGAAATCCTTGGCCCGTCACAAACGCCGCCCGATTGAAACAACCTGCGCCAGCATTGATGATGAGGCCTGTGTGGTTGCACTCTTTGGAACTGAGGTACAAGACCATAGGCGCGATGAATTCTGGTTTGAGTTGACCAGCAAGATCAGGCGGCAGAATGTCTTCAGTCAGCCTTGTTGCTGCAATGGGCGCAATGGTGTTCACCAGTATGCCGTATCGTTCCCCTTCGAGTTTCAGGGTGTTCATCAGACCCACGACCCCCATTTTTGCGGCGGAGTAGTTTGTCTGTCCAAAGTTTCCGTAAAGGCCGGCAGCGGAAGTGGTAAACACGATGCGGCCGTATTTTTGCTCTCGCATATGCGCGAAAGCAGGTCTGGTCACATGATACGCGCCGTCAAGGTGCACTTTCAGAACAGCAGTCCATTCATCAGGCTCCATTTTGGCCAATGTCTTGTCTCGCAATATCCCTGCGTTGTTAATAAGGATGTCCACCCTTCCAAAGGCTTCGATCGCGGTTCTCACGATCGCTTCGCCCCCCTCTGGCGTGGCCACTGAGTCGTAGGAAGCCACCGCTGCGCCTCCCGCCGACGTTATTTCGGCCACCACGGCGTCCGCGGCGCTCTGACTGCCGCCTGTCCCGTCTCTGGCCCCTCCAAAATCATTGACCACGACCTTTGCCCCGCGTCGGGCCAATTCCAAGGCGTAGATTCGGCCGAGCCCTCGCCCTGCGCCGGTAACGATGGCAACCTGATCCCGGAAATCCAGAGGGTAGGCCTCCGCGGCTTCATCCGAAGGCAGGGGTATGGCCTTCCAAAAATAGCCTGTAAAACCGCGTTCCTTGTCTGTATATCTCTTCCTGAACGCCAATCGCGCCTTTTGGCCGACCTTCACCTCGCCGAGTTCGCAGTCCGTGAAATCAGCCATGAAACGGCCGCCGCCGTCGAACTGCACCATTCCATAGATGGCCGGGGGATCAATGGAGACGGCCAGTAAATCTCCGGTGAAGCTTTTCACTCGAGCGGGAACGTCGGCAAATTCATAATCATCCTGGGAGTGAAGGGCTCGACATGCCGGGTTGACGCAAATATCCATTTTTGGCCACTGGGGTGTGCCGCACTGTCTGCACTTGCCGCCGACCATGCCCAGGAGCATTTTGCGCTTCCTCCACAACACTGTCATTGCGGTTTGGGATGGAAATTCCGCGCGTATCCCCATCTCGGTGTGAAGCAAATCACGAAATTTCAAGAACTTTGGGTAATTTTCCACGGTCTTTTTGCGCTCCAAGGAGCCTCGAATCCCAATCTTCGGAGGCAACTGCCGGATATTGTCGGTGACTACGAAATACAAGGAATCGCAGCCTTGGCCAAAGCCGGCAAGTAGAATTCGTTCGCCAGGCTTTGCTTGTTCCAATGTGTGGACGAACATCACAAGTGGATGGGCTGCGCCAGTTTCGCCGCACACTTCATGCATATTGTCCACCACTTTGTCCGGAGTCATGCCCAGTTTTTTGGCGATGTTTCTGTGCTCTGCTTTGAAAAAGCAAGGAAATACCAACTTATCTACATCCGCCGCGGTGAGAGAAAGCTTGTTCATAAGGCCCGCAACGGATTCGGGGATGATCTTTGCATACCCCTCGTCTCTCACCCACCGTTCCTCCCACATGTAGTCAAACCTATTGAGGCTGCCCCGATAGTGATCCACAAAATCATGGGCCACTGAATAAGACCCTTTGAATTCCGCAATCACATCGGACTTGCCGACGGCGACCGCGGCGGCTCCATCGCCGAACCACATCTCGTAAAAATACGCAGCCTTTGTTTCTCTTTTGTCTGACGCAACTACCAGCGCATTTTCTATGTCGCCATTTTCGACGAGATGGAGGGCTGAGATGAGTCCGGTCGTCCCGGCTCGAAGAGATGACCCCAGGTCTTGAACGTGGATATCGTCTCTCAAATTGAGGACGGTTTTCAACACGCCTGCGTTTGATCTGTCCGCGAACGGCATGGTGGTGGAGCATAACAACAAGGCATCGATGCGAGATTTATCGAAGCCTCTGAGGCAGTCTCGTGCAGCCTCCGAGGCCATGGTGAGGCTGTCCTCGTCCCAGTTGCAAAAAGATCGTTCTCCTTGAGCGACCATTATCAGGGCAGGCGCAAACCAACCCATGTGTTGAAATATACTCATGCGCGAGAGTCGCAGTTTAGGAATGTAGCCTCCAAACGATGTTACGCCTATCATTGAATCACTCTCCCTGCTTACAACGAGAATTTGAAAAGCTTTTCTATGAGCTGGGACTTCATGATGTCGCCCTGAATTTTCAACTTGCCAGAGGTGTATGCCTGCATGGCATTCAGGCTGCCTGCGACCAGCTTGAGGAAGTCTTCGTCCGCCATGACAATGGTCGTGGTGGGCGCTTCATGGCTGCCTTGGCGGACCAGGCATTCGCCGTTGGATATCTGGGCAAACCACTTGCCGCCTCCAGGTCCTGTGATATCGTATTGAAAGACCACGTTGACGCCAGCCGCTTTGTCCTTTTGAAATACCTCAGGCATTTTTTCAAACACCTGTTGCACAGTGAGGCCCTGTGCGCCAGCTTCAGAGCCTTCAGCGCGCTCCTGCAACGCTTGCAGCATGTCTCCCAAGGCTTCGGTAGCGCTCCCATATTCCACGGGGGCCCTCATATCGATGATGTTTGCAAAATTGGCCGCAATGGTTTCCGGCGAGAGGATTCCACTGCCGTCGTTGAGGGAAATGGAGCGACCCGTGACCAAGGCGATCCTAAAATAGCGCCCCATACCGGCCCCATATATCGATCCATTGGACGGGCATCGGTCTGAACAGAGAACCATGGTAAGTGGCGCAATCAGTTCGGGTTTCATTTTTTCAGCCAAATCTGGCGGCAGGATGTCCTCGGTCAACCTGGTCGTTGCAATTGGCGCAATGGCATTGACCTTGATGCCATGTTTATCCCCCTCCAATTTGAGGCTGTTCATGAGACCCACGAGCCCCATCTTGGCGGCCGAGTAATTCGTTTGGCCAAAATTGCCGTACAGACCGGCGGCTGACGTGGTGAAGACAATGCGGCCGTATTTATTGTTTCTCATGTGGTTGAATGCAGCACGGGTGACATAATAGGCGCCGTCGAGATGTACGGCTCGAACGGCATCCCAATCAGCCGGCTCCAGCTTTAGGAAACTCTTGTCCCTCAGGATCCCTGCATTATTGATCAATATGTCCAGATGGCCGAAAGCCTCCATAGCGGCGTCGATGATGCGCCGACCGCCTTCCTCAGTTGACACGGAATCATAATTTGCGATTGCTTGTCCGCCGAGGACCTTTATTTCCTCCACTACTGAGTCAGCGGGTGAGGCCGCTCCTTCCCCGGAGCCGTTGCGCGCGCCCCCGAAGTCATTGACCACCACCTTCGCTCCTCGCTTCGCCAACTCCAAAGCATAGACGCGACCAAGCCCTCGGCCAGCGCCTGTTATCACTGCAACACGATCGTCAAACCTCAATTCATCCCGTTGCGGCCGTACGTGCGCGACAGAACCTGTTTCCCACTCCACGATGCCTCGATCGATGGTGATTTCGCCGGTTAAAGCGTTTATCGTCCGAAACAGGGCGTAGCCGTCCCGCAGCTTCCATATCTGGGTCTTGATCGGGGTTCCAGGATACAGAGTCTTCGAGAAGCGGTTTCGGAAGCGTCTCATGCGTTCGGGCTCCCCAGGAAAAAGATGTTTGATCACTGCGCGACAGGCAAATCCGTGGGTGCACAGGCCGTGCATGATGGGTTTTTCGAAGCCGCTGGCCTTGGCAAAGTCAGGGTCCACATGGAGCGCGAAAATGTCCCCTGAGAGGCGATAAATGAGAGGCTGGTTCGGCGATGGAGTCGCCTCCTCCTCGAAATCGGGCGGCCGATCAGGGAACTCGACAGGCTCTTTCGGCGCGTCCGGACCTCCAAAGCCGCCGTCACGTCGGCAAAACAGCGTAAAAATGTTCGTAAACAGTTTTTGACCATTGGAATGAAACGTGTCGGCTTCGGCTACCACCAGAGCCCCCGTTTCTTTTCCCTTGTCATAGAAATGAGTGATGGCGCCTTCGGTTATGAGCTTTCCTTCAGGAGGGATGGGGTTGTAAAAAATGATGTCTTGCTCGCCATGCAATATACCGGTCAAGTCAGCCCCAGAATTCACGCCGACCTGCGCCAGGAAATCAAACACAGCCCCGATGGAAAAACTGGGGATCACTTTCAGACGGTTTTCGTAGCAGTATTCAAGCTCATCGAATCCCGCGCCTACCCCCAAGGCGTAGAGTACCACATCTCTCCAATCGTAGGTCTTGACGACCGGTCCGATCTTTTTCCCAATGGCATCGAGATTAAGCGCCATAAGCTTCCTCCCACCAAAGAAATCGTTTTCAGTTTGTCTTGCAATACAACGATTTTGAAATTGTCCTAAGCGGTTCCGCCCTGCGATTTGTCACAGGGGCTCGGACGTCATCATCCGTTTTGATTGTTGTCAGTTGTTTTGCGGCGCTTCCCCGTCGAGAAGCAGCCTGGAATCAACCCAACCCTCCGGCTCAAGGCTCCGTGACGGAGCAAAAACCGCCTCGCAGCGACAGCCGTCTGCCCATGGAGGAAAAACTTTGAAGTTCATGAAGCAGGGGTCTGCTTGCCAGTATTTCTGACGACGCCTTGAAGGCCGAGTACAAAGCCCTTGGGGGCTGACCCCTGCTGCGTCACAGCGCCATGCGCCGTTTGGCAATGGCTGATTCGTAGAGGGCCACGTACTGCTGGGCAGATCTTTTCCAAGAAAAATCTTTTGCCATGCCGCGTCTCATCAGACGCACCCATGCTTCCGGATGGTTCTTGTATATGTCCACTGCCTGCAAAATGGTCTGTTCCAAGGATGTCGGGTCTTCCTGGAAAAAGACGAATCCGGTTCCTGCGTCTCGCTCCAAAGAACATTCTTCGACTGTATCGATAAGCCCGCCGGTACCTCTCACAATGGGCACAGTCCCATAGCGAAGGGCGTATAGTTGGTTCAAGCCGCATGGTTCGTACCGAGACGGCACGAGTAAAATATCGGCGCCTGCGAAAATCTTGTGGGCCAATTCATAATCGTAGCTCAAAAATATGCCGGTCTGACCAGGATATTGCTGGCCCAGGTCCTTGAAAAGATTTTGGTATCTGGCTTCACCAGTGCCGAGAAGTATTATTTGGACATCCTGCTCCATAAGATCGTGAAACGCGCCAGCCAGTATATCGATGCCTTTCTGGCTGGAGAGTCTGCTGACCATGGCGATGATAGGGACATCGGGCCTTTCTGGCACATGAGCTATTTTCTGTAGTTCAGCCTTGCAAACAGCCTTGCCTGCAAGATCGTCGGATGAGTAACGGGCGACGATCAAAGGGTCTTTTTCGGGATTCCACACGTTGTAGTCAACTCCATTGAGTATCCCCACGAGGTCATCCCCTTTTTCCTGAAGCACGCCTTCCAGTCCGAAGCCAAACGCAGGGGTGAGAATCTCATTTCTGTAGCCCGGAGAAACTGTGTTCACCTTCTCTGCGAATACGATGCCGCTTTTGAGAAAATTCAATTTCCCATGGAATTCCATGTGGCTCGGAGTGAAAAACTCCCATCCAACTCCCACAAGGGGCATGTCCAAATGCCAGAATATACCTTGGTAGCCGAGATTATGGATGGTCATAACGGATGAACTGCGGCTTACCTGAGACTCCCCTGCGTACAGGGTTCTCAGATACACAGGAGTAAGGGCTGCCTGCCAGTCATGAGAATGAAACACATCGTAGGGGTTTCCGCTCAGCAGAGCCCATTCTATTGCCGCCCGGGTCAAAAAGACGAATCTCTCAGCGTTGTCTTCGTAATCCCCCTCTGGCGTACCATACAGATAGTCTCGGTCGTAGTAATTGTCCGCTTCGACAAAGAGGTAGCGCACTCCTCTCTCATCGTCGAAGCTCCATAGGCCCGCGGTGAGTTGTTTGGCGTTCAGGGTCAGTTCAATGGAAGCCTTCAACTTCTCGACGCGGAAGTGGTCTGGGTCGATTCCCCTGTACTTCGGCATTATGACGTCCACTTCGATTCCCAAACCTGCAAGTTCGGCCGGTAGAGCGGAGAGCACCTCGCCCAGTCCCCCGGTTTGCGCGAAGGGGGTTGCTTCAGGCGTCACCATAAGTACGCGCATTTCAATGTGCCTCCGCTCCACATATACATTGTCGTGAGATATGCATCTCCCCGCAATCGATTCATTGGCATGACTCTTAAGTGGTGCATCGCTCAGCTAAAACCTCAATTGCGCTCGCAGCGCTCACGCCGTGTGGCCTTTTTTCCGAAGATAAGGGGCCAGCCCGCCCTGTTTTAAGAGCTGCCGCATGAAGTCGGGTACAGGATTGACGCGAAAAACCCGACCAGATCTTTCGTTTCGAATCACGCCCTCAGAGAGATAGATAGCAACTATATCGCCCTCCCGCAGATCGTTCACGGCTTCTTGGGATTCAAGGATCGGCAAACCAGTGTTGTATGCGTTTCGGAAAAAAATGCGGGCAAAACTCTTGGCGATGACGCAGGAAACTCCTGCAGCTTTGATAGCAGCCGGCGCGTGTTCGCGGGAAGAGCCGCAGCCGAAATTCTTGCCCGCTACGATGATGTCGCCCTTGGCCACTTTGGACGCAAAGGACGGATCAGCATCTTCCATGACGTGACGCGCGAGTTGTCTATGATCCACTAAATTCAGATACCGCGCCGGTATAATTTCATCGGTATTGACGTCATCTCCAAAGACCCACGTTCGGCCTCGGAAATCTGGCGTATTGGGCGGCGTTTTGCCGTTCAATGTTGAGCTCACTCTTTATTCCTGCTACATTGTAGTCGTACAGCCTACGGCGCACGCAACAGCCGCGGCTTGAATCTGTCTCAAGACATGCGCACTTCGTGGAAGACAGTGCAAAAAGAAACGCAGTATATACTACAAGAAGTTGTTTTGAGAAACAAGTAAAACAAAGGATCCACTCATCCCTGATGTCCATGAGCGCACTCGTTCGAAAGAGCCCCTCCATAAAAAAAGGTCCGCAGGCCCTGCAGGGCATGAAAGTGGGCGCTCTCTTGAAAGTACTGGCAAGAAACGACTTTGCGGTGGACGTTCAGTGCCTAGGGCGTTTGGCCCATCTCCTTGTACTCGGCGTATTCAATTCAGTGTTCGGCGCGGCCGAAACATTGTTCAACGGCAGAAAGATAAGGTGCTCGCACATCGATCATCCCATATTATTCATCATTGGTCATTGGCGAAGCGGCACCACCCATCTGGAAAACCTACTGACTCTTGACTCGCGATTCAGCTACGCGACTGCCTACCAGACGATGTTTCCCCATCACTGCTTGTACACGCAAAACGCCCACTTTGTCTTTGATCGCATCGCCCCGAAGAAGCGGCCTATGGACAATGTCAGCTTTGCGGCCAAGGCCCCTCATGAGGATGAATTCGCCCTTGCAGCCTCCGCAACCATTTCGCCATATATGCGATTCCTCTTCCCTGTTACCGGAGACCCAGGGTACAGTGAAATAGACATGAGCAAGTGGTCGCCCGAGATGCGAGAGACCTGGAAGGATTGTTTCCTCGAGTTCCTGCGCAAGCTCACCCTTTCCCAAGACGGCCGCATCCTCCTCAAGTCGCCCCCGCACCTTGGCCGGGTTGCAGCGCTGGTGGACATGTTTCCTGACGCCCAGTTCGTCCATATTGTGCGCAACCCATATGCAGTGTTTTCATCAACCCGAAAGCTTTGGCTGAACACCCTGGCGTTCTCCCACTTGCAGATCCCTGATCCTGAACAAATAGAGGAACTCATCTTCACATGGTACATAAAGCTTTTTGAACTCTTCGAGCGGGATCGAGCGCTGATCCCCGACGGGGCGTTCTTCGAACTCAAATTTGAAGAACTAGAAGCTCAACCCGTGGCCACATTGAGGCGGCTTTACGAGGCGCTGTCTATCCCTGGTTTTGATGATTTTGAACCTTCGTTGAAGGCATATTTAGATTCCATCAAGAACTATCAAAAAAATGTGCATGAGCTCGATCCTGCGACAAAGGCGAAAATCGCGAGGAGATGGGGGTTTAATTTTCAACGTTATGGATACGAAATATGACAAACGCGCGTGAAAATTTGTGGACAACTGGGGCTAATTGTTTTATAAATCGGATCGGCGTTATATGGGGTGAAAGAAGCTGCTCGACGGTTTGAAACGAGAGCTGCTCTCGTGGAATTCCGAAAGCCGGCTTCATGGGGCAACAATCCATCGGAACACATACGAAAAGGCGACCTCTTGTTAATTAGTTGGGCGCTGCAAAATTGCGGCCACACGCGCGCGAAGGAAGGCGCTTTGGGCAAAAAAGCTCTGGCGAATCGCCGAAAACCATGAGGGGGCATAGATCAGGGGAAAAGCGACATTTCTGAATCGTCAACATGCCATCTTTGCAGAATGTGATAAAGGAGGACACATGCAAATAGGAGACGTGATTCATCTGGATGGTCTCAAGGCAGAATACAGTCTTTTTGGGAAGGACCGGTTCTGTGCGTGCACACTCCCGGATGGGGATTACGTAGTACTCGACATTGAGGATGACTATGTGAGATTGGCATGGAGCGAAGCTCCCGGGTTTCCTTCGAAAAAACATCGCTACCGCATAGAGCGTCAAGCATTCAAGATGAAGGCAAACATTTAAGTTTTAGCTCGGAGGCATACGACTTCAAGGATGGGTCGTCCCGATCATGCGTTGGTCGTGGAGAAGTCTCAATAAAGCTGCGGCGGACGTTGCGCATTGTCTGGGAACAAATTCAAGCCTGGGGAGCTCGGGCTTTCAGGCGGGCAAGGTATTCTTCGTATTGGACTCCCAATCTTTGCGCCGCCTTTTTGCATCGCTTTTTTTGAATTCCATACGTGACGACGTAACCCACTATTCCAAATATTACTCCAAGAACCACTGCCGCCACTGTCCAAGGTATGAGCAACTCTGAACCGAGCTCTCCAAAGGCCCGCAGGGCGTCCCAAAAAAAACTTTTGTCTAGAACTGGATGCATAATCTTCTCGAAGCAATCAAAATTCAAAGAAATAGTTTTCCCCATGAGGTAGGATCCTAAACAGTAATATCCATAATACAACGGTATCATGTTCAAGGGGTTGCTCACAAAGGTAAAGCCCGCCGCAATCACGTAATTGAAAGAGAAGAGCAATCGTAGAATACCGAGGAATAGCAGTTGCCCGCCCACTGGTATCACAAAGCCAACCACCAGGCCCGTGGAAACACTTCTGGCGTCATAACTGGGCGTATGACGCGAGGTCAAAAGCGGGTGTACGCAGTTTTCGTATATACTGACACGAATACGTGAAAGCGAACACATGTTGTGCTTGGAATTCCCCGTGGCATCAGAGATGACTGCAGATTCCTCGGGTGATGCTGCTTTGCCGTGGTCCTGCCCCTGATGGTTGTGCGCCATTTTGTCCGGCATAAGAATCAGCGTGGGCTATCCACTGGACTCGCCACAGTTTCCAGAAGTGGGCCTTTGATTTTAATTTCTTTATTCAAAATCTTTCTCACCCATCCAAATGTTAAAATGACAGACTGCATGATCAAAAGATCCCCCAATAAGGCAACAACCACAGCAGCTCCCCCTAGAAACCCAAAATATATAGCAGGCTTGGTAGGAGTAAAGGAAAGCATGAGAAAGCCAAGAAATAGGGTCAAAGACGTAGAAATCATAGCCCTGGCTGTCTTCTGATACGACTGCCTCATGCACTGTTCGATACTCACGTTGGGGTCTGTAGATCGCGTCATTTCTCTTTTCAACTGGGTGAGATAGTGGATGGTGTCATCCACAGAGAGTCCTATTGCAATGGCGGCCGCAAAGACCGTCACGTTGTCCAGGGGAATCCCTAACCACCCCATCATACCAAAGATCACCGCAACAGGGGGAATATTGGGGATAAGGCTCACAAGCCCGAGACTGACGGACCTGAGCTGGCTTATGAGTAGGACGGTCACACCAATGAAGGCAAGCACAAGAGACAAGACCTGCGAATCAACGACTTGCGATGCCTGCGCGGCAAATACAGCCTGCTCGCCGGTAACGATCACTTTATCCGGCGCCATGATCTTGTCCGCAGTGGAACCAACGACTTGGATTATTTCATTCATGGGCTTTTCAGCCGAGTTCTTGATTCGCACCGATATATGGAGTTGGCTGTAATCGGGGCTGAGGTATCGTCGAAGTAAGTCCTTGCCATCGGAATTCAATGACAGTACGGTGAACATTTGCATGAGCAAACGTGAGTCGTCGTAGAAACTCCGAGATGCCTGGTGATTTTTGGAAATCGCGTGATGCAGATACTCCATAAGCGGAAGGGGCGCGTCCAAGCTTTGCACTTCAGGGAGTTCTCCAATACTTTTGTGCAGGGCTGCAATTTTCTGCCATGCTGCTGGGGTCTTGAACGCCTGCTCAGTGCCTGTGACGACGAGTTCGAGGGAACGAATTGGGGCAAGATTCGTTTCGACAAAACGGACATCAGTAATGACCTTGCTGGAATCGGTAAAGAGATGGAGGATTTGGGTATCTGTGCGGATGAAGGGTATCCCAGCGACCATGGCGAGGACAAAGACCCCACTGAGCGCGGTGCACAATTTATAATGGGTAAACACAAATTGTTCTAATCCTCTGAACACCTTGCTTATCCAATCTTCTGTTATTTTGTCAGTGGCTCTTTTTTCAACCGCCTTGATAACGAGGAGAAAGGCTGGGGTAAGTATCATGGCCAAGATATACGAGATCAAAATGCTGGACGTCATCACAAAGCCGAGTTGTTGCACCATGGGGATCGAGCTGATCATGATTGTCGAGAAGGCTACGGCCGTCGTGAGTGTACACATAAGGCAAGGCCGTCCGATCATTCTCAAGGCGATCTTCACGGCTTCGAACTTGTCAGTAGCCCCTGGGAGAGCTTGGTAATAGTGGGTGATGATATGGATGACGTTGGACACGCTCACCACAACGATGAGTCCGAATGACAGGCTGGTGGTGGAGTTCAAAGGGATATTGGCCGCAGCCATAAGGCCAAGCGCCCATTCAACGGCCACGCCGATGACGACGAGAATAATGAGAGCAAGTTGCGGGCTTTTGAATATGTACCAGCAAATACCTCCAATGACGATGGTACAGAGTATCCCATAGACCACAGCAGTTCTTACGGTAAGTCTCTGAACTTCTTCCCGTATCACCGATGCCCCGGTCATGCTGAATTGTCCATTGGCAGGGAGCTGCGATGCCACTATTTCCTTGATACGGTTTTGAAGAGCGCCCAACGCCGGATGAAACCGCCAACCTGGTTTGAGCCTGATGAGTATTCCCACCGTTTTTTTGTCACGCGATAGGAGGTACTCCATCAGGGGAAGCGCGTTGGTAATGCGCGCAAGCGTTGCATCATCAGGCAACTGCCAACCATCAGGAGTCTTTAGTAATAAGGGATAGTTGCTAAAAATCCCCTTCCGCTCCTGAAAGAATTTGAGGTTGCTCAAGCTGATGACAGTCGCTATCTCATCAAGCTCTTTCAATTCATCGGTAATGGCAGACAAGTACTTCAGGACTGCGGGATCCGAGGCGCCTTCGCGAGTCTTGATGGCCACGATAATGAATTCATCGTCGCCAAAAACCCTCACAAAGTCGCGATATACTTTATAAGCGTCTGACGAGGTGACGTAAGCAGACTTCAGGGTCCGATCCAGTTCCACGCGCAGGGCCAGGGGAATCAACGCGACGCTGATCACCGCGACGGCGAGGACAAGAATGCGCCTATGATCTACCAGCTTTGCGGTGTGGTATTTTCTCGCTGGAGGCTGATCACCGGTATTCACAGGCATTTCCCACCCCTTTGTGCAGCACACCGAACGAGTGTGATAAGTACATCGTTGGTGCAACCCATGAAAGCGCCGGGTGGCGTGTTTCTGCCAGAAGAGACAACGCGCTCACACCGTTAGAGCCTGACAGGGGCGATAGGGTACTGTTCACCACGTGATTCGCGTTTCTGGTGGGAATTTGATGTCTTCCCACACCTGTCCCCACATTTCCTTGAACCTTGGTCCAAGTCTTTCCACCAGTCTCCGCCAATGGGTCTTGCCCGCGTTCACATGCTCAATGATCTCGGCAATAAGTTCCCTCAACCGAGAAAGCTCTTCCTTAGGCAAGAAAGAGACTGCCCCATGATCGATAGATTTTTGGAGGCTTTCCGGGGTCATGGCGTGGGCAGTGAGCATCACTGCGGGCAGGCGTTTCGCTCTCGTAATGTCGAGCAGATCGAAGCCGCGCACACCCATGATGTCGAGAATCACCAGGTCGTAAGACTCGGTCTCGAGAAGCCGTTTGGCTGCATCAAAGTCCTCCGCGGTAGTCACCTGACACAGTTCCAGCTCTTCTCGAATTACCTCGAGCACGTCTCTTTCGTCGTCAACAGCGAGAATGCGCTTGCCAATTAGAATAGTTGTGTCACCCATGGGCGCCTCCTGCATTACACTTACTTCACTAAGGATGGAAGGAACATAGCTATTTCCGGATAGCCAATCAATAGTATTATAGTGATGATGTAGGCAGGTATAAAGTACAAGACGCCCTTGAAGATTGTTCCCATGGGTATATCTTTATTCATGCCTGCAACAACGTACGCGCTAATGCCCACGGGAGGCGTGATGGCCCCCATGGTGGTGACGACGGTGAGCGTACAGCCAAACCAAATCGGGTCATATCCCATATGCGTCACAAGAGGAAAGAAGATCGGGATTGAGACGAGTAAAAATCCCAGAGCGTCCATGACGCATCCGGCGATGCCATACACAATGAGTATTACCGACATGATGACCCATGGCGGAACAGCCAGGGAAGCGGCATACGCCGTTATCTGGAATGGAAGCCCGCTGACGGTGAGAAACCGCCCGAATATCACCGCGCCCGCCACGATGATGATGATCATGCAACTGATCTTTAAGGTATCGATAACGGAGGCTACAAATCCTTTCCACGTGAGCTTGCGCCTCAAAAGTCCCAGGACAACGGCAAAAAAGGCGCCCGCGGCTCCCGCTTCTGTTGGAGTATACGCCCCCGAGTAGAGTCCCCCCATGATCAAAGTGAACAATACGATCATCTCGAAGGCGCCGGGAATTGCCCGTATCTTATCGACCCATGACGTCTTTTCCCCCGACGGCCCCCACTCAGGCCGCGCCACGCACATGAGAAAAATAGTGACGCAGAAGAGAAAGGTCATAATGAGACCCGGGATGGTGCTGCCCCAAAACAGTTTTCCTATGGACTGCTCGGTGTAGATTCCATAGACCATCAGCACGACGCTCGGAGGGATGACTACGCCAAGGGTTGAGCCGCACGCAACCGAGGCCGTGCTCAATATCGGCTGATATCCATATTTTTTCATTTGGGGCAGGGCTACTGACGTCATGGTTGCGGCGGTTGCGGTATTGGAACCGCAGATCGCGGCAAAACCTGCACAGGCCATGACAGTGGCCATGGCCAAGCCGCCTCGGATTCTCCCCATCCATGTATAGGCCGTTTTGTACAGAGATTCGTTGACCCCAGAATAAAAACAGATCTGCCCCATCAGAATGAACATGGGAATGACGGTGAGGCCATAATTTGCAAAGGTTTCCCAAATCTCCGTCCCAAGAGTTGAGAGAGCGGCTGTTGGGCTCAGGACGTACCACATCCCTCCCAAACCCACCAAGGCCATCGCAAAGCCGACGGGCATTTCTAAAAGAAACAGGAGAAGCATCAAGACAACGATTCCTAATAAACCTGTCATTTGTTCTTCTCCTGAGACGGCATTAGTACGGTAAGCAGGTCAACCAGCAAACAAAACGTGAGCAGACCACACGAGACGGATACCGCATACGTAAAGGGATAAAAAGGCATTCGAGTGGTTTCGGAAAGCTCGCCTGTTTGCATAAAGTTTGTCGCATGTTGGGCGACTTTCCATGTACCCAGGCCAAACAGGATTGTGCTCAGAAAAAGACTGACCGCCGTGGTTGCCTTTCGAACGCTTGTCGGAAAGTGAGTACTGAGAATGTCTACAGCGATATGGCTTTTTTTCAATTGAGCATAACCCAAAGGTAAGGCCACCGTGGTAGCGCCGAGGTAAGAAACCAGTTCGTATGCCGGACTCAATGGCGTTCCCCACAGCCGCAAAAACATATTCACGCAGGCAATAGACGTCATGAGGACGAGCGACACGCCGCCTATGCCGGTAAAGATGTTGCTGAGTAGTTCACTCAGCCTCTTCAAACTCCCCATAAAAACCTCCTGATGAACGGTTACCAAACGCGTCTCCGTCGCCTATCAGACTGTATTGCGGTTCTTGTCTTTCCATTGACGCAGCAATCGGCGCCTCAACGCGTTCTGGCCGCCAACGATGTCCAAAAAAAGACGCGAAGCCCGCGCCAAATCGTTGCTAGATGAGACCCATTCCCTTGAGGACTGAGAGCATGACGGCCGCGGCCATGACCGATCCTATTTGGCCGCCTGTGTTAGCTCCCATAGCATGCATGAGCAGATAGTTCCGTTTGTCATATTTCTGCCCTTGAACTTGTACGACCCTAGCCGCCATGGGATAAGCAGAGATGCCAGCAGCGCCGATGAGCGGGTTGATTTTTCCGCCGGTTACGAAGCACATGATTTTGCCAAGAAAGATTCCTGCTATCGTATCAAAACAGATGGCAACGAATCCAAGGGCAAATACGGCCAATGTAGTGGTCTGGAGGAACACATGACCGTTCATCGTGCCCCCGATGGCCAGACCGAGAAAGAGCGTTACAATGTTGGCTATCTCATTCTCCGAGGCGCCCGTCAACCGAGCCACTACGCCGCTTTCTTTCATGAAATTCCCCAGCATGATCGTGCCCATGAGCGCGAGGCCTTTAGGCGCAATCAACGCCGTGATGATCGTCACGACGATGGGGAAAAGTAAACGGGTTCTTGCTGAAACCGTTGACTGGCTTGGGATGGGCATGCGAACCACGCGTTCTCGTTGAGTGGTTAGAATGCGCATAATGGGGGGCTGAATAATGGGTACGAGGGACATGTAGGAATACGCCGCCACCGAAACCGGTCCGAGCAATTGCGGCGCATACAGTGATGTCACATAGATGGCAGTTGGACCGTCGCAGGCCCCAATGATGCTGATACTCACCGCCTCTAATTTGCCGAAGCCTAAAGCTAGCGCCAGCAGCAGCGTAATAAAGATGCCGGCCTGGCCGGCCGCGCCAAAGAGAAGGATTTTGGGATTCTCCAATAACGGGGTGAAATCGGTCATTGCCCCGATGCCAATGAAGATCAAGAGGGGAAATATCTCGGTCGCGATGCCTATGTCATAGAAGAATTTAAGCAGGCCATGTTCCTCCATGAGATCGCTGAGCGGCAGGTTCGTGAGTAAACATCCAAAGCCTATCGGCACCAAGAGGAGTGGTTCAACCTCCTTCTTCACCGCGAGATAGAGGAGGATTCCCCCTACGGCGATCATGACCATGTTGGGAAGCCCATCGGTCATGAGATATACGATGCCGTGGGTAAGCCCCACATATCCTTGGATGATGCTGTTCACCCTGTTGCGACCTCTCTAAGAATTTTGTGCGTTTGTTTCCCCTTCTGGGGGGAAGATTCTTTTCATGAGGTCGATAAAAATTACCAGGATACCCAGGGTCACAAAGGTGCCGCTGATACCTACGATCAGCACCGTGAGTCCGAATGTAAGTTTGTCCACGGTTATTCCTCTTTTTTCTGGAATTAAGATCGTCGGCTTTGGAGATAGTGCATAAACTGATAGTCGATACATAGCAAATTTTGGATGGTTTTCAAAGAATAATGGGTAATTTCTCTATTCCCCATTTTCTGCCTCCGTGCTTGCCTCGTCGCGTTTCCTCTTCTTCTCGATCACCCGCAAGAGGTAGATGCCGAGTTCATAAAATATGATGAGAGGGATCGCCATAAGAGTTTGGTTGATGACGTCCGGCGTAGGAGTGAGGATTGCCGCAATAATAAACGCCAGCACGATAAAATATCGCCGCCCCTTTTTTAGCAGACTGCTGTCCACGACGCCCAAAAGTCCAAGGACGACAATCACGATGGGGGTCTCGAAAACCACCCCAAAGGCTAGCATCAGAAGCATCACCAGCGAGACGTAATCTTTTATGGATATCATGGGCTTCAGTTCAGCCGTCTCGTAGCTGAGGAAGAACTGAAACGCGGCAGGGAACACGATGAAGTAGGCAAAAACCGCGCCGAGATAAAACAGAAGCGTCGAGACCACTATAAAAGGCACTGCCAACTTCTTTTCCTTTTCCAGCAGACCCGGCCTCACAAAGAGCCAGACCTGATAAAGCACGTACGGGAGGGCCAAGAAAATGCCTGTGATAAACGCGACCTTGAGATAGACGAAAAAGGGATCAGGCAGACTGGTGAAAACCAGTGAGGAATTTTTGGGGAGCAGTTTCGTAATAGGCGCAGCAAAGATACTGAAAACGCGCTCCCCAAACGCTACGCACACCCCAAAACCGATGCCAATCGCGATCGCCGCCCTGATCAACCTCGACCGCAACTCTTCGAGGTGTTCCAGGAAGGACATCCTTCCCTCTTCAATGACTTGTTCTTCTTCTGCCAATGCCTTATCCTCTGTCTCTCATCATCCGGAGAACCATCTGAACTCCATCTTACGCAGACACATTATGGGGGCGCCGCCTGAATCGAGGCCCCTCGCCTCCCACCGCATTCCTTGTTTGTCCATGCGTCGCATCCGGCCTTCTATGGTGATGACTTCTCCCTCTCTGCATTGCCGCGCGAACACAATTTCCCCGATACGATGTGGAATCATGACTCTCTTGTCTTTCTCGTCTCTCATTCCCACGTACAGCATGGCTGCCTGCATCAACGCCTCAAGCAGATAGGGCGAGTACTGATATGCGCTCTTGCGTGGGGGAGCAAAGTCATCGTGAGCAGGGTACACGATTTGTCCTTTTGCACAATCAGGCCCTGATCCCTGCATCTCTCGGATAATGCGGTAGCGGCCCTTGAGGTCTGAGCGTTCGTCATACAGCTTCATCACCTCTTCGTTAAACATGGGCCGCGTCTCGATCTCATGGTCGGGTACGGGAAATCCAAGCAAATCCATATCCAGCGGAGCGTCCGAGGCGCTCAGAACGATGTGCGCCTTGTAATTGACAACAAAGTCGTTCAATTTCTCACCTTTTGGGGAAATGGATCGAGCGGCCAAGACGACCTCGCACACGACCTCGCCCTGATCAGATGAGACCCGTCTGCATCTTATTTCCGTTTCCCGCTCCAAATGAGGAGCGCATTCCAGGATGTCGAGGAATTGGGCGTCACGGACTGCCTGAACCTTCAAGTAAGGATACAGCGCGCGGGCAACCTCGAGAAATGTCTCGACTGCCATAATTGCTGATACCAGCGGGTGCTTCAGAAATTTGAAGGGCTTATGGTCGGCTATCCATGGGTCGGTCGCAACAGAGAATGTCCGCGACGCAATGAGTACGCCTTCCTGAAGCTCGACGCGTCGGACGTCATCGATCATAGGGAACCGGGCCTTTTCTACAGCCATCCCCTCGACGACGAGCTCTTTAGCAGGAACCGGCGGCTCGGACATGTCCAGCCTTGAAGATTCGAGTTGCGGCAAAGACCGCATGAACAGCGCCCACGGTTTTTCTTGGGGCGCGTATATGACCTCTCTGATGAACAGTTCCGCAAGTTCGTCAACATGAACATAGCTGGCGCCCATGCGTTTCATGAGCGCTTTGATGTCATCATTCTCGGCCATGCCCGCCCCCTGAATGGGAGGCAGGTGCAAAGATTTAAATCTCACATGGCGATCTTGAGATTGGAGTTCTGATGCAAGCGTTGACATCATGCGGTTTGCCGTGGAGTAGTTTGCCTGGCCAGGGTTACCCTGGATAGCAGCGGCTGACGAAAGGCATACGAAAAGTCGCAAACCTTTGCCGTGAAAAGCCTGGTACAAGTTCCACGCGCCTCGGAATTTCACATCCGTCACGGCGAGGAAATCCTCCCACGACATCTGTTTGACGAAATTATCTCTCAACACGCCCGCGCCGTGGATAACGCCGTCTATCTTTTCATAGCGCCGCAGAATTTCCGCGCAAATCTGCGCGGTTTGGGCCTTGTCGGCCACATCGCAGCGATAGTACGAGGTTTCGACTTTCCGAGCTCTTAATTTTTCCACGTTTGCCACAATTTCGAGCGCTTTGACCACGGCGGCTCTTTCCAAGCCGAGCCTTTCCTCCGAAACGCCAGGCATCCTTTTTCTGATTTCCTCTTCGATCCTCGTGGGTGACGGGAAACCTTCGCTCAAGAGGCCCTTGTAATTGACGTCAGGATTGATGCGGGTGGTCCCCAAGAAAACCAGCTTGCAGCCGAAATCAGCCAGTTTTTCTGCCAAATGATACGTAATGCCCCTGGCGCCCCCGGAAAGCACAATCACGTCGTCTGGAGTGAGACCAAACGCCGCGTCCTCGGGAATCCTCAGGTTCTCGACAACTCCCCCAGTGGTGAAAAGCGCTCCTTGGCGATAAAAGGTCTCCACTACCTTCTGTCCTCTGTTGAAGGCGTCTCTTAAGACTTGCGACAAATCCGTCCCGCGTTCGATTCCCACCACTCGGAATTGTACGGAAGAGAACTCGTGGCCAAGACTCAAGAACATGCCCGCCACGCCTTGCGCCATGATTGCTGTCGCCGGCGCTTCCGGTTCCTGCTCGTATGCACAACAGGCGCATTTTCTTGCCGACGAATTCAGAAACGACTTTGACGCGGTGAAAAGGAGCGAGAGCAAAGGAGAAGCGGTTCCGAGGTTTTCGCCGCAAGCCTTGGCCAAACCACTGAGTGAAACTACCATACCCGCTAAATGATCTATTGAGGACAGCGTCGCGTGGAGCTTCTCGTGAAGAGGAGCCCACGACGTCGGCGTCTCGTCGCTGACGGGAAGGGAAGAGCCTAGTGAAAGATCAATGATGACAGGCTTCACATGATATTGGTTTTGCAAAACTGCCGCGATCCCCGACGCAAGCCGATCCGATTTATCCAGGGTAAGCACTGCCACTGCGTCGTCTTGCGCAAAAGAAACCTCTTCGCTGGATGGCTGCGCCTCGATCTCGGTTTGTACGAATACAACCCTACGCAAGGGTTCAAGTTCTACTGGCGCTTCAATCTCCTCCTCGGGGATGACCTCTGCCGGCTGCGCCGCCGCGGGTTGGACTCCCGCACCCGTGGTCCATTTTGGATCCACCAGCTCTCTGAGCTTCTCGACAATGTCTGCAATGGTGCGGACTTCCATGAAGTCTTCGAGATGGATTTTGATTCCGAACTTGTTCTCCATGCTGTCCATGATCACTGGCAGACGACTGGACCGTATGGAGAGGTCCTCCCTCAGATCCATGCTCGGCTCGATCTCTGATCGTTCGTAGCCCGTGGCCTCCATGATGAGCCCTATCACGGCCTCTGTAAGGTCATCCGCCCGCGGTTCGTCCTTCGCTTCAGCCGCAGGCGCAGATTTTTCGGCTGAAGGAGCGGTGGATTCACGCAAGCCAGCAGAAGGCGGCGCGGGCAGTGGCTTGAGAGGCTGGCCGCTGGCGAGGATGGGAAACATGGCCGCCAATGCCTGTTCAAGGTCGGCCTCGGCGAAATTTGGATCATAGTCTCGCCGAATGGCGTACAGGAGCGAAGGCTTAAAAAATTTCTGGAATCCCTCCTGCACAAAAGATTCAATGACGGAAAAGATCGAAGGCGAGACCGAGGCAGGCAGCGTTGCGTGTGGGGCTCTGATGGGCGCAACGCCAATGGGCTTTGCAGAGGCCCTTGGCGCCGCGCGATGAGGCTCGCCCGGAAATGGCGCGAAATCTCCCTCAAAGGGGAGGAGACCCCTGACGTAAATCTGAGCCATTGCTCCACGGAACACGGAAACTTCGGAAGACGGCTGACACGTATAGATGCAATCGGCTTCCGGCAGCGTATCGAGCACCAGATTGGTCAGGATATCCCGTGGACCGACTTCTATAAAAGTTCTCACGCCGAAATCGTTCCATAGGCTCGTTGCATTCTGCATCCAGTGAACCGGCGATTCGAGGTGAGCCATTATTATGGCGCGTATCTCGTTGGCGTCTGAGGGAAAGGGCTTCATGGTCGTGTTGGACACCACTGGAATTTGCGGAGGATGAAACTGTATGCCCGAAACGAATGCGTCGAGTTCGTCGTGGATGCACCTCATGATTGGCGAGTGAAATGCCATGCTCACTCTGAGCAATGTGCGGCGATAGCCTTGGGCTTTCAGCTCTTCTCCTAGTTGCTTGACGGCCTCGGTATTCCCGCCGATGACCACCTGATGCGGCGAATTTATGTTGGTAATATAGATATTTTCCCGTTGCGCTATGATCTCTTCGAGATATTCGAGAGGCGCATCGCAAGCCATCATGACGCCTGGATCGATGTTCATCTCGCAGGCCTTATCCATACAGATGGCCCTCTTGTTCACGATCCGAAAGCCGTCTTCATATGAATATACCCCTGCGACGCACAGCGCAGTCAGCTCGCCCAGACTGTGCCCGGCCAAAGCAACAGGATGGACGCCCAACGCCATGAGATACTTCACCAGGGACAGCTCCATCGTAAAAAGGGCAGGCTGCTGCCAACGTGTCTTCTGGAGGTCTTCTTCTGTGTCGTAAAACATGAGATTCAGAATGTCGAAATCTGCTGCCGACGCGATCTTGTCCATCCATTCCCTGACCAATGGGAATGTTTCATAGAGCTCGAGCCCCATTCCCGCGTAATGGGAGCCCTGTCCTGGAAAGATGAAGGCCAACGGTTTTGGCGTCGCGTCTGCGGGACCGAGATAGACGCCTTGCTTCGCCAAAGCTCGCTGATCCTTGTCAGAGAGTGGGAGAGACTGTTTCAGCGGCTCGAGGCCTGAGATAATCGCGTGCGCATCCTGCGGAGTGTCCGCCAAGACGGCGAGCCGATGCTTCTGGCCTCGGATTTCAGTGGTAAAGAACTGCACGCCAGACGGCAAAGGCGCATCCAGCTTTCTCTTTGCCGCGGCTGTTTGACGGCTTGGAACGTCTGGGATCACGTAGCCGCGGTCATCCCATGCCTCTTCGATCTGTACCACATAATTGGAGCCCCCGAAGCCAAACGCGTTCACCTGGAATCGTCTTGGTTTGCCGTTTCGGGGCGCCCATTCTGCGGGCTCTGTGAGGATAGTCATTCCAGAGCCTTCGAGGAGCATAGCCGGGTCCGGATTCCGGTAATTAAGGGTAGGTGGATATGCGCCGGCCTTCAAGGCCATAACGCCTCTAATCAGGCTGTTTACCCCTGAAGCGCCGAGGGTGTGGCCAATTTGGGATTTGAATGAAGTCAGGACGACGGGAGCGTCTGGGCCAAAGAAATTCCTCAGCGCCAATACCTCTTCGCCATCGCCCTGCATAGTGCTTGTGGCATGACATTCAACGAGATCGACGCCTTCGGGACCGTAGGGGGCGTCATCGAACGAGGCTCTAATGGCTATTTCCTGGGTGATTCGAGAAGACTCCACCATGCCCAAATGGTTGTTGCTTGCCCCCATAGCAGTGATATAGGCATGGATGCGCGCGCCCCGTTGGCGAGCGACGGATTCCCGTTCAATAACGATCATACCTCCACCCTCGCCCAGCACCATTCCGTCGCGTGCGGCGTCAAAGGGGCGGCTGTATTCTGCCGGCGGTCGTTCAACGCCGGAGAGACCTGCCAGGGCTCCAAGCGCAGAAAATTCAAGGAAATGCATGGGAGTGAGCGGCTCTTCTGCCCCTCCTATAACCGCGGCGTCGATAACGCCGTTTCGAATCATTTCATAGGCGCTGAAGAGCGCGACCAGCGCGGTGGCGCACGCGGCGGATACTGCAAAGCTTGGTCCCATGAAGCCGTACTTGTTGCAAATGAAACCGCCGGCGGTGCAGTTGAGCCTCCCGAGCAAGGTCGTGTCATCCACGGCCAAGCGACCATCACGTATCGCCTCTTCGATCGTGTGAGCCGTGTCGTCAGACACCGTAATGACGTTTCTGATGGAATCTACTATACGGCTTGCAGCGCTTCGCACGATCATGTCTTCCAACGTCGCTGCCGCCTCCCCGGAATTTTGAGATATCAACACGGCGATGCGTTCCCGAGGTATGTCGGCTTCCAAGATGCCCGAGTCTTGAATAGCCTGCTGGGCAAGCCACATCGTAATCCTGGTGGAGGCGGTCATGGTGCGAAAATCCTGAGGTGGGATTCCGAGCTCTTTCCTATCTACCTCGATGTTTTGGAACGCCCCTACCTTGCAATAGGTCTTTTCAGGAGCCCTGGGCCTCGGGTCAAAAAACTTCTCGTGGGGCCACTTTGAAGCGGGCACCTCAATGATGCCGCTCTTGAGCGCCATACTTGCCGCCCACACCTCTTGGGGGCTGTTCCCAAGGGAATTCACGATGCTCATGCCAGTAATGGCTATGCGCTCCTTGTCTCCGGAGAACCGGCAAGACGCCACTCGCGGTGGGGGAGCCGACTCGGAAAAATAGACAGGTTCTTTGTCTTTGAGGGGTTCGACGAGGGGGCCCGTGTAGGGAAGGCCTTCTGGAAGCGCGCCTTCAGCAAGCTCTTCATGAACTTCCTTGCATGTCCGTATTTTTGACAGAACGCCTGCGCACGCGCCGCTCATGAATTGCCCTTCTCTCTTGCACGTCTCTTCATCCAGAACCGCGCCCGTGGCTCTATCCATGCATCGCGCCGCCACGAACAGACTGCCTGCGCTTGCTTCTTCAATGAGTCGTCGAAATGTCTGTTCATCTGTCGCTCCTGCGGCAAAGCCCCTTTCGAGGTCGCAAACGTGCTCTATCTTCGGAGTCTTAAGCGACCTGACGCGCAGGCCAGTCGCCTCGCCCGTGATTACCGTAGCCCCGGGTTCCGACTCGAGGATCATTTGCTGATAGAGCTTGGACAGAGCCCCCGTCTCGACGATATCGCTTGTCGTGAGGTAAAGCGTTCCTATTTGAATGGCGTCCGCCCCCAGCATAGCCGCGAGAAAGGCCGATTCTCTGCTGCTGATCCCCCCCGCTAAAATCACGAACCGGCCTTCAAAAAGCCCGGGTTCCTTCTCTTTCTTTTCCATGACAATCTGCGCGAGCGTAAACGTCGAATGTTCTCCGACGTGCCCGCCTGCTTCGTTGCCTTCACATATCACGAAACGGATTCCAGAGGAGAAGGCCAATTCGAGAAGTTGCAGATTGGGCGCGATATATATGACCTCTATTCCGGCGTCGAAAAGCTGTTTGGCGTGCGAGGGCTCGCCTGCGGCGATGACGGCAAAGCGAGGTTTTATCTGGCATATCCATTCAAGTTGCTCATCCCGAAACGGATTTTCCTGCAGCGTGATAACGTTCACCGCAAAGGGCTTGTCTGCCAACAAGGTTTTGAGGCCGCCGAGTTTTTCGTTCAACACAGAAGCGGGCATAAGACCCAGCGCAATGGTCGGCAAGGCCCCGGCTTCTGCCACCCGAAGGGCGAAGTCAGGTACGTCAGTGATCCATGACATGGCCCCTTGGACGATGGCGTAGCGCGTCCCCATCTGGGCAAGGATCGGCCCTTCCACGAAGGCGCGTTCTCTCTCTTTTGCTTTGGCTAGACCTTCATCGATGTCCCTGATGAACTTCGCCACTGCGTCTTCAGTATCGGCGCCATATTTCTCCACAAATGACTGCGCAAAGCACGCCTCGATCCCCAGAGGAATCAATTCCTCTCGTGAAAAATGGCTCGCCAAAGGCAAAATGGCTTCTTCACTGACCTTTGCCGCAAACACTCGCCGCTGTTCGTCGGTGATGTCATCCTGACACAGCGATCCGGTGTACTCCCTCAGTTTTTTGACGGCAACAGAGTTCCCCTTGTTAAAGACCCGGCACGGAGCCCCCAGATTCAATCCGATGAGCTCTGTGTGCTCAGGCCTCAGCTTGGCAATCTTATCCCTCATCTCAGGATCGAGATTTATTAAATCTGTAAGCCAGTGGAGGCTCTCGAATACGATCCCGCGGACGCCCACGGAGAGCAAAGCCGCGGCCGCTCTGGCTGAGCCTATGCCTCCCCACACGCTTATGGTGGGGTGAGCGGATGAATCTGCCGCCATTTTCTTTACAGCGGCCAGCAAGGGCAGCAGATTTTCCGTGCTGACGAAACCCGACGCCTCAGAGCCTTTCAGGGCAAGATGATGGAGCATCGGGTAGTGAGCGAGCAATTCCTTGATAAGGATTAAATGTCCCGTGACGATATGGCAGACATATTCTGGGGCAAGAGCCGCAGCAGATTCCAAAACCTCCGCAGGAGACGCTTTATCAAGATACGGGTTGAGCTCGACCCAGACGCCCTTGGCCCCTGTTTCGCCCAGGAAGTCTCTCAATCCATCGGAAAGGAGTTGAGACGACGACAACTTCACGTCCGCGACATCGCCGTCGATGTCAGCGCGGATAAGCGCCGCAGCAGCCTTATCCAAATCTTCCAGCGTCAAATCGCATATTATCCTCGAATATGTCCTCCTACACATATCGATTACCGAGGACTTCATATCTCGAAGCGGCCATACAAAGGCTACTGAGGGTTTGTCAATTCCCATAGACATATCGATCTCCTACAGAACGTGGCTGAAAAATAGCCTCTTAATATACCACAAGTGAGCATCAATGGTAGGCCATAATGTGCGGGAGCATTGCGCCGTGCTCGCAAGTTGCCGCGATGAAGGCGATTTTTCACGAGCGCGAGAGCCGCCAGCTCCTTGACCTGCGGCAAAATCGAGGCCAAGTTCTGGCATATCACAATCTTAGTGCGAGGCAAAGCGTCGCTGCGTTAGCGGCATTT
>Ga0272446_1001371_pt1 | contig 35380 bp, 22 predicted proteins | sample YNPCB0061_FD_194587 | JGI IMG/M metagenome (GOLD analysis project Ga0272446, IMG submission 194587) | Hot spring microbial mat communities from Yellowstone National Park, WY, United States - YNP-CB-006-1 | ecosystem: Environmental > Aquatic > Thermal springs > Hot (42-90C) > Sediment | place...
CGGGAGAGATCATGCGATTGTGGAGCCGGCGGCACCCTGGGAACCGGTTGGGGCGGCAACGGTGGCAGCAGAATGCCCCGCGAATCGTCCGATTTACGCGCCGATTCACCGCTGGCGGCGGCAGCGGCTGCACCAGCCGATTCACCGCTGGCGGCGGCAGCGGCTGCACCAGCCGATTCACCACTGGCGGCAGTTTCACCACCCACCGGTGGCGCGGCGACCTGTGCCTCCCCGTGCGGTGTTGCTTCAGGCTGTGGCTCAACCGGGATGGCCGGCACGGGCTCCGGAGCTGCAGAAACGGCCTCCGGAGGGGTAACCGGTGATTCCGGCGCGGCTGAAGGGGACCCCGGGGGGGGTGACGCCGTGTCGTTCGCGGGTGGATTGGGGATTGGTTCGGACGAGGTCATGGGCAGCGTCCTTGAGGGACAACGGGGGTCGGCTCCGTGTTCGGTTGGAGTCGAAAGACACGCAAATTCACTTCGCTCCGCTGATGCGTCAGCAAACCGCGAGCAAGTGGTTGAATAGTCATATTTACGGGGCCTCCGAAAGGTGTCAAGGAAGCGAAGCGTGGCCATTGGGAACACAAGTACAGATGCTCGCGGCGATTCCCCGAACTCGGCACCGGGCTCCCATCCACGGCACAAAGTCTCCACAAAACATCCCAACGCATTTTTCACACCGGGGTGCGTGCCCGTTTCACAACCGGTTAGCACCATCCATCGCCAACAGCCAAATCCACAGTCGATTGCGCTCCACGACCCAGAAGCTTCTGCGGGCGGTCTAGAGCCAGGGAGTTCCTGGCTCCCGGAGCGGATCCGCTGGGCGTTGCGGTTCCACGGCTTGTCCGACCCTGGACCCTGCCCGAAATACTATTCAAGTGTATAGTATCCTCAAGGCTTGGAAAAAGTCAATCGAAAAAAGAAAAATTTTTGGAATTGCTTGCCTGTCCGGTACCCCTTGGAACGCCAGCCGACTGGACAATTTGGAATTGTGCCTGGGGTTTGGTTGGATTATGCCGAGGTATTTAGGGAGGGAAAGAATTTTCACTTTTTGCGAGCAGAAGTGGCCGCCAAAGCGTCAAATAAGGTGCGATGGCGTTGATGACTCGCAGCACAATTTCGCCTGTGTGCCGACGGGCCGGAGGAACACTCACGATGGCCGAGAATCTTCACAAGCTGGGAAACCGGTATCAACCGCGCATCGAAGAGTTGGAAACACGAACACTGCTCAGCACGGGTTCACTCTGGGTCATCGTTGGCGATCAATCGCCCCAATCGTGGAACGATACGATCGTGATCCAACGGAATCCGACGAATCCGCGGATGCTCGATGCGGTGGTCAATGGGGTGGTGGTCGGCAGCCGGGATCTCGCGGAGGTGGACCGCATTCGCGTCGTGGCGGGTCGAGGGAATGATCTGGTGGCCATCAATTTCAGCACGTCCCGGGCCAGCGTGCGGACGCTACTTGAGGGCGGTGCGGGGGACGATCAGCTGCTGGGGTCCAGCGGCCGGGATATTCTCGTAGGGGGAGCGGGTAACGACACCTTGGACGGTGCCGGGGGGCGGGATTGGCTCCGGGGCGGCGACGGGAACGATCACCTGCACGGCGGCGCAGGTCGTGATCGGATCGACGGCGGTAGCGGGCTCAACACCTTTTATGGCGACCTGACGGCGGACCGCCTTGTGCGTCTGGGTGACCAGGCGATCTTCAAATCAGCCACGGCGAATCCGCTGACGGCGGTGGCCTCGGTGGATCAATTCCGCGACTGGGTTCTGAGCCATTCGCTGAATAACTGGGCGTATTGGTTTGGTCGACCGGCACCCGATCGGGGCGGCGAGATCCTCCTACCCCAACAGCCGCCTCAAGCGGGCAGCCCTCTGGTCACCACCAGCGGCACCGGCACCAACAATCAGGAACAGGGTGTGGAGGAGGCCGACATCCTCAAGACCGATGGCCAGTATCTCTACACCATCGTCGGTAATGAACTCATTATTGTGGACGTTCGAACACCCGACCAACCGACCATTGTCGCTCAGGTGGCCATCGACGGCAGTGTGAGTGCGTTTTATTTGCTGGGCGACCAGGCTGTGGTCCTCTCGCACAGCTATCAGTTTTCCCCGCCCGTGGAACTGAGCCCACCGACTGATTCGGACGGCAACGTGATTCTGGATACCGTGGCATGTGCCAGTCTGTTGCCGATGTGGTGGCACTATTACCGGCCCCAGACGATTGTGACCACACTGGATTTGCACGATCGAAGCGCCCCGGTCGTTGCTTCGCAAACAACACTCGACGGCTGGCTGGTCGATTCCCGATCGGTCGACAACCGCGTCTACACAGTGATTCAAAATGATCTGATCCTGCCCTACCCCGAGCCCATGCTGATCGCGGGCGAGGGCACCGTTTTGGAAAGTGCCCAGGCCTATCGGGAACGAATCACCGCCCACTTCATGGACTTTTTGCCGGGGTACACGACGACCTCTTTGGGCCAGGTGCAGGATGGTTCTCTGGTGGTGGGGGCCAACCTCTACATGCCCGAGACCGTGGAGAGCACGCAATTGCTGTCCGTAGTGCTGTTCGACCCAACGGTCAGCGAAGCGGGACCGGTGTCGGTGACGACGATCGTCGGCACCAGTGGTACGGTGTACGCCTCGACGGAGAGCCTGTACATTACCTCCACGATTTACAGTCCACGCTGGCGGGGTGAAAGCCAGACCACGCAGATTTACAAGTTCGCACTAGGTCCGGACGGGGTGCCGCTCGATGCCGTGGGCACTGTGAGTGGCTGGGTCCTGAATCAGTTCTCGATGGATGAGCAGGATGGTTACTTCCGGATCGCCACCACACGGGATTGGGGCCAACGAGCCACGAATTCGGTCTTCGTGATGGCGGATACGGGCGATACCCTGCAAACGATCGGATCGATTCGGAATCTGGCTCCGGGCGAGCGGATCTACTCGGTCGATTTCGAGGGCGACGTCGGCTATGTGACCACCTTCGAGCAGATCGACCCCTTCTTTACTCTCGACCTCAGCCAACCGACGGCTCCGCGAGTCGTCGGGGAGCTGAAGATTCCGGGATACTCGACTTACCTGCAGACGCTGAGCGATGGGTACGTCGTGGGCGTTGGTCGGGATGTCGATCCGCAAACGGGGCGAGTGGGTGGTGTGCAACTTTCCCTGTTCGATGTCAGTAATCTGGCCAATCCACGTCGGCTCGATGTGGAAACCTTCAGCACGGAGCACTGGGGCGGCTGGTCCGATGCAGAGTGGAATCACCTGGCTTTGTCGTGGTTCCCGGATGTTGGGATCCTCGCGCTGCCGGTCGCATCGGATTGGAGTCAACCCGCGGCACTGGAAGTGATGACCGTGGGCCCGACGGGAATCACACGGTTGGGCTCCATCCGGCACGCGAACCCGGTGCAGCGAAGCCTGCGGATCGGCGATCTGCTTGTCTCGATGTCCTCGTCGGAAATCCAGATTCACGAGCTGAGCAATCCCTCAGCCCAGGTTGGTGCGGTTCAATTGCCGAACACGCTGGAGGAGCTTGTCCGACCCATCGTCGTGGCCAATCGGTGATGTCGTGCCGACGGGTCAGCGTGCGAGCGGTGGTGTCAAGAATTGGGCCTTGCCGACACCACCGCTCTTCGTTTGCTCACAGGCTGGTCAATACTCTGCGTAACAATCCCGTTCGGGATTCGAGCAATCGGTCCAGGAAACCGGTCCGTGATCCGGCCCCAACGAGCGGCTGGTTTGAACACACCAGCAGGGGCTGAGACCAGCCGCATCGTCCGGGTCCTGCTTGAAGCCTTCACCAAAGACGGCCAGCGACTTGGATTGGAAATGGATGCACCGCGGCAGTTGCGGAAGTTCCATGGATTATTCCTCCCAGTACCGTTTGGCACCGGCCGCCGTTAGCACGGCCCGTTTCACGGCGACTTTGAGTAATTGCACCTTGTACGCATTTTGGCTGAGGGGGCGGGCCCCTTCGCAGGCGGCCTCACCCGCTGCCGTGGCCGTCGCCTCGGTGACTTCCTTGCCCTCGAGTGCCTTGGCGGCCCCAGCACTGACCACAGGCGTGGGGGCCACATGCCCCAGCACGATGCGAACATTGCGAGCGGTTTTACCATCGAGAGCAAAGGCGACGGCAGCTTGCACCAGCGGCCATTCGGATGTTTCGCGGTGCTTCACCTCATAGCTGGCATTGCGGAGCGGGACGGGTGGCGCGACCCGGACGGAAACCAGAATCTCGTTGGGGGCCAGGGTGTGCTCGCGCTGCGAGTCCTTGACCGGGGCCTGGAAGAGCTGCTCCACCGGCATTTCGCGGAGACCCTTGGGCCCAACGATTTGAGCGGTGGCACCCAGGGCAATGAGGGGGGGGGCCAAGGTCGAGGGGTGCACGATGACACAGGGGTGGCCCGTGGTAAAGATGGCGTGATACTGGTTCTCACCCTCCTGGGCGAAACACTTCCGCCCGCCTTTCAGCAAGCACTGGACGTGTTCATCGCGGAAATACCAGCATCGGTTGCGTTGACAAAGGCTGCCCCCCAGGGTGCCCATGTTGCGAATCTGAGGGCCGGCAATTGCCCCGGCGGCGGCGGTCAGTGCGGGGAAAGCCCCCAGTAGCTGACTTTCGGCTATATCCGCAAGCTTGACCCCCGCACCGATGACGACATGATTGGGGCCGAAACCAATAACTTTTCGGAAATCGCCTTCCAAGGCCGTGAGGCTGACCACCCGTTCGGGCTGACTGATGTACTCTTTTTGGCGATCAAGCAGATCGGTACCGCCGGCGAGCAATTCCACCTTGCCCCATTCGGTCTCGAGGAGCGGCAAGGCTTGCTGAAGCGTCGTGGGCTGGTGATAGGTAAAGTTTTTCACCGGGCACCTCCTTTGGCAAGCGCATCGAGGACGCGCCGCGGGGTCAGCGGCAAGTACGGGACGCGAACGCCCAAGGCGTTAAAGACGGCGTTGCCGATGGCAGCTGCGGTTGAGATTGTTGGGGGTTCGCCAATTCCGATGACGCCGCGTTCGGGCATATCCTGCAGGTGAACCGTGATTTTGGGCATATCCCGAATTCCACCGAGTTTGTAGAACTCCATGTCCGGGTTGACCTGCCGGCCGGTGGCGCTGTCGCGGATGTTCTCCTCAAACAGGGCATAGTTGATGCCCATGATGACACCGCCGGCCACCTGCGATTCACAGGCCAACTTGTTGACCACCAAACCGCAATCCTGGACCGCTACCATGTGGACCACGCGAACCACGCCCGTCTCGCTATCGACGAGGACTTCGGCCGTTTGCACCCCGCCGACCTGCCCACTGGAGATGTTCTCGTTGCCCGGTTCCAGAGAAATCCCCTGGCTCCACTCACCTTTACCCCGGGCTTCCTCCATGCCCAAGCGAGCACAAAATTCCTTCCACGGCCATTCGCGGTTGGTCTTGGTGTCAACGACCTTCCCCACCGCGATGGCCAGATCAGCAGGATCCACGCCCACTTTCGGAGCGACCTTCTTGAACAAGTCATTGCGAGCCGCCTGGGCTGCGAGCAGCGTGGCGGGAGCTTGCGAGGGGCAGGTCGTGCTACCGCCGGAGCCGGACGAGGGGCCCAGTTGACTTTCCCCAATCCGCACGGTGATATCGGTAGGCATCAAGCCGAGAATCTCGGCCGCCACGATGGCATTTACCGTTCGCTGGCCGGTTCCCAGGTCCTGCGTCGAGGTTTGGACAAGGACCGACCCGTCGCGGCTGATGGTGATGGTCACTTCATTGAGGCCGGCGGCGTTGCCACCCCAAGTATGAATGGCCATGCCGATGCCGTGGCGAAGCGTCCCGGCTTTCCCCTTGCCCGGCGGATGCCATTTCTCCTTCCACCCCGAGAGTTTCTCGATGATGTCGAGCTGCTCGTTGTAAATGGTGTTGCGGCGGGCAACCCAGGAGAGAGGGTCCGTGCTCTTGGGGTTGTTGGGCGGTAGATTCTTCCGCCGAATGATGAGCGGATCGATTCCCAGCTTGGCCGCCAGATCATCAACGGCGAATTCCGTGAGCAAGCAGCTTTGCGGGTGGCCCGGGGCCCGCATCGCCTCGGACTTACCCGCATTGATGAGGATCACCTGGTGGGCCCGACGGTAATTGGGAATCGTGTCGAGATAGATGTATGGCAATCCATTCAGGTTAACGGTGGCCCCACCGGTGTAACCCGGAGTGCCGTAACAGTTCACCGCAAAGGCCGTGATGGTACCGTCCCTGTTACCGCCGATTTTCACCCTGCCAAAGGCGCTGGGTCGATTGCCGGCGGTGGTGATTTCCTCGGCCCGATCGAGCATGATTTTGACGGGTGCGCCGGTCCGGCGGGCCAGATCCGCAGCAGCGATGCCCCACACGCCGGGGGTAAACTTGCTGCCAAATCCGCCACCCATGTAATGAGTAATACACCGCACCTTGGAGACCGGGACACCAAAGCGACCCGCCAACTGCCCGGCAACCGCAACCGTGGCCTGGGTGGAACACCAGACGGTCAGGCCGCCTTCGCTGTCCCACTCCGCAACCAGACCGTGCGTTTCCAAGCATTGGTGCGAGATTACCGGCACACCATAAGTTGCCTCGACGACCGCTTCGGCTGCCTTGAAGCCCGCATCCGGATCACCTCGCACAAATTCTTTAATCGAGTTGTCCAGGTTGCCCGGTAAGGGGCCTGGAGTTGTCTTTTTGTCCGGCTGCTTGAGGACATCCGCTTCGTTCACCAAATGGTCGAGAACCTCATACTCGACCTTGATCAAGCGAACGGCATCTTGGGCATGCTCTTCGGTATCGGCTGCAACGGCCGCGATTTCCTCTCCGGCGAAGAACAGTTCCCGACCAACCCCATCCTGCTCCACCTCAATGGTCACCACATCGTTGACTTGCAGATCGGCCAGTTTGACCGGCTTATTTTTACTGATCAGAGTCACACCGGGGTTTAACTGCACCGTGCGGGTTACTTCCTTGTCGGCTTTCTTTTTTCCTCCCACGCTTTTCAATTCCAGCGTTTGCGTGGGTACATCGACTTTCGTGACCACCCAGTCCCTGGCGACACCGATCACGGTGAGCGCCTTGAAGCCCGGCGATTTTCGGGCTGCCGTGGTGTCGATACTCTTGATCCGGGCATGGGCATGCGGACAATGCAGGATCGCCCCATGTAGCATTCCCTTGCGGTTCACGTCGTAGCTGTACTTGGCACGACCTGTCGCCTTATCGGGACCGTCGAGCCGCTTCACACGGGTACCGAGCAGTCGCCGCTTTTTAGGCCAACCTTCTGCCATGACTCAGCCCCCCTTCTTGCAAAGCTGGAGGATCGAGCACCGCATCTGCTCATAGGTTCCACACCGGCAGATGTTGCCCGTCAGAGCTGCTTCAATTTCCTCTGGAGTCGCATTGGGATTTTTGTCCAAAGCCGCGCGAATGGCGACGACAAACCCGGGGGTGCAGAACCCGCATTGCTGGGCATCGCAATCCGAAAATGCGGCGGGTACCGGGTCCAGCTTCCCTCCGGCGACCAGCGATTCGGCCGTGCGGATGTTCGCGCCACGGGCTTCGAGTGCCAGCATCGTACACGAATAAATCGGTCGACCATTGAGCAGAACTGTGCAGGCACCACAGGTACCCCGATCACAGACCCGTTTGCAGCCGGTCACATCGAGATAGTTTCGCAGAGCATCCAGTAAGGTGACACGCGGTTCAACCTGGGTGGTAAGCTTTTGGCCATTGACGGTCAGTTGGAGTAGCACAGGAGCGGGCCCCAATGCCGGAGCACCGATCGACTGACCAGCTTGGGCCGGCGAAAGTTCGGCTGTCACACTGCCAACGGCGGTCGCGGCGGCACCGGTGCCCGTAAGAAAACCGCGCCGTGAAATACCGCTTCTGCGGTCTCCGGGGGAGTCGGTCATGACGCTCGACCCTCATGAGGGAGTGGGTGAGGTGTAGCGGCCCGATTCTAAACCCAGAATTGGGAGAGAACAAGTATCTGCTTTACGATCGAACGGGGATGAGCCTGGCTACAGGGACTAGGCCAACGAAACTTTCGCCTCTTGAGCAATCCGGAGAATTCGGTCCCGAGCGACCGTCGCCGCATGGTCGGGTTGCTCGTGGCAGGTGTAAAGTTCGATCGTTACCCACCCGCCGTAACCGATGGCTTGCAGCGCCTGGAGCGTGGCCTTGAAGTCGATTGCCCCTTCACCCGGTATCAGGTGGTGATGAACCCGTGTGGCTGCGATATCCTCAAGATGCACATGGCGAATGAGGGCACCTAATCGCTGGATGGTCTCGGCGGGCTCGTCCTTCACGCAGTAGGAGTGTCCGATATCGAAGTTTAAGCCCAAATAGGGCGATGTCAGCTTGGAGGCAAATTCCAGATATTGATCGGCCGTTTCGATCAAGAGATCCGGTTCGGGTTCAATGAGGAGCAGGACTTGTTCCTTTTCCGCATGCTCGACCACCGGCTTGAGCATTTCGATAAAGAGCTTCAGACACTCACCCCAGGGCCGCCCTTCGACAGGACCACCTGGTTCGGTTGTGATGTTCCTGGCACCCAGTTCTTTTGCCAGGGTCAGCGCGCGTTTGGTATGGTCGATGCGGACCTGCCGATAGTGCGGGTCTGGCTCGATCCAGGATGGATGCCAGTATTTTTGCCGGCGATCATTCACCGCATGCATCATGAAGGCATTGATATTGGCGATCGTGAGGTGATGCTTTGCGAGTGCCTCACGAATGGCCGCTTTTTGCTCGGGTAGCAGATAGGCAGGCCAGGCATGGGGCACATCGGCCATGATCTCGACCCCGCGATAGCCGATCTGGGCCAGCCGTGCCACCGCGTCGCTAAAGGAATAATTCAAGTAAGCGTTGGTTGAAAAGGCCAGTTGCATGATCTCTCCCACCCAATCGAACACCTCAGGTGAGGTACTCGTAACCGTATTTTCCGACCCTCTGTTGGAGCCGATGCCGTAATCAGTGCCGAGTCTGGGCCAAATATTGCTCCAAGAGGTCACTCTGCTTGGCAAAATCGTGCTGATTGATGCCAAGAGGGCTTTTGAAAAAGCAGGCCAACTGGGGTAGCACACCAGTGTCACCGCGGCGTTGGGCTAGCAACACCACGCGAGCCAGGTCCAGAACCAAGGGAGCGGCCAGAATCGAATCACACCCTTGCCAGGTGAACTGAAGTGTCATGCGAGTGCCCAGGAAGCCCTCGAAATGGATGTGGTCCCAGGCCGTCTTCCAGTCGTCCAACGATTCCACATACTCAATAGAAACAATCGACTGCGGCTTGTATCCCAGCAACTCCCCGAGCAAGAAATCCTTACTTTTCACCTTGGAGGCTTTGTTCTCCGGATCCGCCAGGACGAGTCCGTCGCGGTTGCCCAGAATGTTGTGACCGACCCAACTGAGAACCCGCAAGTTGCGACGGGCAAACAACGGGGCCAGCACGCTTTTCAAGAGGGTCTCGCCGGTCTTCAGGTCCTGCCCGGCGTGCGGCACCCCGCGTTGGCGGGCTAATTCCTCGATGGCGGGAATCGTCGCTCCACGACTCGGAGTCATATTCACATATGGGTAACCAGCATCCAAGGCGGCAAAGGCATAGAGACTACTGGTGGGCAAAATTCCCGGTGTTGAACGGTCCAAGGCAGGCTGCAGCCGATCGAGTGATTGATGGTCTTCGGTTAATTCAAAAGGTGGTTCAGTTGATGCAGAGTTGAACACGACCAACTGGTCAAGTCGGTGCGCCTTCTGAAACGCGCGAAGGTCGGTCTGAATCAACTCGATGGCTTCGCGCGGGGTCCGAGCTTGTCGCACGTCGGGCCGGTCGGCGATGGCGGTGACGGCCGCACTCGGGCGATACACCACACCGGGGCGCACATTGGCGGACCAACTTTCCAATTCCGGGGCACAAGCTTCGATCAACCGGTCGTCGAAAATTCCGGAGCGAAGGTGCAATTCTCGCACAGAAGAGAGGAACGTCGCTTGGCGGATATCGTGACCGCCTAGCACAAAGCTGGCAGGGGCATCCAGATCCAGACCTGCGAATTGCGGCAAGGCGGTAACCAATCCCGTCGAGGAAGTGATGCCGCGAGCCAGCGCAGCGATACCCAATGCGGTGGTGCTTGCTACACCGCCACAAGCCCCGATCAACCACAGGCCAACACGCCTCGGAATCATGAGATCACGGGATCCATCTAAGTGGAAAGGCAACGGGGGGCGGGAAACTCAATACCTGAATTGTCGTAGGTACCCCCCGTTCGGGTCAAGTTCTGTACCGAGTTCCGGCCAGAGCATCTGGTCGCCCCGCTTGCTCATTCGTTACCCCACACCGACCCAATTCCCGAAGGGTCAAACCCCCAACTACCCCCATCACGGGGATGCTCAGCTGCACAGCGAACGGCGAGTATCGCAGTTGAATCGAGGTGAGCGGTGTGCTGATTGTCAGTGCCAGCCAGGCGAATGCAAACAAACCCAGCCACACATCCCGGCTTCCCGGCCAACGCTCCCAGAGGATCACGCCGGCCACGACTAGCAACGCCCATTCATAAATCAGTGCATGCGGAGTCACCCACAAGGAGAGGAACACGGCCACGGGGAACATCGTGGCAACCGATGAACCCGAGCGGCGAGCTAGCCACGCCACGGCGGCGATGCTGAGCATCCAGACGCTTGCCGTCAGCACCCAGGCCAACAGTGGTGCACCAGGAAGGAGTAATTGGAAAAATGCCCGGGGGCTGTGCTTGTTCCATAAACCTTCGCCACCATAGCCGACATTCTCACGCAGAGAGTGAACAAATGCCGCCGAGGCCTCGGGAAGGACCAGCCAGGATAAACCCGCCAACGCCAACCCCGTCAGGCCAATACCCAACCAACACCGCCAGTAACGTGCGGGAGAAACCGCCCACCAGATCATGAACCCAATCAGCAATTGAGGTTTGAACCACAGCAACCCTGCCACGAGTCCCGCAATCAAGTATCGATCTGCCTCCAGCAAGCGATACACACCAGCAAAGACAATGAGGCTTAGGAAGGTGTTTTGTCCAAAACTCACTGTTGCAAAGACGGGATAAAAAACCAACGCCCAGCTCAGGACACGCAATGGTTGGGTCGGTCTTAACAGCAGAATGGCACCAACGAGCAATGCGAATCCAATGACCGTCCACAGAACATAACTTATATAGTACGACAAACCGGCCGTGGGGACGTAGAGCAACGCGTAGAACGGTGGGTTACGGAAAGCCTCAAGACCCGGGTAGTCCCAGCCAACCAGAAGATCCTGATACGGGGCAAGAAACTCATGATCGTAGAGTGCGGCGGGTTGACCGGCCCGAATGAGGTGAGCGGCACTGTAAACGGCGAGGTGATCGGCCCCAACGAGCTGCCCATCGGCATCACGATACCAGCCACCAAGCGCAAGACTTACCAGCCAGACAATCCAGACACTGCCACCAACGACAGATCCCATCCAAAGCCGGGGGCGTATGGCCGTCGCCAGGGAGCTCATTGCTTCTCCAGCACTGCTCGAACCAGCGATTCCGGTACATCGGAAACCAGACGGACTTCGCCTAATCGCGTGGGTAACACGAATCGCAACTTACCGGCTTGGGCTTTTTTATCACGTTGCATGACGGCCAGAAGTTCATCGGGAGACCAATCCGGCTGAGGGTATCGGGGCAGCAAAAACCGCTCCAGCAAGTCGATTTGCCGCTGAGTCACTTCCCCATCAATCAGGCTAAGGCGTTCTGCCAGGCGACTGGCACAGACCATGCCAACGGCAACGGCCTCGCCATGCAACCACACACCGTAACCACTCACGGTCTCAAAGGCATGAGCAAAGGTATGGCCGTAATTGAGTACCGCTCGGAGTCCGGTTTCCTCACGCTCATCCTTCTCGACGACATCCGCCTTCAGTCGGCACGACCGGCTGATGATGCGAAACAAGGTCGGGGGATCACGCGCAAGGATCGCCTCCACGTTTGCTTCGAGATATGAAAAAAACTCCGCATCCAAGCTAACGCCGTATTTGACCACCTCAGCGAGGCCGCTGCGAAATTCGCGCGGGGGTAATGCAGCAAGGTGCGCGATGTCGATCCAGACGCCGACGGGCTGGTGAAAGGCTCCGATCAGGTTTTTACCACCCGGGTGATTTATCCCCGTCTTCCCACCGACGGAAGAATCCACCATCGCCAGAAGTGACGTGGGCACCATCAGCAGAGGTAAACCTCGATTATAGGTCGCTGCCGCAAAACCACCGAGATCGCCAACAACACCGCCGCCTACAGCAATTACGGGTGTGGTCCGGTCGGCCTTCAGCTCGTGGAGTACATCGTAAAGCTGGGCAAGCTGAGCTAGCGACTTGGATTCTTCCCCGGCCGGTACCGTAGCGAGAACGGCGGAAATACCCACTGAACCCAGCGATTCCTTGACCTGTTGCCCAATGGGTGCTGTGTTCGTGTCACTAACAATCAGAGCCCGTTGAGCCTGAGGCAAGCGAGAACGAATGAATGTGCCAAACTCAGCAGTCGCACCATTCACGAGAGCGATTGGATACGCTCGCAGGCCAAGATTGACCGACAGCGTGTACATGCCTGTATTTCAGGAGAAAGCGAGCAGTTTGCCAAGAGTCAGGACGGTAGCATAATGCCATGCGCCCCGCTCCCAAGTCGATCACTGTCCAGCCTGACTCGGAGGCCGAACCGGCCTGGCGTGAGTTCGCTCGTGCACCATTGGTACCAATCGCTCTCAGTGTCACCATCGGGCTTCTTGTCGATCGGTATCTGGAAGTACCCTTCACAAGTAGCCTACTCGTGGGAGTCGTTGCCCTCGTGCTCGGGTGGGTCGGGTATCGTCGCTCGGCGAAATCGCAGATCGTGTGGCTTTGGATTGCGGTGAGTGGGCTGGGAGCGGCACACCATCACAGCTATCGCCACTTCTACGCACCGAACGATATTGCCCATTTTGCAACGGAATCGCCCATGGTGACACGAGTTCGGGGTATCTTGGCGGACGAGCCTTCACGATTTCCCGCCCCTCGGCCCAATCCGCTCGTAAGCGAACCCAAACCACGGACCACGACTGCGACTTTGGACATCTTGGCAATTCAATCCTCGGATCAGTGGATTGCAGCTTCTGGCCGTGCTCGCCTCTCGGTGGAGGGTTGGCTCGAGGATTTGCACGCGGGGGATCATGTGGAGGTAACCGGACGACTGACCAAGCCGGCTCCACCCGGCAACCCCGGCGAATGGGATTATCGGTCCTTCCTGCTGGATTCCCGCATTACCGCCGAGTTGCGGGTGAAACATTCAAGCGATCCCATTACACGACTTGACGAAGGATGGCGAAACTCGTTGTTGGGTTGGTTCGGAGTGGGGCGGAGTTGGGGAACCCGTACGTTGCAGCATGCACTCCCACGGACAGAATCCGGTTTGGCTGCCGCTTTACTTTTGGGCGACACCGCAGCACTGGATCGGTCGGAATGGCAGGCCTACATCCGGACCGGCGTACTGCATGTTCTAGCGATTTCCGGGCAGCACCTGGCCATCCTGGCGTCATTTATCTGGGTGTTGTTGAAGCTCGTTGGGGTACGGCGGCGCCCGGGTGCCTGGATTGTCGCTGGGATCATGCTCGGCTATACGCTCCTTACGGGTGCACGGCCCTCGACCGTCCGGGCTGCTGTCATGGTTTGTGCCGTGTGTCTGGCCATTGTTCTCCGGCGACCCGTCTGGCCAGCCAATCTGTTGGCACTGGCTTGGCTGGTCATTGTTGTCATCCGCCCAACCGATCCCTTCACCCTGGGTTGCCAGCTCTCGTTCCTTTCCGTTTTTGTGCTGATCTGGGGTGCCGCCCGTTGGTTTGCTCCTCGGCCGCTCACACCAATTGAACAACTGATCGCTGAAACACGGACGCTTCCGAGCATTTTGCTGCACAGTGCCGCACGAGTGCTCAAGGTGAGCTTTGCCATCAGCCTCATCCTGGCAATCGTCAATGCACCGCTGATCCTTTCCACGCAGAATCTGGTTACACCGGTCGGTATCCTCCTCACCCCACCCCTGGTATTGCTCACATCTATTGCTTTGCTTTGTGGCTTTTTACTCCTGCTGCTGGCACCGATTCACCTGGTTTTAACCTGGCCGCTGGCACGAATCACCGAATGGTGTCTGGTGGGTTGTGAATGGTTTGTGCATGGTGCGGAGTCGATACCTGGGGCTTGGGTTTACTCACCGGCCCCATCATCGGTGTGGCTTATTGGTTTTTACTTGGGTGTCGTAGCAGTTGTGCTGCTTGCCCCGCCCTGGCCCAAACGCCTAACCGTGGCTCTGATAATTTGGCTGCTGTTCGGTTTACTCCTGAGCGTTCGGACGCGGACAACCGATGAGCTGCGAGTCACTTTCCTAGCCGTCGGGCATGGCTGTTGTGTCGTGATGGAAGCCCCCGATGGCCGGGTAATTCTTTACGATGCTGGTAGTACGACTGGACCGGAAACTGTCAGCCGAGTCATCGCGCCATACCTCTGGCAGCGTGGCATCGTCCGGATCGATGAGCTCTTTCTCTCACATGCTGATATCGATCACTTTAATGGCTTACCAGAACTCTTGAAACGATTTCCAATTGGTCGAATTACTCACACGCCGTCGTTTCCCGACAAATCGGCACCTGGCGTGGAACTGGTTTTGGCCACGATCGAACGTTATGGAGTAGCCCGCCGGGTAGCTTCATGTGGTGATCGATTTGAAGCAGGCCATCTGACATTGGAAGTCCTCCATCCGCCCCAAGACGGGCCACCTGGCATCGAAAACGTTCGAAGCATGGTATTACTGGTGCGCTTTGGCACGCACACGGTCTTGTTGACGGGCGACCTGGAAGGTGAAGGGCAGCGAATTGTTCAACAGATACCCATTGAGCCGGTTGAAGTCATGTTGGCTCCACACCACGGAGGGAAAAGCGCTAACACACCCTTGCCTGGACCAGGTCGGAGCCGTTTGCCGGGCCTTATGGCAGCCTGGGCGAAGCCGAAGCTAGTGATCTCGAGCCAGCGATCGGGGACGACGGACCATCTGTGGGACTCTTATGGGAGTATCGGAGCTCGCGTGTGGGACACACCAACAACAGGGGCGGTGATTCTCCGTTATCATTCGGGGGCTGTGATTGCGGAGGCCTTCCGCACTGGGGAACGGCTAGTGGTTACTCGTGGCAGGTCGGGAAGCTAATTCCAAATCGCACGACATCAAAGAGTATGCCCGACAGGAGTTGAACCTGTAACCTTCGGCTCCGGAGGCCGACGCTCTATCCAGTTGAGCTACGGGCACATCCCAGGTAACGTGCGTCGTTACCGAACAATTAATAGTGTATCGGGATTCGCTGGCTCTGCCAACTGCCCTCCAATCCGGGCTTCGTCACCGACGTCTACTAACTCGTTTTCCTTTGGCAGACAAAGCCACGGTTTCGTGACGGTTCGCCATCGCGGTGTTTGGGTCCGGCTGTGAATCGCTGGCCGGGGTCGTTGAGGGCATCCATTGGGATTCAGCTGGGGCCGGTTTTAGCCCAGCACTTGCCCAGTACGTGCGGGGAATCAAACCCAATCCAATGATAACCAACTGACTCACCCAGAACCAGCGGCAAGCTACCGCCAGGTGCTCATTGAAGCCATACGCATGCAGGCCGATGCCGAGTTGGTTGGTACCAAACCAGCTCCAGGCGGTGACCATGTTTCCCGCAATCGCCAGCACGGCAAGCCCACGATCACGCACCAGGCCACACCAACGGGCGTGCAGAATCAGGGCATTCCAAATAACAATCAGAACGGCACCATTTTCCTTGGGGTCCCAACCCCAGAACCGGCCCCAGGACTGATCAGCCCAAATCCCGCCGAGCACTGTGCCAACAAAACTTAACAACGTGGCGAAGCACACCACGCCGTAAATCATTTGGGTCAGTTTTTTAGTCACATCCGAGTTCAGGGATAAATTTGCCAACGTCGTGGCGATCCGTGGCAAATGACCGGGCACGGGATTGCCATGAGCATCCACGTTTTCCGCCGTGGCACGGACAAACAACAGGGCTAATGCATACACCACTCCGGCGGCAATAACTAGAAATGCCAGGATGTCGGCAAGGAAACTGGGTAGCACCTCGAAATCGGCCGCAGAACGCAGACCCAACGAGATGAGCATGGTGGGGATGGCCATCAAACCGAATGCCGCGATACCAAAAACCAGCAAATCTCGTGGCGATGCTTTCCCGGGTGCAACAAAGGAGTCCCGGATGACAGTTGCCAACATTCGGGCCACAAAGGCAATGCCAATAAAGCCGGCCACGAAAGTAGCGGTGTAGCCGAAGGTTACCGTGGTTACATGCGTCGAGAGCCAGAAGTTGGTATCCAGCACCGCCCGCATCATCTCCATGTTGTCGCCTTCCGAGTTCAGGTTCAAATTGTGCGAGATGATGGCCGTTGCCACACCCAGCACGGAGGCGACCGTGTTGCCGATGCCCATCGGGTACAGCTTTTCCAGTATTAAGCCGAGTACGACGCAGCCCCACCCGATGAACACTGCCGATGAGTACAAATTGGTAACGAACACACTCCAGCGATCCTGGAAGTACATCCGGGCAATCAGGGCACCAGTGTGAATCAGGAGCGTCAGGTACAGCAGATAAAATGCCGATTTGCGTAGCGGCTCTGTTCGCCCCAACCAACTGAAGCAACACAAGGCAAAGACAAGAACATACAGAACTGTGCAATGATAAAAGGGAGCGAAGCGATTGTAATAGGATTCGAGGCGGGAGCGGGTCACTTCGCTGGCCGGAACCCGTTCTCGAACCAGGTTCCAATACTCCCCAAGTCGGTTGTTGAATTCGCCGGAGTTACCATCCCGGTAGGCGTCAATCAAGTTTTTCCACATCATCACGGCAGGGTTGTCGGCCATGCGGCGTGCCTCGTTTTGCTCGGCAAGCGTCATCACGGTCGCCCGCTCCTCGTCCGTCAAGACCTCGCCAATCGCCAGAAGGCGGCGTTGGAGTTCTTCGGCGGACAACGTATCGGTCTTCTCCCGGAAAAGTTCGCGTAATCGTTTTTCCACGATGGCCGGTTCGGTGGGCGGCGTTACAAAGCCCCCTAATCGAATTAACAACTCGTTCCGCTGCTCCTGAGTCAACTTCGCCAATCGTTCGGGCTGACTCAAGGACTCGAGTATCGGCGCGAGCACCCCGGCAAGTGCCGCTTTCGTCGTGTCTGCACGAACCGTGGCGATGGAGAGCCAATCCTCCCCCGCCGACTTGGGCGGAATCACGAGTGGTTCAAACTCCTCGGCAACGGCAAAGAACCGCTTGAGCCGTCGATACAGCTCGTTCATCTTTTCATCGACCAGCTCGATCGGCTGTCGGGACTCCTTCCGTCGTTCGACCATCTCCCCTTTCATGATGATTTTGTTCAAATTGGGGGAGAGTTCCTCAAGCGAATACCGCAGGCCCTCGCGCGGCTTCAAACCCAATTCGGAGAGGAGTTGATCGTTTTCGATCCGGAAGACACGATACTTCCAGGCTTTACCCCGAGCTTCACGACCACCACCAGCCACGACATCGATGTACCAACGTATCGCCGGGTGTGAGTTGCCGGCATCGTCAACGAAGTTTTCGCGTTGACTGATGATACGTAAGTTGATTCGAGCAAATGTTTCCAATGGCTTAACCCGTCCGCCATCAACGACCGGGAGTCGGGCCAGGGATTCTAAATCGTAGGGTTTGCTCGGTGGATTCATCCGACCAACGGCAGCCAGCAAATAGACCGTGGCGATCCCAAGAACAATCCAGGGAATATAACCGCCTGGCTGGCGGGGGGTGGGCCGCAACGACGGGGTTGACGTCGGCGTGGTTGGCTCGGTCCGACTCATGCCGCAGCCCTCCGGATGAGAAATTGTGTGAGGAAGATGCCAAAGTGCAGGAGCAGGCCGAGGGTCATCACCGCACATGAGATGTACGGAAGCAACCAACCGGGATTGCGGACTACTTGCAAGTGGGTGGTTTTCTCGGTCCGTTTATCGAAATCCGCTTGGTAAAACGTCTCACCGCGGTGCCGCAGCGGCTGATTCATGGAAATAACCACCTCCCGCTCAATACCCTGTTCGGGATCGAGCAGAACCACACGGCTTGAGAAGTTCTTGGGCAGGTCGGTGCCGATGTACTTGTCGTGACGGAATTCGATCAGATGAATGGAAAACGGCTTGTAGTACCGCTTATTTCGCAACGCCATCGTCACTGTGCCATCAGTCCCGGGTACGACTTCACTGATACCCTGATAGGTGAGTAACCGCGAAACCAGGAACGTGCCCAATGCCTCGTTCGTACCTTTCTTGTAAAGAGTGACGTACGCGGCAGGGATGTCCTCCCGTTGCTCCGTGGAAACACCGGACTCTTCCTTCATTGGTTCAGCAATCATCTTTAACCCGGAACCGGCAGTAGCGGGGTTGTCACGGGTTTGGCTCGGTTCCAAGTAGTTCGCATTCTTCATGTACTGCACGACCTCGAGATCTACCGGCAGGTTGTCGTGGGTGATCCGGCCACCCGCTTTCAATCGGGCTTCCGGGATGACGGTGTCGCGTTGGCCATTGGCGGTTTTGGTCATGAAAGCCAATTCGTATTGGCGACTATCTTGGGTGTAGTTGATGGATTCGCCTTGGTTAATCGACATGACCTGTTCAATGGCGTACTCCCGAGTGATGAACTCGCCGACAAAAAGGAGTATCAGCCCGGAGTGGATCAGTAGGATGCCGGATCGCTTCCAGGAGATACGAAAGCGAATCAGGTGCGCCGCGATCAAGTTCAAGAGCATCGCTCCGCCCAGAAGTTTGCCACCGGGAAACGGGAACGAACCCTTCCAGGGGGGCCCCTCCTTGGGGAAATCAAAGAAAACCTGACCGAACTTATTGAAGATGTCGAAGGGAACCCAAACGATCCAGGACCAGAAGTACTTGTCGACCACTGTCCAAATGCCGTAATCCACTTGGGCGACCGTGCCAAAAAACACCAGTCCCATCGCAATCGTGAACAAGACCACGGTTAACTGTAACGACGCCAGAGCTTTGAGAATACGGCGGATATAGTAAAGGGGTCCAGGAGTAGGGTAAGGTGTTTCAGCGGGGGCAAGCGGCTCAAGAGTGGTGCTCATCAGCGATCCCCAAACTAGTAAGGGGGAGAGTGTCCAGCCGTTGTCAGTTTCATGGTGGGACGAGGTAGTTGTGTGGGGCTACTCGTCTCAATCGAACCACACTGATTTTTACCGCATTGGCACACGGGTAACAACTGTGCTGTGCTTACCGGGCTCGACCTTTGGCACGCATTCCACCAGCGGGGTTATTGGGACCGGCAAGATCAACACGTAGCCCAGTTACCCCGTCCGCTTGTACCAAGCGGGTGAAGTTGGGCAGATCTTCGACCTTGGGTTGGGGTAAACCCAACTGTGCCGCCCAACGACCAATGTTATCCAACACACTGCCGCCCGAAAGAGTGAGCGTAATCTCGCCCGGCGACTCCGGTGGGCCGAAGCGCAGAGTTTCGTAGATTCGGGTGGTGATGCCTTCTCGACGTACGATTCGCTCACCAAGTCGGGTCCAATCGGGTGGGACCACAAATTGTGGTGGAACCGGATCGCTTGGATTCATGCCATTACCGGTTTTGTCGGGCATCAGCTTGACCGTAGCCAACAGTTTGTCAAACTCGGCCTCGTAGCGCGCCACATCCTCGGACCGACCCGAGAACTTGAAGAACCATATCGGGTTGTCTGCAGGGAACATCGCGCCCAGAATTCGATAATCGCCGGGGATTGGTTGTTGGCCGGCATACGGCGTCGGTTTCGGGACATCGTAACTGTAAATCGATTCGTCCTTCCCGCAGCCAAAAAGCCCGAGAGAGAATACGGCGACAAGCAAACCACAAACCCGGCTGGGCATAGGCAAAAGACTCAAGTTCGAGAATGGGCCAACTGGACAAGGAAATTGGGTAGGCATGAATCTCACTATCCATTGTTCATTGCGCAAGTCAAAACGTCAAGAGTTGTTGGAACACAGCAAGACAATCCGCTAAACCAAATTGTCTTGCTGTCGATACAAGTAGCAATAATGCGGGAAGGCCTTGAGCAAGTGGTCAGGCCACCTTCTTTAAGAAGGTGATTCGTCCCGTTGCGACCCATTCAACCACAAAAATATTCCCCTGGGCATCAAAGCACGCATCGTGGGGATGAACAAACTTACCAGCCGGCCATTCCTTGGGTTGCGTTCGAATCGGTGTCATGCCTTTTCCTAGGCTCGCAACGACTTTTTCTCGCCAAGGTTTGTCCTCACCCAAATGCACGATCGGTTTGTTTTGCGCGTCAAACAGCGAAATGCGAGCATGTAAATCCGCGACCAAAAGCACCTCGCCGCGGGTCTTTGCATGGGCGGGGAAGAAGACAATTTGATCCGGTTCAGTTGCACGAATTGGTTTTCCGTCCAGTGTAAAGGTCTGGAGACGGTGGTTCGCACGGTCGCACACGATGAGGACGGGCTGATTCGGATTGCGGTTGTCGAACCACTGCCCATGCGGCGTCGCGAGCTTGCCAAGTTGCTTCCCGCTTCCTCCAAATACCTGCTGCAAGCGGGCATTTTTATCGAAGTTCAGCATGTAATTCGACCCATACCCGTCGCCCACAGTGAAGCCCCCATCGGGAAGCCAGCTCACGTTGGTTGGGTTGTACGGCGTCTTGGGATTCTCGTACTCTGGGCATTCGGGTCGACCAAATGCCCAAACCAGCTCGCCGGTCAGGGTGGTTTTCACCAGCTTCCATTTGTTCCAGGTGTTCGAAAGGTACACGAACTCTTGATTCCCCTCTTTGCGAATCTCTATGCCGTGACCACCTCCGTGCCATTCTTTACCAAACGACCGAACGAACTTGCCCTTGGGATCAAAGACCAACACGGTATCCATCAGGTTCCCGATCCCTTGATGAGTGATGTACACCAACCCGCTTGAGTCGATGGCAACATTGTGGGTGGTTTGCCAGGCGAGGTTATCGGGCAATTCACCCCAATTGTGGAAGCATTGGTATCGATGTTCACCAATGCCAATAACAGGGTTGGGATCGTCCGCCTTGCGGGTCATCCCCAGCAGAACAGGCCCACTGGAAGCTGCCACCGCTGAAGCCAAGAATTCACGCCGGTTCATGGGAGAGAGTGTGAGGTTAGAGAGTGGAACAAACGAACTGGTGGCAGTTTACCCAGAGGATCCGCCTGAGTCAGTCTATCTCTGGACTTTTTCCCAAACAGCGTCTTACACACAGTTTTAACAACAGCTCGAGGAAACGCCCCCAGCAGCTTACAGCCTATCACTACCTCTCTGCCCTAAAGAGGTTGGAGCCGTGGTTGCTCTGTTGAAAAACCTGTACTAGTGTTGCGTGATCTAGCCGCTTACTCAATGCCCAATTGAAGCCATCAAATTTTGCTCCATGTTGCCTTGCTCCCCGAGGTGGTGTCCCCATGTCCATACCCACAACACCTGATGAATTGCTTCAGTTGATTGAGAAAAGTGGCATGGTGGATGATCAGAAACTCAGCGGCTATTTCGAAATTCGCCAACAAACACGATCACTGCCCAGTGATGTGCGAGATCTGGCTGATTTGTTAGTACGCGATGGAATCCTCACTCATTTTCAAGCTGAACAATTTTTACTCGGCAAGTGGCGCGGCTTCACAATCGGCAAATACAAGTTACTCGAGCGGATCGGCGTCGGTGGGATGGGGCAAGTATTTTTGGCCGAACACATGTTTATGAAAAAGCGGGTCGCGATCAAAGTCCTGCCGCCCGCCAAAGCTGAGCACCCCGCCGCACTGGGACGCTTTTACCGTGAAGCTCGAGCTGCAGGGAGCTTGGATCATCCCAACATTGTCCGAACGCACGATATCGACCAGGACGGCAATCTGCACTACATCGTGATGGATTATGTGGATGGATCCAATCTCCTGGATGTCGTTAAGAAATGCGGACCACTCGATATTGGTAGAGCGATCAGCTACGTCCGGCAGGTTGCTCAGGGGTTGGATTGTGCCTTCCAAAACAAGATTATTCATAGGGACATCAAGCCCGGTAACATCCTCATTGATCGCTGGGGTGTGGCCCGCATTCTGGACATGGGGCTAGCCCGCTTTTTGAATGACCATAATGACTTGCTCACGATCAAGTACGATGACAAGATCGTACTCGGCACAGCCGATTACGTGGCACCCGAACAAATTGTAAACAGTCACATGGTGGACATCCGCGCAGATATTTATGCTCTTGGGGGAACCTTGTATTTCCTTCTGGCCGGCCACCCACCCTTCCCAACCGGAAGCGTCTCCCAAAAACTGCTGTGGCATCGCATCAAGGAGCCTACACCCATCCGGCTCATTCGCCCCGAGGTTCCCGAGGGATTGGCTGCAATCCTGGAGCGGATGCTGGCGAAAGATCCTAAGGCCCGTTACCAGACCCCAGCCCAAATCGTTTCAGAGCTTGAGGCTTGGTTGACTGAGCCTGTTCCTTTACCCCGACCCGAAGAAATGCCTGCACTCTGTCCGGCAGCTCAGGTTACTGGCAACAGAGTGGAATCACCAGTTCAGGCGGAGCCGGGGAACGTAGCCCACGGCACAGAAACCGCCAGCCATCTACTGACCTGTAGCACTGCTGTCCTGGGCCAACAGCAAGTTTTGACAGAATCCACCACTCCAGTTGGACCTACCCATCTGTTGTCCAAAGTTGCTAGCGCGACTCGAAATTCCACTCGGCCACGAGCAGCGACTCACCCGATTGGAGTCGTCGAAGGATATCTTGGTCCAGCGATGGTGATGGCTCCTCGATCGGCTCCACAGCCCGTTCGTCAGCAAATACCTTCACGTCCCCTGTCAATATCAGCCACACAATCCAGGACCCAACAGCATCGAGTAAACTCCACGCCGAACCCAGTCGGACCCAAACCTTTGCCCTGGTTAGTCACTCTTGTGATTTTCTTGGCCCTGATCGTTTCCTTGACCTTTCTCTTCGCTAGGCGATGACCCAGAATCCCAAGCCAAGCTGCTGGAGAACTCGAGTTTACGTCCGAATACTCCAGATCGTACGGTCAAGATCACACCGCAAGTCGGACAGGTTTGTGCAAATGGTCTCAGGAGTCGCTGAGCCTGCCTTGCACTTCCGGTGGCAAAATATCCATCCAAACCTCCAACCAGTTTTTGGGACCGGTATTGAAGAAATCCGCGAATGACTTGCAAATATTCAACAGGCAGTTGACCGGGTAGCTTGAGGGAGTGTCGCCCCAGAAGCAGCACAGTGTCATCCTCGATTAAAGCAAGACGAGTCTGTGGATCAGCTACACAGCGATCACCGATCACAATCCCACGTCCACAAATGTAAAGTGGACCAACCAACTGTTCAATCTTAGCAGGTGGAACATGAACAAGCAGGAGATCGGGTAAGCGAGCTAACAACTGGGCAGCTTTGTGGGGGGCAGTGGCTGCTAGCTCGAACACGGTTTGAGCGGGGGCAATGGTTTGCCAGGCCCGTTGCTCGCGCGCCTGCCACAGGCCAAACAGCAAAGCGAGCTGATGCGGAGGCTCAAATGCCATGCACTGACCCAAGGCCGGAGCACCAGCCCACAGATTCAGTAAATCCTGGGGCACGAACCCGGCTTCAAATGCCGCAGCATTCAATAGCACCCGAAGCCGTGCCCGTTCACCTAAGCTCTGATCCGCGCTCAAATAGACCGCTACAACGTACTCGGAGAAGCTCGCCGGCAACTCACCACGGAAGCCGCGGGCAGCCAATAGGGCAATCCCGGGAACCACATCACGCCCATACTGCCTTTCATCCACGATCTGAAGTACCGATGCTGCTGCTAAAAGCTGCAGTTCGTTCTCGTCTTTCGTGGCCCGTCGCCCGGCTCGGTGGCGAATCTCACGAAGCAAGTTCCCCCGGCAACGAGGGTCCCCATGACCCAAACTGGCACGACAGAGGCGGAGCAGCCAGCGTGTTGCCTCGGAACGTTCCCGAAGCCCAGATACAAGTTCCGACCAGGCCAGGTCAATGACTCGATCATCAGGATGATCGCTTGTGACAAACCACTCAGCCAAACCAAATACGACTAACGCTAGAGCAACACAACAGAAGGAGAGCCACCAAGTTGGCATGAGAATTGCTAAGAAGAAGACGACAAGACTGACAAGAGCGGCCGAGCCACGGGGGCTTAATGTGCGCGGTCCGCGATGCAGGTATTCGCCAGCTGCGCGAACGCTGACCCGACGAAACCAACCACCTCTCTCTTCTTCAATCAAATAACCCTCACCGGACAAGCGCCCCCTGGCGAGCACCAGGGGTTCCGGTACTTGCGGTACAGCAACCGGCAATTCAGTAAGGCAACCGGGACAAAGTCCTTTACCATCCTCAGTTGCTTGAGCCAGCAGTCGCGCAAGTTCATCCGGTGTCGGTGAGCCCTTGGTAATCCAACGGCGCAATCCGACTCGACCGATCATTAAAGCAAGACGATCAAGCACCTCAGCGTGACCAGTCGCGAGATACTGATGTTGCTGTTCTTCGATTTCACGCTCAAACCGACGAATTCGTCCCCGCGAGAAGAGCAAGCCATGTTGGTGCCAGAGGTGTTTGACCCATTCGATAGAAGGCAGTCGGACTCGACAAAGCGGACAGACAAGCCGGACTTGCCGTTCACGTTCCTCAATCAAAGCATCCAGAGCTGCGTGGGTTAGGAGTTGATGTTGGACCTGACGTAAACGATCTAACGCACTGCTCGGCATTAAACCCGCATTCAATGCCCGCGCAAGCCGACGGACGATTAGTGGCCGATCGGGAAGCAATTGAAGGAGGCGAGCCGTTGCCAATACCCGAGTCGCAACGGGTATTTGGTGATCGGAGAGAAGAGGAATCGCCTGATAAGCCAACTCTAAGCGCTTGTGAGGCGGTGTAGCCCTGACCTGGTGCACCAGAGCGACTAATGTCTGACGTGCTTGTGACATTTGACCCACCAAGCGATAGGATTGGCAGGCGACTCTTCATTTGACCTTTAAAAGCGAGGGTACCAGGCATTGACCTTCTCGACATGCCACCAATTTGACCCGCACTTCGAGGTCTTTGGTCACAGGGACTGTTCCCGTAATCGTGATTGTGCCCTCGTAAATGGCATAAGTTGCACCGCTGCTGTCAGTCGTCGCTTTGCCCTTGGGCATCACGAGCTTGAAGTCAGAAGTCAGAAGCTGTCCGTTGGCAAGTAGTCTGACGACGGTTTGGGAATCCTTGAGAGCCTCGTTATCAACAGGATTGGCGTAAATGTGCCATCCGGGGGCGATCGTCAGAGTCAGGGTGAAGTCTTGTGTCTGTGCATTGCGGGGTACACCCAATTCTAACTTGGCACTCACAACATCGGCCGATTCTTTAGGGCGAATTGGGGGTACAGCTTTTCCCGTACCGTTAGTTGACTCGTCACCGGTCGCTTCGAGGTATTCATCAAGACAGCGGACCATCGTCGGCATCGTGGCAGGTTGCAGCCGCAACGGCAAACCGAAGGCCTTGAGTGTTTTGACACAAAGCTCCCTATACGGCTCCTCCTTCGTCTTTTGCCACAACCGTAACAAATTGCGTGCCATCTGAGAGTTCCCGGAGGGTTGCACCCCATCATAACTATCTCGGGCCCGAGCAAAGAGTTTCTCCGCATCGCTGGCCGTGAAGAAATAGCCACCACGATTCCCGTCACGATGATACTTCATGGCGATTTCTGTTAACTGACGAGCTTCCTCTAGCCAGCGTTTCTCACCTGTAGCATCGTGCAGGTTGAGCAGGCCGTGAACGAGATAGGTGTAGTCATCCAAGAAGGCGAAACCCCGACCCGCGGGTAGCTCGCCTGGGACCGCAGCATACACGCGGTAAAGCCGACCGTCCTTGGTGCGCAGCTTGGTCAGAACGAACTCGGCAGCTCGACGAGCCCTTTGGATGTAGTCCGGCTTTTTAAAGACTTCCCCCGCCTTGGCGTAACCTGCAATCATCTGACCGTTCCAGGCACAAATGACCTTGGTATCCAGGAACGGCCGCTCTCGCTTCGATCGTGCCTCAAATAACGTGTTTTTCAGGGGTGCTAGCCGGGCAAGCAACTGATCTTCACTGAGCTTCAATTGTTGTGCGGTTTCGCGGAGCGGCTGGGACAAGCGAGGAATGATAAACTGATCTTCGAAGTTCGCACGTTCTCCATATATGGACATAAAGAACGCCGCATCATCGCTTCCCAGGACTTTCTTCAGTTCATGAACCGTCCAAAAATAAAACTCACCTTCCTTGTGGTTGGTATCAGCATCAAGAGCGGAGTAGAACGCACCAGCCGGTGAAGTTAATTCGCGGTCGATGAAGGCTAGGGTTTCCTCCACAGTACGCCGATAGAGTGGATCGGGCCAAAGTTGATGGGCTTCGCTGTAAAGCTCAACCAGTTGAGCATTATCGTAAAGCATTTTCTCAAAGTGGGGCACGGTCCAGGTTCGCTCCGTGCTATACCGATGGAAACCGCCACCCAGGTGATCGTAGATGCCACCTTCAGCCATCTTGTGAAGGGTCAACTGAACCAACTTGGCTAACTCGGCTTGGTCGGGTCGTCGGCTCTCTCGAAGTAGGAGCCCCCAGACCGGCGGACGGGGGAATTTGGTCCCCCGAAACTGTCGGGCTTTGCTACCCAACCCACCGTGCTCGGGGTCGATCTCAAAAGCTTCGACGGCAGCCTTCACGAGTTCACGATCGAGCTTAACGAGGGCAACGCCTAACTGATTGCGGTCCAATGCCTCAATCGTCAACTTGGCGATATGATCGGCTTGCTTGATCAACTCCGGGCGTTCTTTCCGATCCAACTCGATGACTCGGGCCAGAATGCTTTTCATGCCCGGTATTTCGTCGTCGCCTACCTTCTTGTCCGTGGGAGGGAAATAGGTTCCCCCAAAGATGGGCTTACCCTCAGGCGTCAAAATCATCGTGAGCGGCCAGCCCCCTTGCTGATCGGTCACCTGCAGAGCCGTCATGTAGATATCATCGATATCGGGACGTTCCTCGCGATCCACTTTGATGCATATGAAATGGTCGTTCATGACCTGAGCAATTTCCGGGTTCGAGAACGACTCACGCTCCATGACGTGACACCAGTGGCAGGAGCTGTAGCCAATGGAAAGAAAAATCAGTTTGTTCTGTTTCTTGGCCTGTTCGAACGCCTCCGGACCCCAAGGATACCAATCCACAGGGTTGTAAGCGTGTTGAAGCAAGTACGGACTACTTTCCTTCGCCAACCGATTTGCCTTGCCCTGGGCCGGTCCGCTTGCGGGTGGGGCAGCAGGGATAAGACCCGGTGTCGAAAAACCGACCACAAGAACCGCGACTTGGGAAACCCGTTGCAGCATAACCTGTTCTCCCAGGACGAGTTTATATTATACGAAGCCTGTACGCATGATTTGGCAACCACCAAGCCGACAAGCTCCTGTGCAACTCCCAAGACTCCTCCTATCCGGAATCGGTGGGATATAATTCATGAGTATCTTCGCTTTTCAACTACGGAGTCGCCTGTGCGCACTTTCCTCCTTGTTGCTTGGTTCCAGGTTGGTACGATTGCATGCTGCGAACCGACCAGCATCGCTCAAGAACCACAGGACTCAAAAAAACAAAGTGCGGCTCAGAGGGCCGTAGTCGTTGCCAACCTCAAGAAGGCCGATTTGGATAAGGCGTCCATTATCGAGACGGATCACTTTCTCGTAGCCACCACATTGCCCGAGGACAAAGCCAAAGCCTTGGGAGCAACTCTCGAGAAGGTCGTGCCGGTGGCTCGTAAGGCGTTGCAATTTGACAACACTGAAGAACCGTGGCCCGGGAAACTGACAGTTTACTACCTACCCAATTCGCGCGAATTCAAAAGCTTCATGCGAAGTGTCGCGCAGGTCCAACCGGATTCTGTTCATTACGAAATTCGTAGTGATCCGCCCTATCTGGTTGACCCTGTTGATGTGAGTGTTAAAGCCACAGAAGCTGAGCAATTTGCCCGAACCGCCTCAGTCGTTGCAACGGCTTATCTCAAAAGTAAAGCGGGTAATGCGACTATCCCAACCTGGTTTGCTGACGGATTCGGACGAGCCGTCGCCGCTCGTGCTGAGGGATTGAACTCTAAACGCTACACAGCCTACCGCAACTCGTCTCGGAGCTTGGCGTCCAAGGGGTGGAAGGCCTCAGATCTTTGGAGCGAGGCCAAGCCAACGAATACGGAGTTGTTGGCCACCAGCTTTATCGAGTTTTTGGCGTTTGGTCCCATGGCAAAGGACTTTACCCGCATCGTCTCGGGCTTTCGCGCCGACGAAAATGGGACTAGTCCTACGATTCAAGCCGCTCTCGAAGCCGGTGGATGGAAAGATATTGCTGCTTTGGATGCGGCATGGAAACGCTGGGTTTCGACGCCACGCTGAAACGTATCGTGAGGGAATAATCAGACCGAACGGCATCCCAACATTAGACGAACCAATCCGGAGAGACAAGCCAACGTAATTCGCCCTCAGCGCGGGATGGGATCGTTTTGAACCAGACACACGCTACGGCTGCCTTGGCCATGTGTATTGAGCCAGGTGCAGCTCCCAAAAGCCAGGCGAGATAAGAACCAACATCCGGCATATGACCCACAGCGGCGATTGCCTTCTCTCCGCGGGAGGGTGACCGTTCGCCACGAGCAGGCAGTTCGGCGAGAAATGAGGAGAGTTTGGCCGGTTTCAACCGGTCCAGGGCCAATTCATCGCAAGTGACTGGTCGATCGTCCGGATGCCAGAGCGTGAGCAACTCTTTCGCAGTTTGGTAAGCTCGAACCAAGGGGCTTGAAACAACCGTGTCTACGGGTAGGTTCATCCGAATAAATGCCCGCGCCAGGGCTTGAGCGTGTTGCCGCCCCTGAGCAGTCAGCGGTCGATCAAAATCACGGTGGATAGCACCCGTACCCAGATCCTCCGCCTCGGCATGTCGGATCAAGTACAGTAGCATCTCACGTTACTCCCCAATTCGCCTGTGACCAAATCCATCTCGGGGATGGCCTTCCGGTGTACCAGACAATCCCCTACATTAAATACAGTACAAAATCACCAGTCGGGAATTACAAAGCATTCATGAAGCGGAACGACATTCGCAACGTTGCCGTCATTGCCCACGTGGACCACGGCAAAACGACCCTCGTTGATCAGATGCTCCGACAATCGGGGTTGTTTCGATCTGAGGAACTCGACAAATTAGTCGGTGGGCAACATGGGCTGATAATGGACTCCTTCGACCAGGAGCGGGAACGTGGTATTACCATACTCGCCAAAAACTGTGGTATTCGGATAGGAGATGTAAAAGTCAACTTAATCGATACACCTGGGCACGCCGATTTCGGTGGCGAAGTCGAGCGGGTTTTAAAGATGGCCGATGGCGCGTTCGTACTCGTCGATGCCGCCGAAGGACCCCTGCCCCAAACTCGGTTTGTGTTACGCAAAGCGTTCGCCGCGGGACTGAAACCGATTGTCGTGATCAATAAGATTGACCGTCCGGATGCGCGGATTGAGGAAGTTCATGCCCTCATGTTCGACCTCTTTATCGAACTGGGGGCGACCGACGAACAGGCCAACTTCCCCGTCATTTACGCAAGTGGCCGCAATGGCGTAGCGACCACGGATCTGACTGTGCCCCCTAAGGATCTCCGACCTCTCTTTGATGCAATCCTCAATCACGTACCAGCTCCGGATGTTGATGATACCGCGCCGTTGCAGATGCAAGTTGCTGCCCTGCAATACTCGGAATATGTGGGCAAAATTGTCGTTGGGCGGGTGTTCGCCGGAAAGATCCGCAAGAACCAAAAGGTGACCGTGGTCCGACAGACCGATGGTACCACCTTTAACGATACGGTTGTACAGATTCTCGAATTCGACCGACTGGGCCGCCGCGAGGTGGACGAAATTCGGGCGGGCGATGTTTGCGCGGTCGTCGGAATCGACGACGCGGAAATTGGCGATACGATTTGTGAATTTGACAAGCCGCTGCCACTTCCCCCGCTGACAATTGATGAACCAACCTTGGACATGCTCTTCCGCATCAACGACAGCCCGTTTGCCGGTCAGGAAGGCAAACCTTTGACGAGCCGAGAACTGCGTGACCGGCTCGAGCGAGAACTTCATCATAATGTGGCGATGCGAATGAGACCAGGTGACCGAGAAAGCGAGTTCATCGTATCGGGGCGGGGTCTGCTTCATCTCGGGGTTTTGCTCGAAACGATGCGCCGAGAGGGTTCGGAACTGTCTGTCGGAAAACCGCGGGTGATTATCAAGGAAATCAATGGCGAGAAGCAGGAACCCTTTGAGGACCTGGTCGTCGAGTGTCCCGGGGAGCATGTCGGGGCCGTGATGAGTTTGGTGCAACCTCGGCAGGGCGAATGTTACAAAATGGAAGCTGTGGGATCCACGACCCATGTGCAATTTCACATACCAGCACGCGGCCTGATTGGCTTGCGGACACGAATACTCAACGCCACCAACGGTACGGCCATCATGCACCACAATTTCCTCGAGTATCGCCCCGTAAAAGGTGCAATCGCCGGTCGGCCTCTTGGTGTCATGATTAGCACGGAAACCGGCAAGGCAACCGCTTATGCCATTGAAGGACTCCAGGAGCGCGGCACGGTTTTTGTCGCACCCATGGACCCAGTTTACGAAGGGCAGATTGTCGGCGAGCACTGCCGGGACAACGATCTTCCGGTCAACATCTGCCGCGAGAAGAAACTCACCAACATCCGTAGCGCGACCAGCGAAATCAAAACGGTCCTCAAACAGCCACGCGAGTTCTCGCTTGAGATGGCGTTGGAGTACATTGAGGATGACGAACTTGTTGAGATCACACCCAAGTCGGTGCGGATGCGCAAGATCTACCTCAAGGAGTCCGACCGCAAGAAGCAGGCCCGGCAACAGCTTTAGGCTGTCTGGCACGAATAAATTCAGTCCAATTTATTCGTGCTGTCTTCGGCAATAGAGCCGCCAACGATCACCAGGTTGGTTACCAACATCGATTAATCGCCACCCAGGGACTTCACTTGCGGCCGTGAAATGTCCTTCGGGATCGAGATTTCGAGCTTCGATCTGATTCAACGTCCATTCATCCAAATAGAGAACGTTCACCTTGAATCGATCAAGTACGGCGGAAAAGCTCTCGGGGGCCTGAATTTGGCTCAAAAGCCAGTACGTTTCAAACAGCCGCTTTTGCTCACCAGTATCAGCAAAACGGATCATGGGGTAGGCATACCAAGCTGCCAGTGAATACGGCACGGCTAATCGCTGACTGCTCTCATCGATTGCGTCCCGATGCGGAGCAAGACGTTGGACCACTTTGGCAACCACTTGCGGATGGCCTGCCCCGTAGGCTCGACTATAGTACCGAGGCACCAGGATCACCAAGCCTATCATGATCAGCGGCATTGCGGCTCGCAAATGATTGATCCCGTTCCAACGAACAGCCGCGGCCGAAAAACACAGACCGGTGAAAGCGATCAGCAACACCAAAAACGAGAACAAGTAACTCGGTCGTGGTCGTTGTGTCATGATGATAAGCGGCACAACCGCCGCCACTGCGAGCATTGCCAACCAACCAAGCGCTTGCCCGGACGTCACATGGGGTATCCATGCCCGACGAGTTTTCCAAAGGATCATAAGACCCACGGTCCAAATGGCGATCAGACCAAGAGAAAGACCCATTGCTAGCGAACTATTGAGCCGACGGTGTACATCGTGATCATAGTCCGGATTGATGGATCCTGAGGCTCGATTAAAGAGCAACAACTGCAACCCCGAAGGCGTTAACGACCAGTTCCAGGCAAAATGCTCGGCAACTGCTCGGGGATTCGCTACCATCATCTCGCGCAAGGATAATAATGGCTGTCCAAAGTGTTCCTGCATCAAGTCGTGATATTCCACCCACGGACTCAACTTCCACTCGGGATTACGTTGTTGATATCCGAAGGAATATACCTGAGCCATGTTAACAGTATGTTTTCGTTTTAGATAAATAGTAATTTCTGGATATTTTACATAAGACTTTTGGTATACAACCACGATCATTCCGACAGCAATAGCTAATGAGGCTATATAGGCAATCAGCGTATGAGTTATCCGATATGGTTCCTCCGGCCAATTTCGCCGCAAGCGGCGCAATTCAAATCCGGCAAGCCCTATGCTCAGCAGAACGAATGGGACCGATAGCTCGTTTCGCACCAGAATGACCGAGAGGCCCATTACACCCAAGCCCATGGCCCTTCGCCAAGGACCTCGAGAGGTGAAGATCAACAGCCAGGAAATTAGAATGGGAATAACAGCAAACAGGTGAACTTCGTAAAGCGTGTTGAAGACAATCGGTAAAACCGCCCACCAAGCGGCACACAACCACGCTACACTCGGGGTCAATATTTGACGGAACACTGCCAACACCAGACCCGCTGCCACGAGAACTATGACCATACGATGAGCAAAGGTAACCCAAACTGCATCGGGGTTGAGATAGAGAAACGAGCCATAGAATGCTGTATAGAGTGGCGACCAAACAATATTCACTTCCCCAGTTGTATACCATCGCCACGCATCGAGGAAGTAACTGGTCGTATCGCCAACCGTCACATCTCGATTCACCCACAGACCCCAAATCACTTTCAGCTGCAGCACCAACAGTAAAGGATAGGAAACCGCTGCGGATTCAAAGACTCTAACGAGGTGGGCCCATTGCTTGTGCCATCGAGCGGGCAGCACACCTGAAATTGGAGCAGCGGCGGGGAGAATCTTCATAAGAACCATCCGTGGTTCATCGACTCGATTAGGCAGCCGGGCGATAGACCTGGGGCTGAACTTCGGGAGCGGGTGTGGCCCGATCCTTGGGCCGTGCTACCAAGACCGTTTGATACCCCAAGAGCGATGGTGCCAGCCAGGTCATCACTGCCAGGGTCCGGTTGATCACGATCATGATGGGATTCTTTGGATCGAGACCCAACACTAACTCCAGCGGCATCACGGTGACCGTCTGCTTCTCCACGGTATACCCGCAGGCTTCCAGTAACCGTCGGGCACTCTGTCGGGTGTAGAACCGCAAGTGAGTCCGATCCAGAATCCCACGCGGCCGATACTCGAATCGGCCAAACAAGAGTGCGAGCCGGACTGTGATGTTCGCCACATTCGGTACTGAAACGGCAATCCGGCCATGAGCGGCCAGGACGGACTTGCAATCGTGAAGCATCTGCTCGGGCGATCGGAGATGCTCAAGCACATCCTGTAACATGACCAAATCAAATCGGCGCTGACCCAGAGCCGGCATCGCCCCTCGTAGCCCCTGGTCAAGATCGGCCGAGATGTATTGGTCCATCACAGCGTGATGGACTGCTTGGGGTAAGCAGTCAATTCCCACCACGCGGTTCCCGGCCTTAGCAATTACGGCCGCGAAATGCCCTTCCCCGCACCCAACGTCCAGGATCGCTTGATCTCGACCCGCCAAGCGTCGAAACACATCATGACTGGAATAGCGTGATTCTTTAAGCGGATAGTGCGGTGCAAACTCCGCGTATTCCGGTGCTGTCCTTCGACCCGCGAGGGTTCCTCGATAGCGACGTACCGCGTTGTAAACATCACGCGCGTACTTCAGGCCATTCACATAGCAGATCTCATTACCGTAATACGTCGGGATCGGGACTTCCTTGATCCGAAAACCCTGATGATGAAGTTTGATAATAATTTGGGTATCGAAGTGGAAATCATGCGTCATCTGAGAAAAGTCGATCGTTTTGAGCGCAGGCAGACTGTAGGCACGATATCCCGAATGAAACTCCGTTAAGCCCATCCCCAGAAAGTAGTTGGCATATTTGGTAAGAATTTTGTTTCCAATCCATTTGTAGAGGGGCATTCCACCCGCCAACGGACCGCCGTAGTCTGGCATCATCCGAGAACCAAACACGGCGTCCGCTTCGCCAGCGACCAATGGCCCGTACAGTTCGGAGAGCACCTCCGGTGCATACTGACCATCACCATGGAGCATCACCACAATATCGAAACCGCGTTCCATGAAGTACCGGTAGCCCCGAACCTGATTGCCGCCATAGCCGAGGTTTTCGACGTTGCGAATGACCGTCAATTTCGCCACTTGAAAAAGCGTCTTGTAACCGATGGCCAGTTCATAGGTTTCGTCCTTGCTCGCATCATCGAAAACGGCTACCTCTTCGATATTCTCCCAGACTTCCTTTGGGATGCGTTTCAGTGTTGCCGAAAGTGTGGTCACGGCGTTGTAAGCGACAACTAAGACGCCGATTCGCTTACCCCTACAGTCAGCTGGGGCTAAACGACGGGCAGGAGCTAACGAATAACGGTAACGAGATTTGCGACGCAAAAGCCACGGGGAGGTTATCGCCACTAGCAATAGTATTGCGAACCCGACTCCAATGTAGACCATGTCGCTCACGTCGAACTACCCCGGTATCCCTACCTAAAACTGGAGCGTGTTACGAGCAAGTTCATACCAGAGTTGATCCGGAAACAAAACCCCAAAAGTTCATTCCATTCATCACCCACCGTAGAAGGTCAGTTCTTACCCTGCATCACGGCGAGTTCGACCCATCTCGCGCTCAAATTCTCCAAATCCCACAACTGACGCCAATGAACCGAACCCAAGACAGTATGTTGATTGAGTTTGTGATGTTACGATGCAAGCTCAATTTTCAGAAGTAACACCTTTGGAAAATTCGGCAAACGGGTCAGCATTTCACACTTTGTGAATTATGGTTTGGTCAAACTCACTGCGAGAATCGCCCTCACATGACCTCGTACTGGAGTTGGATCGCACGAAGTTCGGTACGCCACCCCGTTCTGCATCCCGAATCGGTCATGTCACCCGAGGGCTGACTCCGGCAAGTCCGAGATTGGTTCAATCTTGACTTGGGCGATGAGTTGGTATAGTATATATGTGTCTACTACTCGAAGCGACTTGGGAACCGAGCCATGAAACGACCCATGCGACGCAAAGACTCCCGAGCATTCACGCTCATCGAGCTACTTGTCGTGATTGCGATCATTGCTTTGCTTATTGGCCTGTTGCTTCCTGCGATTCAACACGTCCGGGAGGCGGCGGCTCGCATCCGCTGTACCAACTCTCTACGGCAGCTTGCGCTCGCGGCCCATCACGCCCATGATACGAACCAAACGTTGCCGCCTGGCGTGGGCTATTGGCCGGGTGCGAATGCTTATGGAACGCTGCACTTTCACCTATTACCCTACCTCGAACAGCAACCCCTTTACCAACGCTCGTACTTTGCCGGTTTC
>Ga0272446_1001372_pt1 | contig 35356 bp, 29 predicted proteins | sample YNPCB0061_FD_194587 | JGI IMG/M metagenome (GOLD analysis project Ga0272446, IMG submission 194587) | Hot spring microbial mat communities from Yellowstone National Park, WY, United States - YNP-CB-006-1 | ecosystem: Environmental > Aquatic > Thermal springs > Hot (42-90C) > Sediment | place...
AAAAGGCCATTAAAACCTGAAAAACAATAAGGGAATGACCTAAAAAGCGGCTTGTTCTCATTCACTGCCTAAGCATCTTAGCTACAGGCGGCTTTTGGTGATGCCCGATGCGTTTTTAGAGGGGGCCATCAAAAATTACATTTAATTGGGTGAAAAAATATTTTCGTTTTTGTCTGATGATTTTGATGAATTCAAAAACTTTTCCGACGAAGGTTCGACCACGTCTCAGGCTCTTAAGTTATTTGACCTTTTGGTTGACACTCATCACTTCCTACCTTTCGTCCTCCCCTCAAGAGCCCCTCATTTGGTTGGCGTGGGGAAACAGCTACACCATTGGGGAAGGTGTTGCCCCGCACGAACGCTGGCCCGAGCAAGTTGCGTCTCGTGATGCGACGTCATGGAAAATTGAGTACACAGCGCGATCGGGTTGGACGTCCTCCAAACTGTTCCGCGCTCTGGCCACAAAAAACTATCCGCCCGCCAGTGCCCACCGCATCACCCTTCAGATTGGGGTTAATAATCGGTCCCATGGTCTAAACCCCAACAATTTTCGCCAAGATTTTATTCAACTGCTTACGCTGGATGTTCAAACCAGCTAGTTTGGAAGTCATGGTGTTTTGGTGCTCGCCATCCCCTCCTATGGGGTAACCCCATGGGCCAACGTTTTGCGGGAAAAACGGTCAATCTTGACCTTTTTAACGAGATTCTTAAAGAAGAGTGGAAGACGCACGGCATTCGTGTGATCGCCCTCATCCCTATCAGTTTGCGGGCGGCCTCCGAACCCGACTTAACGGCTCGGGATGGCCTTCATCCGACTGGGGAACGGTATCGGCTGTGGGCAGAACGGATTCTGGTTCCACAATAAAAGTACTTTAACGAAGCCTTGCTAGCGTCTGTGCTCTCATCTTCAGCAAAAAAGCTTCAGCAAAAAAAGCGCCAAATCTAACCAGATCCATTCTCATAATAATTGTTTTTTAGCGGCTAAAGCTTTGGGTTCAACGGGAAAGGTGATAGGCGTTGATTTTACCTTGGCTGTGGTGAAAAAAGCCCGGGAAAACGCCCAAAAAACAAGTTTTTCATCTAAACGATGAACAAATTTAGGACCTTGCCTCATCCGTCATGATTATTACGTTTATTGCCAAAATGGCTTTCGTGGTTTGTTACTTTTTGTACATGAACGTTCTTTTACTTATTCTTCATAGCGACTATGATTCTAATTCTTTCCAACTCTCCGAAAAATCTATCAGATAATTGCCTAGTTCATCGGAACGTTTTCGCAAACTTTGTAAACTTTCGGGTGGATCGGTTTCGTTTTGAGTGAGAACCCTTGCAAGATCAAGTTGGATTTGTTGAAGCGATTTTTCACAAGTCTCTAACTTCACCTTAATTAGTTCATGTTGTTCTTCCAAATCAATACGGCTTCTTTTTTGTTTCCCAATTAACTCAAGAGAACGAGAGTATTCCTTTTTCAACTGCTCCGAGTTAACACTTTCCAAACGTTGCTGGATTTTTTGTTGTTCATCATCTAAATCAGCCAAGGGGAGGTTTTCTAGAATGTCCTTGATCGCCATTTCTGCCCTACTCAATTTTCCAATCTGAACAAGGTACTGATTTAAGACCTGCTCAACATCTTTTGACCAGGGGTGCAACCTAGGATTGATAGACTTCAGCGATCGCCTAATTTTCCTTTCATAAACCTGAAACTTTTTCAAAGGTTCCGATTGAACCTGTTGACCCACTACGTTTCTGCTAGTTTCTCCACCGAAACGTTGCAAGAACTCCTGAAGGGGTTTGCGATTGGCCATCCACGAAAAAAAGTTGCCAACAAAACCAACTCCTAAAATAAATGAAACCAAAATAGACCAAGGAAAAATTTGAAACCCTGAAGTAACACTCTGAATGTAAAGTTGCAAGGCCGAAATCATCAAAGTTGCTGTAAAACTGGGCAAAAGGCTTTCGTTTTTTTCCAAAGATTTCTTGAGCCACCGACCATCTTCTTCGTTGAGATCTTCAATCTTTTCTAAAATTTTTTTGGAGGAATTTTGCCCAAGGGCAGAACCCAAATGGCTAAAGAAACCAATACCCCAAGCCAGAAAAACGATGCCTGACCAGGGGAATCGGCTGACTGTGCTATTAAGCCAGATTAGAAAAGTATTGATCCCAACAAAGGTCACGCCATGACCTAAAATCCCAGCTAAATTTGTTGTTTCTTCAATTTCTTTTAATTTACGCTCCTTGTAGTGTTGAAACCAGGCACCGCTTTTTTGAGACGACCATTTGCTGACAGTTTTATTCTTGTGCTTGGTAATTTCTTTTTCAATTTCCGAAGCAACAAGGCCGGTAATATCGTTCCAGATTGTTTTCCAACGACTACCAGTTTGCTGGCTATTTTCCTCGATAGTCGAATCAGGTTTTGAGGCATCGCTTTCATTTGGGGCCGCATTTCCCTTCGGAATAATTTTGTATGCTACAATCTCTCGCGTGATATTCTTTAGCCTAACCAAACCCATTTCCTTAGATACAAATTGAAGTTTACCGCTGACTTGATTGTAAACCTCCTGACTGATAATAATCATTCCTGGTTCGCAAAGAGCCTGTAGCCTACTCGCAATGTTGATTCCTTCACCCATGGCATCATTGTCGAAGTAATAAATATCACCTAGGTGAATTCCAATCCTTAGTTGAATTTGGAGCTGTTTTCCTTGCTGATAATGCCACATCCGTTCTTGAACAGACAGCGAACACCGAACGGCATCCAGCGCGGTAGGAAAGTCTATTAAAAAAGCATCGCCGATGGTCTTAATAATGTGGCCCCTATTGTCATTGGCCAGTCCATTCACCATCTCCGAATAAAAAGCAAGAAATTTAAGAACTTCTTGTTCGTTGGATTCCATTAGTTTACTAAATCCAACAATGTCGGTAAAAACGATGGCCGCCAAGCGATGGTCTTGTGGTTTCATACGGTAATTATACTTCATTTTTCAAAAAACCATTGGATTTTTTGAAAAATCAATTATCCTAAAATTACAATGAATCCATGTTTATTTTTCCATCATTTCACAATAAAAGGTAATAAAAATGATCAAAAGTCAGAAAAGTAGTAGAAGAAATATCACTTTCCGAGTAATTATCTTTACCTTACTGAGCATTTACATCAGTATCTTTTTTTATTCCCTTTTGTTGCCTCAAATTTTTATTTTCCCAGAGGAAGTAAGTCTTGATTTTTGGCGCCGAATGCTTGTTGTTGTTAACATTGTGGGACCACTCGCCATTGGCTTGGTGTATCTTTTCTATCGTCCAATAAGCCTAAATCTTGCAAAATTAGAAAAAGGGGAAAGCCTTTCTTCTGAACAAATTCAACGTTCAATCCGAATTTTTAGCTCCATTGAAACCTATCTTTTTGTCATCGGTTCTGGAACCTACGCCGCTGGGCTGGCTCTAAACCTTATTTTGGGACTAAAACCCGGCCAAGTTCCCGACTGGGGTTATTGGTTTCAACGCTTGATTCTTGCGGTAACCTTTGGACCGCTGAACGGAATCATTTCCAGTCGAATGGTTAATTTAGCGTGGATTGATGCTAAATATCAGCTTGGGATTATTCGATTCGCTGACAAGAAATACAAAACTACGACTTTTAGAAAAATAGTTTTCCCAATTTTTTTAGTTTTGTTGGTAAATGCTACCTTCTATTTCTTAAGCGTTTTTAACTTTTTGAGTCATCCCGAGCTTCACAACATGGATGGTGTTTTATGGCACTTTATCCCCTTCATGACGCAACTTTTAGTCATTTCAACGATTCTCATGATTGTTCTCCTTTGGGAAAATCAGGCTCATATCATCACCCTACAAAAACAAATGGATCAACTTGCCTCGGGAAACATCAACCTTTCTCAACGGATTAACATCATCAGTTTTGACGACATCGGCTATCTTACCTCAGGGATGAATAAAATCCTCGATGATCTTCAAAAAACATTTCAACACATTGATGATTCGGAGAACAAGGTCACCTTAGCAACTCGAGAAACAAAAGAAATCATCAATCAAAGTCAGATTCAAGCTCAAAAAATAACCAACCTCATCCAAGAAGTGAAAAGCACCGATGAAAAAGAAGCCATCATCATTCAACGCGTTGTGGGAGATTTTGACAAAACCCTTCAACTCATTTCAGAGGCCATTCGCCAGGCTCAACAACAGGGTCAATTTCTCCAAAAAACAATCACCTCGATGACCCAGCTGATGGAATCTTTTCAAGATATTGGGAAATTGACACAAAATGCCAATCAGCGCTTCAAACAACTCATCACCATGATTGAAAACGGACAAAAAAGTTTTACCCGACTTTTTGAGGCCAACAAGGGGATGATCTCCACCCATCAAAAAATTGAGGAAATGGCCAAAATGATTTTGGATATCTCTGCACGCTCAAACCTACTTGCCATGAATGCCGCTATTGAAGCCGCGCACGCTGGAACAGCCGGAAAAGGCTTTGCCGTAGTTGCCGGGGAGGTTCGCAAACTTTCTCAAACTACATCCGAATCTGCCAAACAGATTGATCTTCTGATCAAAGAAATCGTGAACAAAAACTCAGAATTAGATCAGCTCAATTCTCAAATTAAAAGTGTCTTTGATACTATCACCGAAGAAATCAACACCACTGGGCAGCAAATGAATCAAATTGCCCAATCCTCTAAAAATGAGGTAAGCCGAGTGGAGGGAAGCCTGACTGAGATGAAACAACTTGTTGAGTATTCCCAACAGGTCAATCAAATTTCTACCCGGGTAGAAAAAATTGAACCCCAGGTAAAAGCGGCAATGAACGATCTTGAATCCTTTGCCAAACAACTGTCCCAAGTCCACGGGTATATCATTCAAGACATCAATGGCATCGTGTTGGCCTTTAACAAACTCATCGAAGCTTACAAAATTAACGAGGAGGCCGTTCACGATTTGGAAAGCATCATTTCGCGTTATCAGGTTTAAGTCAAATATCTTAGTCTAATAAACTTGATCATTTTTTACGGTTTCCACCCCATTATGAACTTTTTCAACACTGCCACTATAATTTTACGAAACGGAACCATGCCATAATGTTCTATTTTTGTCCATCAGCCCCTATTTTACAAATAATTAAAACTTTGTCGCTTTACATACTTGACATTAAAATATTTTGGTGATACATTTCAATCATACTCATTGTTGAGTATATCAATAGACAAAGGAGGTTTTAGCATGAAACCACGTCTCTGGTTTCTCATCACCCAACTTTTCGTTGTAAGCGGTCTTTTCGCTTCGGATTTCTTGGTTTCCACGGAATGGCTTGCGAGCAACCTTAACGCTCGCAACATCAAAATTGTGGAAGTCAGCGTCAATCCCGGTGTTTATGAACAGGGCCACATCCCCGGTGCCATCAATTTCCGCTGGCATTCGGACTTAGTGGACACGGTTCGCCGTGACCTTGTAAGCAGGGAACAGTTCGAAGCCTTGTTGTCACGTTCGGGTATTTCCAACGATGACACTGTCATTATCTATGGGGACACCAACAACTGGTTTGCCGCTTGGGCTGCTTGGGTCTTTGACATTTATGGCCACCGTTCGTTTAAGCTCCTAGATGGAGGCCGCAACAAGTGGGTAGCGGAGCGCCGCCCCTTGGACACCGCCACCCCGCGTTTTCGGGCCACAACATACCGAGTGAGCCAAGTTAATTCTAATCTCAGAGCTCGTCTGACCGATGTCTTGGCGGTCGTTGAAAAACGCGCCGACGCTCAGCTCATTGACATTCGCTCTCCCGATGAATACTCAGGAAAAGTTTTTGCTCCTCAGGGAGTGCAAGAACTTGCCGTGCGTGCGGGTCATATTCCAGGTGCCGTCAATGTGCCTTGGGGTCGCGCCGTCAACGCTGATGGTACTTTCAAATCCAAGGAGGAACTTCAAAAACTCTACGCTGAGGTTGGCATCACGGGGAATAAACCCATCATCACCTACTGCCGCATTGGCGAGCGCTCCAGCCACACCTGGTTTGCCTTAACAAAAATTCTTGGTTACGATGTGCGAAACTACGATGGTTCCTGGACCGAATATGGGAATGCAGTGGGGGTCCCCATCAACAATCCATCAGGCACCATTTGGGGAGGTCAATAATCATGCCAAAGGTACAACCGCTTATTGGGATCGTTGTTGGAGGATTGGGATTTTTGATTTCCCTTGGTTTTCTTTCCTCCGCTGACCCTGATCTAGAGCGGTTGGGTCTAACCTTATTGTTAGGTTTAGCCGTGGGTGTTTTGTTTCAACGCTCACGGTTTTGCATGTTCTGTCTTTTCCGCGACGGTTTTCAACAAAAAAACTGGGAGCCCTTTTTAGGGCTCTTGGTGTGTTTGGGGGTAGGAAGCCTGGGATATACCCTAATTTTTGGTGCCTGGGTGCCGGATCCCGCTTATCTTCCTCCCAACGCCTTCGTTGGACCAGTCAGCTGGAACTTGGTTCTTGGAGCCTTTTTGTTTGGTATCGGCATGGCACTTTCCGGTTCCTGCATTTCGAGCCATCTCTACCGTTTGGGAGAAGGTTATGTCGGTTCACTTTTGAGCTTAGCGGCATCAATTTTAGGATTTCTCCTTGGATATCTCAGCTGGGATTTTTGGTATCTGAATGTTATTCAAGAAGCCCCCATCATCTGGTTACCCCAGCACCTCGGGTACGCTGGCGCCCTCGTGGTTCAATTTATCCTGCTTGGAGCTCTTGCGTGGTGGTCTTACCGCACTAATCGAAATCCTCTGAAAAAATTTCTCAGTGTTTCCGCTGCGTTACCGTATAATGTTAAGCAGTTTTTGATGGGGCGATGGCCAGTAACAATTTGTGGAGCGCTATTAGGCCTCTTAGGAGTGGCTTTTTACTTTCGGCTACGTCCCTTAGGGGTCACCAGTGAGCTCTCCCGCCTTGGAAGAGAATTGGGTCAAGGGTTGTCCCTTCTTCCCTCCCGTATTCCTGGCATAGACACGATGCGCGGCTGTGTCCCTCAGGATTCGCCCTTGATCCTCACCGAAAATGCGACGTTGATTCTTTCTTTGGTGGTCGGAAGCCTTGTTTCAGCCCTGTTAAGTCTTCGCTTCAAACCTCAAATGCCTCCTTTGAGACAATTACCTTTGTTGTTCTTTGGGGGAATTCTTCTTGGCTACGGAGCCTTTATCAGCCTTGGTTGTAACATCGGAAATTTGGTTTCGGGCACCATGGCCTTGAGTGCCTCGGGCTGGGTTTTTGGACTCTTCATGAGTTTGGGAATTTTTAGCGTGCTAGCCCTCACACGCCACCAACCCCTGCCAACTGGGTGCAAGGTTCCCTTGGTGAGTTTGCACCACGTCCCCAACTTAGCCAACTACCAGCCCGCGCCACCACCCCGTGGATTCATTTCTCCCTGGGAACTCTGGGAATTTATCCGCAAGGGGAAGCAAGATTATGTTTTGTTTGAAACGGGTCGTAATCCGGATGCGTTTGAAGCAGGCCATATACCGAGCGCTCAATGGTTTGATTTTCGTGAGGTCTTTGTCCCAACCAAAGGTTTTTCAGGACTCTATCCCAAATCGTGGGACCGTTTAGCTCCCCCCGATGAGTTTCGAGAACGACTCGTTGTTATTTACGACGTTTCCGGTGGTTTCCGCGCTGCCCGCCTCGCACTTGGGCTTACCATGGCCGGTTGGCACAACGTTCGGGTTCTTGACGGCTCCTTTCAGGGATGGATAGGTTTGGGCTTTCCTGCGGAAAAAGGGTGGAATCGTGTTTTTTTGCCCCTAGCCCAACCCAAAACGGTGGTTACACCAACGCGGTTGAACATCGTGTCGGCTAGCGACATTCTTCAACGAACTTCAACCATTCAGGTCTGGGACACTCGTCCCAACGAAGAGTACACTGGAAAAGTACTCAAATCCCAATTCGCAGGCACCATCCCAGGTGCGCGTCACCTGCCATGGACTCAAGTCTACGATTCCACTCGTCTCTTTCTTCTGCAAGCCGATGCGATTAAAAACCTGTTTGAGGAGCTTTTGAACGGGGGCGAACGTGCTCGCGAGGTGGTGCTTTTTTGCCAAACGGGGGAACGTTCAGCGCTCATCGCATGGTTACTCTACCACCTCATGCACGAGCTCTCCATCGGGCTATACGATCACTCGTGGGAAGAATGGGGAAACAGTCCCGACCTCCCACGCGCTCCTCAGATCTCTCCTGCCAATAGATAAACAAAGACGCTCACTGCGCGGCAATTTCAAACCAGATGGTTCGCACCTGATCCCTTTGCCCAATTCTGAATTCTAAAACCCCATTAGCCCAACGCGAGGACACTTCTTGGCTTCGGGCGCCCCGCTCATTCAAGGCCCAAACTTTATAGCCTACGGGCATATTGAGCCGCACCGTTAAGGGAAGAGTTTCCACTTCCATCGTGTTTGGTTCCCAAAATGGTTCGGTCAAAGCCTGCCCCCTCTTGGGAAGAACAGGGTAGAGCCCCTGGGGGCGAGCCACCCCATGAGCCACCAAGAGCCAACGCTGTGGCCGCACTTGAGCGAAGAGGATTTGCCCCCACCCACTTTGGTTCGAACCGGCTTCCCAACTGAGAATACCTTGAGTATCCCTCTTTCCCGCCACAAATCCTGTGGTCATCAAAAGCTGTTCGGTGGTAACGCTGAACTGCCCTTGCTGCCGTTCCCAGCGCACAACGGAACGAGGGGCCTGGGGTTGTAATGACACCGACTCCCCATCAAGCACCATCCCTAACCGATTCGTCCAAAGATCTCCAGTCTGAAAGGTTTCAAGGAGAGGTCGAATGTTGGGGCCTTCCCAGGCGTACCAATTTGCAAGATTGTCTTCAAGGGAGCGCTCAAAACGTTGAAATTTTAGGCCTCCTGCAGGTTCAAGTCCTCCTTGACGAAACAGCTGTGCGCCGAATCCCATGCTTGCCCAAACCAGGGGATGGTTGGCAAAATCGAAGTAATCAAAAAGGCCTTTGGATGCTTTTGGTGGAACATAGGAGAACCCAAAATACCCATCCCAATCTTGAAGCGCCGAGATGGTGGACAAGAGCACAAAACCCTCAGGAGCAAAAAAATTGGGCAGGGGGTGCCCGTACTCCGTCACGGTGTAGGGACGATTTGCCTGACGAAGCATTGCCAGGGGACCTAATACGCCTAGGCGCTCATCCAGAACCATGGGCTCATTTCGTACGATATAATTATTTCGATCCCAGGGCTGACCAGGAAACTCCGGATGCTGCCAGTAAGCATGGTTGTCAACCACATCCCAAAGTTGAGTCAAGTGGGGGCTCACGGTGGAAACAATGGTGGCGGCGATGGGAGCTTGTACCCCCAACTCTCGCTTCACGTAGTCCACCATGTGTTTCCAATACTGCTCCTCAACCTCGCGCAAAAACTGTCCCCACAGGTGTTGCACCGCGCGTGGAGCTTGTTCAAATCCCAACCGCTTGATGATCGCCACTTGACTTCTGCTTGGTCTAGGGACTTGCTGAGTGTTGAGTGTCGGGCTGTAAAGTTCTATCTCTTCAAACTCAATCCAACCCGTCTGGGTTCCTAAATCGCCAATCAAAAAACGCGCGTTGTTTTCGGTAATAGCCGACACACCACGGAGCGTGACGGTCTGCCACTGCTGACTCACCTCAACCGTGTGCGCCCAACCCAGATCCGTCCATGGTGGACGAGCGTAGGCCAAGGCAACCCATAAATGCCGTGGGGTGCTGGATCGAACTCGAAGACGAAGTTCGTAAACACCTTGTGCGATTACGTTCAGTGGAAAACGAACCAACTGAACGTGCCAGCCCTCGCTGCTAGCTCGATTCACCTCGACGCGCAATACCCTTCCCTGCCGAAGCGTTGCCTGAGCCCCCTCGTGGGTCTCCAGCGAGTAACTGGCTTGAGAAAAACCCGTGTCCGGAGCAGGCCTGCCTTGAATCGCTTCAATCCATCGTGCGTCTCCTCCTTGACTCATGAGCCAGCGATTCCACCTCTGCTGCAGCTCATTCTCAAACACACGGGGCAAGTGATCGAGGTATCCAAGCTGCCACGAGTGAATCAGGCCTGCTTCGTTGTTGATCTCTACCATAGCGAGGTTGGGGGCATCCTTCAGCATCGGACTGGTGGGGCTTCGTCGAAAAAGCAAAAAATCCCGAGCGTATTTTTTTTGTAATTCGAGGATGGGCTGGAACCAAAATCCCAAAAGATGACGGATTTTGAAGTCTTCAATTTGGTCAATTTCCTTGGGCAGACCGTCGTAGGAAGTAAAAAGTCTTCCTGTTAACAGGTTAAGGTTCACATAGATTCCGTGGCGCTGAAGGACCTCTAAAAACAAGGCAAGTTGTTCAAGAAAGGACTTGTTCAGTTCAATTTTGGGACGTTCGTCATTTGGTTCACCAAAAACACCTTCACTCCAGAACGCATCCAAATGGTGAAACCGCACGATGTTCACCCCAAACCGCGCCAGGTGCTTGGCCACGTCGTCCTGGGCTGTCCGATGGGGTACCTGATTGATGTTGACCCCCACCCATTTGAGTCGTTGAGGACCTGAAAAAAAATGGCCGTTTTGCAAACGTACCCGACCAATGCTACCCGCAGGGGCTTGGTTAAGCCAAGACCAATCGACAACGGTTTGGGGCGCAAAGTCCATGGTGAGCTGAAACGGAAAAAACTCACCGCTTGATTGCGCCCACAATAACCCAGATAATAGCAAAAGTAACTTTTTCATGACGACTCCTTCATTTGTCGCTTGAGCATTTGACTAGCCAAGGCGTATCCCCCATCGGCCGCATCGACGAAGTGGACCTCATCGCCCCGCTCCATTTGGACTAAGCACGTTAACATGGCACGATTAGAAATATGCATCCCCCAAAAAATTTTTCCGTCTTGTTGCAACTTGGTCAGTACGCGCTCCAAACAAGCGCGCTCGGTTCGTGTAGCTGCCACCACGGTGTAGAGACTGTTTTCAATTTTTCGAGTATCGCTTGAATCCACATTATCAAAGGGGATTTTTTCCAAATTCTTTTTTCCGGCTCTGATTCGGATTCCCAGTCCAGCGATAATTTTAATTAAAAACATTTGGAAATGAATGATACCAAGTGAAATCCAAAATCGAAGACCTCGTTCCTTTCCTGCCATCACAATGGCCTCGGTACGCAGCTGCCTGTAACTTGAAGCCATGCGCTGACCATGAATTCGTAGCGGGTGTGCAGCGCGTTCAGAGTGCAAGCACCCCCGCAGTGCGTTAAAAATTTCCGACCAAAGAGAATCGTGTCGAGGACGAATGATCAAGGCCAACGTTTCATCCTTGGGACTCGGAAAATCTCTCCATCGGCAGGAAAATCCATTCATATTGGGACTAATTTTCGGTACAGTCTCTAAGTCGATTCGAAAAACGGAGTCATCGTTTTTGAGCTCTTGTTCCATCCAATCAATGGCCGTACCCATCAATATCGCTTGATGATATTTTTCCGAAACTTTAATTTTACCACACTTGAGCGTCAGATTATGCCGATAGATTTCCTCCATCGGAAAAACCGAAAGCCGAAACGAAAATCCAAAAAGGGATTTTATCTCTTGTAAGACACCGGCCACTATTCCAATCGCCTGATTTTGTAGTGATTGGTGTAAACAAATCGTCACCCCATCGCCACCGAAAATGAAGGGAAATTTCAACCCCTTTACTAAATTGGCCACAGCAATCACAATAAGTCCGGCTGCAGAATTGACTTCCTTATATTTCCCTTGCAAAATGCTCTTGGTCGAAGAAATCATGTCGGTTTTGAGGACGAACCAATCGGGTGGTAGAGAACGCATACGCGATGCCTCTACCGCAGAGGGGAGGTCGGGGGATTCCAATAAATCGTGATAAAAATTAAGGCTCATAACTGTTATATTATATCATTTAGCAAAAATTACATTTTACATAACCACTAAGAGTAAAAAACCATGCCGTGCCCAACAAAATGAAGTATGAGAGTTTTCTTTAGTTATACTATCGAAACAGCTCTTTTGTTTTTCGCTTCAAATTCATTTAACAATAAAGCATAAATAATTTCGTTAACAATCCTAATTTTCATCCAAAAATACTTTTTTAGTGACGACCTACCTAGATAAAATTTGAAATGAACATTGAAATACTTCCTGAGCTCTTTTAAAAAATTTCTTTCAACTTCAGAGATGTTTTCTAAAAACCTTTTAAGAAATGAATGGTCATCAAAGCCCATTTATTATAATTTTTCTAATTTTTCTAATTTTTCAAATGTTTCATTTCCCGATTATAGTTGCTTCTTGAGTTTTTTTGATGTTAAATTTGATTTGAAAATAGTTTTATGGTGGAGGTTAGAGTGTTTGCTTTGGGGCAAAAAACACCAATTGAATGGATTTACATTGGTTTAGTTCCTGTTCTTTCTTTGATTGCCTTAATCCTTCCAAATCCCATCAGTTGGTCCCTCATTATCGTTCTTTTCATTGTTGGAACAGTGAGTTTGGTGATAAACCTAATCCCCTCCCCCAAAAATCAATCATTAAATCTTAAGAATTCTAGCGTCGTTCCCAATTTTAACATCATCGATATTCCCTCCAACATTCTTGATACTGAAAATAGCCTCCATTATTTTAACTCGCAGCTCGGTCAAACAATTTATACGGTGGCGAACCTCAATGCAGATTCAACCCAAATCCAAAATAACGTTCAGGACATGAGCTTTCAAGTGAACCAGGGTGCCTCTGCGCTTGAGGAAATCAATGCAACCATTTCCAGTATCAACAACCAAATCCAACGCCAAAAAGGCTTGGTTGACCAGGTCACAGCCGCCATCAAAGAGATGTCAGGCTCCATCAGCCATGTCAACCAAGTGTCGGAAAAAGAAAGCAAGATGGTATTGGAGCTCCTTAAACGAACCAATGATGGTAGTAACCAGGTTTCTACTACCCGGCGATTTATGAACGACGTTGCAAAGAGTGTTGAAGCTGTTGCCGAACAAATTCAGGTTATTCATGACATTGCTGCACAAACCAATCTTTTGGCCATGAATGCCGCCATTGAGGCCGCCCATGCGGGTGACAAAGGAAAAGGGTTTGCGGTGGTAGCAACCGAAGTGCGTAAACTTTCCGAAAACACCGAGTCCAATGCGAAGATCATCGCCATTACCTTGAGCGAACTCCTCAAAAAAATGCAAAACGCTCAACTCGCTACCTCGGAAACGATCCAAGCCTTTACCGATATTTCTGGAGGTGTTCAGTCGGTGAGTGAGGCGTTTGGCATCATCACCGAAAGCATGAAATCCCTCAACAACATCTCAAGTCAAACTCTCCAATCAGTGAATTCACTGTCGCAATTATCATCCGAAATATCGATTGGGGCTGAAGAAACTAAAATATCTTCAAACATGGTCACCAACAACCTGCTTGGGGCCAACGCAAAGGTACAATCAACAAGCATGAAGTTGAGTGAGACTTTCAAGACCCTTCTTAATCTCAATCAGACTTTTTCAGATTTAACAAAGGTCACCATTCAAAGCAATCAAAACATCAAAAGAATGTTAGACGTTATTAAATTTATTTCCCCTGCCGATGAACAAAATGTCCGTCAAGCTAGTCAGCGAGTCAACTTATCGGTCCTGATTCTCCAGCACCTAAATTGGCTGGTCAGAGCTCGAGTTTATCTCATGGGTCAAGAGGTAATCGATACAAAGGTTTTGAGAGATCACCACGCCTGCGATCTTGGAAAGTGGCTTGACTCTGAAGCAAAAAACGTCATTACTGAACCGGAAGTGTATGAACGACTCTACAAAGTTCATCAAGAAATCCATCAGACCTTAAGCGAATTGTTGTCTGAGAAAAACAAAGATCAAGACACCATTGAGCGCCAATTCAAAAAACTAGTGGAAATATCGACTGTCATTGTCAACATTTTGTCAGCATACCAACAAGATGATTCCATCCGCTGGACTGCCGATTTGAGCACCAAAATTCCCATAATCGACCGTCATCATCAAAGTTTGTTTCACCTCATTAACCGTCTCTATCAAACGATGAAACAGGATGATTCAACCGAAGAAGCCATTAAACAAGCTTTAGAAGACCTTTATGATTACACCGATTACCACTTCAAGGCTGAGGAAGATGCTTTTAATCATTTCAAGTATCCGGACTGCCAAAAACACAAGGCACAGCACGATGCACTTGTTAATAAAGTACATCAAATGCGTGAACAAGTGCGATCGGGACATAAACTTCTTACAAGCGAAGTGACAGACTTCTTAAAATCGTGGATCAGCAACCACATCAAGGCCTGTGATATGCTCTACACCACTTTCTTTCAACAAAACAATTTTGATGTCGATGAATTCCTCAAGCGACGTGAAAAATTCTTATCGGAGCGACATCAAAAATATAAGGGCCTTTCAGAAGCCCGACCCTGAGGGAGGGCTTTTAGCCAAATTGCCAAGCGCACCTTGAGCCATGCGTGCAGAGCATCGACTGATTCGCGGGGAATAATCTTACCACAAAGAGAATCAATCGAGGGATCAAAGGGATTTTCAAAGGCATGGTGAACAGTTCCTGTAGTCAGGACCACATTTGATTGCGAATTCACAACTTGAGTCCAAGTCTTATAAAAACTTAGTTGTGCATTGCACGAACTTGCTTGTGCAAAAAACTGGAGATTGGGCATATTTCGAGTCAACAACAATTTGATGGGTTCTTTTGCCATTTCGTTAACATCAACTGGGTCTAGGCCAAACCAACCTTGTGCCAACTGATCGGTTGCGGCTGCCATAATTGAGGCAAGACCTCCCGCTGAAAACCCACCATAAACCCTGGGCTGTCCTGGCCACAAAAAATCGGCCACATCCCGCAAATCTTGGGCGTTCTTATCATGGTTCCCCCCTAATAGACTTGAATGGATAAAGTTTGGAATGACGACCTCGTAGCCCATACCCGCAAAAAAATCACCCCACCCCGCCATGTTGACCGCCTGACGCAAGAACCCATGAGCCAAGGCCACCCTGCCCCGCGGCTCAAGCTCTTGTTTCCAGTAGAGAAAAGTAACAATTCCACCATGTCGGCTATCCAACTGCCCCTGCACACGTTCGAAGTTGGTTACTGAAACTCTCGCTAAAGCAAGCTCCTCTTGAGACACAGCCCACTGATCGGAGTCTACTTGATAGACTGGGGCACTCCCGCAACCTACCAAAATCAAAACTAATAGAATAATCTTCTTCATTGGTCTTGTTATAAGATACTAAACAAAAGCCATCATGTGTTCATCTTCTATTGGGTCAGTTGAATTTTTTGAATTTTTTTCGGAGCGTTAGGTTAATGAAAAAACGAGGGTATTAAACTCAAAACCAACAACGCCGCCATCACGATGTTAAAAATTCGAACCGCCTTTGGTCTATCAAGCCAGCGTTTGATCACAACACCAAACAATGCCCAGGTAGCTACGGCCAGCCAAGCTATCACAACGTCAACCGCAATCACGATGCTCAAACTGATCCAAAACGAATCCTTGGGAACAAAGGCACTAAGGATGGTGATGATGGCTAACCAAGCCTTGGGGTTGAGCCACTGGATCAAAACAGACTGAAAAAAGCTCAAGGGTTCTGCCACCGTCCCGGTATGAAAGGAGCCTGATCGTGCCAGATTCCACGCCAAATACACTAAATAAAAGGTGGCAAGTACCAATAATACCTGTTGAACCCAGGGCCAGCGCTCAAAAATCAAACCCACCCCAAGGCCAACCAAGAAGGTCATGATGGCAAATCCAACAGCCACTCCCCAAACATGGGGCAGGGTGCGCTTAAAACCAAACCCCACTCCCGACGACAGGGCAATGATGTTGTTTGGGCCTGGTGTAAAGGCAGAAACCACGGTAAAGATAAAAAAGCCAGTGAAGACAGGGAAAGGCATTGCGTATTGTTTCTTGTTCAATTCTTAGCGTCAATACACTTAGTCGATTTACCTGGACTAAGCGGCAAAGTAGAGCCTTTGTTTTTTATGAATTAGTTTTTATAAATACTCTTCGTTTTCGTTTTCTTCATAACGTAATTCTCCATTTGCCAGCGCCTTGCGCACCTTGGACAAAAATTCTCGCTGGGCAGCGACTAACTCAATTTTTGATACTTTACCCATCAGCTCAATTTCATCCTTAATCCACATCTGCCGTCGTTCACTCACGTTACTCAAAATTTTTTGAGCTGATTGTTCCGGCAAGGACTGCACTACCAACGCTAAATCTTCATCCGGAATGTCGCGTAGGAAAACCTCAAAATCCACATCCCTGATTTGAAGAATTCGTTCCTGCGTGAAGAGACGATTACGCAAACTTTGAGCAAGCTCCGGGTCTGTTTCTTCAAGTTCTGAGAGAAGGCTTTCAGCATCTTGAGGATTTAAGTTTCGTAAAATCTCACTCAACCGGGCCTTACCATCAAAAGCCATACTTTCCTGGGCACCAATCTGATGAGCCTTTTCTTGCAGGGCTAGCTCAACGCGCCGAACTACCTCGTTACTCACCTTCTCCACTCGAGCCATCCTCTTTATGAGGAGCAAGCGCGTCTCCGCGGGAAGGGTGGCAATGTAATCAGCCGCTTTTTTTTTATCAAGATGCGGAAGCACCATGGATAACACTAAGATTGATTCGCCCCCTAACAGAAGTTTGAGTTGGTGGAGCTCGTACTCTTTCATAAATTCAAACGGAGAAGTTTTTGACTCCGGTAGTACCTTTGAAACAATTTTTTTTGCCTTTTCCGCACCAAAGGCTTTTTCCAGCATGTCTTGTGCAAGCTTTTGACCACCCCCTGCCAAGGAAGGGGCTTTTTGTGCAACCAGACCAAACTCTTTCAAAAGGGCCTCAGCTTCAACGGGCTCAATATAGGGTATTTCTTTAAGCATTTGATTGATGATTTCGATACTTTCTTTAGGAAGGTGTTGGAGTACCTTTTGAGCCTCTTTTTTCCCCAAAAGTTTGATGAACTTTGCAACTTTTTTTAAGTTTTGTAGCTTTAAGGCTTCATTATTGGATGCGCTCGATGATACTTTATCATTAGATTTCAAATTTTCACTTTTTTCAACTTTTGAAGAATTCTCAATAACCGCCTCAAAGGCAGGAAATTCGGGCTTTTTCACCTCGTTTATTTTTCCCGAGATAGCCTTCTTGTAAGCGGATTCAGCTCTGTTTTGACCTTTCACATTCCCATCATAAATCAGAAAATTACCCGTGCCAAGGTATCAGCCAATTTATCTATTTATGATAGCTAATACGTTGTCAAAATATAACGAAGAACCTTAAGTATAGAAAAACATCAAAATAGATATTATATTTGATTCAATCATGGACAAAATGAATTTTTTCGATGATCCCCAACATAATTCAAAGATTTTAGATAATTATCAAACTCTCCAAGCCATGGGGATTCTTGAGCACATCGATAAGATGTCTGCCGAAATCAGGGATCTTGAAAGCATCTTAGAGCACGCTAAAAATCTTTCCAGTCAACAATCAACTGATCAAGTAGTTGATTACCTAACCAGTAAACTTTTGGAAAAGGTAGCACCAAAGTATTTAGTTTTTATTTACACTGAGGACATCGGGAACAACATTCCCAAAGTGCTGGTTTATCAAAATATGAAAAGGGTAGATTCTCATTTTTCGCTACCTAGTTTTGAACCTTACCGTCATTTTTTCTCTCTTTCACCCCAATCCGTCGATTTTGACGTTTTTGTCTACATGATTGATCGTCCCCACCTCACCGAACCCTTTCTCGTTTTTTCTCCTCAACGGATCATCCCAATCATCAGCTACGGAAGGCCCTTAGGTTTCGTCATTGTTGGAAAAAAAGTCTTGGATACAGCTTACAGTGAAAAAGAGATCCGCTACATTGAACGTCTTTTGAGTTTTGGCTCCATTGCTTTTCAAAATGCCTTGCATTACCAACAGGCCATCCTGGATTTCAAAACAAAACTTTTTAATCATAGCTACTTCATCCAGCGCCTCGAAGAGGAAATGGCCAAGACCAAGCGTTACCTATCAAAGTTTAGCATTCTGATGATTGATGTGGACCATTTTAAGCGTTTCAACGATACCTATGGACATCTTGCGGGTGATCTCGTCCTTGAAAAGATCGCCCAAACACTAAAAACTTGCATTCGGTTTGAAGACATAGCTGCTCGCTTTGGTGGTGAGGAATTTGTTATTCTCTTGGCTCAATGCACCCAAAATTATGCTTGGTTAATCTGCAAACGCATTCTTCATAAGGTTAGAGAAATGAACGTTGTTTATGAGGGCAAATCCCTGAAAGTGACCGTAAGCATTGGTATTGCCAGTTGCTCCTCGGAACAACAGGTACCAGATTCATCAAGCCTTATCCAACGTGCAGACAAGGCACTCTATGCCTCAAAAGAAAGAGGGAGAAACCGTGCTACGATATACCACGACCTCCTTGATACAGAAAAACTCCCATCTGATTTAACTGCAGAGAATATCTATCGGGAAGGAGATTAAAAGAGTTGTTTGCCCATCTTGTGAAGTCATGTTAATCGAACCACCAAGCACTTCAACCATAATTTTAGCGCTGTAAGCCCCCAAACCTGTTCCATAACTTTTGGTGGTGTTGTATGGCTGGAAGAACTTATTTTTAATTTCATCGGGTATTTCTCCCATGTTTCCAACCTCAATCAAAAACCTATTTTTGATTTTCTTAGCGTGGACCCTAACTACAGCATCAGGTGGAGAGGCTTCAACGGCATTCTTGACCAAGTTCTCTAAAGTAGTTCGTAATAAGTCAAAATCGGATCGCAACTTAAAATTACAAGTTTCACCCAATGTTTCGTCTTTTTGAAGAAAATCTAGCCGTAACCTATTTTTCTGCACCATTGGGTAAAACTTAAGTAGTGACTTTTCGAACAAGTCACTCAAAAAAAATTCACTCAGTCTGGGCACGAATTGACCTGTCATGATTTCAGTAATGTCTTTGAGGTTGTTCAATCTAGTTTCAAAGGAAGCAAAGACATCTTGAATCTCTTTAGGATAATCAATAGGAGATTTTTGCAAGATAATTGACCAATCAAAATTTGCTATAGTTTGTTTCAAAACTTGAAGAGACTGAACAATTTCTTTGAAAAGAATTTTATCGGCAATCTGCTTCCGACGCTCTAGGAGCTTTAACTGCGTGATGTCTTGCACCATGGTTAGCTTAAAAAATTTCCCTTCTTTATTTTTAAACCGACGTGCCGAAGCTTTTATATTGATTTGCTTTCCATCTTTGCGAAGAACCGTCCAAAACGCATCTAATTCATCATGACCTTTGATAAAGTTGTCGTGCAATTTTTTTAGCTTATCTTGATCGTTTTCTTTAACCACCAATAAAAAAGATTTACCGATCATTTCCTCGGGTTCATATCCATAGATTTCGGTATAGGCCTTGTTGACAGCAACAAAGGTACCTGTTTCATCGGTAACACAAAGTCCAACCGGCGCAGCCTCTAAAATAAGCTGGATGATCTTTTCATCAAGAGAAATTTCAAATTCTACCAACTAATTTCCTCCAGCGCTCCACTGGCTACCACCAGCCTAAAGGAAAAACACCTGACGCATGATTTAGTTTCAAGGGTTACATTGAGTCGCTGCATGGCTTTCTGGACCAACCATAAACTAACACTCAGGAACTGATCCCATTGACCTTGTTGAAGCAGGAGGGGCTGGTCAATTGTCACGTTTTTTGAACTGTAAGGCACTTTAAATTCGACATAGAAATCTTGTTCCTTCCAACCGGCTTCCGCCAAAATAACCTGGTTGGGAGGACAGAGATCGAACCCAAAACGAAGAACTTGTCCCAAAATGACGCGTAAAAGAACAATGTGAGTATTGAGCGTATGTTCCCAAAAATTTTCAGCAATCAGGAGATCGATGTCCTTCTGTTGACGTTCTTCCTCACTCACCCAATCCTCTAAAGCCTCATTCCAAATCTGGAGAAAATCAATCGGTTCCTGAATCAATTGAAACTGATCCGATTCAACTCGGCCTAAAGCCAACTGCGTTTCCATTAGTCGCAAAAGACGCATTCCTTGTTTTTGTAGCGCGAATGAAAAATTCTTAACTTCCTCAATGGACGCGAACTCACGCCGCAATAGTTGGCTCAAACCTAGAAAGCCACTCAAGGGATTTTTCAAATCATGCAAAACAATGCGGTCAACCGCATCACGTTTGAGTCGAAGTTGCTCTTCGTCTGTAATGTCTTGAACGGTCCCTACGATCACGACATTTTGGTCCGCTAATTGATAGGGAATGGCCTTGATCAGCGTGATCAGCGTTCTTCCCGGTACCAAATTCAAATGTACTTTTTCTTGTACTGGGTTAATCGTTGTTGGTTCTTGGGTGCAGAATGTTTCCATCAAGCGCTCGCGATTTTCAGCGGGTAAAAAATCAGAAAAGGACAATCCCTTTACCTTTCCTTCTACCTTGAAAATTTTGCAAAGTGCTTGGTTTCCGTATAAAAAAATCCCTTCACAATTCATGATGTAGAGACCAACAGGAAGGGATTCATCGATGGCGTCTATCAACTCTTGAAAATCAAGAGTACCTAAATTATGCTGTGCTAAGTTCACTCTTGAATTATACACGAAGTTTTCATTTATCGCACCAGTAGGGAGGGCTCTTGGCCAGGCACATTGTTCCAGAAGCTGAAGATATTTTGGATAAAACCTTTCCCGTTTTAGATAAGGGGTTTGTACGCCTTATTGATTACCTAGGAAGCGATGCCCGAATTGTCCAAGCTGCACGGGTGAGTTACGGCGAAGGAACAAAAACCATTCGTGAGGATAAATCTCTAATAGATTATCTACTCCGAAATGACCACACCAGCCCCTTTGAAATGGTCTCGCTTACTTTTCATTGTAAAATGCCCATTTTTGTGGCTCGTCAATGGATTCGACACCGAACGGCAAAAGTCAATGAAATCAGCGGGCGTTATTCCATCATGAAAGAAGAGTTTTACGTACCCGAAGCTGAACAAATCTGTCTTCAAAGTCAGCGGAACAAGCAGGGCCGCGGTGAACCTGCCGACGAATCCTTACAGAAGTTGTTTTACGAGGAGTTACAATCGGTTCAACAAACTAGCGCAAAGGCCTACCGGAGGTTGTTTGAAGCTGGTATCGCGCGGGAATTGGCAAGAATTGTGCTTCCTCTTAATCTTTACACCGAGTGGTACTGGACCATGGACCTACATAACTTGTTACGCTTCATTAAGCTTCGCCTACATTCCCACGCTCAATGGGAAATCCGTCAGTACGCCCAAGTAATTTTTGATCTTACCCGAAAGGTGGCCCCCCTAACTTGTGAAGCCTTCGAAGAGCACTGGCAAGAGGGCGTCAAACTCAGTCGCTCGGAGGTGCAGGCACTCAGGCCCTTTCTAACAAAGTTTCTTGACAACATTGAAAACCTCGATCAAAAAGAACGGGAACGTCTCAAAGAAAAATTTCAAATGGACTAATGCGTAAAATTATTTTTCAAATTTTATTTGTGTTATCGATTGGCCTAGCTGCGAACATCGTTTTTGGCTTTTTTTGGGGTGAGGTTGACCTATTTGCCCACCTCCAGCACCGCTCTCTTTATCTCATTTTTTTGGGATTTTTGGGTTACATCCTTGGAATGTATCTTATTGAAACCCTACGCCTTCACCTCCTTCTTGAGGCTTATCAAATTAAATTGAATTTTTGGGAAAAATTTACTAATAGCATCATGGGTTATTTTTACTCTTCCATCACCCCCATGGCTGCAGGAGGGCAACCCTTTCAGATCATGCACCTGAAATCGCGTGGCATCCAACCAAGCTTAGCAAGCAACATCTATGTAAATCGATACGTCGAACACCTTATTTTTAGTGTGTTGGTCATCCTATTCAGCTTTACCTTTACCGTCAACCTTCTTCAAAAAATGCGTGTCAACGTGGGCTCGGAGATCCTAAGTTCAGCCCTCACCCTGAGTATCATTCTCTCTGTTTTAGTCAGTATCATCTTGCTTCGTCCCACAATTTTAGCTCACCTTGTGCGCATCTTGGGAAAATTCAAAAAACTCAAAACCTGGTCTGAAAGGGCAACGGACTTTTTTCAGAACCTACAAACTTCCATTATCAAATCCTGGGATCATCACATTGGACTAATGCTCTTCGACTCCCTTTTAGGAATCTTAAATACCCTGATCCAAGCTTTGAGCCTTTGGATCACGCTTTTGTTAATTGGCATTGAACTGGATTTTCTTACCACCTTCATCACGTATATGATGCTCAACCTCCTGGTATTTTACATCCCCACCCCAGGAGCCTCGGGGGGAATTGAAGGTGTCTATAGCCTCGCCTTTGGCGCTTTGAGCCGTGATTTTTCAGGAGCGTGGAGCGCTGTTCTTCTTTGGCGAATTGGAGCCTATTACCTCCTCATTCCCGTTGCCTTTATTCTTTTGATGGTAGTAAAACCTGTTCGTGAATTTATTTTAGGGATTCAAACGCAACGTGAGCATTCATCCATCGATCCATGAACCCATCATTGCCCTCAAAAACGTCACCATCGGCAACTTTCTAGGGCCAAGAATCAAAAACCTCACGTGGGTTGTTTATCCTGGTGAGAGCTGGGTTGTATGTGGCGGCAATGCCTCGGGCAAAACCTCCTTGGCTCAATTTTTAATTGGTCAATTAAGCATCATCGATGGTTCCGCTAGTCTCCTTCAAGGATTCAACTCTTCTACTTCTTGGGAAACCATCGTTTCTCTTCGAATACGCGAACGTCAATTCTTTACCGGCGATGATCTTGAAGGTGAGGCACAAGGCACCACGGCTATGACCTGGTATTTGGAACAAGGCGGTAATGTGGAATGGTGGGAAGAATTTCATCTTCCCCCGAATTCAACAGTTGGGCTTAAAAATCTTTCCACTGGAGAAATAAAGAAAGTTTTTCTTGCCCTTGGCTTGTCACAAGCTCAGAAACTTTTAGTTTTGGATTGTCCCTTGGACGGTCTTGATGCTGCTTCACGACCACTTTTTTTTCAAATTTTGACCAAGTGGAAAACTCCCGAAAAGACCCTAATCCTGTTTCTTCGGCCAGATCAATTTCCTGTTCCCCTTTCAACCACAGGGGTTTTCTGGCTCCCAAGCCGCCCCACACCCAAGTCTAACTGCAACGATAATTCCACCGTTAACAAAACTACGCTTGTACCAATTGTTGAATGGAAAAACGGCCTTATTCGTTACCAGGATCGAATTTTAGCGGAGAACATCAATTTTACCATATCCCAACGTGAAGCGTGGCGTTTGAGTGGACCCAACGGCTGCGGCAAATCAACCCTACTCTCTATTTTGGTTGGCGAAAACTCCCAAGCCTTCACCAACGATCTCAAGCTCTTTGGGAAAAGAAGAGGACCTGATTTACCCTTGGACGAACTTCGAAAAAGGATCCGTTGGGTGTCTCACAAGATTTTAGAAACCTTTGACCAACGCTTTTGGGGAAAAGCATCTGAGGTTTTGTTATCTGGATGGACGAATGTGGAAGCTACAGATCCGAATAGTACAACAGCAACGGAAAAAGCTGTTGAAATCGCTCGAAATTTCAACTTAATCCCATTTTGGGATTATCCTTTCCACCGTTTAAGTCCCTCCCTTCAAATGACAATTCTGGCAGCTCGGGCCTGTCTGACCCGCCCCGAACTTCTCATTTTGGACGAACCCGACCAATTCATGGATCCCTATTCCTTGAGCCTTCTTTATGAACAAGCCAAAAATTTTATCAGTCAGGGCACAGCGGTTATTTTGGTGACACATCAAGAAAAAAATGTTCCCTCATGGATCACTCACCAGCTTGCATGGCAAAATAAAACAATCGTATAATTTTGTGAGGAAAAGATGACTAAATTTTTAAGGTTTTTCATCCGTTTTTTTATCATTACCTTCATTGTTTTAATTGCTTTGATTGCCATTTACATCGCTTTTTGGTTCGCGCAGTTGAAAAAGTTAGATCACTACCTCCCCGAAAAGCCCACCATTCAGCTTAACATTCCTAACCTGGGGGTACTTGCTACCGAGTGGTTAAATCTAGAAGCCGCCGACATCGTTTTTGCAACTCAAAGCATGGGCGAGATTCGACAACTTGTCAGGGATTTGCGATCAACCAACATCACGAAAAACCCCCTCTTACAGCATCTCTCGAGTGTGCCCCTTGTTTTTGCGATGACCGAACAAGACTTTGTGTTAAGCTTTGATCTTGGGTGGAGAAGCCTGCTGCTACAGCCTATCAACTGGTTCAGTGGGATGATTTCCCTTCCCGATCTCAGTTTAATACAAACCCAGGGCTTTCAATATTTTCGGTATCAGACGGGTGACACAAATCTCTTTGTGGCTCTACGCCATAACATCGTTTTAATCACCGACCGAGAACGCCGCTTACAAGAACTATTGGCCAAGGAACAAGGCGATCCAGTGATACCTGCCTCGGAATCTCGTGCGGCTATCATCTTTCGTCAAAGTTCCGATAGCCTTAAAATCTTGGTTAACACCCCCGCCCTTTTACGAAACTTGACGCAACAAAACCCAGATCTAGCCACCCTTTTGAAAAATTTTAGTTTGACCCAAGAATCGGTGCTCTCATTTAAGCTCACCAACCAGAATCTTAATTTTCGGTTGGCAACCTCGGTGCAGGGAACCTCAGAGCCCTCCCAACGCGTCATCCAGCACCGCCCAACTCCCACTCAGCAATTTGGTCTCATCCCAAGTAACGTCACGACTTGGACCTTGCTCAATGTGGCAAGCCTTGATGACCTTCTCAACTTACTTCTGGCTCAAGAGCCCTCTCTCAAAGAAACCATCCAAACCGCTCGAGACACAACCAAGTCGCTTCTAGGAATCAGTATGGAAGAACTCCTTTTTAACTGGACCACGGGTGAATTTGGAGCCTATCTCTTACCTCAATCCGACGAGCCCATCATCTTGGTGAAAATCGCTAACCGCAGCGCCTTTCAAGCGGCGCTGGGCGCCCTTGAAAAAAGCCTGTTTTTTTCTCCCTCAACGCAATTCGTTGTGGATCAAATTCCCATCAACCAGCTCAAACTCCCCTCATACTTAGAGTTCATTCTCCAACTCTTCAACATTTCAATGCAACTCCCATATTATACAATCCAAGAAAACTACCTCCTCCTGTCTAACGATTCCGGCAACTTAGTGCGAAGCGTCAATGCCGTTCTCGAGGGCAAAACCATCGAAAAAAGTCCTGAAGTATTGCCCCTGATGCAAGATATTGATCGCAATGCCCGCCTTCTGTTGTTCTATAATGCTCAAGTTGAACCACCATTTTTCATGCGCGACCAAAGCATCCTCTCTCGCGTCTTACGTTTGTATCAACAAGGCATAGTTTCTGTTTCCCTAAACGGCGAAGACCTGGATGTGGTCATTCACGCTTCTCGCCTCGAAAACCAAACTCTTCAACTCCTTCCCGGTTATCCACGGCCGCTTCAAGGAAGGCTCACGTCACGCTTATACGTGGTGACTCCAATTGGGACGAATCAACCCTTCTTGGCTTATGTGGCTGATGCCAACCGCCTTATTCTCGACGGACTATTCAGCGAAAGCCTTCGTTCCCTTGACTTTCCCAACGCCAAGTACCTAGTGGTGGAAAACTCAGCACGCGGCACCGTTCGGCTTTGGGGTTTCAGCCGCGATGGTAAGGTCTATGCTTGGAACCCGAATGGAACTCCTCTCAGTGGCTTTCCCGTTGATCTTCAAGAGGGCTGTCTCTTTGAACCGGTCTTGCTTAACGAAAAACTATTTGTGATCACCGATCGAAGTAATAAAGTTTTATTGATTAGTTCGAGCGGCACAACAGAAAGTTGGCAAACCGCTCTTGAGGACCTGGTAAGTCATCCCCCTGCAATGAGAGACCAGCGCCTTGCCATCTATTCAAGCACCTTTAACGGTGAAATACTTGTGTTTGATGCTCGTGGAAACAGCCTACAAAATAGCCCCGTAACCACCGAAGGTTTAGGTGTTGGCAGTCCCCTGTGGATGCTTCGTCAAGGCCAACTTTGGTTGTACTTGCTGACCAAGGACGGACAACTTCAAGCGTGGAACAATCGTCTTGAAAGTGCAGGAGTTATTGCTCGATTGAACCAAGGCTTCCACATCCCACCCCTCGTACTCAAGAGCCGCGGCTCAACCGAAAGTTTAGCAATTCTTTCAGATCAAGGGATCTTGAGCCTGATTTCACCCGAAGGTGAAATTTTGCGTGAAGTGCAACTCAACATTTCCACCGCAGATGCACGGTTAAGCGCATTTGACCTTGACGTCGACGGTAACACCGAGATTCTCATTTCGGGTTTTGGAAGTCAAATTCTCGTGATAGATCAACAGCTTCGCCCCTTTACCACTGAAAACATCCTTGGTTACTCCGAGCCTAGCTTCTACGACATCAATGGTGACCGCAAACCCGATCTGATTACCGCTGGCTTAGATCAAAACATCTATGCCTGGTCCTTTTCTAAAAAGGAGTGAAAACCATGAACCTAAATTATGCCCTTTCGTTAGTGTTGGCTACTGTGGTGATGAGCTGTGCAACAGCCCCCACCGAGATTTCTATTGATCGATTAGACGAAGAGGTGGCACAACTGGAAACCCAGTTAGATCACGAGCGTTGGGATGCCCGTAGCACCCAACTTCAGCAAATGAAAAATAAGGCCAGCAACATCATGCGCTCCCCGCTTCTATCGCGCAATCTTCAAGTTCGAACCCTCTTCCTGATGGCTGATATTTCACAGCTTCTCAAAGATAAAAATGCCCTCCAAGATGAACGGAATAAGCTTGCGCAACTGGGTGAGAAGCTCCCCCAAACCCTCATCGCTTCGGCTTGGCTAGCGCCCCATCAAGCGATTACGTTGCTTCAAGAAGCCCCACCACCTGCTAACAAACACCCCCGTCTTTTATGGGAATTGGGTCTAGCCCTAGCCAGTGCGAACCGTCATTCTGAGGCCGCCTTTGCGTTTGACCAGGCCTTACAAAGCCTGCCCGCAATTTGGAAAGAACGAGGCATGGCTATTCGCGATTTAAGCTGGAACCTGAGGCAGAGCACCGTCTCCCTTCCCACTGGGCTGAATCGGCTTGGTGAAATTGCCAACCCCACTGTTCAACAATTTTGGCAATCGGTACGTGATCTCACTCCGTCACCAGGCTCCTTCCCCTACCAAGCCGCAAACCAGAACTTAAACCGAGCCATCCTTGCCGAGTGGGTTCTTCACTACGTAGCCGAAAAACGAAACACTCCCGAATTGCGAACCCGCCAAAGTCAACGATTACGCGCACGTCCCAATGCCGTTTCGCCCATTGCAGATGTGAGCTTGGATTCGCCCCATTTTGATGCTGCTGTTTTTTGCGCGGAGCGAGGCTACCTAAATTTGATCGAAGGCAGAATGTTTAAGCCAGAAATGCCTGTCAGTGGCCCTGAGGCAGTTGGGGTCATTAACAAGGTTACCAAAGATTTTTAGAAAGCTAGGAGAGGTTAAGTGGTCTTTTTGAGTTTATCTCAATAAATCAACCAGGTTTCCTCAACGTTTTAGACGGGTGAAGGTTAGCTTAAAGTTCAAAGTTGCCCCGCTCTCCAAATTCACTTTTTGAAGGAAGAGAAGCCGGTAAAAATCGCCCAAACTACGATGAGCACGGCTACCAATCATTTTATAGGGTATGTCACTTAAAATTTGAAGAGTTCCTTTTCTTGGAGCGTATTCCAGGACGTGTTCGGTAACGTCGTTTCTCTCCAAAGAATTGTTATCGGGAATGTTTAACCTTAATTCAGGACCAAAGAACCCCTCAAGAGGAGTTGGTCCTAAATTCTGGAGGGTGTATTTTACCTGAAATTCAGAATCCAGAAACACAAAATGTTTATCAATCTTAACCATCTGACCCGTGTCTCTTGCATTGATGAGACCCTTCCATTGAAGACTTAGTTCATATTTTTCATAGCTGATGGACTCAAGCTTGAATTCCTTATTCCATAACTTTTCCCAGCATGGTTCTGTTCCATTCGCAAGTTCATCCACCGTCGGAAAATTCCCCCAATAATCAGCAAAAGAATATCGGCGGTCTTCAGTTTTCTCAAGCGAGGGCGCCCATGTTAAATTGATTTTCCGCTCAACCATGTCCCAATCGATGATTTGAGCCCCGCGATGGCAGACTACCAAGTTCATAACCTTGCCACGGTAGAGATATTCGTTTTTGCCATCAAGATTGAAATCAATTTGCGTCAAGGATGGAACAAAGGTAGGTTCACGGGTCTTACTCTCAGCGGTGATGAGTTTTTCCATTACAAAGCTCTTAAATTCAGTGTTCAAATTACTCTTGCCGTCCCAAGAAAAATAAAAGTGGTGATCTTGGGCAAGGTAAAGCTCTTCCAGGGCATCTTTACGTCGGTATTTGTTGCCACGAACTAACCACGATATAAAACTTGTATAAACCATTTTTGCATAAAGCTGGTTAAAACCCTGCGAAGCACTAAAAATTTGTTTGTAATTAGATCGTGCACGTTCTTGTTCTTGAGGATCAAATTGTGCACCAGAGCCGCTCATTTCTTTGTAACCCGCTGTTGGGAAAAAATAGTGCTGAAATGGACCTAAATGACGCTTAATCATGGAAGAGGGAAGAAGGATTTCTAAACTATCAAACTTATTTCGAACCTCAGAAAAGAACTTAAGCAAGTTCGCTTCGGAAAGCTCAAGGCTCCCATCAAGAATCAGCCCTAGGCAGGGGAAGCTGTGGTTGGTACTTGAGAGGTAGAGCATGTCGACTAACCGCCAAAACTCGGTCGAATCAGCTTGTAGAAAGATTTGACGTGATAACAGTGGCGAATACGGGATGACCGAAATAATCTTCCCCTGTGCCTCGGTCAAACTCACACGATATTGCGAACGGGGCTCCTCAACGCCAATCCGCTGAAAAGCTTCTACGGGCAAAAAGGTGTACTCGATGCCACAGTGATGTAAGATAACCGGTAGATTTTCTTCCCAAATCCCACGAGCCAACCACGCTCCTCGGGGTCGCTTGTTGAAAGACTTACTTACCAATGCATTCAAGCCTTCAATTTGCTCAATTCGGTCTTTATGTGAAATCAACGGTAAAATTGGAGCGCTAAAACCACCACCTAAAATTTCAAGGCGTTTGGCCTTAACAAGCTCAATGGCAACCTTGAAAAATTCAGGATGATGTTGCTCCAGCCATTCAATAAAATGACCAGTCAAGTAAAGACTTAAATTGAAATCCTTTGCGGTGTAAAAATTTGAAATGAGAACTTTCAAACTTTTGCTATAGTATTCCTCGAGTTGGCCTGACCTCATAGAGACAGGGGGATGATAATAAGCCCCAATGATCAAGCCAACCTTGGTACTCACACGCTACCCACCCTTAATCCAAACAAAGACATCCCCAAAGCCGCCAACGCAAACGAGGCCATCAAAATACTAAAACGCATACCGTCAGGAAGATCTTTAGGGACGAACCTGAAAAGCTCGCGCAATATCAGAAGTGAAATGATGTAACCTAACGAAGCGCTGATGCAAGCGATCATCAAATCGTTCATTTGGTTAAAATTTCCTGACATATAGACTACACCAAGGGCAGCGCTCTGACTCAAAAGAGGTAGCACCCAGTCATCTTCCTTACTGAACAAGCTCAAAAGAAACCACAGGATTAGGACGGTTAACGGCAGGAGGATGGAATTTAGCCATTTCAGATCCCCAGGAAGTAACCATTGGATGGCCATCAGAAGAAAACTCGCAATTAAATTCCATAACCATAGCTGGAGCACATCGCGAAATCTAAAAGTCTGACGAGTTCCTAAAATCTCCAATCCAAATCCTTTGACAAAGAAAATGTTCATTCCAAGAACGAAAAGAAGGTTGGCTAACCAAGAGTTCATGGGAAGTCCCTCCTCATCAGCAAAAGAATGGAATCATTTTGATGGTAAACTTCTTTGACAACTATTCGCTCAAAAATGCGTTGTAGGAGCCACAACACCAAGGACATCCCAAAAACTGACGCAAAAGGGTTAATAAAGCTCCCCAAAAAGCAAATAAAACCCGAAAACATTCCAAAAACAAATCTTGGTAAACGGCCTAATGGCAAAAGCTGATAATCAGATAGATTCCAAATCAAAGGAACAGAAAAACTTCCACTAAACAGCAAGAAAAGTGCATCACTTTCAAAAAAACTTTTTCCCATGCCAATTCCACCAAGTACTAAGTATAAAGGCAAAAATACAATTGTAAACCCTGCAACTGGTAGCCACGTGATGTGCCCCCTTGCCCATAAGAAAAGAAAACCTATTAGCAAAATAATAAATCCACGCTCAACGGGTTGAGCAGAATAGGTTCCCTGCAACACATCAAAATAGCCTACGGGCATATTCGCTCCTATCAGGGCTAAGGCGTTATTAACCCGATCTGTAAGCTCCTTGTCGCGTTGACTGGGCTGAATCCCTGCCGCGCTAATCACATCAGAAATAGTCTCGTTGGGGACTTTTTGGAATAATTGGGAAAGCGGAGTGTCGAGCTGTTGAAAAAGTGCTGGCCATCCCATCAGGGTAATACCCATAATGAGAGGCAGGGCAGGAAGACGTGGCCTAAAAAACAGGATTCCATTTAGCGCTGCACTAAGTAATAAACCAAGAATTAGAGGTATTTGATCAGGTAAAAAAAGGTAAAGTAAAAAATTATAGGGAAGATTTTGTAAAAAGGTAGTAACCTGGTCCTTTTTTTTGGTGAAGAGAGTAAAGAGGACAGGGCTTAAAAATACGACCAGCATCATCCTAAGCAAACTTAAAACATCAGTTAGCCCGATTAGGGAGCCCAAGAGGAAAACGATGTTGATTTCAACACTTCGTGAAAATAGGGTACGAAAAATGAAGGCTTGTGGTGGGAATGAGTTTGTAGACTTTTGATTCATCGCTGCTTCCTCGATAACTGAAATTGATGAAGTAAAGGAATACGTGAAGGACAGACTGCACTACAAATTCCACATTCTAAGCACTGGTGTAGCTCTAGACGCAATCCTTCCGATTCGTCCTTTTCGCGCAACCCTTCATAGAGTCTAATGGGGTTAAGGCTAACTGGGCAGGAATCAACACAGGCGCTGCAACGAATGCAGGGGTGTTCGGTGGAAGCCCGTCGTTCGGTTTGGCTTAATACCAAAAGAGAGCGCGCCATTCGTGTGACCATGAAATCCTCTTTAAGATGCGCACCGCGGAACGGTCCACCTAACACAACAGAAAAATTTGCCTTTTCAACTACGCCACATTCAGAGAGCAAGGCGGAAATTGGAGTTCCTACCCGTACCCGATAGACCCCCGGATGAGCCACCCCAGAACCAGACACGGTCACATAGGTTTCAATTTGTGGACAGGAGAAACAAACCACATTCGCAAGACTCACCAAACTTTCGGGGTCTAAAATCAAATGTTCTTTTGAACCTGACAACAACTTACTGTGAGCAGATGGATAGAGGGTATCATATTTTGTTACTGTATAACTTCCAGAACCAAAGGCACTCAAAATTTGTTGAGCATAATCTTTTGGATGATTTTGGATGGCAAATTCGATTTCAGAAGGGCTATAAAGTTTTTTGATGATTTTGATGCCTGTTACAATACTTTGACTTTCTTCTATTGATAAGTGATACCAACCCGTTTGATAGGGTTCGGGCTGTAATAAGTTTACAATTAGTTTTTTGACCCGTGCCCTTGGGTCTAAAAGGAAGGGAGCTTCCAAAGAGCTCGATGTTGCCAAGTAACTAAAATAGTCAAGCATTTCAAAAACTCGAGTAGAACTCCACTCCTCCCAGGGGTTGAGGGTAGAACTTTTTCCGGTTCGCTTAAAAGACCCCTCTAAGGCAATCGCTGCCACAATCGTTTCTCCCTCATTTGGTAACGTGATCTTCGTAATTTTTATTACTCGTCCGGGAATGGGGGAAAAAATTTTTCCCTGGGGGCCACTTCCTACAACTTGCTCTTCCTCGACAATATCGCCCGACTGGACTGACCATTCACCAGTTCCTTCTCCGTTTGGCCCTAGGGTTAAAATTGCCACCTTTGGTAAGGCTGCATTGACTATTTTATGTGGCCGGGTCAGCTCTAAAAAAGAATTGACCTTCAGACGAGGTCCCGCACTCCCATTCATGCTGCCTGCCTCCTTTGATGAGATTCAAATGATCGACGTCGACCCACCAGATGGGCTTGAGGATTGCTCAAAACAATGAATGCGATAAGGGCTATCAACCCAAATAGGGAACCAGGTGAGGGGGCGCTCATCAACCGTACTTCATTTGTGGGCTTGAGTAAATAGGGAAGGTTGCCCACCCCAATGAGGTTGAACACACCTTGGGAACCTGTCCGATTTTTTGCTTGATCCAACCATGATTCGTTCAACGGCAGAATCAATTCTTTGGTTTCTAAGATTCGTCCCTCAGCTCTACGGTACTTGTACAAATAAAACGGAGCTAGATCCACCTGACCAAATTCCCCACCATAGGGATAGGTTTCCTGATAGATCAAATGTGCCAAGTAGAGCCTTGGCCCAGGAACCTGATTCTGCAACTCCCACTCAAAAGCCTCTTGAAGCGGTGGCGGTTGATCCAGCTTTTCTATCACCCAAGGAGAGAAAAGCTCTACCTGCTCTGACTGGGATAAAAAAACAACGGGAAGCGCTGTTGAGGCCGCCAAGATGAGCCGAAGGAATTGGCGGTCTCTCCAGCCCTTTGCACGCCTGAGTTCAAAGGGAAGAAATAAATGATGCTCTAACTCGGACAGTTGTTTTTTCCAAAAAGCCTTTGCCCCCTGAATTAGTCCCCAACCAGCAAGAATGAAAAGCAAATAAGCCGACACCTGAACAAAAATTCGATCTGATGAAATGAAGACGATTGATAAAAATCCAAGAACAAGAAGAAAATTCCAAAACTTTGGAAAGGTCTCAACTGATTGTTTTACCTTTTGATTCATTTTTTCCAATTTGGTTCGAGTATAATCCAAATACTTCATGAAGTAGATGACTGCGGCGTAAAGGCCAACCAAGCCCGACTCACCACCAAGATAAAGAAAGATAAATCCTAAAACGCCAATACCAAGGAGCCAGGGAAACAAAAGACGCCTCACTAAAAAAAGAAGGATAACCAGGAAGGCAACGTAACACAGCAGGGCTAAAAACAAGTGGTAAAAAGGCCTTTCGGAAATCTTTGTTCCAGTGTTGTGCCAACGAAATTGATGGTCAGTGAGCCAGCGGTCAAAACCTTGGTTCCATCGCTCCTCTTGAACGTAAACCCAATGCCCGTAATGTTTACTTTCAAAAAGACGATGGACGCTCAAGAGGAAGGGGTCCAACCTTGGGTCGGTAGGATGCAATCGGTCTGCAATTTGAGAAACACTGATCGATTCATAACGGCTGAAATCATGGAAGTCTACCATGGCAAGGCTCTTGCAAAGAACACCCGTCATACCGCTCTTTAACAATAGAGCAGCCAAACGCTGTTCTTCTTCGGGGCTTCCCTCAAGAAAAATAGTGCGCCACTCTTGCCAAGCCTGGGCTTCAAGTGACAAGACGAAAAGAATAAAACATAAAAAAGGACGTTTTAACAATAGCAGCCCCATTGGAACTAAAGATTGGCAAAGGCCATGCCTAAAAATATACCCAGCAGTACGCCAACAAAAACCTCAGCTGCCTTATGGCCGTTAATTTCTTTGACATGCTTGTAGGTTGATCCATGTTTACTGTTGAGATCGGTGATGATTTGATTCAGAACCCGCGCTTGAAGGCCTGCTGCACGTCGAACGCCCAGAGCATCACGGATGGCAAGAAGTGAAAAAAAAAGCGAGACCCCAAAAAGAGACGAAGTAATCCCTTCCTGAAAGCCAATCACCGTTGTCACCGCCGAAACCACGGCGGAGTGACTCGATGGCATCCCCCCCGTTGACCACAAAAAAGTGATCAAAAGCCCCTTGCCCATCTTACTGTTATATTTGAGAATTGCGATCAACGCCTTAATAAATTGCGCCAAAAACCAGGCTGAAATCCCCGCTAAGATAAGAGGTTGGGCAAAAAACGTGTTGATGGTGTCAAAAAAATTTTGGGGCACAACCCAGTTTCCTTCTTAGGCTTTTTTTTGTCAAGTATGAGTTGATATTTCTAAAATTCATTAGTAAGCTAGTTTCAAACTATCTATGAAACCTAAAAGCGAATGGGCCATTGCGCGCAATACAATTCTTTCTGCCTACCGAGACTTTTTTTATTGGCTCTACATCGGTCAGTTTCCAGCCAAAGAAATTTGGAATCAATTTCGCCAGGTCATCAACGACGGATGGTTAACCATTTTTGGGGGTAGTGTGGTCCAGGGTATCTTTGTGATGTGGCTTGGTGGTTTTTACGGTGACCAATTTGGTGGATATCGGTGGTTGGGGACCATCACTGTTTTTGGAGTTTTACGCGAATTCTCGGTTCTGATGTCGAGCGTCCTATTCGCGGCTCGTGTTGGTACAGCCTTTACTGTGGAAATTGGCTCAATGCAAATGAGCGAACAAATTTCTGCCCTCAAAATTATGGACGTTGAGCCAACCACCTACCTGGTCATCCCCCGAGTTTTAGCAAGCACCATTGCCCTTCCTGTTTTTGTTGGCTTTAGCTTTGGGATGGCCATTATATCAAGTTGGATCCTCTCAGATGTATTTTGGGACATCAGCTTTCAACAATTTTTCTTGAATGCATTCAATTATATTGGCGGAGATATCATTGCCAATTCTTTAACGCGTTCCTTTATTATTGGTTTTGTGGTGTCTTTGAATGCTGTTGGTTTAGGTTTTTATCCTTGTGACGGAGCCCAAGAACTCGGCCGAACCACCACCAAAAGCATCGTGATTAACATTTTCAGCCTCCTCCTAATTGATTTGATCATTGGAATGGCGAGCACACAAATATCCATGGGGGCACCAAGTTGATCGTTGTTGAGGATATTTGGGTCAAATTTGGCTCCAAGGAAGTATTAAAAGGGCTCAACCTCGAAATTCCAGAAGGAAAAACCACCGTTATTTTGGGTCGAAGCGGGATCGGGAAATCTGTTTTGCTCAAATGTATCCTGGGCTTGCTACAACCCATCAGTGGCCGAATTTTTATTGATGATAAAGAGTTTTTGAGTGCCAGTAAGGCACAAAAAAAGGAATTGACAGCTTGCATTGGAATGCTCCTTCAAAACGGAGCTCTTTTTGATAGCATGAACGTGGAAGATAACATCGCCTTTCCGTTGGCCTACCACAAACGCGCCACACCCACAGAAATCAAGAAAAAAGTTTATGAGTAC
>Ga0272446_1001373_pt1 | contig 35334 bp, 32 predicted proteins | sample YNPCB0061_FD_194587 | JGI IMG/M metagenome (GOLD analysis project Ga0272446, IMG submission 194587) | Hot spring microbial mat communities from Yellowstone National Park, WY, United States - YNP-CB-006-1 | ecosystem: Environmental > Aquatic > Thermal springs > Hot (42-90C) > Sediment | place...
GGTCGTCTTCCGCTACGTAACCCAGATAACGCACGCCCGGGATGCCGGCTTCGAGGCGGCGCAGCACCGCCGGGTCACCCCATCCGGGAGGACCCGCAATCACCAGTTCAAACTCCGCCCGGATCGGTTGCGGCAGGCCTGCGTAAGCGTCCAGCAACACGGCAACGTTCTTGCGGGGCTCGATGGTTCCGACGAACAGGATATAGGGCCGGGGGGCCGCCTTCGGTTTGGCATCGAAATACTCCGGCGCCACGCCCGGGTAGATGACCTCGATCCGCTCCTCCGGGATGCCGAGCACTCGCACCCCGTCGGCCCGCGTGTTTTCCGAGATTGCAATCAGGCCGGCGGCACGCCGCATCACCCGGCCGGCGAACCGGCGGGCGTAGGCCACGTTGGCGGGCCGGTGCGTTTCCGGAACCAGCCAGCAGGTGACGTCGTAGAGGGTTGCCGTGATCGCCGTGTTGGTGGGTGGCCGGAGCAGTTGCTGCGAGGCGTGAAACACGGAGCACCGGCTCCCCAGCACGTTCAGCAGCGGCAGCGGCGAAGCATTGGAAGCATGCAGCAATGCCAGGCGCGCCAGAGTGGCGCCGCGACCCACCACCGAACGTTCGTGGTGAAACCGCTCCGGCGCCGGCAAGAACGGAAACAAAGCTACCTGTTCGCCGGCGAGGCGCTTCAGGTAGCTCGTCCAGTAATACAGATATGTCTTGACTCCGGCGCTGCGCAACAGCAGCGGTATGGCGTCGATTACGATCCGCATGTCCTTCATTCGACTGCCCGCCGTGCCCGTTGACCCCGCAAAACGCACCGAATACCAGGTATCTCTCGGCGCTGCCGGCGGGGGTATGTTCTAATGGCAGACAGCACTGAACTGGGACTGCCGATCATTATGCCTACTTGGGGTTTGCGTGTACGCAGACGAGTCAAAGCCATGCATCGCCGCTCGCGCGAGTGGATGATGATCGCCAAAGGGCTCGTGTCAACGGATCATCCCATTCTGGCACACCTGGTGCCAATCCGGCGCTGTAACCTCGCCTGTGGATATTGCAACGAATACGACCACTCTTCGCCTCCCGTTCCTTGGGAGACCATGCGGCGCCGTGTGGACCGGCTTGCCGAGCTGGGCACCACTATCATCACGATCAGCGGCGGCGAACCGTTGCTGTATCCCGATCTGGATGAGTTGATTCGCCGGATTCGCAGCCATCGGGTGCTGGCCGGGCTGATTACGAACGGCTACCTGCTGACGGCGGATCGGATCCGGCGACTGAACCGCGCCGGGCTCGAGCACATGCAGATCAGCATCGACAACGTGAACCCTTGCGAGGTCTCCAAGAAGAGCCTGAAGGTGCTGGATAAGAAGCTGCAACTGCTTGCCGAACACGCCGAGTTCCACGTGAACATCAACTCCGTGGTGGGGGGCGGCATCCGCACCCCCCAGGACGCCCTCGTGGTCGGCCGCCGGGCCGTGGAGCTGGGATTCACCTCCACGGTGGGGATTATCCACGACGGCAGTGGACAGCTCCGGCCGCTCAGCCCGAAGGAGCAGGCTATCTACCTCGAAATGAAGAAGTTAGGCAAGCGCAGCTACGCCCAGATCAACTATTTTCAGGACAATATCGCGCGCGGCCTGGAAAACCGCTGGCGGTGCCGGGCCGGGGCCCGTTACCTCTATGTCTGTGAGGACGGGCTGGTGCATTATTGCTCCCAGCAGCGCGGCTATCCGGCCAAACCGCTGGAGCAGTACACGGTCGAAGACATCCGGCGGGAGTTTGTGACCGAGAAGTCCTGCGCGCCGCGCTGCACGGTAGCCTGCGTTCACCAGGTCTCCTACCTGGACTTCTGGCGGACCCCGCAGACGCAAACCGGGGTCCCCGAGTTGGTTCAATTGGAGACTTCCCGCTTGGACCCCGTTTCCTGACCGTTCGCTTGTACCACTATTGCGGGCCGAGGCGTATTCTGCTACTATTCTTACCTCCGAATTATGCGCAAAGTCCCGGTGGCCGAGTCACTTAGGATAATCGGACGCGGATCGCTGAATTGGCTGGCCGAACGGCCCATTGTGGTTTCGTTCGAGGTCACGGACGCATGCACCTGCTATTGCCGGCACTGCGACCACGGCGGACCGCGGGACGAATCCCGGAATTTGAAACCTGCCGACTACCGGCGCTACATGGAGGCGTTGCGGCCTTGCGTCGTTCAAGTCTCCGGTGGCGAACCGCTGATGCGTGATGACCTCACCGAGGTGGTCCGCAATATTAAGTCGGACTCGGGCCTTCCTTACACCATTCTGGTGTCGAACTGGTCGCTGATGAGCGTGGAGCGCTACCAGGAATTGCACCAGGCCGGCATCGACCAGTTCTCGGTCAGCCTGGACTTCCCGGACCGGCGCCACGACGACTTTCGTGGCTATCCGGGGCTGTACGACCACCTGAGCGACGTGATTCCGCGCTGTGCCGCATTGGGTTACGACAACATCGTCCTCAACACCTGCATCACGGCGGAAAACGTTCGTGAGATTAACGCCGCGGCTGACAAGGCCCGGGAGTGGGGCGTGAACATCTGCTACAGCGCCTACTCGGCCAGGCGTACCGGATGCAGGGATTACCTGCTCACCTCCCCCGAACAACTGGCCACGCTCAACCGGGAACTTGACCGCGTGGAATTGCGCCGCGACCACACCAACTGGATCGTAAATTCCCCCACCACAATGGAAGCGACGCGCCGGTATTTCGAAAAGTCGGGGACCCCCGGTTGCACGGCCGGACTGCGCTTCCTGGTGGTGACCGCCGATGGGGCGCTTCAGCCCTGCTCGATGCAGTTCAAGCGGTATCCCCTCGGCGAACGCAGCCGCATGGTGGAGGAATTCTCGAAAACCAACACCTGCGACCAGTGTTACGTGTCCATCCGCTCCTACCTGGACAAGAGCTTTCCGCGGTTGCTGTGGGAGAACGTGAGCGGCTTCTTCTCGTTCAAGACGTCCTGATCCGCCCCTGGGAGTGCGTCCGGGACCAGGTCAGGCCTGACCGGCAGCAGGTCGTAGACTTCCCGGAAGGGGAACTGGAACCGGCCCATTCCACCAGCGCACTTGCCTTTCCAAGAGTGGCGAGACTCTTACTGTAACAGGCGTGGCCCGGCTGAGGTAAGCTGAGGGGCGATGTCCAGCGTATCCCGCCGCAATTTCGTGCCCGGCGCAGCGGGCGCCTTCACCCTGGTTCCCCGTCACGTGCTTGGCGGAACCGGCTACCAGGCTCCGAGCGACAAACTCAACATCGCCGGCGTGGGGGTCGGCGCCATGGGCGGCGGCTACCTCCGCAACTGCGAAAGCGAGAACATCGTGGCCCTGGCCGACGTGGACGACGAGTTCGCCGCCAAGACCTTCCAGCGCTATCCGAACGCGAAGACCTACCGGGATTTCCGCAGGATGCTCGAGAAGGAAAAGAGCATCGACGCGGTGGTGATCGGCACGCCCGATCACACTCATGCCGTGGTGGCCATGGCCGCCATAGGACTGGGCAAGCACGTCTACTGCGCCAAGCCCATGACGCGGACGATTTACGAGGCTCGCACGGTGGCCAAGGCGGCGCGCGAGGCCAGGGTGGCCACGCAGATGAGCGTGCAGTCCTGTGCGTCCGACCCGGCCTGTTCGACCGCCGAATGGGTTCAGAGCGGCGCCATCGGCGCGGTGCGCGAGGTGCATGTGTGGAGCGACCGGCCCATCTGGCCGCAGGCGGTGCTGCGGCCGGCCGATACGGCGGACGTGCCCTCCAGCCTGGACTGGGACCTGTGGCTCGGGCCGGCGGCGGCGCGTCCGTACCACCCCGCGTACCATCCGTTCGTGTGGCGCGGCTGGTGGGACTTCGGGACCGGAGCGATCGGCGACATGGGCTGCCACACGCTGCACGTGATCTTTCGCGCGTTAAAGCTGGCCCACCCCATCAAAGTGCACGCCACCGCGGCGCGTCTGATGCGCATCGAAGCCGGTCCCGCAGCCACGCGCCTCACCAGGAAGACCCGGGTCCAGGCGACGCCCGAGACTCTGCCCGCCGCCTCGATCATCACCTGGGACTTTGCGGCGCGAGGCGATCTGCCGCCCGTGCGGGTGACCTGGTATGACGGCGGCCTGAAACCGCCGCGCCCTTCCGGGATGGAACCCGCAGAGAAGCTGGGTGAGGACGGGATCCTCTTCCTCGGCGACAGGGGCGTCATCCTGAGTGGATTTACGGGCGGGCCGAAGCTGGTTCCGAACTCGAAGAACGCCGGTTTCACACCGCCCCCGAAAACCATGCCGCGCTCGGCCGGCCACTACATGGAGTGGATCAACGCCTGTAAAGGCGGACCCCCGGCCAACTGCAATTTCGAATTCGGCAGCCTGCTCACCGAGGTGGCGCTGCTCGGCAATCTGGCCGTGCGGATGGAGCGCGAGCTGTACTGGTCGCCCGAAGATCTGCGCATCACCAACGACGCGGAGGCCAACCAGTTCATCAATCCGCCGTACCGTTCCGGCTGGTCGTTATGATTGCCGCCCTGCTGCTGATGCCCGCGGCGCTTGCGGCGCAGCCGTTCTCATTCGTGTACGGAGGGCGTGCCTCGGCCGAACTGCTTCCGCACTGGCAACGCGAGGCGGCGGCCGCCGGGAATCGCCGGGAGGTCAGCTACACCGATCCGCGGACGCGTCTCACGGTGCGCGCCGTCAGCACTACTTTTCCGGATTTTCCGCAGGCCACCGAAACCGTGCTGTACTTCAGGAACAACGGCGCGGCGGATTCACCGATTCTCGAGAACATACAGGCGCTCGACGTGCGCCTGCCCGTCAAGGGCCGCGATCCGGTGATCCACTACGCCAAGGGCGCTACCTGTTCGATGGACGACTTTATGCCTCTCCGGCGGGTGCTCAACGCCAAGGGGCGGTTGCGAGTCGAGCCCGGCGGCGGGCGTTCCTCGAGCGACTTCCTGCCGTTCTTCAACGTGGAATGGCAAGGCGAAGGCATGGTGGTGGCCGTGGGATGGTCCGGCGAGTGGGCGGTGGGGTTCAGCCGCGAAGAGAAGGCTGCCGATTTCCGCGTGGAGGCCGGCATGGCGGGCACACACCTGAAATTGCACCCCGGCGAAGAGATCCGCACGCCGCTCGTGCTGACGCTCAACTGGCAGGGCGACCGGATGCGCGGCCAAAACCTGCTGCGGCGTTTCATCCTGGCGCATCACCGCCCTTCGCCCGCTGGCAAGCCCGCCGTTGTGCCCGTCACCGCTCCGAACTGGGGTGGAACGCCGGCCGCCGACCACCTGGAGAACATCCGCCAGATTGCCGCTCACCGGTTGCCCGTGGATTATTACTGGATCGACGCCGAGTGGTTCGGGACGGGCAACTGGTGGGTGAATCCGGGCGACTGGCGCGTCAAGCGCGACCTCTACCCGAACGGCTTCAAGCCGATCAGCGACCTGGCCCACAAGCACGGTTTGAAGCTGCTGGTGTGGTTTGAACCCGAGCGGGTTTGCGAGGGCACTCCATGGGATCGCGAACACCGGCGCTGGCTCCTCGAAGCGCCCAAGGCGCGGCGAGTGTACAACTGGGGCGAATCCCAGGCCGACCCGAGCTGGGTGGTGAACGAAAGCAACCGTAACCAGATCCGGGAAAACGACCGGCTGTTCAACCTGGGCGACCCCGAAGCCCGGCGCTTTCTGACCGGCTTCATCTCGGCCCGCATCGAGGAATTCGGGTTGGACTGCTACCGGCACGACGCCAACATCGCGCCCCTGGAGTTCTGGCGCGCGGCCGATGCGCCGGACCGCCAGGGGATCACCGAGATCCGCTGGGTGGAGGGACTCTACGCCTTCTGGGACGAGCTGCTCCGCCGCCACCCGGGACTGATCATCGACAACTGCGCGAGCGGCGGCCGGCGGATCGATCTGGAGTCGTTGAGCCGCGCGCTGCCTCTGTGGCGCACCGATTTTCCGGGTGACCGGACCGGGCGGCAGTGCCACACCTTCGGACTGCTTCACTGGGCGCCGCTCAACGCCACTCTCGCCACACCCGCCGGCGAACAGGCCGACTATGACCTTCGCAGCGGCATGAGTGCGGGAGTGAACCTGGCCCTGTTCACAGGCGGCGACACGCGGCAGCCGAAAACGGACTACGCCCGTTACCCCTTCGATGAAGTGCGCAAGCGGATCGCGCAGTACCGGGAAATCCAGAAGTATTTCTATGGCGACTACTATCCGCTGACCGAGTACACCCAGGCTAACGACGCGTGGATGGCATACCAACTGGATCTGCCGGAATCCGGCGAGGGCCTGGTGGTGGTGCTCAAGCGGCCGCTGAGCCGCTTCACCGAGGCCGCGTTTCCGCTGCGCGCGCTCGATCCGAGGGCCTCATACGAGGTGACGAATCTGGACGGCGGCGCGCGGAGCCTGTCTGGCGGGGCGGAGCTCGGCGCTGGCGGGCTTGTAGTGCGCCTGGCCGCGCAACCCGCCTCGGCGCTGATTCGTTACCGGCGCGTGCGTTAACATGTTCGATTGAACCCGAACATGCCCCGTTTAGCCGCTTCCGTCGAGCAGGTTCCGCACTCGCGCATCCGCGAACTGGCCGAGATCGCCATGCAGATGGACGGCGTCCTGAAACTGTACTTCGGCGAATCGAACGTGCCGACCCCGGAATACATCAAAGATGCCGCCCGCCGGGCGCTCGCCGAGGGCTACACCTACTACACGGAAAACGCCGGCTACCCCTCGCTGCGGCGCGCGTTGGCCGCTTATTACCGGAGAGTCCAGGGCGTCGAGATCGACTCAGGAAGCGAGATCGTAATCACTGCTTCCGGCGTGCAGGCACTTAATGTCTCCATCCGCTGCGTGCTCGACCCCGGCGATGAAGCCCTGGTGCTGACGCCGGCCTGGCCGAATGCCTCGTCGATTGCGGCCATGTGCAACGCCGGAGTGCGGCAGATTCCGCATCCGCTCTGCGGGAACCGCTACGTTGTCGACTTCGACGCTCTGGAAGCCGCGGTGACGCCACGCACGCGGCTGCTGGTGTACACCTCGCCTTCAAACCCGCTGGGATGGACGGCGACGGAGGAGGAACAGCAGGGGCTGCTCGATTTCGCGCGCCGCCACGGATTATGGCTCCTGGCGGACGAAGTCTACGACCGGCTCTATTACTCCGGCGCGCGGCCGGGCGACGCGGCGCCCTCGATTCTGCGAAAGTGCACGCGCCAGGACGCGGTCATCGTCACCCAATCGTTCTCGAAGACGTTCTGCATGACGGGGTGGCGGGTGGGCTGGCTGGTGAGCCGGCGCGATCTGGCGTTCAAGGCCGCGCAGTTAAACGAGTTCATCATCTCTCACGCGCCCAGCTTCGCCCAGAAGGCCGCCGAAACCGCGCTCGAACAGGGCGAGCCGGTGATTGTCGAAATGCTCGGGCGGCTGAGATCGAACCGCGACTTCTGCCTGGAGGCGTTGCGCGGCATGCCGGGCGTGACCATTCCCAGCCCCGACGGGGCCTTCTACCTGTTCCCGCGCATCGACGGACTTGCGGACTCGTTCGATTTCTGCCGCCGCCTGCTGATGGCGACCCGGGTCGGCCTGGCGCCGGGCGTCGCCTTTGGCGCGGGCGGCGAGGGATCGGTGCGCATTTGCTACGCCGCGGAGCGCTCTATCCTTGAACCGGCGATGGAACGGCTGGGGGAGTTTCTCAAGCGGCCTCTATAATGGTGGAATGTCGTCCGTCTTCGGCGAACTTGCTCCTCCCGAGGTGATTGCCCGCTATGAGCCGGTGATCGGGCTGGAGGTGCACGTTCAACTGGCCACCAACACCAAGATTTTTTGCAGTTGCCCGACCAGCTTTGGCGCCCCTCCCAACACCAACGTCTGCCCCGTGTGCCTGGGCCTGCCCGGCGCCTTGCCCGTGCTGAGCCGGCAGGCCGTCGAGATGGCCATCAAAGCCGGCCTGGCGCTGAATTGCACCATCGCCCGGCAGTCGCGATTCGCCCGTAAGAATTACTTCTACCCGGACCTGCCCAAGGGCTACCAGATCTCCCAGTACGATGAACCGCTGGCCGAGCGCGGCTGGGTCGAAATCCTGGTGGATGGCGGGATCAAGCGTATCGGCGTGACCCGCGTGCACATGGAGGACGACGCGGGCAAGAGCATCCACGATGGTTTCAAGGATTCCGACCGTTACACCTACGTGGACCTGAACCGCTGCGGCACGCCCCTGATCGAGATTGTCAGCGAGCCCGACATTCGCAGCTCGGAGGAAGCCTACGCCTACCTGACCGAAGTCAAGCAGGCGCTGCAATTTGCCGGTGTTTCCACCTGCGACATGGAGAAGGGCCATCTGCGCTGCGACGCCAACGTGTCGGTGCGGTTGAAGGGTGCGGAGAAATTCGGCACCAAGGCGGAGGTGAAGAACCTGAACTCGTTCCGGTTCCTGAAGCAGGCGCTTGACTACGAGATCGCACGGCAGGTGGCTATTCTGGAATCCGGGGGCGCCATCCGGCAGGAGACGCGGCTCTACAATCCCGATACGGGCGAGACGGCGGGCATGCGAAGCAAGGAGCACGCCCACGATTACCGCTACTTCCCCGAGCCGGACCTGGTGCCGCTCAGAGTCAGCGAAAAGTGGCTCGAGGCGATCCGCGCCCAGATGCCGGAACTCCCGGCGGCGAAGCGGGCGCGGTTCATCCGTGAGTACGGTTTGCGCGAATACGACGCCGGGGTGCTTACCGCCACCCGCGCGCTGAGCGAGTACTACGAGAAGGTAGCCACGGAGTCGGGCGACCCGCGCACCGCGGCCAATTGGGTAATGGGCGACCTGGCGGGCCTGCTCAAGGCCGAGGGCAAAGAGATCGAGGATTCTCCGGTGAGTGCCGAACGCCTGGCGGAACTGGTGCGCTTGATCGCCAGAGGCGAGATCTCCGGCAAAATCGCCAAGGAGGTTTTCCCCAAGATGATTTCCACCGGCAAGACGGCCGCGGCCATCATTGAAGAGGAAGGATTGCGGCAGATCAGCGATGCGGGCGCGCTCGAACAGATCGTCGACCAGGTGCTGGCCGCGAATCCCAGACAGGTCGCACAGTATAAGGGCGGCAAGACCACGGTGCTCGGCTTTTTAATGGGCCAGATCATGAAGGCCACGCGAGGGCAGGCCAATCCGGCGGCGGTCAACGAACTGCTCAAACGGAAACTGTCTTAGTCAGAGAGGATACTTGAGATGCTGAAAGAAGGCGACGCGGCTCCGAACATCCGCTTGCAGACCGATACGGGCGAGCTGTTCGATCTTTCCAGCCTGAGGGGCAAGCGGGTGGTTCTCTACTTCTACCCGAAGGCCAACACGCCGGGCTGTACCACCGAGGCCCAGGAATTTCGCGACCTTGCCGGTGAGTTCGGCCGCAAGGGAGTGGTGATTCTGGGAATCTCGCCGGACACCCCGAAAGCCCAGGCCGGTTTCAAGGCCAAGCACCAGTTGCCGTTCACTCTGCTCTGCGATGTGGACAAGACCGTGGCCGGAGCCTACGGCGTGTTCAAAGAGAAGAACATGTACGGCAGGAAGGTGATGGGGATCGAGCGGAGCACGTTCGTGATCGGTCCGGACGGGCGCATTGAGAAAGTCTTCACCAAGGTAAAGGCCAAGGGGCACGCGGGCGAGGTGTGCGCGCTGGTTTGAGCGGCGCGGCCTGGCCGCTCCCGCGGAATCATGAATACCGGACTTGAACTCGGCGCCGCAGAGATGCGCGCGCTTGGCACGGCGGCTGTCGAATGGATGGTGCGCTACTACAGCACCTTGCCGGAGCGCCGCGTCATGCCGGATACCACTTCCCGGCACATTCGCGCACTTGTGGACGAACCCCTGCCGCAAGGCGGTTCGGACGCCGCCCGGCTGCTGGAGATTGTGGAGCACTGCATTGTCCCGCTCAGCCGCCAGAACGGCCATCCCCGGTTCTTCGGCTATGTGGGCTCGCCGGGGACCGCAATCACGAGTATCGGCGACCTGCTGGCATCCACTCTGAACGCCAACGTCACCTCGTGGCGTTCCGCGCCGGGGCCGGCGGAGATCGAGCGGGTGGCCGTCAATTGGATCAAGGAGATTCTGGGCTACCCGCAAGAGGCGGCTGGATTGTTTGTGAGCGGCGGCTCCATGGCCAACCTCTCCGGCCTTGCCGCGGCTCGCAGCCGCTATGCGCCGGATTGCGTGCAGGCCGGACTGGGCTCGCAACCACGCCTGCGCATCTACGTCTCCGAGGAGGGGCATTTCTCGATCCGGAAGGCGGCGGGCTTGCTGGGCATCGGCCAGGACCATGTCCGGACCATCCGGACCGACGAGCAATTCCGCATCGATCTCGGGGACCTCGAACGTTGTATCGAGGAGGACCGCGCGGCCGGTTATGTTCCCGCCTCGATCGTGGCCAACGCCGGCGCGGTCGCGACCGGCGCGTTCGATCCCATCGAGGAGCTGGCCGCGATCGCGCGCCGCCACGGTATGTGGCTTCATGTGGATGGGGCCTACGGAGGATTCGCCGCCCTGGCCGGTTCGGCGCGGCCGCTGTTTCGAGGAATCTCCGAGGCCGACTCGGTGTCGCTCGATCCCCACAAATGGCTCTACGTCTCGATGGGTTGCGGGTGCGTGCTCTATCGCGACCCGGCCGCGGCGTCCCGGGCGTTTGGTTACCAGGCCGAATATACGCGGCCGCTGGGCCTGGAATCCGACGAGGCTTTCGCCTTCTGGGACTACGGGCCGGAACTGTCGCGCCGCTTCCGCGCGTTGAATGTCTGGCTGCTGATCAAGTACGCCGGCGCGCGGGCGCTGAGCGCGGCCATCGAGCGCAATATCGCCTGCGCGAAGCACCTGGAAAGGCTGGTTGAGGCCGCGCCCGATTTCGAAATGCTGGCCCCGGTCGGGCTCTCGATCGCCTGTTTCCGCTATGTTCCGCCAGGGTTCACCGGAGACCTGGATGCTCTGAACGAGCGCGTCCTGATTGAGCTTCAACGCCAGGGACGCAGCTATGTATCGAACGCCCGGCCAAAAGGGCGTTTCGCGCTTCGGGCCTGCATCGTCAATTACCGGACGACCGAGCAGGATGTCGAGATCCTGCTTGAAGATGTCCGCCGCGCCGCCGCGGTGGTGCTGGCCTCGTAGCGGCTTTCTCAGTCCTTCAGCTCGACAATGGTGGCCCCGCCTCCGCCTTCGAACTGATCGGCGGCGTAGAACTTCTCCACGTGGGGGCTCTTCGCCAACAGTTCCCAGATGGCCTTTTTCAGGATGCCCATGCCGTGGCCGTGCACGATGCGCACGCGCGCGGCGGTAGCCATCACGGCCTGGTCCAGAAAGCGCTCGACGTTGTCGACCGCCTCTTCGGCGCGCTGGCCGATGACGTTGATCTCGGTCACCAGCGGGTTCAACTGCGGCGCGGGCTTGAAGGAGACGCCCTGGGGCAGCTTCGACGGGGCCTGGGCTTCGGGCAGCACTTCCAGCACGTCGTCGACCGGTACCTGCATCTTCATAAAGCCGGCCTCGACTTCGATGCGGTCGTCGCCAAGCTTCCTGCGCACCCGGGCGGGTTCGCGAACGCCCCTGAGACGCACGCGGACGCCCTCTTCGAGCTTGGGTTTCCGCAGGCCGAGTTCGCCCTGGCGGGCATCTTCACGGGTCGACAGCACCTCGGTTTCAAACTCTTCGCGCAACTCGCGCTTCACCCTGGCGACGCGCCGGGCGGCGGTCTCGGCCGCTTTCCGCTGTTCGGCCGAAGAGAGCACCCTGGCAATGGCGTCCCGGGCCTGCTCGTCAAAGCGCGCCAGCACCGCCTCGCAACGGCGCTCGAGCTCCTTGAGCTTGGCGGTCTCGCGGGCGCGCCACTCCTGTTCGAGCTCCTTGCGGCGCCGCTCCAACTCCGCCCGCTCCCGGTTGAGCTGGGCGGTGAGTTGCGCGGTTTCTTCCAGCCTGCGGTGCAGTTCGGAGAGGAAGCGGGCCACGTCGCGTTCCCGGGCGCCCAGGGACTGCCGGGCTTTCTCCATGATGTGCGCGGGCATGCCGAGGCGGGTGGCGATTTCGAGGCCCGCCGACTTGCCGGGCGCTCCGAGTTGCAGCCGGCAGGTCGGCTCCAGAGTCTCTTCGTCGAAACCCATCGAGCCGTTCAGCACTCCCGGGGTGGAGGCTCCGTAAATCTTGAGCGCCAGCAGGTGCGTCGAAGCGAGAGTGAAGGCGCCGCACGACCGGAAGTGATCGATGATCGCCACCCCCAGGGCGCCGCCTTCTTCCGGGTCGGTGGCCGCGCCGATCTCATCCAGCAGCACCAGCGAGTCCGCGGTGGCGTCCAGCGCCATTTCGCGATAGTGCGAAATATGGGCCGAAAACGTGCTGAGGCTCTCCTGGATGGATTGCTTGTCGCCAATATCCGCCAGCACCTGTTCGAAGACCGGGAATTCGCTTTCGGCGCAGGGCACAGGGAACCCCGAGTGAGCCATCAGGGTCAGCAAGCCGGCTGTCTTCAGGGTCACGGTCTTGCCGCCGGTGTTCGGGCCGCTGATCAGCAGGGTGCGGGTGGCGGAGTCGAGCGCCATGCTGATGGGCACGACCGGCTTGCGGTGCTTGCGGAGTACGTCCTCCAGGAGGGGATGGCGCGCGTCGCGCAGCAGGAACCTGGGCTGTTCGGGCGGGCTGAAGCGGGGCACCGTGCAACCGAACTCGGCGGCAAACCGGGCCTTGGCAAACAGGAAATCGAGTTCGCCCACCGTTACCAGCGTCTGGCGGATGGCGTCCCCGTGCTCGCGCAGCCGCGCGGTGATTTCGAGCAGGATGCGGTGGACCTCGCGCATCTCTTCTTCGTTCAGACGCACCAGGTCGTTGTTGAGCTCGATGGTTTCCAGCGGCTCGATAAACAGCGTGTGTCCGGTGGAGCTGGCGCCGTGGATGACGCCTTCGATTTTGCGCTTCTGCCCGGCGACGACCGGGACGACGAAGCGCTCGTTGCGGATGGTGACGATCTCATCCTGGAGCACGCCCTCGTCGCGGTGGGCGCGGAGCACGCGCTCCAGGGAATCCTGGATCAGCTTCTTCTGCTTTTCGATGTCGCGCCGGATGCGGTGGAGCGCCACGCTGGCGTGGTCCTCGACCGTGCCGTCCGGGCGGATCTTTCCGGCGATGTCGCGCAGCAGGGAACGAAACTCGCCGATCCTGGATGCGCGCGCGGCCAGGCGGGGAAAGCGCCCGGCTACGGCGGTGAGGATATAGCGGACGTCGGCCGCCTTGTCGAGCATGCCGATGATCTCGATAATCTCCACCGGCTCAAGGCCGGCGCCCTCGATGCGCAGCTTGTGAACCGCCGCAGTGAGGTCGGGAACCGTGTTGAAGTGAATATTCACGGCGGCGCCCCGCGCGGCGGCCTGGGGCTGGCGAGCCTGGCCCAGGTACTGGATGGCTTCGGCCACATCGGCCAGGGTCTGCTCCAGGCCGGAGCGGTCCGAATTTGGCTCGGCGCGGGCCAGTTCGTTGCGCCCGAGCGGGCTGGTCACGTACCGCGCGACCAGTTCCTTGAGGGGCTCGAATTCCAGGATTTCAGCGCTGCTGGTCTTCATACAGGTGAAAAGCTTTCTCGATGACGGGCAGGGCGCCCTCGGTGATCCGGTACCGGGACAGCGCGCGCCGGTCCACCCAGCGGACGCGGGAGGCGTCGTCGCCGGCGCACAACCGCCCGCCCGTCACGCGGCACAGGTAATCGACAAGCACGTAATGATACTCCGCCCGGCCCTTCGCGTCGCGCAGAATGCGTTCGAAGACCTCCACCACCTGGAGCGGCTCGATCTCCAGGCCGGTCTCCTCGAGCACCTCGCGGCGGATGCCGTCGGCCAGACGCTCCCCCACCTCGAGCACGCCTCCGGGCAAAGACCACCACCCTTTCAGCGGCTCATTGCCTCGCTCGACGAGCAGAACCCGGTCCTTCCGGATGACGACCGCTCCCACTCCGAGTATGGGGCGTTTCGGATATCGGCGGCCGCTAATACTGCAATGCCCCCTTCACATCGAGCCGGATTCGGTAGACTGCGGTTCGCGCCGTGATGTAGAGCGATTGCAGATCGGCGTCGCCGAACTGGCAGTTCGAGGGAGTCTCGGGCAGGTCGATGCTGGCGAGAGGGCGGCCCTCCGGCGTGTACACCGACAGGCGCTTCGCGGCAACGTACAGGTTGCCCTTTTCATCGGTCCGGATGCCGTCCGGCGGTCCCTCGATGGCGGAGATGAACACCCGTTCGTTGGCTGCCTCGCCGTTCCGGTCCACATCAAAGGCGCGGATGTTGCGGCCGTCGGTGTCGGCGACGTACAGAATGCGGCCGTTGGGCGAAAGGGTGATGCCGTTGGGCCGTCCCCGGGACCTGGCGACCAGCCCCAGTTCGCCGTGAGGGGAGATGTGGTAGACGCCATAGAAGTCCAGCTCGCGATGGTCGGCCTGATCACCGAAGGCCGGGTCGGTAAAGTACACGTGACCATCGCGGCGCACCACAATGTCGTTGGGCGCATTCAGCCGCTTGCCCTCCCATTTCTCGGCCAGCACTTCGATCCGGCCGCGCTTGTCGGTGCGGGTGACGCGGCGGGTGAGACTCTCGCAGGTGTAGAGGCGGCCCTGGGAGTCGAACGCGTTCCCGTTGGCTCCGTTCGAGTCTCCCCGGTAAACGGAGGTGGGCTGGCCCGCGATGAACTTCAGGATCTTCCGGTTGGGAACATCGCTGAACAGCAGGTAGCCCTCGCGCGACCACGCCGGGCCTTCCGTGAAGCGAAAGCCGCTGGACACCTTCTCGATCTTGATCTTCGAGAAGTCCTGAGCGGGCGCGCACACCAGCCACCCGGCCAGAGCTGCGAGCAGCCGGACCGCCAAGCTACCTCGACTCACGGCGGCGCACTTCCAGTTGATTGACCACCTTTTTAACGCCGTCCACCTTCTTTGCGATCTTCTCCGCTCTGGTCTTCTGCTTGGCGAGTTCGACAGAACCCCGCAGCGTCACCACGCCCTGTTGGACGTCGACTTCGAGGGCTCCGCCCTTGACCACCGGATCGCTCGCCAGCTTCCGGCGCACGAGGTCGTAGATGCTGTCGTCGGAAACCTGCTTCTGGCCGGCGAGCGCCACAGCAACCCCGGCGAGCAGGAGGGTAACCAACACGATGGCGATTGCTGATCTAGTTTTCATCCGTCCCGGCCATTGTACGCCAGTCTAAAGCGTTAAGAAAGGCAGGGTTCTGGCGCCAGTTCGGCCGTACTTTGACGTGCATTTCGAGGAAAATCTTACGGCCGAACAGGTGCTCCATCTCCTCCCGGGCCTGGGTGCCCGCCTTTTTGAGCAGGGCGCCTCCGGCTCCGATCACGATTCCCTTCTGCCCGTCCTTCTCCACGTAAATCGTAGCCAGGATACGGGTGAGGCGCGGCGTCTCTTCCCACCGGTCGACCACCACGGCGACCGAATGCGGCACCTCCTGGCGGGTCAACTGGAGGACCTTCTCGCGGATCAGTTCGGCGGCCAGGAAGCGCTCGGGTTGATCGGTCAGGTGATCCGGGGGGAAGTAAGCGGGACCCTCGGGAAGCCGCTTCAGGATGGCCTGGCGGAGCACGTCAAGCCCTTCGCCCGTGAGGGCCGAGATGGGAACATACTCGGCGAAATCGTGCATGGCGCGGTACTGGTCGAGCACGGGCAGTAACCGTTGCTTGTCGCGCGCCAGATCGATCTTGTTGGCCACCAGGATGGCCGGGGTGTTCGTTTTCTTCAGCAGGTCCACCGCCTGCCGGTCCGCCTCCGCGATCTCGCGGGTGGCGTCGGCCACGAAAAGGAGCAGGTCGCGCTCCTCCAGGGCCGAGCGCACAATGTCCATCATGCGCTTGTTGTAAGGCGAGTCGGCCTTATGGATGCCCGGCGTGTCCAGAAAAACGACCTGGGCGCCCGGCAGGTTCAGGACCCCCTGAATGGTTGTGCGGGTGGTTTGGGGCTTGTCGGTGACGATGGCGAGCTTGGTGCCCACCAGTGCGTTCAGCAGGGTGGACTTGCCGGCGTTCGGCCGGCCCAGGATGGAAACGAATCCGGAGACGAAAGGTTCACTCATGGGGCACGGGGTGCGATCTGCTCAGCCTTACCTGTTCCACGCGGAGCTCATTGCCGGCCAGCACCTCGATGCGAAGCCCGTCCCGCTCGACGAATTCACCGGGCTGCGGCACCCGGCCCAGCCACTCGGCGACCAGCCCGCCTACCGTGGTCGATTCCGTCTCCTGTTGCGGGCGGAAGTCAAAGAGGTCGCTCAACCGGGCGACATCGAAGCTGCCGGCCACGATGTAGCCGCCCTCGCCGTCCTCTTGCACGTCGGAGCCCGGCTCGTGCTCGTCGCGAATCTCGCCGACGATCACCTCCACCAGGTCTTCCATGGTAGCCAGGCCGGCGGTGTTGCCGTATTCGTCCACCACAATCACCATGTGGGTGTTTTCCTGCTGCATTTCCCGGAGCAGATCGCTGACCGGCTTGGTTTCGGGCACGGCGCGGATCGGCCGCATCAGGTCGCGGACTTTGCGCCGGGCCCGCTCCTCCTCGTCCAGTTCGAACATGTCGCGCACGTGGACGAATCCGACCATCTGGTCGAAGTTGCCTTCGTAAACGGGAATGCGCGAATACTGTTCGTTGATGACCAGTTCGCGGAGATCTTCGAGGGACCGGTCGGCGTCGATTGCGACGATGTCCGGCCGGGGCGTCATCACTTCGCGCACGGTCTTGTCGCCGAACTCGACGACGGACTGAATCAGCTCGCGGTCGTCCTCCTCGATGAGACCTTCCTCGGCGCCGGCGTCGATCAGGGCCTCGATACTCTCCGCCGGAGTGGGCTGTTCTTCCTGGCCATTCCCGTTCTCGCTCAGGTCGGCGAGCGACTGGAAGAACTCGAGAACCACCGTCAGGGGCCGCACGGCCAGGGCCATGCCGCGAAGCAGGGGCGTGAAGGGCGCGACCCAGCCGGCCGACGTGCGGCGGTACAGCACGTGCGGCAGCAGGTAGGCGGCCAGCAGCATGGCGAACCAGCCGGCGATGGCGGCTTCGAGAAAGCCCGTCCAACTTCGGACCGGCGCCGCGGCGGCCATGCCGCCCAGCACCAGGATGGTGTGCTTGATGAGCGAAAAAGAGAGCGCCCCGCGCTCGGGCGGCATGCCGAGGCGCTCCTTGAGCTTGTCGTTAAAGTACTCCAAAGCCGGCAGATCCCGGTTGCGCCACCGCAGGCTTTCCAGGTACAGGAGTTGCACAAACGTCACCAGAGCCAGCAGGAGCCCCAGCAGCAGGACGGCGGCCATGCACACGGCGGTCATGTGCGCACCCGTTCAATCAGCCCGGCCGGCAGGCCCAGGCGTGTGCGCCAGCGCCGTTCGGCCCGCCGCATGCGCCCGCGGTCGCTCTCATGATCCATGCCAAGCAGGTGCAGGAGTCCGTGCAGCATCAGAATGCCGACTTCCTCGTCGAGCGCGTGGCCGAAGGCCCGGGCCTGCCCGGCGGCGCGCTCCACGGAAATCGCGATGTCCCCCAGCGCGGGCCGGGAGCCCGGGAGCGCCGGAAACGACAGTACGTCGGTAACCCGGTCCTCGGCGCGAAACTCACGGTTCAGGCGGCGCAGTTCGGCGTCGCCGGTGATGAGGCAGCAGAACTCATGCCCCTTGGCGACTTCATCGCGCAGGATCCGCGCGAAGGCGCGTACCCTGCGCCGCGACAGGCGCGCGGGCGCGCGTTCGAACACCACCAGGTCAGAGGAAGACATAAAGGGGCCGTCAGATGCCGGCCGAATCGTCCCCCGGCTGCGGTGCTGCGGCTTCGGGCGTGCCTTCGGCGGCGGGCTCGGTGAGGGGCAGTTTCATTTGGCGGCCAGCCCCCGTCATGGCATTGTACCGGTCGTATGCCTTCACAATCCGCTGTACCAGCGGATGGCGCACCACGTCGCGCTCGTCGAACTGAACGAAGCTGATGCCCTCCACTCCCTTCAGAACATCCAGAGCGTCCAGCATGCCGCTGCGCTTTCCGGGGGGTAAGTCGATCTGGGTGATGTCGCCGTTCACCACCATCTTCGCGTTGAAGCCCTGGCGCGTCAGCACCATCTTCATCTGCTCGGGCGTGCTGTTCTGCGCTTCGTCGAGAATAATGAAGCTGTCGTTCAGCGTGCGGCCGCGCATGAAGGCGATGGGCGCCACCTCAATCGTGTTCCGCTCGAGCAGTTTCTCCACGCGCTCGGTATCCAGCATCTCGTATAGCGCATCGTAGAGCGGCCGCAGATACGGGTCGACCTTTTCTTGCAGGGTGCCCGGCAGGAAGCCGAGTTTCTCGCCGGCCTCCACCGCCGGGCGGGTCAGAATGATGCGCGCCAGTTTCTTGTTCAGCAGGGCGGAGACGGCCATCGCCACCGCGAGGTAGGTCTTGCCCGTGCCGGCCGGACCCACCCCGAAAACCAGATCGTTACGCTCAATCGCCTCCATGTAGCGGCGCTGGTTTACCGTTCGGGGAACCAGAGTCTTTTTGCCAAAAGTGCGCTGCCGCCCGATGTTCACCAGGGCGCGCAGGCTGACCTCCGGATCCTCGGTCACCACCCGGATATAGCCGTTCAGGTCGCCGTTGCTGAAGACGTGCCCCTCGCGCACCAAAGACATGTACTCCTGCAAGATGTCCTCGGCGCGCGAAACATTCTCGGCCTCGCCTTCGATTTCGAGTGAGTTGTCAAGCAGGTGCGTGCTGACGTTCAGGCCGGATTCCAGCAACCGGATATTCTCATCGCGGGTGCCGAAGAGGCTTTCGATGCCGTGGCTGATCTCTACACTAACTCTCATCGATGGGGTCTGTTACGTACCTCCGGAGATGAAAAACAGAGTTTGCCCAGGGAAGGTTGAGCGAAAGCGTTTCGTCCGCTTGAGCGGATCAAACTCAAAACCATCTGGTCCTATTGTAGCCCGACATCAGGTAAGATACCACTCTTGGAGGTAACCGGCGTGGATGCCAACCGGCGTGAATTTCTGAAATCGGCAACCGCGGCCACGGCCCTGTCGCAGGGCCGGGTCCTCGGAGCGAACGACCGTATCCGCATTGGCGGCATGGGGGTGGGGGGCCGGGCGCGCTACCTGATTGAGCAATTGCTCCGCCTCGGCGCGGCGGAACTGGTGGCCGTCTCCGACGTTTACGAGCCGCGCCGCGCCGAGATCCGCCAGAAGCTGGCGCCGGGGGCCAGGGAGTACCTCGACTACCGCCAGTTGCTGGAGCAGAAGGACATCGATGCCGTGGTGATCGGATCGCCGGATCACTGGCACGTTCCCATGACGATCGACGCCATCCGCGCCGGCAAGGACGTGTACGTGGAAAAGCCGGTGAGCCATACCATCGAGGAGGGCGAACAACTCAGCAAAGCCGCGGCCGGTTCGGACCGCATCATTCAAATCGGGTACCAGCAGCGCAGTTGGGAGCATTTCCAACTGGCTCGCGAGGTGGTCGCCTCCGGCAAGCTGGGCAAGATCACCCTGGTGCTGGCTTCCTGGTACCAGAACTACCCGCGCTGGATGGCCGGCCAACCTCGTGTGGACCGCGCGAAGGTGGACTGGAAGCGCTTTCTCGGCTCGGCGCCCGATCAACCCTTCGACGAATTGCGTTTCCTGCGGTGGCGCTGGTTTTGGGATTTCGGCGGCGGCCACCTGACGGATCTGTACAGCCACTGGATCGATGTCATCCACTGGCTGATGGGCGTGGACACGCCGCTGTCTGTGGAAGCCATGGGGCAAAGCTTCGAGCTGAAGCAGTTTGAGTGCCCGGATACGATGAGCGCCAGCTACCTGTATCCGGGAGGCTGGATGTCGGTCTACACCGGCACCATCGTCGGGCACCTGGAGGGAGGCAACATCATTCTCCGGGGAACCAAGGCGATGATGAAACTGAACCGCGACGGTTTCGCTGTCTATCCGGAGGGCATCGTACCCGCCGAAGCCACCCGGCTGCCGGATCCCGAGATCGCAGTCCGGTCCATGGGAGACGGCACGGTGGCGCACGTGAAGAACTTTGCGGACTGCGTGCGCAGCCGGAAGAAGCCGAACGCGCCGGTGGAGGTGGGCGTCCCGGCGGCGCGCGCCGCGCACCTCGGGAACCTGGCCTTGCGGAAGGGCGCGCGAATCACGGTCTGAGGCGGGAGCGGGCGGTTTGGGGGAATCGCGTTGCCGGCCTGCCGTTCCGGCCACCCGTGATACACTCGTCCCTCTATGAAAGCCGCATACTACGAAGGGCATGAAACCATCCGGGTTGGGGACTGCGCGCCGGTTGCGCCCGCCGCCGGGCAGGTACAGATCCGGGTTTCCCACTGTGGGATTTGCGGGACCGATCTCCACATTTTCCACGGCAAGATGGACCATCGTGTCCGCCTGCCGCAGGTGTTCGGCCACGAGATGTCCGGCACGGTCGAGGCCGTGGGCGCAGGGGTGGAGGACTTCCGGCCGGGTGACCGGGTCACGGTTCGGCCCCTGGATCCCTGCGGCCAGTGCCCCGCCTGCCAGGCCGGGCACAGCCACATCTGCCAGCGCCTGAAATTCATCGGGATCGACACGCCGGGGGCTATGCAAGGTCTCTGGACGGTTCCGGCCCACACCCTGCACCGCTTGCCGGCCGGGCTGAGCTTCGAGCAGGCGGCCCTGATTGAACCGGTGGCTGTGGCCTGTCACGATGTGCGCCTGGGCCAGGTGCGGGCCGGCGAATACGTCGTGGTGCAGGGAGGCGGCCCGATCGGCGTGCTGGTGGCCCTGGTGGCGCGGAACCAGGGCGCGCGGGTGGTGGTTACCGAGGTGAACCCGTTCCGCATCAAGCTGGCCGGCGAGTTGGGGCTCTGCGCCGTGGATCCGCGCGAGGGCGACTTCGTCCAGCGGGTCAACGATGAGACCGGCGGCGCGGGCGCCGACGTGGTGTTCGAAGTGTCCGGCTCCGCGCCCGGGGCCGAGATGATGACCAGGCTGCCCCGCACGCGCGGGCGCATCGTCATCGTGGCCATCTTCGGCGAGCAACCCAGAGTGGATCTCTTCAGGTTCTTCTGGCGCGAACTGCGCCTGCTGGGCGCGCGCGTCTATGAGCCGGAGGACTTCGAGAAGGCCATTGCCCTGGCTGGCTCCGGCGAGCTCCCGTTGGAGCGGCTGATCACCAACGTGTTGCCGCTCGACGGCCTGGAGGCGGGCCTGCGCCAGATGGAGCGCGGCGGCGAAGTCATGAAGGTCTTGATCAAGTGCTCGGAGGCACATTAAGTGGGAATCCTCGATCAGTTCAAACTGGACGGAAAGACCGCGCTGGTGACCGGTTGCCGGCGCGGCATCGGGAAAGCCATGGCGCTCGGCCTGGCCGAGGCCGGCGCCGATATCGTCGGCGTGAGCGCCCAACTGGAGCCCGCCAGCGAGGTGGGCACGCAGGTTGCCGCGCTCGGCCGCAAGTTCACCGGTTATCAGTGCGACTTCGGCGACCGCAAGGCGCTGTACGGCTTCATCGCCAGGGTGAAAGCGGAATGCCCGCCAATCGACATCCTGGTGAACAATGCGGGCACCATCCTGCGCAAGCCCGCGGCTGAGCATCCGGACGAGTATTGGGACAAGATCATCGAGATCAACCTGAGCGCCCAGTTCATCCTCAGCCGCGAATTCGGGAAAGACATGCTGGCGCGGGGCGCCGGCAAGATCATTTTCACCGCGTCGCTATTGAGTTTCCAGGGCGGCATTACCGTCCCCGGTTATGCGGCGGCCAAGTCGGGCATCAAGACGCTGATCATGGCCCTGGCCAACGAGTGGGCGGGCAAGGGCGTGCAGGTGAACGGCATTGCGCCGGGTTACATTGTGACCGACAACACCACGGCGCTGCGCAACGACCCCGCGCGTTATCCGGCGATCCTGTCCAGGATTCCGGCCGGCCGCTGGGGCGACCCCGACGATTTCAAAGGCGCGGTGGTCTACCTGGCTTCACCCGCATCCGACTACGTGAGCGGCCACGTGCTGGTGGTTGACGGCGGGTGGATGGGCAGGTAAGCACACGCGTGGGGCGCCTCAGCGACCCACGCGTTTCAGCACCTGCCGGATGCCTTCGAAGATCCGGTCTTCGACGTCGCTGGCCCAGGGACCGGGCACGCCGTAGTAAGTGGTGCTGTCTACCGGCTCATATCCGCCTTCTTTGAGAATGCGCAGACTGGGAACATAGGCCATGACGTCGTTCGAGTACCCGGCCACGATCATGCCCTCGGAGCCGAACTCCTTCTTGGTGCGCAGGGCGTAATCCACCACCACTTCGCCACCCAGGGTTACTACCGTGACGTCTTTGCCCAGCGCCACCGCCTGCACCGGGTAGGGATACTGCCGCACGGGGTGGCCCGCGTCGTACTCCGCCAGCATCGCCTTGGCGTGGCGGACCACGAACGGGTTCTTGTCGTTCAGCCGGGCCTGGTACATCTCGCGCGTGTGCGGGGCGAAGTGCAAATCCACAATCCGGTAGGCCGCCCGGACCCTGCCGCTCACCGGCTTCAACTTGCCGGCAAGCACGCGGTTGACCTCCCCGGCCAGGGTTGCCCCATGCTTTTCAGCCAGGGACAATTCACTGCGGGGATTGGGGTTCTGGTCGGCTCCGCACAACTGCATGAACATCGCCGTGGCCCCCGGATTGGCTTTCTCGACATCGATCTGGGCAAATCCGGCATAGTCGCCGCTGATCCTGTAAAACTCGCCCGTCAAGGTGGTGTTGTGGCAGGCGTAGCCGAACAGGACGGCGCGCAGCTTGCCGTCGGGCGTGGTCACCTTCAAAACGGGAACGTCGTGATCCGTCGGTCCGGCCGGGTTGACGCCGATCTTGATGCCGTTGGTGGCCGGCTCGCGGCGGTTTATCGCAAAATCCGCCTGGCCGTGGCCGTACCAGATCTTCGCCGGGGCCAGATCGCCCAGCGCGGCCCCGACTACGGACACCAGCTTGTCAGTCAATTCCCGGGCGTATTCTTCAATATAAGCGGCTTCCTCGGGCGCCATGGCCGGGAACATAATGCTCAGGTTCCGGCCGATGAGCGGACCGGTGTGGGTGTGCGAGAAGTTCAGCACCAGCCGGGCGCGCTCGAGACCGTACTGTTTCTGAACCCGCGCCGCCACGATGTCGGAAATGTTTCTGGGCAGCCCAATGATGTCGACGGTGACAAAGACCACGCGCCCGCCTTTCGAGTCCTCGATTGCCAGAGACTTGGCCCACAAGTCGTGAAGCACGCCCTCGGACGGGCGATTCCTGCTGGCGTAGCCGGAGAGGTAGATCGGCTTCTGCGGCGTGATGACGATGCGTCCTGCGCCGGCCTTGAAATCAGCCGCCAGCAGCGGAATTGCCATGAGTAAACCCACCATTGCCCTTTTGTGCATTGCTCATCTCCATCCCGCGAGCCCGGGAAAGGCCCGCCCACGGGGAAATCATAGTATAAAGGACCGCCACCGCGCGTCGCCGGTCGCCGGGCGGTCCTGCAATCGGTTATCCTGGAGCAAGGAGAATGGAATGGGTTGTGGGAGTGTTCCTCCAATCGAAGACGAAACACAGCAGGGCGGCCGCAGGGTCTTCTGCGTGAAGTTCCAGCGCGAAATGCCGGGTCTGGAGGAGGTGCCTTTCGAAGGCCATCCCCTGGGTCAGAAGATCTACGAAAACGTCTCGAAGGAAGCCTGGAAGCTCTGGCTCGAACACATGAAGATGATCATGAACGAGTACCGGCTGAATCTGGGGACGAAAGAAGCGCAGGAGTTCCTGGTCAAGCAGATGGAGGAATACTTTTTCGGGGAGGGATCGGCGTTTCCGCCGGGCTACGTCCCGCCCCGCGCCAAGAGTTGATCAGATCACCTTCAGTTCCCCGGCAATCTCGAAGCTCAGTTTCGCGTGCGCTTCGCGCAACGCGATTTCGACCGAGCCGGGGGTATCTCCGCGCGCGAAGATGAAGCCCAGGTAGCTGGACCCTTCGGGCAGGGGCACGAGCTTCTGTCCGGGCGTGGCCGTGATGACGACGTCCTCGATGCCCGGCGTCGCGCGTGCTTCGTCCAGCCCGGCGACGTCGCGGTAAATGCCGCCCTTCGGAATCGGGATCATCATAACGCCCGCCGCCGGGGAAGCCCGCCGGGCCCCGGAGATATCTTCGCCGGCGGCATGGCGGAGAATCAGCTCTTCCAGCGGCATGTCCGGCAGGAAGCGCAACGCCCGGGCGCACAATCCGCCGATGGGCCTGGCGGCGACCTCCAGCATCCACACGCCGCGCGCGTTCACGCGCATCTCGGCATGCACCGGCCCGCGCGTCAGCCCCAGCGCTTCGATCGCCCTCTGGGTGGTGGCGGCGATGGCCCGCTGCGCCTCCGGCTCAGCCCGCGACGGGGTCACGTAGATGGTCTCTTCGAAGTACGGCCCGTCGAGCGGGTCAGGCTTGTCGAAAAGCGCCAGAACCTGGAGGCGGCCGCCGGTCAGGATGCCTTCGAGTGCGAATTCGCGGCCTTCGATGAACGCCTCCACCTGGATGTACCGGTTCTGTTCTTCCTTGAGCCGCCGGATCTCTCTGTTCTCCAGCAGGGCCGCAATGCGCCCCAGCGCGGCGCTAAACTCGGCCGGGTTATTGGCGCGAATCACGCCCCGGCTCCCGGAGAGTCCAAGCGGCTTCAGTACGCACGGAAATGGCGGCTCGGGCCAGGAGGTTTCGCCCAGCCGGATGCGGAAGTACGCGGGCACGTTCAAACCCGCGCCCTGAAACAACTGCCGCGCCAGGTACTTGTTCCGGCAGGCCTCGACCGCGGCTGGCGAGTTGTGGGGGATGCCCAGTCGCCGGGCCGTCATGGCGGCCAGCAGCGTGGGATGATCGCCCACCGCCAGCACCCCATCGAAAGGTCCCTCCAGAGCCAGACGCCGCGCGTATGCCTCCGGATGCTGGAAGCGGACCGTGATGGCGTGGTCGCCCCAGGGATCATCGAGTTTCTTGCACTGGTCGGTGGCCAGGACCACGTCGTGACCCAGACGGCGAGCCGCCTCGGCGAAGACCCGGGTCTGGTAGCCGGTAATGGAACCGATGAGGAGGATTCGTCGCGACACCCGATTCCATTGTACGAAGCGCGAAGGATCCGCCGGTTTCTACACAAGGGCCAACTGCCCTTCGGTGGGCTCCGCTCAACAGAACCACGGCTCGGTCATGTAGGGGATAGTGGCGCGCGCGGCCAGATGGAAATCCGGCGGCGGTGCGCCGTGAGCCGCCTCCCAGATGCGCGCGAATACCTCGCGCCGGGTTCCGCCCGCCTTCACTTCGCATTCCACCCGGGTGTTCAGGGCGGTGACCTCCGGGTCATGGCTTTGCCACGGATAGGACAGGGCCGCCTCGTCGAACGGTCCGATGCGATCGCGCACTTCCGCCAGTTCGAGCAGTTTCGAGCCGGCCGGGATCAGCAGCCGGACGGCGAACTGGACGGGGGCTACATTTTCGATCAGATCGTGGTCCGCGACGAAGGCCAGCATGTCGCGGTAGCTGTCCAGTGTGGTCCAGGGGTGGAAGGCTACGAACGTGGGCGCGAGCGCAAGGCCAGCGGCACGCACCAGCCGGGCGGCCTCAACCGTATCGGCCCGCGTGTGCCCTTTGGCCAGTTTTTCGAGCACCGCGTCATCGAGCGACTCCACGGCGCTGGTCACAAACAGGCACCCCGTGCGGGCAAGCAAGGGCAGCAGATCGCGATGCCTGAGCAGGTGCTCGACCTTGACGGTGACGTCGTAGGTCACCTCGGGAAAGCGAGCATGCAGGGCCTCGACAAGTCTGGCCGCGTGCGCCGGTCCGTTGAAGAAATCCGGGTCCCCGAAGGCGATGTGCCTGGCCCCGGCCTCGACCTGCCGGCGGATATCCTCCAGTACCACCTCACGGTCGACGACCCGGAATCGCCCTTCGTAGACAGGCACAATGGGGCAGTGGCGGCAAAAGTGCTTGCAGCCGCGCGAGGCCTCGGTATAGCCGGCGGTGCGGCGCGCGCCGTTTACCTGGAGTGCGGCATAGCGGCCCAAGGGCGGCAGTCCCTCCCGGTCCGGCACGGCAAACCGCAAGCGGTCGAGCGAAATCAGCGGCTCGGTCTGCCGCCCGCCGCCGCGCTCGACGAAACTGACCAGCCCGGGCTCGAACTCGCCGCCGAGGATGGCCTCCACGCCCAGGCTTCGCAAGTACGGCTCGTTTACAGGGGCGTACAAGCCGTAGCAGCACAACCGGGCGCGTGGATTCAGCGGCCGGATCTTCTGAATCGCCCTGACCGCCAGGCGGGTGGCCGTGTGCATGGGAAGGTAAAAGGCGATGGCCTCGGCGGCGCGGGCGGCCGATACCGGCAACGGGGCGCAGGCCATGTCGGCGCAAGTCACCTCGTGCCCCCGGGCGCGCAGCCACGCCGCGGGCGATGCCAGCCCGAAGGGCTGGCGGCCGAGTTCGTAGGTGGAGATCAGCAGGACCCGCATCCCTGGCGCCCTCTCTCCCATCATAGGGGATGCCACGCTGTTACAATGGGACTACAAGCGATGCTGGCAACCGGCACGATCACCGAGGAGATTCTCGCCCTCAAACAGGAGCGCAAGGCCATCCTGCTGGCGCATGTCTATCAGGAGCCGGAGATTCAGGATCTGGCCGACTGCGTGGGCGACAGCCTGGAGCTGGCGCGCAAGGCGCGCGAGTTCTCCGGCGAGGTGATCGCTTTCTGTGGCGTCTGGTTTATGGCCGAGACCGCGAAGGTGCTCAACCCGCGGCGCGTGGTGGTTGTGCCCGACCGCGAGGCCAGTTGCAGCCTGGTGGAGAGCTGCCCGGTCGAGCCGGTGAGAGAGTTCCGCCGCAAGCACCCCGAATACGCCATCGTCAGCTACATCAACACCTCGGTGGAGGTGAAGGCCGAGAGCGACATTCTGTGCACCTCCCGCAACGCGGTTCAGGTGGTGAACTCCATCCCGCCCGGCCAGCCCGTGCTCTTCCTCCCCGATAGCAACCTGGGCGCGTATGTGCAGAAACAGACGGGGCGCGAAAACATGCGCATCTGGCAGGGCTCATGCATCGTGCACGCCACCTTCCCGGCGCGCCGCGTTGCCGCCGTGAAGTTCGAGCACCCCGAGGCGCGGATTGTGGCTCATCCCGAGTGCCCGCGGCAGGTGCTCGACATGGCGGACTTCGTCGGATCCACGACGGCGATTATCGACTGGTGCGTGAAAGACCCCGCTCGCGAGTTTATTGTGATGACCGAAAGCGGCGTCCGGCACCAGCTCGAGAAGCGGGCTCCGGGCAAGAAGTTCTATTTCGTCGCCAACGAGAACTGCAATTGCAGCGAATGCCCGTACATGAAGCGCAACACGCTCGAAAAGCTGCGTGATTGTCTGGTCAATCTGGAGCCGCGCGTGGAACTGTCCGAGGAATTGATGCTCCGGGCGCTGAAGCCTCTGGAGCGCATGCTGGCCCTGCGATGAGCTCTCCCGGTGCGCCGCGCGACACCTTCGGGCGGGTTCATGACAATCTGCGGATCAGCGTCACGGACCGCTGCAACATCCGCTGCTTCTACTGCATGCCGGAGCACGATGTGGAGTTCGTCCCGCGCGCCGAAATCCTTTCGTTTGAAGAGATTGAGCGCTTCGCCCGCATCGCGGCCGGGATGGGCTTCACCAAGCTGCGGGTTACCGGCGGCGAACCCCTGCTGCGGCGGGACCTGCCCGTGCTGATCCGGAAACTCGCCCGCATTCCGGGCATCCAGGACCTGGCCCTCACTACCAACGGGGTCCTGCTCTCCCGGCTGGCCGAACCGCTCTATGAAGCCGGGTTGCGGCGGCTGAACGTGCACCTTGACACTCTGGACCGCGAGCGGTTTATCCGGATTACGCGCCGGGATGAGTTGGATCGCGTGATTGAGGGCATCGAGGCGTGCCGCCGGCTGGGCTTTGGTCCCATCAAGATCAACGCCGTGGCCGTCAAAGGACTGACCGAGCCGGATATCGTGCCGCTGGCCCGGTACGGCCGCGAGCAGGGTCTGGAGGTGCGGTTCATCGAATTCATGCCCCTGGATGCCCAGCAGCTTTGGGACCGCAGCCGCGTGCTGCTCGCCGATGAAATTGTGGAGACGCTCTCGCGGGAGGTTTCGCCGCTGGTCGAGATTCCGGACAAGGATCCCCGCGCGCCGGCCACCGAATACCGCTACGCCGACGGGTGCGGGCGGGTCGGTTTCATCGCCTCGATCAGCCGGCCGTTCTGCCTGAACTGCAACCGCATCCGCCTGACCGCGGACGGCAACCTGCGCTACTGCCTGTTTGCGATCGAGGAATTCGACGTCAAGCCGCTGCTGCGCGGCTCAAGCTCGGAAGAAGAGATCGCCTCCACAATTCGTTCCGTGGTCTTCAAGAAGTGGGAGGGGCACGAGATCAATACCTCCCGTTTCGTGCCCCCGCCAAGACCTATGTACGCGATCGGCGGATAGCGGATCGCCGGACGGCGGACGCATCCCGGACGGTCGAAACCTTCGGCAACATCAAAATAAGTCTGCCGCAGTCTCCAGCGAACCAGGGGCCGCGGCGAGCCGGTGCGGCTGCCGCCGAGTTTGCCTGGAACTGCGGCCCTGGGGCAGAGCACGCCCGGTCTCGGAGCCTGAACTCCAGACCTCACTCAGGATGTAACGCCCGCCTTCCCGGCGAAAGATGAGCCGGCCCTTGGTCACCGGCGCGCTCTTGCGCAGCCCGGTGGAGAGAACTACGGCCGAGGCTTGGGTCTCAGTGTTGCGTACGGTCACGAAACAGGGAATGACGTGTGAATCGACGACGTAGTTGCCGGGAGGCATGACGGTCCGGCCCACCACGAACGGAAAGGGGACGCTGGCCTTCAAGGTGGGGTTTGTCTTTGCTTCCCCGGGCACGACGGCCAGGCCCGCAACGACGAGCGTGGCGGTTGCAATTTTCAACAGGAATGTCATGATGCGTTTTGCTCCTTCAGGATCCCTTGCACGGCAAGCGAAGTGCCAGCCTGGGAGATGGGGCGCGGTGAGGCGGTCAACTTTGTGAAATGCAACCGCGAATCGCCCACCCATCGGCTATCGGCAGCGGCCCCCGGGCAGCTTCGCCGGCTATCGGAACGGATAGTCGGGAAATCCTTTTCGATAGGCGCGACGAAATAGAGGAACCTCCGTCTAAGGAGAAGCGTAATAGCTTACGCGAGCCTTACCGGCAAAGCTGCCGTGAAATGAACCCGAGACTGATTGCAATCGCGGGCCCGCTGGAAGGCGCGTTTTTTGCCCTGCCGGAGGGCGAAACCTCCATCGGGCGTGACCGGGGCAACCTTCTCGTCATTGACGATTCGTCCGTGGCGGCGCGGCACTGCGTGATCGAGTGCCGCGAGGGGGAGGCCGGCATCCGCGGGGGGCGCGGAGTCTTTGTGAACGGCCTGCCCACTCGGCAACGTGCTTTGGTGCACGGCGACGAAGTCCGCGTGGGCGACTGCCTGTTTCTTTTCCTGACGTACGAAACCGAGACTCCCCCAGGGCTGCGTCTCGAGCCGGAATTGGAGCGCCTGGCCGCGGAGAACCAGCGGCTGAAGGCGGAGGTCGGACTGTGCTACGAAATGGTGGGCGAAAGCCCCGCCATGCGGGCTCTGTTCCGGACCATATCGCGGGTGGCCCCGTCGGACTCGACGGTGCTGATTCGCGGCGAGAGCGGCACGGGTAAGGAACTGATCGCTCGTGCTATCCACCGGAATAGCCCCCGGTCCGCCCGGCCCTTCGTGGCCATCAACTCGGCTTCCATTGCCGAAACCCTTGTCGAAAGCGAACTGTTCGGCCACGAACGGGGAGCCTTCACCGGGGCGGTGAGCCAGAAACAGGGCAAACTGGAAGCAGCCGACGGAGGGACGGTCTTTCTGGATGAGGTCGCTGAACTGGCGCCGGCGTTGCAGGCCAAGCTGCTCCGCGTCTTGCAGCAGAGGGAATTCGAACGGGTGGGCGGCACGCGGCCTGTTCGGGTCGACATCCGTGTCCTGGCGGCGACGAACAAAGACCTTGCCCGCAGCGTGGAGGAGGGGGCCTTCCGCGCGGACCTGTATTACCGGCTCAACGTGGTGTCCGTTCTTGCGCCCCCGCTGCGCGAGCGGAAGCAGGACATCCCGCTGCTGGCCCGCCACTTCACGGCCCAGTTCGCCAGGCGGAGCCACCGCCGGGTGATCGGCATCGCCCCCGAGTCCGAATCGCTGCTCCTGCGGTACCGCTGGCCGGGCAACGTCCGTGAACTGGAGAACGCTATCGAGCGTGCCGTGGTCCTGGGAACTGCGCCGCTCGTGCTGCCGGAGGATCTCCCGGAAACCGTGCTCGAATCCGCTGCGCCGGCCGAAGGTGGGTCGCCGTGTTTCCGCACCGCCGTCAACGAAGCCAAACGGCGGATTATCCTGCGCGCTCTGGAACAGGGGGGCGGAAGTTACACCGTAGCCGCGCGTCTGCTGGGCCTGCATCCCAACAACCTGCACCGTCTGGTTCGTAACCTGGGGTTGCGCTCGCGCTCACGCACCGGAGGGCGGGCCTGCTACAGTTGGGGTGAGGAGATGCCCGATGCGTCTGGACTCGGTGCGTGAGTTGAAGCAGAGCCTGTTTACCAGCGTTCTTTCCACAGCCAATCTTGACCAACTGGCTCGGGTGGCCGGTACCCACGCCCGGCGTCTTCCCGCAGCCAACGTGAGGCTGATTGCCCTGGGAATTGCCAGGCGCGCCCCGGAGGATTACCTGCTCGCGGTGCGGGTGCAGAGCCCGCTGCTGTTGCGCAGCCGGCAGGTCGAGCGGATCGTCGCCCGGGCCCGCAACGAAGCCGAAGTCCGCTACGTGGGCCGGATCCACAAGCTGGCCACGCCCTGGCAGCAGAAACGGACCCGGCCGCTCAAGATCGGGGTCTCCATCGGCCATTACAAGATCACCGCCGGCACACTGGGTTGCTTTGTGAGCGCCGGGGAAGTGATGGTGCTGTCGAACAACCACGTGCTGGCCAACGAAAACAGCGCCAGGAAGGGCGACGACATTCTCCAGCCCGGCGCCTACGACGGCGGCAAGCAACCCGGAGACGTGGTGGCGAAACTGGATCGCTTCGTGCGCCTCCAGACCACCGGCGCCAACGTGGTCGACTGCGCCGCCGCCACCCTGGCGGAAGGTATCGATTACAACGCCGCCACCATCACCGGCGTGGGCAAGCTGGCCGGCGCCGGCGACCTGCATGCCTCCGATGCGGTATCGAAAATGGGCCGCACCACCGGCGCGACTCAGGGCAAGATCACGGCTTTCGAGGTGGACAACCTGGTCATCGGCTATGACATGGGGGAGCTGAGGTTCGACGGCCAGGTCGAGGTGGAATCCGCCGGCGAGGGTCCCTTCAGCCAGGGCGGCGACAGCGGATCGCTGATTGTAAACGGGGCCACCGAGGCGATCGCCCTGCTGTTTGCCGGTAGCGACACAGGTGGCAGCAATGGCTTGGGCCTCACCTACGCCAACCCGTTCGACGAGGTACTGAAGCAGCTCAAGGTCGACCTGGTAACCAAGTGACGGGCAAGACCACACTGGAGGAGGCGCGGGCCGCCAAGCAAAAGGCGTATGAGGCCTTCCGCGCCTGCGCCAAGGTGGCCGGCGTCGGCATCTCCAGAATCGCCGGCGGTTACGGTGTGAAGGTCAACCTGGAAGAGCCTGCTCCGGAGGGCGTCGTACTGCCGGACTCGATTGACGGCGTACCGGTCCGGGTGGAAGTGGTCGGCAAGATCCGAAAGCTCTGAGCGCTACAGTAAGCCCGGCTCGAAATCGAGGGCGATTACTTTGCCGGTTTGCCGCCCGGCCAGTTCCAGCTTGCGGCCCGCAATCCGCACGTCGGCCACGCGGAAGTCCTGGGGCACGCGCACGCTGAATGAGAGGAAGCGCTTGTGCAGCGTGCCCTTCGCGTCCAGCCACTCGTAGGCGGGGACGCCGAAGAGTTGGGGTGTCGCCACCAGCGTCCTCATGGTGCCGTGGGAAGGGGTGTTGCTGAACTCCATGCCGCGCGTGAACTGCGCCGGCGTGTTCGACTCCCAGATGTTCATCCATTTGAAATCCGCCCTCGGGAACACGTAGCCGAACAGCAGTCCGAGCTTGGGATTGATCGCGGCGAAGAAGCCGTACTTGCGGGCCGGGTCCACCAGGAAGTTGTTCACGAAGACGGGACCGCTCTCGCGGATCTGGCGCAGGTCGATGCGCTTGTCGGCCATGCCCTCGGGCCAGGCGAACTCATCCTTCCCAAGGCGTCCGCGGGTCAGCGAGGCGTCGATCAGGGTTACCTTGCGTTCCAGGAATGGCGGGCCGAGAGTGACGTGCTCGCACCAGCCCACGGGGCGGTCCCAGGCGCTCAGGTTCTCAGCGGTCTCGTCGAAATAGGCGATCTGGCCGCGCACGCGAACGGTGCGCACAAAGCGGGTGCGGGATTCCGGGAACTCGGCCGAGACCGTGATCCAGTCCTGGCCGGAGCGATCCTGCTTCCAGCGGGTGATACCCGCCTCGCCATGGTAGGTCATGCCGGCCCGGCCTTCGGCTTCCGACGGGTTGCCCCAGAACGGGAAGCACAGATTATGGCCCGCCAGGCCGCTCAGCAGCCGGGCTTCAACTCCGCCGCCGTAGGCAGCCGCGTCGCGCACCGGATCGAACCGGTCGGGATCGATGGTGGGCCGCGACTGGATCCAGAGCGGATTGACCGCGCCCGGCTCGCGCAACGTAATCGCGCCCACGTGCCCGCCGGACTTCAGAATCGTCACCCTCAGCCTGGGGCCCTCGACGGCCCACGCGTCACGGTTAAGGAACCGGACCGAAGTCACCTGAGCCGAACCAGCCAGGGGCAGGAAGAGCCCAAAAAACAGAAAACGCCGCATTTGCTTATCATAGATACATTCGGATGCGTATTGCCCTTGGGCAGATCAACACGACCGTCGGCGACCTGGCCGGCAATGTGGACCGCATGGCCGACTTCACGCGCCGCGCCGCCGGCGCCGGGGCCGGTCTGATTGTTTTCCCCGAGCTCTCCGTGACGGGCTATCCGCCCCGCGACCTGGTGGAGAAGCCCACCTTTGCCGAGCGGTCCGAGCGCGAATTAGAGCGCCTGGCGCGGGAGACCGCCGGGCTGGACATCGCCATCGTGTGCGGTTACGTGGGCCGCTCGAATTCTTCGACCGGCAAGCGGGCCACCAACAGTGCGGCGGTGGTGCGCGGCGGCAGGATTCTCTTCCGCCAGACCAAGCTGCTGCTGCCCACCTACGACGTCTTCGACGAAGCCCGCTATTTCGTGCCGGGCGAATCCCAATCGGTGTTCACGCTGGACGGCGTGCCTCTGGCGCTGACAATCTGCGAAGACGCCTGGAACGACAAACAGTTCTGGGAGCGGCCCCTGTACAGCCGCGACCCGGTGGAAGAGTTGGTGCGTTCCGGGGGGCGGCTGCTGGTGAGCATCAACGCCTCGCCCTACCACATGGACAAGCGGGCGCTGCGCCGCCAGCTCTTCGCCGCCACCGCGCGCCGCCACCGGATCCCATTGGTTTCGGTCAACCTGGTGGGCGGAAACGACTCGCTGCTGTTCGACGGCAGCAGTTTCGCCATGGACGCCGCCGGCAACGTGATCGCGTCGGCGGCTTCCTTCCGCGAGGACCTGATCTTCGCGGACTTTGAGACCGGCCGCGGGGACCGGAATGAGAACCTCGCCGACGAATGCGAAGCCGTCTATGAGGCCCTGGTGATGGGCACCCGCGACTATCTCGAGAAGTGCGGATTCCGGAGTGTCCTGCTGGGTTTGAGCGGCGGCATCGATTCTTCGCTGACGGCGGTGATTGCAGCCGATGCGGTGGGGCGCGAGAACGTCGCGGGCGTGGCCATGCCGGGGCCGTTCTCTTCGGAAGGCAGTCTCACCGACGCCCGCGCGCTGGCCGGCAACCTGGGCATCCGGTTCCTGGTTGCGCCCATCACGGGGGTTTACGAAACGTTTCTCGGAGTGCTCGATCCGCTGTTTGCCGGCGCGCCCCGCGACGTGACCGAAGAAAACCTGCAAGCCCGCCTCCGCGGCGTCATCCTCATGGCGCTGTCGAACAAGTGGAACGCGCTGGTGCTCACCACCGGGAACAAGAGCGAGCTGGCGGTAGGCTACTGCACGCTGTACGGCGATATGGCGGGCGGGCTGGCGGTGATCAGCGACGTGCCCAAGACGCTGGTCTACCGGCTTGCCCGGGTCGCCAACCAGCGGCATCCCGGAGCCATTCCGGAGTCGGTCTTTGAAAAGCCTCCGTCGGCCGAGTTGCGGCCCGGCCAGAAGGACACCGACAGTCTGCCCAGCTATGACATTCTCGACCAGATCCTGCGCGCCTACGTGGAAGAATATCAGGCGCCCCAGGAGATCGCCCAGACCCTCGGGTTTCCGCTCGAGCTGGTGCGCAGAGTCATCAACATGGTGGACCGCAACGAGTACAAGCGCCAGCAGGCCGCGCCGGGCCTGAAGGTCACCACCAAGGCGTTCGGTATCGGACGCCGCTTCCCGATTGCCCAAAGATACTTCGAATGAGATTCTGCCTATTGTTGCTGACAATCCTGGTTGCCGCGCTGCTGTTGTCTCAACCCGCTCCGCGCGAACAGGTGGGGCCGCTGCCGGACGGTTCGTTTCTGCTGAATAGCGGATGGCGGATTGCGCCCGCCGGTAAGCAGGTTCCTTTGGATACATTTCCCATGGCGGCCGCGCTCTCCCCGGACGGCCGTTTTCTGCTGGTCCTGAACGCGGGATACCGGCCGCCCTCCATCACCGTTCTGGACGCCGGTACCGGGCGCGAAGTGAGCCGGACTCCGGTTCCGGACGGATGGCTGGGCCTGGTGTTTTCGCCCCGGGGCGACCGGGTGTACGTGGGCGGGGGCTCGCGCGCGGCCGTGTACGAGTTCGCCTTTTCCCAGGGCGCTTTGCAGCTTGCCCGGACATTCCCCGTTGTGCCCGAGGAGAAGCGCACTAATCGTGACTTTATCGGCGATGTGGCGCTCACTCCGGACGGCCGGCTGATCTACGCGGCCGATCTCTACCGCGACTCCGTCGTGGTCATCAACCCCCAGTCCGGACGGGTGATCGAACGGTTTAAGACCGGCCGCCGGCCCTATCGCATCCTCTTCCATCCGGATGGGAAGTCCTATTTCGTCACCAGTTGGGCCGATGGCACGCTGGGCCATTACCAGACCATCGATGGCGGGGAACTGGGCAAGGTGCGGCTCGGACCGCATCCTACGGACATGGTGTGGCGCCCCGGCGGGAACGAGCCGGAAGAAGGTGAGAGCGGCTGGGTTGCCCGCCTCTTCGTCGCTGCGGCCAACA
>Ga0272446_1001374_pt1 | contig 35328 bp, 35 predicted proteins | sample YNPCB0061_FD_194587 | JGI IMG/M metagenome (GOLD analysis project Ga0272446, IMG submission 194587) | Hot spring microbial mat communities from Yellowstone National Park, WY, United States - YNP-CB-006-1 | ecosystem: Environmental > Aquatic > Thermal springs > Hot (42-90C) > Sediment | place...
CTTAGTTTCAAACCCCTTCATAGCGGGGCGCTGATCTCCACATCGAGCACTTGCTGCCAGTAGTTGCCGACCTCTGCGTTTCAAACCCCTTCATAGCGGGGCGCTGATCTCCACTCACCTTCCAGCTTCACAGCTATGCGCCGGTCACCCTACGTTTCAAACCCCTTCATAGCGGGGCGCTGATCTCCACGTCATCCTCAAAAAGGAGTTCGCCTTCAAGGTGACACGTTTCAAACCCCTTCATAGCGGGGCGCTGATCTCCACGAAATCGAGATGAAGTCCAACACCACCACTTCGGACACGTTTCAAACCCCTTCATAGCGGGGCGCTGATCTCCACGCCGTGAGCAGCATTACCAAGAAGGAAATCGAGATGAGTTTCAAACCCCTTCATAGCGGGGCGCTGATCTCCACCCAGATCCTCGCCTTGATGACGACGGGAACCCCATCTGGTTTCAAACCCCTTCATAGCGGGGCGCTGATCTCCACGAGAAGTACCATGTTGCGATTGTTTCGCAACCGTGCCGTTTCAAACCCCTTCATAGCGGGGCGCTGATCTCCACTGAAAGGCGCTGACTGGACGTTCGCTCTTCTGTTCGTTTCAAACCCCTTCATAGCGGGGCGCTGATCTCCACGCGATCCGCTTTCCGCCGATTGGCGTGAGGGACAGACGTTTCAAACCCCTTCATAGCGGGGCGCTGATCTCCACCCGCCGACCAAGACGTCGGTCCCGCCGCCGACCGAGAGTTTCAAACCCCTTCATAGCGGGGCGCTGATCTCCACTTGGGGCACCAAGAAAACCCGCCCCACCTTTGCTCCGTGTTTCAAACCCCTTCATAGCGGGGCGCTGATCTCCACAAGGACAGTGCGGGCACCGATGAAATCATCTGTGTGTGTTTCAAACCCCTTCATAGCGGGGCGCTGATCTCCACCCACAAGGCCACCATCGACGCGATGAGGACGCGGTTCGTTTCAAACCCCTTCATAGCGGGGCGCTGATCTCCACCTGGAACGGCCAGCAACTGCTCGGCGGTCTGACCTGGTTTCAAACCCCTTCATAGCGGGGCGCTGATCTCCACCCGCCCCACCTTTGCTCCGTTCCCCGGCGAGATCCTTGTTTCAAACCCCTTCATAGCGGGGCGCTGATCTCCACTTTAGAACACAAGACAACAACTGATCCTCTCCATCCAGTTTCAAACCCCTTCATAGCGGGGCGCTGATCTCCACCCGCGGACTTCCGCGGCTCACTGATCGCCACGAATACATGTTTCAAACCCCTTCATAGCGGGGCGCTGATCTCCACGAGGTGACGCCCACGCCGGTCGTGCCGAGCGCCTTGGTTTCAAACCCCTTCATAGCGGGGCGCTGATCTCCACCCGCGGACTTCCGCGGCTCACTGATCGCCACGAATACACGTTTCAAACCCCTTCATAGCGGGGCGCTGATCTCCACGGGTCACGGGCAGTATCGTATGGTACAACGCCCGTCTCGTTTCAAACCCCTTCATAGCGGGGCGCTGATCTCCACGCCACGCCCGAGCATCCCACGGCCACGCCCGAGCATCCGTTTCAAACCCCTTCATAGCGGGGCGCTGATCTCCACCCAGCACCGCTGCGCCGCCGACCAACACGCCCGACGTGTTTCAAACCCCTTCATAGCGGGGCGCTGATCTCCACACGCCGCCCGCGACCGAGGTGACGCCCACCGCTACTCGTTTCAAACCCCTTCATAGCGGGGCGCTGATCTCCACTTCATCGCCAAACCCCGAACGCTGCTTGCAGCGTTGCGTTTCAAACCCCTTCATAGCGGGGCGCTGATCTCCACGCCTTCGCACGACGTCTCTGGAATTTGCCGGCATTATCTGCGCGAACACTTCCTATCGGCATGACCGGTTTCATTGCATAATTTTGCGTTTCTGGCCAGAAATCATTATCATGATATCCTGTATACAGTGTAGCAGGTTATTTGCGCTGAGGTCAAGTATGAATCGTTGGGCCGCGCTCCTTCGTGAATCGCCAGCGGAATTGCAGCGCCTGATTGCGCGGGTGCACCGGGTTTCGTTGCCGCGTGGCTGCGATGCCGCGGAACGTTTGCGTCGCCTGCGCCGCGCGCTCTGTTCTGCCGCCGCGGTGCGCGCGACCTATGCCGTATTCGATAGTGAAACGCGCATGGCGCTGGATGTATTGCGCCAGCGGCGCGGCGGTATGACCGCTGATGAACTGGTTCAGCAGTATGGCCCGATCCGGTCATTGCGCCAGCTGGCGCGCGATCCACGACCTCAGTCCATCGCGGAACGGCTGCTCGTACTTGGCTGGCTGTTGCCGCGCCCGGCCACGCCTCATCATCCGCCACGTTATGTGCTGCCGCCGGAATTGCGCCGCGCGCTGCCGCTGCCACTGGCGGTTGCAACCGCCGGTACAGCGCCGGATGCGCCGCTCGCACCAGCGATCCGCGCGGCCATCGCGCTCTTGCTGGTGTGCGCCGCAACCCCGCTGGCTGTTCGCGCTGATGGTATGTTGCGCCGTTCCGCGTTGCGCGCCCTGATGCCGCTCTTCCCTGCGCACGAAATTAATGTGATCGCCGATCTCTACGCTTTTGTGCTACCACTCTTGCGTCAGCTTGGCCTGGTCGTCTGTTACCATGGTCGCTGCACGATCACGCCTGGAGCAGCTCCCTTCCTGGCCTTGCCGCACAGCGAACAACGTGAGCGTTTGACCAATGCCTGGATTGCGTCGCCTGATCCAGATCGCTGGTTGCGACGGCTACGCCTGGCGTTGCGCGGCATAGACTGGCCGCTCTTGCGCCGGCGCTTGATAACCTGGACCAATGCCGTGCCTGCCGGCCAGTTCGTCGTGCCGGAGACATTGTATGACACCCTGGCCGCATCGTTTGGCCCGCTCGCCGATGCCCAGACCCATGGCTTTCGTACGATTCGACGCACGCCCTGGCAACCGCAGAATGCGGCGCAGGCCTTCCATACCGCGTTGCGCGAACCACTTGCCTGGCTTGGCATTGTCGCCTGGTACCATCAGTATGTGTATCGCCCGGCGGCGTATGCCGGCGTCGATGCCGGCTGGCGCTATGAAGCCGCCGGCGAGGTCTTCATCCCCTTTGCCGCGGCTGATGCGGCGTTGCAGCTTGCGCCGCATGGCTGCTGGGTGCGCGGCGATCATGATGGGTTGACATTCCGTGTAACGCCACGTTTGACTCACTCGGCTAAACCAGCATCCCTCCAGCAGAGTACACTGCACCAGCTGCTGCCGCGCTATGCCGGACCTCCGCCGGCCGGGTGGAGCAAATTGCTTGAGGATCAACGACCGTCACTCCAGGTCTTTGATGGCGTTCTGCTGCTGGCAGAAACGCCCGACGATCTGGCGCGAGCCTTGCGGGCGCGGAATGTGCGGCGCTATGTGCGCGCGCGGCCCGCGCCAGGAATCGCGCTGACGCGGCGGGCGGAACAGGCATTGGTATACCGCGCGCTGGCGCGCCAGGGTGTCATGGTTGCCGGTGATCCGCCGGAATCAACCAATCCCGCGACGCCCCCTGATGCGCTGAGTCCTGGCGATTGCGCGGCATTGGTTATGGCGTGCGCCTTTTACCGGCGTTATGCGCCTGGCGGAATGCCGCTAACGGTTGATGACCAGCTGGAAACCCGGCTCCGCGTGACCTTGCCGCCGCCGCTGCGCGCCGCTGTGGATGAAGCGCTGGCGCGGCTGGACCATGTTCCGTTAAACCTTCCAGGTGCGTCACCCCGGTTCCCAACCATACTGGAGGATCACGCAACTGATGCGGCGCCGGCCGCTCCTCATTCCCCCGATAACCACCCGATAGCCAATGACGTCTCTGCTCACGCGGTCTATCTGCGTACCCTGCGGCGGGCGCTGGATCAACGCAACCCGGTGACCATTGACTATGATACTGGCGGTACAGGTTCGACGGAACGACGAACGATTCGCCCGCTGGAACTCGAACAACGCGGCGATGCCTGGTATGTGCGCGCGTATTGTTTGCGGCGCCAGGCGGAACGTACCTTTCGAGTTGATCGGATCCAGGGGATTGTGTGATTGGGGGATGACTTGATTGGGATGATCGTGTGAGTACTGGATTACTTGATTGTCTGGTCAGGTCGCTACAATCAGGTAATCAGGTAATCTCCGCAATCACGCGTATCTGTAGTTATTAAGGAACGGTTTATCAGACAAATGCTACCATAGAGAAACAGGGCGCAATAATGGACGAACAGCAATTCCAGCAGCGTACAAAGGCATTAGCGTTACGGGTTATTCGGATGGCCGATGCGCTCCCGCCCAGATTGGCAGCACGAGTGATCGGGCGACAGATTGTACGCAGTGCGACATCGGTTGCCGCGAATTATCGCGCCGCTTGCCGTGCCCGCGCTCGACCGCGCGCAATGGCGCATAAACTGGATATTGTGCTTGAAGAAGCTGATGAGACGCTCTTCTGGCTTGATATGATTATCGACGCCGATCTGTTGCCCAAAGAAAGGCTCACTGATCTTCGCCGTGAAGCCAATGAGATCGTTGCGATGACCGTTTCCTCCTTGCATACCTTGCGTACGAGATTGAAGAGTCGGGAGATTACTTGATTACCTGATTATTTGATTACCTGATTACCTGATTATTCGATTATTTGATTACGTGATTTGATCGCTATTATCAGACATGCAGACAATCTCGCAATCTCGTAATCTCGCAATCTCGTAATCTCGCAATCTCGTAATCCCGCAATCTCGTAATCCCGCAATCTCGCAATCTCGTAATCTCGCAATCCTACAAAATCAGCCCGCCGCAATCACAGCGATGGCCCTTGGGTTGGACGGACTCGCGCTGATGAATGCAGCGGATACAGTAGAGAGCGCCGCAAACCGAACAGAGATAGATATTATCGAAGCTGTAGCGCGCGCCGCAGAATGTGCAGTGCGGTTTGGGGCGGTTATTGTAGACGTGAACCATCATATCCTGATGCGGCGGCGTCCATCGCGTGCGCAGAATCACATCGTCACCGCCAGGGGTCGCGCGAATGAAGGGCGCATCGCCCGCCTGCTGCGACCATATGCCCGCAACATACTGCGCCAGGCGCGCGAACGTCAAGTCTCCTTCGTAGAGTGTCACCAGGTCATCATTGCGTAATCCATGCAACAATGTCTTCGTCAAGCGCCCCATCGGACGTTCCAGCGTATCACGCTCGGCGATGGTTCGCGCGCATGCCGCCAGCGCCAGGACGTTATGCCGGCGCGCCGCGGATGTAACTGCCATGGCGATGTGTTCTGCCTGTTCGGGAACGACCGCGCAGAGATCGAACCATGCCAGCGTGAAGCGTGGATTTGTCTTGCTCAGGTCGCGAAAGAGGTCATCCACCGCCAATTCGCTGACGGTTTCCGCCGTCTCGCCGGGCAGAAGCAGGAAGGGCTCCGTCGCCGCTGAGAGCGATACATAACCGGCGAAGGAACAGAGCGCCATGTCAACCTGCGCGGTATCCCACGCCATCAGGGCGCCTCGTATCGCCGCCGCATGCGCGTCCGCGCCATAAAGCGTCACAATGGCCTGCTGTGGAAAAACCGGGATATAACTGTATTGCAGATCCTGTACTCTTTCGGCAATGGCTTGCGCGTCGCTCCGGGCGGCAGGTAAGGGGGCTAATCCGGGAACATCGCCCGCGCCGATAATGAGCGCATAGTTGGTCATGGCTGTCTCCTTTATCGATTACGGGATTACGTGATTGATTACCTGATTGATTACCTGATTTTTTGAATTGGATCGTTATTATCAGACAATCTCGTAATCTCGTAATCTCGTAATCTCGCAGAGCGTCTCCTTCAGCGATTGATAACCGGCAAATGAGCCGTAAATAATTGCTCGGCGACGATGAAGCGCACCGGAACGTTGATGGTCGCCACGCCGGTAACGCCTTCCGGCGTGATTGTTACGGCGCCAGTGTGTACGCCAGTGTTCAGGCCGGATTGATCGACATGCACGATGATGACGCTATCGCGCGTTTCAACGCGGAGCCAGGGGGTATCGCTCCTCACCTGCCATCGCGCGGGAGGACACCCCTGTGTCAGGGTAAGCAACGCGTCGGCAGGCGATTCGCCATCCCGGGCCGCCAGGAACATCAGCTCTGCTGGAGATACGCGCAACTCGGTCGAGTACGTGATCGCTTCCACGATGTCTGAAAACGTATGTCCATTCACATAGCGCAGCCAGATCCCCTGACCGCGATAGTTGCCACCGGGAACGGCCCATGTCAGCGGCCCACTGGCCGGCTGTGGCGCGCTAAAGATCGAGACTGCATCAAAGGTCACATCGGCGCTTCCGCTGCGCCAGATCCGAAACATGAGAAAGGGATCGCTGGAGCTGGGGTTGAAGACAAAGTTCAATGGAAACTCCTGATAGCGATCCGGCGCGGTGAAATCGATGCCGCGCAGGCTGATGGGACCATAGCTGCTGCTGCCGCCCTGCACCATGATCCGCGCCACCTCGCTACCTGATGTGTTGTCGTTCACTTTCAACCGGAAATAGCCGGTCATTGGCGTATTTGTAATGAAAGCGGTATCCCATACCCAGGCAGCAGATTCGCCATTGCCAGGGGATAACCGAAACGCAGATCCACCGAGAGCTTCCGAGTCGGTCACGCGCTCTCCATTGCCCCAGAGCTTCTCGAAGGTGCTGAAACTATTGTCGGCAAGCCATCCCGCGCTGAACTGCACCTGTGGCGCACCACCATCTGCCGCGTTGTAGATCGTCACCTGTGCGCGGGTGGAACTCGCGAGATCGGCATCATCGAGCACGGCATGCGCGCCCAGGTAGATCGTGTCGCTTACTGTCAGGGTGCGACCGAACGTATCTCGGGTTTTGACATTCACCTGCCGCCATCCCTCGCCACCCTCAAGCGTCCAGGTGCGGGTCGCGCCATAGGGTTCCCATACCGCGCCAGCAAAGCATGGCGAGTTACTGATCATCATCTGAGTCGCTGCGCCGGGCGCGGCAAAGCCACCACTGGTCGGGCGATCGTAGATGTACAGGTTGACGCTGGGCGTGGTTGTCGTCATAGCTTCGTTTTCAATAACTACCGGCGCGTAGACCGGATCATTGCCAAAATCCTGGGTGATATAGCCCCGCCCATCGCTGCGGCGATAATAGCCGACGCCAGTTTCACGCGAGTTGGGATCGAGCAAGTTGGCACGGTGGCCAGGGCTATTCATCCATCCCTGAATCGCAACATCTGGCGTCGCATAGCCGCAAAACGCATTTTCCGCACCGGCATTGCCCAGGTAGCCAGATGCACGCGCGCGGTAGTCGGGCCAGTTGCCGGCAGTATCCTGATGGCCGCAGAACCCTACCGGCCGGTTTTCCGTTGAGTCCCAAGAATACCAGCGCGCCGCGCCGGTCAGCTGGCGATTCCAGCGTAACGGCGGTATACCGCGGGCGCGGCGCTCCAGATTGCCGAGATAGACGACGCGCGCCTCATCAAGCAGCAGCGATGGCGATTGTTCTGAAATGATAGTGTTCCTCTGCCCCATGACGGCTGAACTTGCCAGGGTGCAGAGCATTGCTCCGACGATCCAGAGACGCGCGTTTTTCATGGCAGGGCCTCCTGATCATACGCAGGATAGGGTGCAAGTGAGACAAACGTATGGCCAATGATGAACCCACTGACTACTCTCCGCCAACCATATAGTGGGTCGGGTCACGACTGATGACGCCGATGCCGACGATCTGAATGCGCTTCACGGCCGCCTCATCAAGGCGATAGCAGCGCACACTGTCGGTAGTGCGATCGATGAGATTGGTGAGTTCACGCATCACCCTGGTGAATTCGCGCGCGTCCAGTTCACATTCGAAAACGCTGTACTGGACGCGCGTGCCCCAGCCCTTCAGATACTTCATTACCCTGGTGCGCCGGCGATCCTGAACAATATCATAGCTGATGATCGTGAACATAGCGGCTCCATCACGCGCATGCCTGTACGAACGAGTGCATCGTCAGAAAGCCGCGCGCAGCATCGCGGCGAAGATGCCGCCGAGCAGCGCGGAAATGATGCCAGACAGGATGAACAGAATGATTGCGGCCGGGATCGACGCCAGCGCAATCTTGACCAGCAGGCCCACCATTTCGCCAAACGACATAGTGATGGCATTGATGGCGACATCGCGGCTGCCTGAACGTTGCTGCAAGACCTGAATCGCCCCGACGACCCGTTCAGTCTGGAACTGGAGCGCCTTCAGTTGTTCTTGTTGCACGCTCAGAATCTGAGCAAGCTGGTATGCCTGCGCGTCAGGAGTCGGCTGGGCGGCTGGATCGGGTTGTTCGATGGTCATTTCTTTGCTCCTTATGCTCATAGCATTAACATGGCGACAGGCTCTCCGGTCGCGATTCCACTGGCCGTGGTCACGGCGTATAGCCCACATAGCGTTCTTGTTCGCCGCGTAAGACGCGCGCGGCCGCCTGCGCTTGGAGTAATATGACTCGCCGCATCGGCGTTTGTTCACCGCTCGGCAGGCGCATCTTTGCCTGTAATGCCGCCTCGTAGCGCTGTACCAGCAGCGTGCGTCCGGCATTATCGAGGTAAACGGCATCCGGCCGCTCCTGCGGGCGATTGAAGTGCTCGCGCCCCAGCGCACTGGTGCGAATGAGATCCAGCACCAGGCGATCAACAATCAGCGGGCGAAACTCCTCCAGCAGATCGAGCGCCAGTGACGGGCGGCCAGCCTCAATCACATGGAAGGTTCCAAGGTATGGGTCGAGACCGGTAATCTGAATCGCGGTGATGACATCGTGTAACGCGAGCGTATAGCCGAATGAGAGCATCGCATTGACCGGATCCGGTGGTGGGTAGAAGGCGCGCCCACCAAACCCCCAGGCCGGCGGCAGAGATGCGCGCCATGCGCCGAAATACGCCGCGGCGGCGGCGCCTTCGTGGCCGCGCAGCACATCGACACTGGCAGCATTCGCGGCGGCGGTAAGCGCGGCATCGATCTGCATTACCGCGGTCGCCGCCGCCGGCCATCCGGTCGCCGCCAGCAGGCGGCGCTGGTTGGTCAACTTGGCGCGTACAATCTCCTTCGCCAGCGCCAGCGCCTGCTGCGGGGCATTGACATACTGCATCTGGCTGGTGCGCAAGTCGCCGAACCGCGATGGGCCAGCGGTCAGCGTCGCATAATGCCGGCTGCCATGCTGGTTGGTTAACGTGACTGGTATCCCGCGTTCCAGCAAATCGATCAGCAGCGCGGTCGAGAGCTGGACGCCGCGCCCCATCAGTACCACCTGATCGATCCTGGCCAGTGGCACCTCGCTCAAGGTCTGACCCTCTCTGGTGATCACCACCTGGTTATCGCGTTTCCGCACCATGGTTCCCTGTTCCTGGACATACAGCGTCGGCATCGTGGTCCTCCCGATGATGATTGTGTGATTGTTCTCTTTTCGTATGCCAATGACTGCTTACCCCAGTATGCCCTCACCCCCCAATCCCCTCTCCGCGTCAGAGAGGGAAAGTGCGGAAGCGCGGGAGTGAGGTCAGAAGTGCCTGATGAGCGTCTAAATCAGCGACGATTCCTGATACGACGACGTGCATTCTGGGCGGCTTCACGCAACGCGCGTTCCGCCTCGGTGAAGTCGACGAAACCTTCACCGAGACGCGGGCCGGTCGCGCGCGGCGCCAGGGATGCGCCTAAAAACTCAATGCCATCGGCATATGAGGCAACACGGGTTTTTTCTTCGTTGAACGACAGACGCAACACACTCAGTTGGCGGCGCGCGAATTGCAGCGCTCGCCCGGCCTCATCCGCCGTTGCGCACATAACGACGAAATCATCCATGAAGCGGACCAGACGGAACCCCTGACTGATAAGCGCGACATCGAATGGATGCAGATAGATATTGGCCAGCAACGGCGAGAGCGCGCCACCCTGCGGCGTGCCGCGTCCATTGACCGGCTGCGCACGCGCCACCGCTTCACTCAGGGCCAGGGCACCAACCGCAACCGCGCCGGCAATCGCCAGGCGACGCGCGCCAATCCGCTGAAGATAAGGCAACGCGCGCCGCGCGCCATCGATTGCGGGACGCGCCAGCATCATGGCCGTCCAGAGGTGCGAGTCGAGCCCGTTCTGGCGCGCCGGCCATGGATCCTCGTCAGAAGCTCCACCTGGCATTTCCCATGCAGCGGCGGCATACGGGCCAGAGACCGGCGGCGACATAGCGACTCGATCCGCACCCCATGCCAGCGCGCGGCGCAACGCCGCCTCGCCGCGCTGCAATGGCGTTGCCGCAGCTTCTTCGGGCAGACTCACACTACAAGTCATAGCGCCCGCTTCGAGCCATTGAGCAATAAGCTTCAGCACCGGCAATTCGTCAATCCGCTGCCGCACCAGTCCCAACAGCAATCGTTGATCGATGCTATCGAAGTAGGCGGCAACATCGGCATCGGCCACCCATCCCAGACCCTGGTCGGCGTAACGCTGGACACGCGCGACTGCTTCCGGCACACCGATATGGGGGCGGCAACCATAGGAACAGTCCAGAAAATAGGGCTCAAACAGTGGCTCAAGCACCTGGTGCACCGCACGTTGAGCCACGCGGTCGCGTACCGCCAGAATGGCAATCGCGCGTTCGCCGCCGCTGGCCTTTGGGATATTGACCCGTTTAGCGGGCAATGGCCGGTAGGTTCCGCTCTGTAATTCGTCGGATAGCTGGCTCATCTGGCGCGCCCAGTCAGCCTCAAAATCACGGAGCGTGATGGAATCCATCCCGGCGCTACGGCTGCGGCGGTATACCTGAATATTGCTGCGCACCCGTCGCCAGGCGAGCGTCAGGTTCTCGACACTGCAGATACGCGGCAACAGTGGCGGTCCGTTGTACTGTGGAAATAGACGCATGGGCTTCCTCCAGGATTGGGAGACTGGGAGATTGGGAGATTGGGAGATTGGGAGATTGGGAGATTGGGAGATTGGGAGATTAATCAACCACCCAACCGCCCCAACCACCCGGGCCCCCCAAGCACCCAATCAGAACAATCAGAACAATCACCCCACCCACCCGATCAGAACAATCAGAACAATCACCCCACCCACCCGATCAGAACAATCAGAACAATCACCCCATCACACCAGTTCCTGCAGTGCGCGTAACCCGGCATCAGCGACTTCGCCGCTCTCATCGCCATCAGTCTCGGCTGGCGCCGGTAATACCGATGATGCGGCAGCCGCAGCAATCTGGGCGGTTCCGGCGATTGCCGCCAGTTGACGTTCGTGCTGGCGTTTCTGCTGGACGCCCACCTGAATGCGTTCAGCGCGCCATTGCTCCAGGCGTTGCATCTGTTCGGCAACCAGTTGCTCATGACGCAGATGGAGTTCCAGCAGGTCACGCTCGTGCGCGGCGCGACGCTCGGCCTGCAATTGCGCCTGCGCGGCGCGCTGCTCTGCCAGGCGTTGCTGCATCTCGGCCAGTGCCAGCGCATGGGTCTTGCGCTTTTCCTCAGCTGCCAGCGCCAGTTCGCCCTCGGCGCGCAGCATGCCCTGCTGTCCATCCATCAGGCGCAATTGCTGATCGGTACGATGGACATCAAGCAATTGCTGCTGGACACGCTCCCACTCGGCCTGCAGACGCGCCTGCTCAGCCTGCCAGATCTGCTCCTCGCGCGCAATCTCGCTTACCTGTGCTTCGATCTGCGCCATGACCACCTGAAGACGCGCGGCTAACGCGGCCTGTTGCACCTCCGATTGCTGGACCAGCAGTTTTTCACGCGCCGTTGCTGCCGTTGCTGCCATACGAATATCATGTTCCTGCGCCGCCAGCACCGCGGCAGCCTGAAGTTCCTGGATACGCGCGCGATGGCGCGCCGCCGTTACACGCAACTCCTCATCGATCTGCGCCGCCGCGACGGTCGCCGCCGTCGCCGCTTCGATCTGTCGTTCATCACCCTGGCGTTCGATGACGCGCACATTGACGACTGCCATACCATCAAGCGCCGGGTCAGCGCGCAGGCGATCGAGGATGACCTGAGCCGGAGCATCAAGACCACCATGCTCGCCTGTCATCCCCGTCAAGGCAGCATGAGTCTGTTGCTCGATATAGCGTAGGGCGCCGGTACGCGCCGCCGCAACCAGGGCAGCGATCGGTTCGCGGTGAGCCGCGATCTTCATGGGATCGGAGACCTCAACATCAACGGTCAACCAGAGACGGACGCGCCATTTGTCGGCGCTCCAGCCCTCGATCGGCCCGACGGGCACCTGGCGACGACGCATATCCACCCACTGCACCAGCGTAGCGCCGGGTTGCATGCCAAGCAGGGTATAACTGCCCGGGTGATAGACGCGCCGTTCGCCTCCCGGCAGGTGAACCACCGCAACCGTACCCGGCGGCGTCACCAGATGCGCCAGCATGCCAAACGCCTGGCGCGGCAGCGCGCTGGGGGCGGTCACCAGACCGGTGGCGAAATGCAGCTTTGCCAGCGGTTCGCCGCCAGGCTGGCCAGTCTCGCCCTTCAATACCGCTAACCCTTCGCCCAGGGCCTCACCGACCGTCTCACGAACTGTTGAAACCAGTTCTGTACTCATCGTTCGTTCTCCTGTAGTATCGCACCAGATTCAGCAGAAACGCCTTTCTGTTGCGCTGTGGCAGCGCGGCTTCGCCGCGCCAAGACAGCGCAAGTCTCTATTTGCCGGTAACTGTTCACACTTCTGGCAGGAATGTTTTTGCGTCGGCGGGGCGACGTGTATTGGCGCTTGCATAGTAGACGCAGCAAGCTGTGTCCCAACCTGCCGCCGATTCTTTTTCTCTGGGGCCTCCCCCGAACCCCCGATGCGGCGCGCCCGTGCCAAAAGCGGAACCATCAGCAAAACGGTGCTTACATCCATCATCGTTGATTACAAACGATGACGGTCATTGCCGACGCGCATGAGCCAGCCACGGCCATCGAGCGCCTCCCATGCCAGCGCGTCTGCCAGGCGGTTGAGTTCACGCGGAATAGCGACAAACGTCACCTTGCCGCACTGGCGAACCAGCGTACCGGCCCGCGCATGCAACGGCTGGAGCGCTGCGGCGCGCACCGCGTGTCGGCCTGCCAGCTGCTCCACCACAATCCGGCTGTCGGTCAGACAGCAGACAATTGCGCCGGGATAGCGTTGAAGCACAAAGGTCAGGCCGGCAATCACGGCGAGATACTCAGCCTCATTATTCGTTTTCGCCGGCGCGCGTTCACATGTCCAGGCGAGTACCTTTCCCGCCGAATCGCGTACCACAATGCCCAATCCCGCCATGCCGCGCGCCGGCTGGCCGGGCGTGCCATCAACTTGCAGCAGCAGTCGCGTCATAACAGCGCCTCGTGAAGCATCATCGCCAGGACGGCAAGTCCGGTGGCGATGAGCAGCAGCATGGTTGCCGCACAACCACGGAGCAGTTTGCCGGGCGGTGGTCGTTTGATGCGCGGCGCCGGGGCAAGCAAGGCGACCAGCGCCAGTAGCGCGGTAAGGATGGCCGGGATTGTCAAACACCAGATCATTGCCGTCTCCCTCTTTCGCATGTATGACCCGAGGGGGAGTCGTACGTCAGGCACTATCCAGGGAGAGCCGCATAACCCGGATTCGTTGCAGCTCTCCCGGCATCGGCCACATTCCTAACGATCGACCGGCATGGGGCGTTCAATCATCGTCCACGATTCAGCGACACGCCCTTCACGAACGCGATCAATACGTACGGCATTGCAGGTTACTAACTGGCCGGATGGCAAGAGATCCATCAATGGCGCGCGGTGCAGACCGGTCAATGTCCAGCGCGTCACAATCTGGTCGTTTTCCACCACTTGCGACGCCACCAGAATGCGGAGGTCGGCAAAGGCCGCGTGGATCGCCGCGGCAATCGCCTGGGCATGTTCCGGCCCGCGTGTGGGCGCGAGCACGGCAAGAGCGCCGCGTTCAACATAATCGGCCGCAAAGATAGCGCCGGCCTCGGCCATGATGCCCTGACCGATCGCGCGCTGCAGCCAGCGGCGAATCATCGCCGTATGTTCCTCCTGCTGCGCACGTTCCTCACGCGCGTGCATATGCTGCCGAAACTCACTGATTGCCCAGCCGAGAGCGCTGAGCGTACGCGTGAAGATCGGGCGCAGGTGATCCAGTTCGGCGACGAACATCTCGACGGCTGCGCTAACGCGTGTTTCTTCAGGATTGATATAGGCCTTTGCAACCTTGGTATCGCGCGAAATCTCGCTGGCGCAGTACAACGCACGCTGCAATTCTTCCGCCGTTTCAATCGCCCAGAAGTTGGGGCATACCAGCTGGAAATACACCGGATCGGACTCATTGGCATACAGGCAATAGGTCAGACCTTCCGCCTTAAAGACAACATTCCCTGCACTGGTGCGCTCGGGGCGAAAGCCGAGATCAGCCAGGATGTCCAGATACATGTCCACTTTGTTCATAGCGGGCCTCCTTGTTCAATGTTTGCTCTTCACAGAGAAGGAGCCGGATTCCGCCAATTCGTTGCAACTCCGGTGGGCATTCTTTGCATGTTGGAGTGGATTGGGCGGAGACGACGCACCTATTGACGAGTTCATCATAACAAAACACAGCGTCACAAATGTGACGCTGTGTAACAGCATAGCGTTGTTCGGATAGGCACGTTGTCATTGTCTAGCGAAACATGGTTCTCCTGCACGTGCCGTGAATCGGGCGTTGCACCGATTTCGTCAGCGCCGGCGGCGCGCCGCCTCACGAATGGCCTGAAGGTTAAGAATCTCCGCCACTTCATAGCGCGTCGGGATCGAGCCGGCAACCGGTCGAACATTCAGCATGGCCGGAAAGCCTCCCGCGCGCCCGTGGATCTCCGCAAGCATGGCGACAGCCAGCGGCGCGAGTGCCGGCGGGTTGATGATCAGCGGTATGGTTTGCCACTCGTCAGGCGACAGCTCCGCCGCGTCGGCCAGCTCCACCGCCACTTCGGCCAGCGGCCGCTCACGGTCGATCTGTGAGTCGATGGCCCGCACCAGCGGCCTTTCACCAATGATCGCCGCGACGTGCGCGATCTGCTGCTCCGTCAGCGGATGCGAATAGTTCAGGACAATCACGGCATTTCCTTTCCGCCAGCCACGAATGCCACCAGGAGCGGCGCGGTAGCGCTGTCGGGAATGACATGGCCGCCGGCATCGTAGCGCGCCGGGTAATACTGCAACGCTGCTCCCTGCTCGCGCGCCGCCAGCGCCAGGCCGGCACTCATCACCGACGTGCCCCCGGTGATGTCCACCGCAACCGGCAATGCCCGCAGCATGACGCGCGCGCGCTGCAACGCCTCGGTCGCGGCGTGATAACTATCGCTGAGGGACCAGGGATCGGTCACCGCAAGGGGCTGATGTTCCACGTTGCATTCGAGCAACCATTGCCGCAGGTCCTTCAGCTTGGCGCTCTGCTGCACATCCTGCGACACAATCAGCCAGCAGTGGCGCAGGGTTGCCTGCTGCATGTGCCACTCCAGGATTGCCCGTTCAGGCCCGTTCGGGCGCAACCCGACCGCCAGGACCAGACCAGGATGTGGCGCGATCCGTTCCGCCGGCGGCACTTCGAGGCGCATGCGCGCACGCTGCGCAATTGCAGCGCTCACACTACGAACGCCCCAGGCGATGAATGGCACGATCAACGCAGCACCGATAACGATGCCGACCAGGGTGACAGGTTGCTCACCGAACATCAGCAACACCAGCGCATAGAGCGCATTCCCCAGCAGCGCGAGCGCCAGTGAGCCGATGATGAACAGTACCGGCGCGCGCGAATCGAGAAACCGCGCCAGCACATCGCTGAGACGCTGCCGGCTCATGGCGAGCCTCCGTCCGGCCCGGCAACGTCAGGGTGCTCATACAGCGCCACCATGCGCCGCGCGCTTTCGCGCATCATCGTTGCCAGTTGCGGCGGCTCCAGCACCCGACAATGCTCACGATAGCGCATCAGGATCTGCTGCGCGCGCCAGAGATCGGTGGCGGTCGCCATCACTTCCGCCGAGCCATCATCGGCATAACTGATGACGGTTTGCGGGAACCAGTGCGCCACGTCACGCCGCCGCGCTACCGCCGGCGCCAGCCAGTAACGCAGCAGATAGGACGGGCGGTGATACGCGCGTTTCGGCGAACCTGGTAACGGGTTCAGACTATTGGGCACGATCCGGTCAAGCCGGTAGAGCACAAAGTCATCCGCCAGGCCAGGGATATCACTCTTGAGACAGAAGGTATCAAGGTAGGTATGCCCTTCGCGATAGAACAGTTCGATCGGCGCGACCTGGTGGCGCGCGGCGGCGCCATCCGGCGTATGGGGCGACTGATAGGCGAATTCGATAATTCGTTTCCCAACCATCCGTTTGAGTTGTTTGAAAATCTCAGCGACCGCGTGTTCCGCCTGTGGTCGATCGACCCGCGGCTGGGCGCTGATGGTGCGCATCTGGTCACGGCGCGCCCTGGGCATCAGCGACGCGACACGTTGCAGGAATGCGGCAATCTGTCCCGCGTTGGGAATACCATTGTCACCATACACGCTGGCCAGAAATGCCATCGCCTCCATCTCGCCATCGGGCAGGTCGAGCAGCGCCAGGTCGCCGGGTGACAGCAAGGTATAGCGGCCATCGTTCGCCCGCTGAATGTCACAGCCATACTCCTGCCGCAACGCAGTCAGATCGTGGCGCAGCGCGGCCAGGGCGTCGGCGGGGTAGACCCCCTCGGGGACATCCGGGAACGCGGCGTTGGCATCATCAATTAATGTCGGGCCATCGGCAGGGCCACGCACCAGGCGACGCACCAGATAGAGACGGCGGCGGTGAATCAAGTGTGAACTACGTTTATCACCGCGGCCACGGGTCTGGACACGATGAGTCATGATGACCCTCCAGAATGAGCGCGAGCCGTCGCCAGCGCCTGGCGTAACTGGGCGCAGACCCTGGCAACACGCGCTTCAACCTCACTTGCAGGTCTGGCATTACGGCTCATCCCGGCATGCGCCAGATCATTGCGCAGTATACGTATCTCTTCCCAGAGACTATTCAGTCTACCTCGATGAACAATATGCTTCATTGAGTCTGGAACGTCACGCCCGGTTTCTTTAGCGGCAGCAAATCCGCCCAGTGCCGCCTCCGCGAACAGACGTTCCTCACGATGGTAGATATCCGCGCCAACCTCGGCCAGCACCACCGACACCAGCCATTCGCGCGCCAGGGTAAATGCCTGCACATACATGGACTTTGCGGCGTACCATTCAATAACGTCGAGCTGGCGATCAACGATTTCGCGCGCCTGATCCCTTCGATGAGGATGCGCATGCCGGAAACGCCGGTATTCATGCTCAATCCGGCCAAGCAACAGCGCTAATGGTTCAAATGCCGCCGCTTCGCCATGGGGAGCATCATCGCGAAACTGCTGAATAACCTGGTCAAGGGATGCAGCACGCTGCATAACCTCCGCCGGGCGCGACGTATGCAGCGCCGAGGTCAGTGACCGCAGGCTGGCCGTCAATTGTTGCGCGCCCGTCGTCGAAGCTTGCGTCGTTGCAGGCATCATATTGAGCAATTCTGCCAGACCATCGGCGCGGCCATAACGCAGAAACGTATCCGTCGCCGTCGTCCAATCCAGCAGGCGGGCAAATGGGGTCAGGTCGAATACCGGGGTGCGGTTGGTCGCCTGATCGCGCGCCTCAAACGCGCCATAGACGATGCGCTCCAGTGTCACATTGCGTACGACACGGACAAATGACGTGACCAGCAGCGCCAGCATCGGCAACGACCGAAACGAATTGGTAATATCAAACAATATCTGGTCGCCATCATCAATCACGCCCGCCAGCTGGTTGAAGATCGTCCATAATTCATGTTCCGCCGCGCCATCGGGAATATCGACCGGTTCAGGCAGCATCCGGCTGGCCATGCGGCGGGTGAGTTCAGCAAAATGCTTCTCGCGCGCACTTGCCGTCACCACCACAAACACCCGATCAGGCGCGAAGAAACGCGTGGCCGCATCGGCCATATAACAGGTGGCATGTTCCTGATCGCCACAACAGTAGGTGGTTTCCTCCAGGCGCATATTGCCGAGAAACGAGATGAGTTTGCGGGACATAGGGAAGATCCTTTGTCATGCTGCGAATGACACCCGCGCCAGACATTGCTCATCAGAGCATCAGCGGGCTTGTTTTTTACTACCTCCTCCAGACTGTGCAGTTAGGCGGCCAGGGCCGGGTTTTCGCCGCGCCAGTCGATGTTGAGCCTGGGCCGGCAACCATTGTTCAACCAGATATCGTGGTGGTCCTCGTCACTGGCGTTGCACAGATCACTGAACAGCGCACTGTGGGGCCACCTGATCTGATCGTCGAGATTGTCTCACCCGGCACCGCCAGTTATGATCGCGGCGAGAAGCGGGACACCTACGCCGCCGTCGGTATACGCGAATACTGGATTGTCGATCCTGGCAGCCATACGGTTGAATTACTCATCCTTGATGACGCGCAGCACCGCTTCGTCCATGTGTATCGTGGTCAGGCCATCCTGCCGAGTACGGTGATTGTCGGCTGGTCGGTGGCAACCGAGCAGTTGTTCGGGTAATGCCGCTTCGCCCCATCACTTCTTCGGCGCAGGCTTGAGTTCAATCACGGTCCGTCCATTTTTCAGCGTGCGCACACCGATCACCTCGACCCGCGCTGCATTACCGGCACGATACTTTGCCGTACCACCTGGAACCACATCCGCCTTCATGATGCCGACGACTTTTTCCTCGTCAAAGCCCGGCACGTTCACCTGCACAGCCTGTTCGTCGACCGCCGCGACCTTGCCGGTGAAGGTCGCGCCGATGGCGGGAACGGTGGGTCCAGCAGGTGCAGGTTCAGCGATTATCGTCTGCGTACTGCTGACCGGTTGCTGCCTGGCCACAGGCGGCGTGGTACGAGCCCGCGGCGGAAACGGTTCGCGCCCGACGGGTGACACCACGCGCGAGCGTTCTGCGTCCGGTACCGCACGATAATAGCGTAGCAGCCTGATCGCCCAGCCGAGCGTCTCGGCCATCTGGTGCGGCGCCATATGGCGCAGATGGCGTTCGCTGGCGGAGAGCAACTCGCGGTAGTAGCCAATCGTCTGATTGGAACGAATAACGGCGCGGCCATCGTTCACAATCGTGCGCAGGTACATAAAATAGGCTGCGCTGTCCCTGTGTATGCGCAGGTATGCCAGTGCCTTCTGCGCTTCGTTGGGGTCTACGTGCGCCTCGAAAAGATCGCAAGCCAGGAGGGCTGCTTTATCTGCCTGCATCATGCTAATAGCTCCGATCCGGACATTCTCTCTCATGACGGGGCCAGCGTAACGTTGCCGCCAGTTGGCGTAGTTGATCGTTCAGTATCAATCGTTCGGCGCGCATTGCTGCAAAATATGGCGGCATCGCCACTGCTCGCGCTGGCGGCACATCAAAGTCGGCGTAGCGTTGTGTTGCGTCCTCAAGCTCCAGTCGCGCATTGATCACTTCCACCGTTCCTAGACAGACCGGTTTGCCGCCGCCGAGTTTGGGCCAGAGTCGTGGTTCGCCAAGCCCGAGTGCGGTCAAGAGTAACCCGAGTTCACCTGGCGTCAGGTTCTCAAAATCAATCTGGAAGCTGAATGTGCTGCCCTCGGTGCAGGCCTCCAGCGGTAGATCGCCTTGCGCCGGTTTGCCATGCATATAGAACTTCCGTCCCCTCAATTGCCTGCGATCCTCATAGGCACCCGTGGCCCCAGGGCGTGGCCGGAACAGGGCCGGCGTCTCCACAATTTCCATCTGGCCGTTCTTAAGCACCGCGTCGCTGAAGCGAACCTGCCCTTGATAACCAAGCGCGCCAAAGATACGTTGTGCAACGTCAAGATGATCCGGCCGGTGTGAAGCCTCAAGTTCACGCGGCAACGACGGCGCGCGTGTCACGGCGGGCACCGAAGGAGAGATTGCCTCTAGAATGCTCCGAATACATCCTTTAAGCGATGTCGCCGGTATCACCGGTGTTCCATTGGTGCGGAAATGCGCTTTGACCATCGGATAGCGACGGTTGCCGGTTTGCTCGAGCAAACCAGAAGCAACATGCAGCGGCGAACGAGCAATAATCTGCCCATGCAGCGTGCCGTTGAGATGGCTGACGCGTTGATGGCCGGCGGGTGCGCCGCGCTCGATCCGGCGCGCAAACGGCACAAACTCGTAAGGTTTCGGCAGCGGCGGCTCAAAACGGCCTCGCCCGCCACGGTCGCGGTCGCTCATTATTGTCCCTCCGGCTCCAGGCTCGTGTAACGTATCAACTCCACAGCAGCATTCGGTGCGCGATACAGGATGTAGTTGATACGCGGGCGATGATCCGTCTGAACGATTGCCGCCCCGTTCCCAGCTTCGGTCTGCCAGGCGGCGCCCTCGCAGGTCACCAGGCGTGCACCGGCGATATCGAGCGATTGCTCACTCAGCACCAGCACATCGTATACATCACGGCCCAGGCGCTTCCAGCGCACCTCGGCACGTTCAGTAAAGGCATGGCCAAAGTCGCCACCTGGATCGAGTCTGGCCATATCGGTCAGGCGCTCAATCGGACGCAGGTTTTCGCGTCCGCGCTCAGGCTCAACATCCCACAACGTCGCGCCGCCGAATGTCCAGCACGGCAACCCGACATAGTCGCGCACCAGTTCGAACAGCCGGGCCGACGAGGCGTTCGCCATGCGATAGATGTATCCTGCGCCATTCATAGAAGCTTGCCTTCTGGCGCGGAAACCCGGCAGCATGAGCGCCGGGAGGAGCGCGCCGCTTTCGCCCGCGTGAGCGCACGTGTGCACGGGCATGCGACTACTGGTCTACGACGTCCAGATGTGCTCAGGCACTCGTGGTGCGCACCACGAGCAACAGTTTGCACGTTTCCAACTGAGCCTTCGGGAGTTCCGGCAGCGAACTTGCTGCCGGGGAAAAGGTTCTCGGTCCGCGCCACTCACAACACCGTTCGTTGTGCCGGGCCGCCCGTCAGACGGCCGCTTGTGCTGTGCCACCTTCGGGTGGAGGAGCGAGCACAGGCCCAGCGGCGTTAGCCCTGCGTATCTGACAGCCCGATCTCCCGCTTCCATGCCGGCATGCATGCTTTCCAGAATGCCCTGACGTGCTCACCCCCAATGGCGCGCAGCCAGACCCCAAAAGGTTCCTCCGGTGTCAGGCTCACCCCTTCCGGCAGCAGTACAGTATCATGGGCCGGAAGATCGTAGGCACGGTAGGCATCGCCGCCAAAGGCGCCCAGGCCACCAAAATGCCCCGCCGGCAGACGAACGCTCCCATCAAGCATCTGTAGCACTGCACCATCGAGTTCACAGACCGGGTAATGGATCTCCAGCGACTCGAAAGTCGCCGTCACCCGGCCCAGGCCGCGCGACTTGCCGAACCCCAGTGCAATGCGTCCTTCCGCCAGGTCGCGTAGCGCCAGACCAAGCAATCCCAGTTGCGCCAGGGTCACGTTCTTGAAGTCGATCCGTGTCGGAAATTCCCCGGCGACCACCGTCTCATAATTGAACGGCCCCACCGCCACCGAGCCATACACCCGGTCAATTGCCACACCATTACGTTCTTCGGTAACGACATTCTGACCGTAGGCGTCAGCAAAGCGCACCCGCCCCGCGAGTGCGGTATGGCCAAACATCTGTGAGACAAACGACGAACGCCGGTACACAACCGCGGTACGGTCAGGGTGACGAGCAATCTCATCACCAATCGCCTCGATCGCCCGGCCAGAGCTATAGTCCATATCCTCCAGCCCCTTATAGCGCCTTCCTTCACCCAGCGGATTATCCGCCAGCGGAACACGCTGATCAGGGATAGAAATCCCGGCGGCTTCGTCAAGCATGCGGCGGCGCTGCAACTTTCGCTCCTGCAAATCTTCGCCGTCGAGCGTACGGCAGATCCGTTCACAGTGTGCACGGACGACCCCTTTGAGCGATGGTCCGGGGAGATAGATCGCTCCCTGGCTCGACATCGCACCACTGCCATCTGGCACACTGCGCTTCGTGCGCACGAATTGCATGTCCGGCAAGGTCGGGTCACCGCTACCGCTCTCACCAGCCTTGATCAGGATCGGTCCATCGGGTCGAATGATCAGGCGCAGCGTGCCCTGGAGAAATATCGCCCTATGCATCGGTCAGCTCCTTCCGGGCCACGCTCGGATCGCGCAGTGCGTCTCGAAACGCTGCGATCCAGGCCTGTTCCTGCGCCTGATCGATCGGTGCACCGCCATCGCCGGTAAGCAGCGCCAGTACATCATCAACCCCCGCGATGCCTTCACGTACCACAAGGTAGCGAATGTCAGGCGTTACCTGACCATCGCGCCCCACCAGCTGCACGTACCCCAGACCGCGCGAACGGAACCCGCCAAGCTGCACATCGCCGCGCATCCAGGGTTTGAGGGCAGACAGAAGCATGCCAAGCTGCCACGGCGCAGCGTTTTCGAGTATCAGATCAAAGCTGAAGCGTGTTCCCGCCGGCACGACCTCGTAATCGTACAGCAAGCCCTGTTGTACCGTTTCGGTATCACGGTTGATACCGACACCATTACGCACTTCAACCTGGCCGAACCAGAGCGACGGCTCGATCGCGGCATCTTTCAAGAAGAGGCGTCCGGCGATCCATGGCGCACCAAAGGTCAGGTCGATCAGTGTCGACACGCGCCAGATCGCATCGCTCAATGCGCGATCATTGTTGCGCAAGTCCACGTGTTCTTTGAGTGCACCGATTGTCTGGCCCATCGTCCGTTCAATCTGTTCCAGATCGAGCGCCTGGTCGGGATGCACCGCACGAACCAGCGCCTCAATCTGAGCCCGCAATGCGCCCTTCAGTGACGCGCCGGGCACAAGAGGTGCACCAAGCGCGCCACGCAACACCGGCAGATCATTGGACGTGACATCGGTGACGCGCCCGGCACCGACACGCAGCGCCGTCAGCGCCAGCAGATCGCCGCGTACCGTCAGGCGATTGCGCAATACCGCAAATGAATAGATCGGTTCACGCGCCACTCGACACCTCCCTGAGCCGTTCAAAGTCGCCGGTTTTCTTCGCGAAGACAAACGCACGATTGGCATACCCCAGATAGAGTTGCATCAGGCGAACATGAATGCGCGATTTGAGCGATTCTGCATTCTCGATCTGGCGTTCCTTCAGCGCCGCGATGACATCCTCGGTTGGTTCCTTCCCGAGCGCGCAGAGATCATCGATCACGTGGTGGCCGAAATTCTGCCACGTCTCCCGGCTGCGGCCGATCTGATAGCGAATGAAGTTGGCCGTCACCTCGAACGACCCGGACTCCATTGCAGTATTGAGCAAATTGCGCAGGCCGCTTTCTTCCATTCTGCTCTTTTCCAGCACGAGTACGGCCCGATTCGCCCTCTGAACGAGTGCATCAAGTTGTGTATCGAGCGCCTGTTTCAGCGCCAGTTCCCGCTTCAGCGTTACCGGATCAAGCTGGCTCATGCTGTCCCTCCCACATCCATCAGATGGAACTCATCACAGATTCGCACCTGGCCGAAGCCCTCTGGCCGGCGTTCGCCGATACCATCTATTTCCAGCCGCTCCAGCGCCGCATAATCAGCATCATTCAGCGGCGCTTGCGATTCAAAAAGATACACGCCGCCGTACTGCACAGCGACATGGGTTTCTTTAGGGCGTTGCCACAGAACGTTCCATCCGCCGACGATGCGCGTTGTAGTAAACGCGCGCACCAGCACCGCGTCAATACCGGGATAACCGGCGCGTTCGTCGCGCGTCGCTGTGCGGAGCAATTCAGGAGTTAATTCCTGAGTCGGCAGCCAGCCATCGCGCAACAGGATTGTGTCTGACAGCAGGTTGACCGTAAAGATCTGGTGTTCGCCAAGTTCCCAGGGTGCACCACCAAGGTGCACATAGCGATCGATCTGCTGGCGAAAACGCTGTGTGAGCGTCTCAACCCGTTCACGAATGCCTGCCCCGCCGGGCCACGTCGTCTCCTCCACGGTCACGGCACCGATTCCGGTTGTCTGCCGCGCACCCAGTCGCCCGATCGTCATCGCGAGCGCCAGCAACTGCTGCCATTCATCGTCGTGTTCCACCTGCACGGACGCGATACTGCCGGCAAATGCGGCTGGATGATCGTGGCTACCGTACATGCGTTCACTCAACGTGAAGAACGAATAGAGTTGCCGATCCTCGGCAGTAGCACGGCGGCGGTTAATCGCCACCCGCGTATGAATGCGTTGCGTGATCTGCCGCAGTACAGGCTTTCCCTCACGTACGGTATAGAACCTCTGCCTTGCACCTTCATGTGGCCGGCCTCCACTGTCTACCGGCGCAAAAAGCAATGCCGCCGGCCGCTGTCGTTCCCAGCATACGCGCTGGATCAGCGAGTCTTCCAGTTGCTCTTCCTCACCTTTGGGATGGATCGCTGTCGCAGGTAATGGACGTGTCCACACGTCGCCGTCGTATGCAGGATATGCGTTACGACAGCGTAGACCCAGCAACACTGCCGGGTCGAAACGTCCAAGATCCGCCAGCGCCTGCCCGATGGCACCAAACATGGCCGCACCAGGAACATATGGCAGGCTGGCACGAAACTGCGTGCCGGGCTTACTCTGGGGAAACGCCAGCGGCTCGCGCGCCGTGATCCAGAGGGCTGTCTGTCTCATTGCGCCTTCCCTCCACGGGCGACCAGCGCGCGCAACTCTCGCTCAAGATCGTCCGGTACAACAGGGTGATCATTTGCTGTCACAGCGATCGTTGTTGTTGCCCAGCCCAGGCCGCGTGACTTCGCACCGCCCCAACGATCCACGGTGCGTAGCGCTACCCAGAGCAATGCCACATGGCCAAGATCGGGGAGGGCGCCACAGATCGCCGGGTTTGCCGAAAAGCGAAGCCCTTCGAGCGCCGTTTCTTGAAACAGGAGACGTTTATCATCTGCCGTGCCACGACGTCGATTGATCGCCACACTCGGGCGAATACCACTCTGGGAGCCATGCATCGCCATACTCTCACCAGGAGCCGATCCGCCCACACTGGAAGCTCCGATCAAGGCGAAAAACGAGAGTGGCGAACGGTACTGTGGTGAGCCAAAGATGCGTCGGATTGGTGTATCTGCCTCGGCATCGTTATCCGCTGGCATGAACAGACCAAATGTAGCGGCAATCGCCTCGGCGGCATGGCGCGTCCGCCCTTTCAGATGGGATCCTGGAATAATCGGACGATCCCACCCATCGCGCATGATACTTTTGTCAGCAAGGATGCCGATGCTGCCACCCGCGCCGACGCTTAGCGGTGTGACCGTGGTGACTTCAAGCGCAATGTCAATAACAACCATCACTGCTCCTCGTGCTGTGCAGCGACCATGTCGTAGATCTCTACCAGATCCGTCCAGATGGTTTCGTAGCTCTGATGCTCCACCGGAAGCCAGGGTGGCAGTGGATGCCGGCCAGCAGTAACCGCCGGTTGCCAGGACAGTTCAAACGAACGCACCAGTGCCTCGCGGCGACGTTCGCTGAGCCGAGCGCGGGTATAGAGGTATTCCATTGTGGTGGCGACAGTGCCGGGATGATCGTCCACAATGCGACGCAGACGGTAGAGTTGCGAACGCGGAAAATCACTGTGCCGCAGCGCTCGCACAGTCGCCAGTAGACCAGCAAACTCGTGCCAGGTATATGGGCGTGCCGTCAGGCGGCGAAACGGTTGACGATCGCCGTTCCTGTGGTTCATTTCGCCCCGTGGAAACGGATCTGCAAATGCAGCTTGGCGGAACGTGGCAATCGTATCGGCAACCATACCGATGGATTTCAACACCATGAAATCAACCGCGCCACCGTAATAGCGCTGATCGGCAGATAGCCTGGCGAGCTTCTTCGCACGCTTCAATGCCTCTTCCGCCAGTTCGCGCAAAAAGAAGATCGGCGTATTCTCCTGGGCAATGATGATACCGGCAGAAAGACCGATTGATGGCGTGTATGGATCGACGGTGAACGGTGTTGTGCCGGCATAACGTCCGCGCAGCGCGTCGGATGCGCGAGCATCGGGTGGAGCCGGTATCGAGCGCGCCAGTGATCGCTCAAACACTGATGCTATCGCCAGCGCCACATCAAATGCACAATGACCGGGAACGATCAGGAGTAGATCGTCACCGCCGATGGTCAGAATCTCGAACGGATGGACCGTGACATCTCCTGATGGGCGCTTGACCTTCACGGGACCACCCAGATGCTGGCCAAGCCCATGAAACACAGCCTTGACCGCAGCATCACTCAAGTGCTGCGACACATCGTGGAAATCCTGCGGCGTTCGCAGGGTAGCGATCAGCCGCCCCACGTTATTGCCGTCGGCATAGATGATGCCGATAAATCGCTCAGGATCGGATGCAGTGCCGATCTCATGCAGATCATGTGCGGGCAACGCATCCAGGCGTGACGTCAATGATTGCGCGTAGGGTGTGCTGGCTCCCTCATGCCGCAAGAACGCGTCCCAGAGCTGTTCCCACGATCGCTGGCGTAGTGTCGCCGGCGCACGCCAGTGACGAAATGTCGAGGTATACCAGAGCGTTGCGCCATCATCATCTCTCTTGATAATCTGGCCCACATAACGTTTGCGCGCGGATGCCTCGCTATAGGCCCGCTCTTCACCGGCTACCCGACCTTGCCAGACTGCAGGACGCACATCGCTGCTATCGCATTTGACGGCCCAGGGCAACATCGGATAGAACGAGATGAATCGCTGTGCGTTACCATCGCCACGTTCATCCCGCCGACGGTTGAACATCATCGCCAGTACGGTGGTTAATTCGCCAAAGGTCTTGCGATGAACAAAGCGCCGAGCCGCCTCGATATGCGCGGTGGTACGCTTTCCAGCAGGCAGCGCCGGCATTATTTGATCAGAGGTCAGTAACGCAGCAAAACTGTCACCAGGCGGCGGATAATAGTAGCGCTCAAGTTCCGCGCGGAGCAACGCATCATCCCAGGCGGCGAGGAACTCATCAAGCCAGAAGGCGAGCGGATTGCGACCATAGCGCAGTTCGATGACATTGAATTGTGCTGCGACTGCCGCACTGTTGGCAGTGAGCGTGTGCTCTGTGAACTCGCGTTCGATCGCGGCCGCCAGATCGGCGCCCAGCGCGGCGGGCGCGAATGCAAGGAACGCGCCACCACCGGCGTAGATGATGCAGCGAACAACAAGATCGCGATCCCCAAACGCTGCGTCCAGGCGCGCATGCCAGAGCTGCCTCAATCGCTCCTCATTCACCCAATCGAGCAGTGCACTCGCACCTCGTATTTCGGGCAACTTTGGCGCTTCAAAGACATATCCTTTGATCCTGGTCGGCCCGCCATATACCAGCGCGACCTGCAGGTCCGGCGCCAGACCAGCGTCTACCAACGCTCGCCGGAATGTGTTGTCAAGCGCAATAAGATCATCAGCGCTCGGCAATAACGAGTCATGGGCCACACGGTCACTGAGCACCTGGCGTACGACAACCTCAATAGGTGCAGGATCAACACCGGTTCCATATGTCAGGCACGCAGCCACCGCGCGACTGAAATCAACCGACATCGTGAATCCTTTCGTGTTCATAGCCTACTTAGTGCCTATCCGAAAACCCATGGGCATGCGGTCATTGCGCGGAGCGCCAGCGACCGCCTGCAGCGAGCGCAGCGTGGCTGACGCAATCGACCGGCCCGAGAGGAGATTGCTTCGCTTCGCTCGCAATGACATCCAGTCCGTTATTCGGATAGGCTCTTATAGCCCGTGCGCTGATCGTTGCAAGATTTTTATGGTGTCATCATACCAAAAACCACCGTCACAAATGTGATCACCAGATTGCGTGATTGCCGGATCATTCTTTCAAAGCCACCTGACCGAATCAATCACCCCAATCACCCCAATCCTTCAATCCCCTCTACCCGATACCCTCCGTGCCCGAAGGTGCAAGCCTTTCCCACGTGCACAAGACTGCCCAGTACAACAAGGGCGCGCAACTCTTCGGACACATTGCGCATGATTGCACTGCCGATGATGCCACCCTGGGGCATTGTGTGTGGCGCACTACCGCGTGTCGAGGTACGCAACAGATCGAGCCAGCGTATCTGCTCTGACTCGATGCGCACACCACGCGCAGCGTCCACGAAGCGACGGTAATCAACCGGCCAGGGATGCTCGCCATGAAACGCCGCCAGCGCCGACAATCGCCAGCAGATCGCGTGAATCAGCGACGGCGGATCGAGCCGCTTGAGGATACTGCCACGCGTTTTCAAACGCAACGGCGTATGCAGCGTCAGACGGAGATCAGCGGGTAGCAGCGCCGCACGCGCCTGCACCATGCGTGTATCTATCAATGGCAGTGGTTCGGCAGCGCTTAATGTTCGACCGTCCTGGTAGATGATCTGGCCCGCCGGTTCCCAGGCGAGGAGCGTTTCGAGGCGTTCCAGTTTTCCACGCGCATGCGCACGGCCAAGGCCCATCGAAGAAAGCCTGTCGAACCCGTAGAGAAAATAGGGCAGATACTCAATACCATGCCCTATCAGCACGAGCCCGAACTCCAGTGCTTCCCCGGCTTTATACCGGGTACGCGTATCGGACGGGGGAACAATGACAAACGGGCGTGGCACATCGCGAAGATCATGCAACCACTCCACTCCCGACGGGCGCGGCGTCTCAAATACCTGGCGATAGGCACAGAGACCGGCAATCGTGCAGTCGTGTGAATGGCCCCAGCAGGATACCGGGCACGAGGCGCGCTGAAACGCGTACCCGAAGCCACCGCGCAGCATTGCGCCTTTGTACTCGGGGAGTGTCGCATCCTCCATCAGGCGCAGCGTCACGCGGGCCCGTAGCAGCGGTAGATTGAGCCCGTCAAGGAGGTGTTCAGCCGGCTCAGGGGTAGTCGCCATGCAACCCTATTGCAAATCCAGAAAGCGGCACACCAGATGCTGGTCACTCATCGGGAATTCAGCGGCGAGGCACTGATACCTGTGTAAGTGTAACAATTGTGGTCACGTTCTGCAAGTGGGTCCGCCACCGGTTCGCGCCGGACGCACGACATCGGCCTGCGACAGCGCACCGTATTCACCAGTCTGCACCAGCCAGTGCGCTCCGGGCCACCAGCATTCACCCACGCATGCCTGAATCGGTGTACCATACACCTGCAACGCAACTACGGCGTGACGCGTAGATCGAGTGTCACGCAGGCGCGGGCCAGCATGCCCGTCTCGTAAGGAGGATGTATGTCGGTCATTGCAGGGATCATCTTCGGCTTCATCGTCTGGTTCCTGATGCGCTACCTTGTCGCCGGCATTTTCACCGTTGACCAGAATGAGCGCGCGGTCAAGACGATCTTCGGGCGCGCCGAGCGCCTGACCGATGCCACGCTCGACGACCCGTACGCCGAGTATCTCCGACCGGAAGAGCGTGAGCGCTACCGCTACCCGCAACTGGTCGTCATTCCGCCCGGTGGACCATACTTCAAGTGGCCCTGGGAACGGGTCTATAAGGTGTCAGTCGCCACGCAGACGATGAACATGGCACTCGACCTGGAGAACCCGGCGGCCAACCAGGGCGGTACCAGGCTCGAGGCGGTGACCAAGGACCAGTTGAATATCGGGTTGGAAGGCCAGATCCGCTATCGCGTGCATGAGCGGAACCTGTACGCCTATCTGTGGGGCGTGAAAAATCCGATCGTCCACGTTATGGGGTATTTTATCTCCATTCTGCGCGAGCGCATCGCGAATTTCGAGGCGCCGCAGCGCGCGATCACCACCGAGACCGCGCCGATAGACAGTAATGTGGTCACCGGCGTGTCGATTAACGACCTGCGCAAGAACCTGCGCGATCTCAACGAACTGATGGATCGTGAATGCCTCTCGTCAGCGGCACGTTACGGCATCCAGTTCGACGCGTCACTGATCACCAGCATCGACTCACCGCACGAGGTGGAATCGGCGCTGGCAGCGATCAACACGGCCCACAACCAGGTCTCGTCGGATATTAGCCTGGCGCAGGCGTCAGCCGACCAGAAGATCGTGCAATCGAAGCGGGCGGTGGAGATCGAGACGTTGAAGGCGCAGGCGGAGGTCGAGCCGCTTATGGCGCTGGCGGCGCAGTTGCGCGACCTGAAACGTAGCGGGTCCGGCGCATTGCAGTCGTACCTGCGTAATGTACGCCTGAAGTTGTACAACCAGGCCGAGCGCGTCATCCTGGAGGAACAGCTATGATCGAGTTTGCCATCGCAGCGGTCGTTACCTTCATCTTCTGCCTCATCGCAGTGCCGACCATCCTCGGGTTGATACGCGCGTTCGGCCTGTATGCCATTGTTGAAGAAGGTACCTGCCGCGTCTATGTCCTCTTCGGCAACGTCGTCGGTGTGCTGCGTGAGCCGGGGCTCTATTTTCTGCCGATTCAACTCGGCCCGGCGGCGTTGATCGTCAACTGGCTCGGCCGCTGCCACGTGATCGATCTGCGGCTCGACCAGAAATATCTGCGTAGCCAGCCGGTCAACTCGGAAGAAGGCGCGCCGATGGGCGTCGGCATCTGGTATGAGTACAAGATCAGCGACCCGATCGCCTACCTGTTTAAGAACGCCGATCCTGAAGGATCGCTGGCGGCCAACGTTGGGAATGCGGTGGTGCGCACACTGAGCAATCTGCCGCTGGCCGATATGCTGGAGAATCGCCACGCAATGAGCCGTACCGTGCGCGATGAAGTGTCGCCGAAGTCGGCAGAGTGGGGGTACCAGCTTGGCTCGGTCTACATTCGCAAGGTTCATTTCCGTGACACCGGCATGATCCGCCAGATCGAGGAGAAAGTCGTGAACCGGTTGCGCCAGGTGACTGCGGCGATCAAGCAGGATGGCGCGAACCAGGTGAGCATCATCACCAGCACGGCGGAACGTCAGGCGGCGATCGAGTTCGCCAAGGCGCAGGCGATCCGGCCACAGATCGTCGGCGCGGCGCTGAACAGAATCGCTGAGGACCGGGAGGTGGCGGAGGCGCTATTTGATATTCTCGAACTGCAGAACCTGACCGAAGGGCAGGCGGCGATTACCCTCATTCCGCCGGCGCGCCCGCTGCTGCAGCAGATGATGGCAGCGACACCCGATGGCCAGGGCCAGGTGCGCCAGGCGCGCTAGGCGCGCCCGCGAGTTCATTGATGGCGCCACAGGGGGACCAGGGGCACCTGCGGCGCCATCGCGTCATTCCGGTTGCGGGTGCGTGTGCGAGGAGAAGAACCGGAGCGATCTTATGGCGTTTCGCGTAATGGCCACTTGAGGAGCAGTTCTACCCGCGGCGGGCCGGGGAAGAAGGGGGTGCGGCGGGTAAACAGCCAGATGGTATAGACACGCGGCGCGCGCGTGTGTACCGCGGGCTCGCAATCGTCGTTCCTGGCACAGTCTGGAATGGTCGCGCTGAACCCGGCAAGATAGCACGCGCCAAGATCGACACCGAACGCCGGCAGTGTCGCCGCATGAACGATACTGCCGGCAACGCCGCATCCAGGAACCGTCGCCAGCAGCAGCACTGCCACCAGCACGCGGCGCAGCCATTGCACCCGGTATTCCTGCATTCGATAACCTCTTGTCTCCGGCAGTTACGCGGTGGATCGGATGATTGACCCTGGAGGGCGTACCGCCTTCCGGGCCATCTTGCCGGTACGCCACTGCGTGCGTCGTGTGAGTTAACATAGGCATAATATATCCCCGTTCCGCAGATGTGTAAAGCCCATTCCTGGTGTCGTTGGCACGATATGCGTATGGCTTATTCCGACGCCATAAATGGTGAAGAATGGCTTGACAATTGCCAATCAAAAGTTTACAATATGTTGCGATTGTGTGCCTTGCCAGGCACGTTGTTTATCTGTGGTGGTTGACAGTATCGAAGCCTGGTGGTATACTTCGCACACATGTTCTATTTCCGAACTTCTGTTCGGAAGTTGTTATTGTGACAAAGTACCTGCTTGTGCTGGCGTGCATGCTGCCGCTGCTCACCGGATGCGGCCAGCCATTGCGTCTGGATACGGCGCGTGCCACACGGACGCCGCTGGTGACGGCGACAGCGCGGCCAGCGCCCGGCACCACGGCGACGATCCCTGCCGTGACGCGGCCTGCACCGCCAGAAGTGGGTGCAACGGCAACCATGCCACCAGTTATGGCAACACCGTCGCCGGTGGTCCAGATTGTGCCACAGACGGCGAGGCCGCTGACGAGTGAAGAGCGCTGGCGCGCCGAGCAACTGGATCGAGAGGTGTTCGACCCGCCACGTCTCTACCGGGCAACCAGGCGAGTAACCCTCTTCTGGTACGATCCGGCAACCGGTCAGGCGCTGGAAATCGGCACCCTCATGGGCGATTTTCCCGTTCAGGCGCGATTTCGCCTGCGGTCAGGTGGGGCGACGGCACTGGAGGTGCCGTATCGTATCAATAACGACTTCGGCCTGACCGCGATATCTGATGCCGTCCGGCTGCGTATGGAAGCTGCTGGATATACAATAAGCGTCGAGGCGTTTCTATTGGAGTCGGACGCCATTCAGGCGCCTTGAATGGGGCCCGCGCCACCGGAGAGTGTCCGTGAGCAGCAATTATCTGAACATGATCCGCGGGCAACGTCGCCGCCCCGGCAACGTGCAGTTGACGTCCCGCACCCTCCTGGCGATCCTGGCGTTCGTCGCCATGGCCGGCTCCGCCGCCTACTGGTGGGGCGTCCAGTCGCAACTCACCGACAATCGCATCGTTGCCGTCGCCTTCACCGCCATCCTGGTGCTCGCGCCGCCCAGCCTGGTCTCGTTCCTCATTCCCTGGTCGCCTGCCGGCATGTTGCTGCAGAAGGTCAATGCCCGCACCTGGGCCTTCCCGGTGATCATCGGCTGCGCGCTCTACCTGCTCTACTATGCCTTCCAGCTCCAGTGGGCCTGGTGGGCCGCGCAACCCGTCGTCGCCGATGCGAACCTGGTCTATCAGCAGGTGCTGATCGGTATGATCGGCTTCATCGTGATTCCTGCATTGTTGTGGACGCCGGTGTCGAGCGATGAACTGGTGGAACAGGTGCGCCAGGCGCACCTGGTGAAGCGCTATGAGTTGCAGACCCAGGCCGACATCGCCATCCTGCGCGCGACGCTGCTGCGGGCGCAGGAGAAGGCGCTGGTGGGCTTCGCCAATCTGACGGTGCAGGAGCGCGAGGAACTGGCGGCGGTGATGCAGTCGCTGGTGAGTGGCATCGACCGGACGCTGAAGGAGGTCGGCCAGACGGTGAAGACGGTCTCCGGTGTTGCACTGCCGTTCGACAACATGCTCGACGATAACCAGGATATCCGCGATGTGCTGGAGTATATCGGCGATACGCTGGTCAATTCGACAATCAGCGGCGGGCGCGAGCCGGCACCACAGGAAGCTGCGCTGCAACCGTCACCTGAACGGGAGCGCCGTGGTCGCGCGCCGCAGTTCGACCCGCGCGAGGCAAGCCACTACCAGAACCGCAACCGGACCCGGCGCCTGTACCACGACGATGACGAGTGATCGCCCATGCCGCGCGATGCCGATGCCGATGAGACTCTCTCCGAGCGTGAATTGCACGAGTTCGCCGATCTGCTGGCCATCCGCCTCTACAACCACCTCGGGCGCCGGTGTTATGTGCTGAGCCGTCAGGACATCGTGGAACTCATCCGTCCGTATGTCGCCCACCTCGCCCGCGACGATCGGCGCGCGCTTTCCTGGCTGGTGTGGAACCTGCTGCAGGAGGGCGCTGAGCTTGAGCATGAGCTTGACCAGTAATGAGCAGCCGCATCGGCATCCTCGGCGGCACGTTTGATCCCATCCATTATGGGCACCTCGCGATTGCGGAAGAGGCGCGCGTTGCGCTGCACCTCAGTCGCGTGATGGTCATTCCAGCCGGCGAACAACCGCTCAAGGCGGGCCGGCATGTTGCATCGTCGGCTCATCGCCTGGCCATGGCGCACCTGGCGTGCGCCGGGAACCCGTTCTTCGCAGTATCAGCCATCGAGATCGAGCGCGCCGGCCCGTCATACACGGCCGTTACACTGCAGCAACTGCACGATCAGCTTCCTGACGCGCTCTGCCTCATTCTCGGCGCCGATGCCCTGGCTGACCTGCCGCGCTGGCGCGATGTGCAGCGCATCCTGGAACTGGCCAGCCTGGTGGGTGTTACACGGCCCGGCGCAACGCTCGACCTGGTGCGCCTCGCGCGAGCCCTTCCTGGCGTGCTGGAACGGCTTACCCTCATTGATGGCCCGCGCCTCGACATTTCCAGTAGCGACCTGCGCCGGCGTGTCGCCGCAGGCAAACCTATACGCTACCAGACCCCGGATGCCGTGGTTGACTATATTGCACAGCACGGGCTGTACCGCCACAGCGGCGAGCCACACCCGTGATCCGCGGATGCGCCGCCGTTTCTGCGCGTCGCGCGCCGCATCGGGGCACAAGGTTGTTGCACGTTGCTCGCTATGGATGAACTCCGCGCCATCACCACAGGCTGGGGGTTGTGTCTCACCGAGACGCAGCTCCAGCAATTCGCAACCTACAGCGCCGAACTGCGCCGGTGGAACACACGAGCCAACCTCACGGCGATCCTCGACGAGCACGCCATCATGACGCGCCACTTTCTCGACTCGCTGCGCTGCGCGCTGAGCTGGGGCGAACAGCCGTCGAGCCTTGCGGACGTCGGCAGCGGCGCCGGCTTTCCTGGCCTGCCTCTCAAACTGCTGTGCCCGGCGGTCAACCTGACGCTCATCGAGAGCGTCGCAAAAAAGGCCGATTTCCTGCGTCATCTGGTCGCCGAACTCGGCCTGACCGGCGTGACCGTGCTGGCAGCGCGCGCCGAGCAGGTCGGGCGCGACCCACACCACCGCGAACGGTACGACGTCGTGACGGCGCGCGCGGTCGCCGATCTTGCCGTCCTGGCAGAATACTGTCTCCCGTTATGTCGTGTTACCGGGCGTTTCCTGGCGCCAAAAGGGGGTGACATCACCGCCGAAGTGGCACGCGCGCGCAATGCCGTTGAACGCCTCGGCGGCCGGATCTTTGCGGTCGAGCCGGTCGAACTGCCCGGCGTCGAGCCGCGTACCCTGGTGGTTATCACCAAAGTAACGCCGACGCCGGATGCGTATCCGCGCGCCACCGGCATCCCGGCAAAGCGACCGATCAGGTAAGACGATGGAATTGGTTACGATCGAGAGCCAGGGGCAATGCCTTGCAAATAAGGCGTTATGCACCGCACAGCCCCCCACCCAACCTCCCCCCGCCGGGGGTTTAGGGGCGGACAGAACGGATGAGCGCTTGCGGCCTTGGCCCTGGTCGGACATGACAGTGAGCCTGGAACCTTCTATG
>Ga0272446_1001375_pt1 | contig 35304 bp, 26 predicted proteins | sample YNPCB0061_FD_194587 | JGI IMG/M metagenome (GOLD analysis project Ga0272446, IMG submission 194587) | Hot spring microbial mat communities from Yellowstone National Park, WY, United States - YNP-CB-006-1 | ecosystem: Environmental > Aquatic > Thermal springs > Hot (42-90C) > Sediment | place...
AAATCCTTCGTTGGCTATGCTGTTCCAAGTCCAGGTATCCACAAAAGCCTGTGCTTGTGCTACGTCTTCTTTACCAAGATTGTTATAAATTTGGTTATAGTTCCGTTTTGAGTTAAACGGTGGGTCAATATAACATAAATCTACTGTTTCGTCTTTTACGTGCTTGCGTAAAACTTCTAAATTGTCCCCGTAGTACAATTTGTTCTTTTGTGCCATTCGCCTTTTCCGTTTTAAAGGCGTTGTTGTTAAGGTGTTCTCTTAACATAACGCCTAACATTTGAATAAACGCAACCTTTGCGCTTATTTCTTAAAAACTTGCGTTTATTTCCGCTTTGTCTGAACTCATGGAAATTAGAAATAGTTTCCATTTTGCGTCCAAACATTAAATACTCAAAAATAAAAACCTGTTTTCAAATGTCCAAATTTTCTAAGAAAATTTTTTATCTGATTAAATCCTTGATTACTAAGTACATAATCCTGCTACTTTGGTGCTTTATGCCTAAGTAATACCTAAAAAATAACACAAATCTATGCTACTCATGAAAGCAACTCCTGATGGCAAGGGAAATCTACTTTGATGCGCGTTTCTTCTTTGTGGAGTATTTTTGTAGCTTTTATCATAGGACTTGCGTTTACTTCATTAATTTCAACTGATATACGCAATCATTGAAGTACATAAAGATTTCTATGAAAATTTCTCTACAAGTATTTTGAAAGTTGCTAACTTTAAGACAACTTCGTATCAATCTATTCAATCGCTTAATTTTCATATCAAAACAATATTTATTTCCAATGAAACATTTTTTATCTACACTTTTGTTTTTCATGACGGTTTGGCACGTTTCTGCCCAAGAAACTCACCCCGTCAATGGGGCGCAGGACAAACGCCCAGAAATCTATGTTTTTACCAATGCCAATGTTGTAGTGGATTATCAGACTACAATGAATAACAGCATGATGGTAGTAGTCAAAGGGAAAGTGGAAGCAGTAGGCTCAAACCTACCGATACCCCAAGGAGCGACGGTCATAGACCTCAAAGGGAAGTATATCTACCCCTCTATGGTGGATATTTTCTCAGATTACGGCATCGAGCAACCTAAGCCTCAAGGCGCAAGAGGCTTTTTTGCCAGCGGAGAATTTTTATCTAAGAAAAAAGGAGCATTCGACGCCAATGAAGCCGTAAAACCTGAAACCAAAGGCAATGAACTTTTTAACGCCAACCCTGCCAATGCCAAGTCTTTAAGAGATATTGGCTTTGGAGCGGTTTCTACTCACCTAATGGACGGCGTAGTCAGAGGCACAGGCGTATTGGTAAGTTTAGCAGATGAGAAAGAGCAAAAAACGGTACTAAAAAGCGAAACCGCTGCCTACTATTCTTTTGATAAAGGCACAAGTTCACAAGTGTATCCAACCTCCCAAATGGGCTACATTGCGTTGCTTAGACAAACTTTTTACGATGGCATTTGGTACAAAAATTTTGGAAATACCATAGAATACAATATTTCTTTGGACTATTTTAATAAAAACCTTGCACTCCCTCAAATCTTTGCAGTAAATAACAAGCTCAACGCACTTCGCGCTGACAAGATTGGTGATGAGTTTGGCAAACAATTCATTATCAAAGGCGCAGGCGATGAGTACCAACTCATAGACGAAATCAAGGCAAGCAAAGCCTCTTTTATCTTACCTTTGAATTTCCCTGAGGCTTACGATGTAGAAGACCCCTACGATGCCAAGTTGGTTTCCTTAGCAAACATGAAGCACTGGGAACTTGCCCCTACTAATCCAAGTGCTTTGGCAAAAGCAGGCATTGAGTTTGCCTTTACCGCAGATGGTTTGAAAAATAAAAGTGATTTTATCAAAAATATCCAACAAGCCATAGAATACGGTTTAGACAAGCAAATCGCCTTAAAAGCAGTAACTTACACGCCTGCAAAACTCATAGGTGCAGAAAACATCGTAGGCAGTTTGAAAAAGGGAATGGTAGCGAACTTCTTGATTACTTCTCATGAACTTTTTGATAAAGAAAATACCATCTACGAAAACTGGGTACAAGGCAACCGCTACATCATCAATGACATAAATGTTACAGACATCAGAGGGGAGTACAAACTTACGCTTGGCAACGAGCCTTTGAGTTTGAGTATTAGTGGCAAAGCGGAAAAGCCTGATTTTAAGGTAAATAAAGATACTATCAAATATACTACTAACGGAAGCATAGACGGCAAACTGCTAACTCTGACCTTTGATAGGAACAGCAGAAAAGTTCGCTTGACGGGAGTTATCGACGGCAAACTCTACGGAGAGGGACAAGATGAAAACGGCAAATGGCTTGCTTGGGTAGCCGAAAAAACAGGTGAAGCCAAACAGGAAACCAAAAAAGAGGAGGCTAAAAAAGATACTAAAACCCTTGAATTAGGCAAGGTAATTTATCCTTTTTCTGCTTATGGCTTACCCGAAGTTCCCAAAGCAGAAATGGTTTTAATCAAAAACGCTACTGTTTGGACTAATGAAAAAGAAGGGATTTTAAAAAATACAGATGTATTGATTAACAATGGGAAAATTGAGAAAATAGGTCAGAACCTCTCCGCCGCAGGAGCAAAGGTCATAGATGGCACGGGCAAGCACCTTAGCGCAGGTATCATAGACGAACACTCTCACATTGCTTTGGACGGCGTAAATGAGTTTACTTATTCGCTTAGTTCAGAAGTTCGTATGGGAGATGTGATTAATTCCGAGGCGATTAATATTTATCGCCAACTCTCAGGGGGGGTTATTGGGGCGCAATTGTTGCATGGTTCTGCCAATGCGGTAGGTGGGCAGTCTGCCATTGTCAAGTTCCGTTGGGGACTTTCTCCTGAGAAGATGAAAATTGCGGGAGCAGACGGCTTCATCAAATTTGCCTTAGGCGAAAACGTAAAGCGTGGGCGTACTTTTGGCGGTAATATTACTCGCTTCCCCAATACTCGTATGGGGGTAGAACAGATTTATGTAGAAGGTTTTACCAGAGCAAGGGAATATGATAAGAATATGAAAACCAACCCTACTCAAACAAGGCGAGATTTGCAGTTAGAGGCTTTGGCAGAGATTCTCAACAACAAAAGATTTATTACTTGCCACTCTTACGTACAGTCAGAAATCAATATGCTGATGAAGGTCGCAGAGCAGTTTGGCTTCAAAGTCAATACTTTTACCCACATTTTGGAGGGGTATAAAGTAGCGGACAAAATGCAAAAACATGGCGTAGCCGCTTCTTCGTTCTCCGATTGGTGGGGCTACAAGTTTGAAGTATATGATGCTATTCCCTACAACCCTGTGCTACTAACCAATGCAGGCGTAATTACTGCTATCAACTCTGATGATGCAGAGATGGCGCGCCGCCTCAACCAAGAAGCCGCCAAATCGGTCAAGTACGGTGGAATGTCAGAGGAAGATGCCTTGAAAATGGTTACTTTGAACCCTGCCAAAATGTTGCATTTGGATAATCGCACAGGAAGCATCAAAATAGGCAAAGACGCAGACGTAGTCCTTTGGTCAGACCACCCGCTTTCTATCTATGCCAAAGCAGAAAAAACTTTTGTGGACGGCGTACTTTACTACGACATAGACAGAGATAAGCAACTCAGAGAGGAAATCAATGCTGAGCGCAACCGCCTTATTCAAAAGATGGTCAATGCGAAAAAAGGTGGCGCACCTACTCAGCGTCCTAATATGCGAGGAGATTATACAGATATAGAGGAACTTAGCAAAAAATTAGGGATTCAGTGCAAATGCGGGGTAATGGAATAGAGAAAAAATAACAAATAGCACAAGGCTGTCTAAAAGTAAGAATTTGCTTTTTAGACAGCCTTGTAAATTAAATATGAAAACAAGACCGTGCAAGAACTTCAAGACCTACTTAAAATCCTAAAAATAGAGCAAGAGGAGGATTTCAAAAACTACCAACAGTACATCTTGCAAGTACCCTTGCACGAGCGAAGGAAGCAAGGTTTCTGTTGGTATCCCGTCAAACTCAACTATTCAGAAATTGGAACAGGCGAGGTCATGTACATCAGCGTAGAGCGTACTACTGGCTTAGGAGAGCCTCATACCTTTACCGTGGGGAGTTTGGTGTCGTTTTTTGTGAATACAGAAGAAAAAAATGCTCAAAATAGCAGTGTAAGCGGAGTGATTGCGGCTATTTGGAAAGATACTATGAAAATCGCCCTACATTCAGACGAACTGCCTGATTGGGTAGAAGATGGCAAGTTGGGCGTAGATATTCTGTTTGATAATGTTAGCTATCGAGAAATGGAAAATGCCTTACAACAAGTTATTAAGGCAGAAAAGGGACGAGTAGTCCAATTAAGAGAGATTTTATTAGGAGAAAGAACTGCTAACTTTAAACCCTTGAAGTATGAAATTGCTCTCTCCCAACTCAATGATTCTCAAAATCAAGCAGTAAGAAATGTACTTTCTGCCCAAGAAGTAGCCATTATCCACGGTCCTCCGGGTACAGGCAAAACTACTACTTTGGTGCAAGCGATACGTTTAGTACTGAAAAATAAGGAAAATGCTTTGAGCGTACTGGTTACTGCACCGAGCAACACAGCAGTGGACTTGCTCACAGAAAAATTGGCAAATGAAGGCATCAAGGTTTTGCGTATAGGCAATCCTGCTCGAGTAGAGGAAGAGGTGCAAAAATATACCCTTGATAATCAAATCGCCATGCACCCACTTTTTAAAGATTTGAAAAAATTCCGCAAAGAGGCAGAGAATTTTAGGCAAATGGCAGGAAAGTACAAGCGCAATTTTGGAGCAGACGAAAGAGAACAAAGAAAACTGCTTTACGCCGAAGCTAAAAAACTGCTCAAAGAGGCAGGTGAATTAGAAAAGTATATCATTAAGGACATTTTAGACAGGGCAGATGTTATTACAGCTACTTTGGTAGGTGCGGCAAATCCACTGCTAAGCGAAAAGCGATTTGATACTGTATTCATAGATGAGGCGGCGCAAGCCTTAGAACCAGCTACTTGGATACCTATTTTGAAAGCCGAAAAGGTCGTTTTTGCAGGCGACCACTGGCAGCTGCCTCCTACGGTTAAGTCTATGGAGGCTGACCGCAAAGGCTTGAGCAAAACACTTTTTGAAAAGTGCATACTTAGGCACAGAAAATTAGACAACCCCGTAGATGTTATGCTCCGCACTCAATACCGCATGAACGAAGCAATCATGCAGTTTTCTAATGAACAGTTCTATGATAATCAACTTATTGCACATGACAAAGTAAAGCATTGGGTAGTTGGAGAAAATATCGCTCCCATAGAGTTTATAGACACCGCAGGCTGCGGCTTTGAGGAAGTTCTCTATTCCGAAACAGGAAGCACCGCTAATCCCGAGGAGGCAAAGCTATTGTTTAGACATTTGAATTTTTTGATACAAGAAATTGAAAATCAAAATATTAAGGAGGTAGTTTCTGTCGGTATTATTTCTCCCTACAAAGCACAGACGCACTTAATCAAAGAAGAATTGGCTGCTTTTAAAAAAGAATATGCTGAAAAATTTATCTCAGACAATCCAGAGAAAAATCAGTTGCGTTTTGATATTGAGGTGAATACCATAGATAGTTTCCAAGGACAAGAGCGAGATATTATTTACATTAGTTTAGTAAGAAGCAACAGCGAAGGAGAGATAGGTTTTTTGAAAGATACAAGGCGCATGAATGTAGCTATGACGCGCGCCCGTAAAAAACTGGTAGTCATTGGCGATAGTGCTACCCTTGCTAATTTTCCTTTCTATCATGACTTTTTAAACTATGTAGAGCGAACTTGTGCTTATAAAAGTGCTTGGGAGTGGAGTGAGTAAGATAGTTATGAAAGCATAAAGACCTCCCTTGCGAGAAGTCTTTATTGGCTTGCAATAAGATGAAAATTTCTTTTGTAAGGGAGAAGCGTTATCACAAGGGTAGTCAGTTAAGTTTTGCGTTGTGCTAAAGTTAAAGTTGAGATAACAGAACCTTCTCTAAGAGTAAATTTCATCTATCATTCTTTCATACTTACTATAAATCGACTTACGTTTTAATTTTAACGTTGGGGTTAGTTCTCCACTATCAATCCCCCAAGGAGTTGATAGTAATGTAAATTTCTTTACTTTTTCCCAATTTCCAAAATTTTCATTGACTTTTTTTACTTCCTCATCGAACTTTTCTATGACTTTGGGGTGTTTTAACATTTCTTCAGGTTTAGTGTAAGAAATACCCTTATGTTCGCACCATTTTTTCAGATGCTCGAAAGCGGGAACAATCAGTGCCGCAGGGAAATTTTTATTCTCTCCTACCACAATCACTTGCTCTATAAAAGGAGATTCCTTAAACTTATTTTCCATTACCTGTGGGGCAATATACTTTCCACCGGAGGTCTTGAACATTTCTTTCTTCCTATCGGTGATTTTTAAGAACTTACCCTCTACTAATTCACCTATGTCGCCTGTATGAAACCAGCCATCTTTTAGGACTTGCTTAGTGAATTCAGGCTGTTTATAATAACCTTGCATTACATTATCGCCTTTGCAAAGTATTTCTCCGTCCTCTGCTATCTTAATTTGTACTCCATCAATCGCTGTTCCTACACAACCCAATCTTACATTTTCCATGCTATTCAAAGAAGAAGTAATCACAGGTGAGGTTTCTGTTAGTCCATAGCCTTCATAGATTCTAATACCTGCCGCCCAGAAAATACGAGCCAAGCGAGGCTGTAGCGAGGCGGCGCCCGAGCTTACCATCTTCAGATTCCCTCCCAATGCGGCTCTCCACTTGCTAAAGACCAACTTATTAGCAATTTCAAGTTGTTTATTGTACCACCAACCATACTTTTTATTAGGTTCGTACTGTTCTCCTATCTTGAGCGCCCAGAAGAAAATACGTTTCTTTAATCCTTTGAGCTCCATGCCTTTGGCGACAATACCATTATAGACTTTCTCAAAAATACGCGGCACGGCATTGAAGCAATCAGGTTTGACTTCTTGCATGTTAGCCACAATTGTATCCATGCTCTCCACATAGTAAATACCTATTCCTAAGTACATATAAACAAAAGAGCCTGTACGTTCGTAGATATGGCACAAAGGCAGGAAACTTAGGGCTTTAGCTTTCCCGAAGTCAAGTTGTAAATTATCACTTTGTTCGATAAAAGATTTGCTTACACTCACTACATTGCTTACAATGTTCTTATGAGAAAGCATCACTCCCTTGGGAACGCCCGTAGTACCTGAAGTATAGATGAGAGTAAGTAAATCATTTTCTCCCACGCCTGCCTTGTGAGTATCTAATTGGCTGACGTTTTCGCCTCTCCCTAAGTTTTCTACCTCCGACCAGTGGGCAAGCTTAGGGAGCGAGTCAAAAGTATAAATAGGAATATTTTTACTTTCTGTGGCTTTTTTTACTTTATCATACAGTTCTTGTGTGCCTACAAAAGCCATTTTCGCCTCGGAGTCGTTGAAGATATACTCGTAGTCCGCAATAGAAATGGTTGGATACATAGGCACATTGACTACTCCTATTTGCTGAGTAGCTAAGTCTATTAGATTCCACTCTGGACGACCATGGGATACGATAGCTACCTTATCTCCTTTTTTTAAGCCTAATTTCAGCAAACCAAGACTTAGACGATTGACTGTGTCTATCACATCTTGCGTACTATATTGCACCCATTTGCCATTCACCTTGCTATTAAGTGCATCTGGTCGGGGATATTTCTCCGCCTGATAATAAATTAAATCAAATGCTCGTTTTAGTTCCATAGTTTATATCTCATCTTCATATTGTATATACTGAACCAACTTCTTGCCCAGCAAATCGTTTTCATTTGCACTAATTTCATAGGTAAAGCTTTGCAATCCAAAAAATACAACAATTATTTTCTAAAAATGCGACATTATTATTTGAAGTAATGTATTAATTTGCAGGAATAATACCCAAATTTGGGAAGATAATCAAAAAATCGTAATAGTATAGTGTGAATTATCAATTTAATCTTCTAAATTTGCAGAAATGATACAAAAGTATATTTTTAACTCTTTAAAACCTAAATTTTACAAAAGCGTATTAAATGTAGTGCTTTGGAAAAAGAAAGACCAATGAATTTTTGATATTTGTGAAATTGCATAAATTTGAAAATTTCAAGATAAAATTGCAGTCTTTTCATTTAAAGAACTATTTTTGATACTCAATTCACGGTCAAAAAATTTTACTTGAATTAACCTAATCTAATACTTAAACCTATGAGAAAAAGAGTGAACTATGTAAGTCTGATGTTTCTGTTCACTTTGATTTTGGGCTATAACGCACAAGCTCAAACCATTGCTGACAGGATTACTAAACGCGACGTGCAACCTAAGGTAGAAAGAATGCCTAACATCATCAATACTTTATTGCATGATGAATATGCACCAGCCATTAGTCCAGACGGAAGGACTCTCGTTTATCAGTCTAATGCAGGCGGAAAAACGTGGGAATATTACAGATTGTGGCAGTCCATGCGCGATACTGTAACTGGTTTCTGGACAAAACCCTCTCCTATTGACGAAATCAATGGAGATTTTAAACAAGGCGACATCTATGGAGGTCCAAGTCTAAGCTATGACGGCAAAACTTTGTACTTTTTTGCTAAAATGGGGGAAGGCTCAGAAGACATCTACCAATCTACCAAAGGAGCAGACGGCAAATGGGGAAAGCCTGAAAAAGTAGCTGGCGCAGTAAATACAGGCGAATATGAAGGTTTCCCTTCTATATCTCCTGATGGTATGTTTTTGTACTTTATGAGGAAAAAAGATGGAGGCTCTTCATCTTCTAATAGCGGAAGTGCTGAATCTGACAAAGGCGGTAGCAAAACCAAATATCCTTCTTGCTATAAGCTCATGGTAGCTAAGAGAAAGTTAGACGGTAGCTTTGGCGAGCCTACCGAGCTTCCTTCTCCTATCCCCGGCGATTGCGATAAGCACGTAAGAATCCTGCCTGATGGTCAGTCATTGTTCTTCTCCTCTACTCGTACTTGGTTATCTCCCAAAGATTCCAAAGACTTTGATTTGTACTATTCTGCTATGGAACCAGGAGGGGCTTGGACTGCTCCTGTATTGACAGACATGAGTCCTTGGGTAAGAACTACTATGTATTCTTATCAGCCTGATATGTTGGTTTCTGTAGCTCCTAACGATAACCCTCACGTATTGGCTTACTTTAGCTCATACAGGGGTGCCTCCCATGAACTATTTACTTATCCTTTACAAGAAAGATTTAAGCCAAAGAGAACTTGTTGGTTCACCGCTACCGTAGTGGACTCTGCTACTGGTGCGAAATTAAAGCCCGTAGTAAAGGTAACTAACCTTACTCGCGAGCCTCTTAGCTATGAGAAATACTCCGAAGAGGGTAAGTTTAAAACTGTATTGACTGAAAGCAATAAATACAGAATGGTATTCGAACTCGAGGACTATGAGCCTGTAACGAAGATAGTAGATTTGACCAAAGACATTTCTGAGTGGGAGTGTAGCGCCATGATTAAAATGCGTAAGAAAGGCGTACAAGCTACTATCACTGTATTGGACGGCTTGACCAATGAAATCATTGCCGAGTCTAATGCTGAAATCAAACCTGATGATGCCAATGGTAAAGTTTCCGAGTTCAAGAAGACAGGACCAGGTAAATTCTTTGCCTTGTTGAACCCAGGTACTACCTATACGGCTAACGGTTCTGCTGACCAGTACGAGCCATCTTCTATTTCTTTAGACTTGAGAAATAAAGTAGCAGGCGATACTATCAATAGAGAAATCTACCTGTTTGACTTGTCTAAGATTGTATTCCAAAACATCAACTTTAACACGGCAAGACCTCGTACTATGAACGAGCAAGAGCTTGATGCCTCTCTCTTACCAAAAGCAAGACAAGAACTTGACAAAGTGTATAAGTTCATGATGGACTATCCAAGAATTGCTATTAGAATAGAGGCTCACACTGACGACCGCGGTAGCGATGATTATAACCAAGGTTTGTCAGAGCGCAGAGCAGCAGCAGCGAAATACTACTTAACTAAGATAAAAGGTATTCCAGAAAGCAGAATTGAAGTACGTGCCTTCGGTGAGAAGTCTCCAATGGTACCAAACAATTCTCCAGCAAACTGGGCATTGAACCGTCGTGTTGAATTCAAACCTCAGATTAAGAAGTAATAATCTACGAGGCATTAATAAATAAAGAGCAACAAACTTATAGCTTGTTGCTCTTTTTATTTTCAAAGGAAAAGCTAAGAATTGGATTAGACACAAAGAAACGTTATATTTGAGAAGTTTTATTCCTCAAATAAAAATCAGCAATAACCAGTGCTGCCATAGCTTCTACAATAGGAACGGCTCGAGGAACTACGCATGGGTCATGCCTACCTTTGCCCGAAACGATTACACTTTCTCCTACTTCATTTATGCTCTCTTGGTCTTGCATAATAGTTGCCACAGGTTTGAAGGCTACCCTAAAATAAATGTCTTCTCCATTGGAAATCCCTCCTTGAATGCCCCCAGAGTAATTAGTCTTGGTTCTTATTCTACCGTCTTCTGAAGTATAAAAGAGGTCGTTATGCTGTGAGCCGTACATTTTCACTCCCTCAAAACCACTTCCATATTCAAAGCCTTTGACTGCATTGATACTAAGCATAGCTTTCCCTAATTCTGCGTGCAACTTGTCAAAGGCTGGTTCTCCTAAGCCAACGGGGGTGCCTTGGATTACACAAGTAACAATCCCTCCAATAGTATCTCTGTTTTTTCTTGTTTCATCTATCAAAGCTATCATTTTCTCTGCCATACTCGGTTCAGGGCATCGGACTATATTGTTCTCTATTTCATCAAAGTTATATTGAGTATAATCCTTATCTAACTGCAAATGACCTACTTGAGATACATAAGCAGTAACTTTGATGCCTAAGGTAGCCAAAAACTGCTTAGCAATAGCTCCTGCGGCTACGCGAGCCAAAGTTTCTCTGGCAGAGCTTCGCCCTCCTCCTCTATAATCTCTTGTGCCGTATTTCATTTGGTAGGCGTAGTCGGCGTGCGAGGGACGAAATTTGTCTGCAATGTGCGAGTAGTCTTTGCTTCTTTGGTCTTCGTTCCAAACAGCTAAGGTAATGGGCGTGCCTTGTGATTTTCCTTCAAAAATGCCTGAGAGTACTTCTACTTTATCTCCTTCTTGCCTCTGGGTAGTGATTTTAGACTGTCCGGGACGGCGACGGTCAAGTTCGGCTTGTATAAAATTGATGTCAATAGATAAACCTGCCGGGCATCCATCTATGATAACGCCTACTGCTGTGCCATGTGATTCTCCAAAAGTAGTAATTCTAAATATCTTTCCGTATGAATTCATTGTTAGTATCTGCTTATATACAACCTTATAAAGTTTGTAAAACTTTACAAGGTTAAATTATTTTTATTTAAGTATATCAATAGGATATACCAATTCCTACATAGTTAAAAGGCGTAATCTGCTTTAATTCAGTTCTGACCTTCTCGCTTACATCAAGGCTATCTACAAATTGGCTAATAACCTCCGCTGTAATTTTTTCGTTCTTGCGGGTAAGTGCTTTGAGGGCTTCATAAGGTTGCGGATAACCCTCCCTTCGCAATATGCTTTGGATACCCTCAGCTACTACTGCCCAGTTCTCCTGCAAGTCTTCATTAATGCGTTCTTGGTTCATTTCTAACTTATCCAGACCTTTGAGCAAAGACTTAAAAGCAATAATAGTATGGGCAAAAGGAACTCCAATATTTCGCAATACAGTAGAATCAGTCAAATCCCTCTGGAGGCGAGAAATTGGGAGTTTTTCTGAAAAATGAGTAAAAATGGCATTAGCAACCCCTAAGTTCCCCTCTGCATTCTCAAAGTCTATGGGATTGACTTTATGAGGCATAGCAGAAGAACCTACCTCTTTGGGGTTGATTTTTTGCTTGAAATACCCCATAGAAATATACGTCCAAATATCTCGTGCTAAATCTATTAGTATTGTATTGATTCTACGCATACTATCGCATAATGCGGCAAAGTTATCATAGTTTTCTATTTGAGTAGTCAGTCGGGAGCGGTGCAGTTCTAAGGTGTCATTGACAAAGCCATCTGCAAATGCTATCCAATCTATGTCAGGATAGCTTACAGCGTGAGCATTCATATTGCCCGTTGCCCCTCCAAATTTGGCACTATGCGGAATTTCTAAAAATTGATGATACTGCTGCTCTAACCTATATACGAAAACCCCTAACTCTTTGCCTAAGCGAGTAGGCGAGGCGGGTTGCCCATGGGTAAAAGCAAGCATAGGTACATCTGCATATAATCTGGCAAGAGAAGTTAATTTAGCAGAGAGTTGGTCAAATAAAGGATTGAAAACTTGGGCAATAGCTTCTTTGAAAAGTAGAGGAATGGCGGTATTGTTAATATCCTGTGAGGTAAGCCCAAAGTGAACAAACTCTTGGTATTTTTCTAAGTCCAATGCCTTGAATTTTTCTTTGATAAAATATTCTACCGCTTTGACATCATGGTTGGTAGTTTGTTCTATTTCCTTGACTTTTTCCGCATCAGCGAGGGAAAAATCTTGATAAATTGCTCTTAATTGAGGGTATGCGTCCTCGTCTATCTCCACTAATTGCGGGAGCGGTAATTCGCACAGAGCGATAAAATACTCTATTTCTACCCTAATCCTGTACTTGATGAGTGCGTACTCTGAAAAAAAATCGGCAAGTTGGTTTACTTGCCTTCTGTATCTACCGTCTATGGGGGAAATTGTCGTTAAAGTACTTAGATTCATTTACTTTTTTTGACTTGCTTTGAATAAAATTTGTTTTTCTTCTGTGGTCAATGATTCGTAGCCATGAGCAGAAATTTTATCTAAAATCATGTCTATTTCGTCTTGTGAGGGGGTAGCGGAGGAGGTAAAACTACCTTTGGCTTTGGCGCTACTTCCTTTGCTGGTAGAGGCTTTGGAGTAGGTCTTACTTTGACTTCGGTTATTACTTTGAGGTCTGAAAATATTTCTTATGCTCCTAAGCACTTTTTCAATAGGAATACTCCAATCTCTTCCTTTTTCATACTGCCTTACAAAAATATATCCAAGTAATGCTCCGCCCAATTCAGCTAAGTTGGTAGCCATGCCTCCATCAGAGGAATAAGAGGCTACTCCGATAAAAGATAAAATGACTACTACCGCTGCGATATAAACAATTTTGATAGCCCCAAAGAAAAGCATGTGTATTTGTAAATGAGGACGATACGTCGCCGCTCCAACTACTATAGCATAGACTGCAGCGTCTGCTCCTTTAATGCCTATCTGTGGAGTAAGTTTCATAAAGTAAGGAATAGTGTTAAAGCAAATTAGGTACAAGATACCACCTACTATCCCCCCCCAAGCATATAGAGCTATCACCTTGCTGTTGCCTAAGTAGTCCCTAACAATCATACCAAACCAATACAATATCAGCATATTAAATAGAATATGCAAAGGATTTTGGTGAGTAAAAAAGTAAGTAATAAGCGTCCATGGTCGCCACAGATATTCGCCTATGGCGGCAGGAATAAATACACCTTTGGCAATCAGCACAAACAACCAGTCTTCCCCTGCAATCACACTGGTTACATAAATGATATTTATCACTGTAAAAACAATGATATTTAGCACAATAATTTGCATTAAAGCATTATTGGGCTTTGTCCATACATTTTTAAAGTCATCTAATAAAGCACTCATATTTTTATTAATTACTAATTTGTAATTATCTTATCTGATTTCTAATGTACTGTTCTCAATCCCCAGTAACGAATAAGGATATAAGCAAATAACATTCCTCCTAAGTGAGCCGTATGTGCTATGTTATCTCCCGCTTTTTGGATAATTTCTGCATAAACCTCATAAGCACCATACAAAAGTACAAAATATTTTGCTTTCATAGGAATCGGCGGAAAAAGTAGCATCAAACGCAAGTTAGGGAATAGTACCCCCATTGCCATCAAAATACCAAAAACCGCTCCTGATGCTCCTATGAGTACTGTCTGGCTTTTTGCTTGATAAAGATAAGAAACTACTTCCTTTGTTTCTGCTATCAACTGACTACTATGAGGATACTCCTCAAACTTGTTAGTAATCTCAAAAACATACTGGGGTTTGAACATGCCACCATATTTACTCATAAAGTTAGTGAACTCCGCAGGGGTAGGATTGGCTAAATACATCTCCACGGCATCTTTGAGTTGGTAAATTTCAAAATAATTAATTCCTGAGTATAAGGCACTCGCTCCAAAACCACAAATCAAATAAAATATTAAAAATCTTCTCGAACCCATATACCCCTCTAATAGAGGACCGAAGAAGAAAAGGGGTAGCATATTGCTAAATATATGGCTAAAACCTCCATGCAAAAAAATGTGCGTTACAATCTGATAAGGGGCAAACTCTGGGGTAAAGAAATAACGTAGCCCAAAAGTCTGAGACAGGTCTAAGTTTAAGAACATGCCAAGCAGAAATACGCCAAAGTTGATAATAAGCAGAGTTTTTACTACGGGAGTTATTTGCATCATAAAATTAATGTAAATTACAAGTTAAAAAAGCCTTTAATTAAAAGGCAAACGGTATTTTTATCTTCCCAATAAGTTCGGAATACAATACTTAAACAGCAAGTATCCTCGTAAAGTTAGTAAATATGAGAAAAAAAATTGTAAAAATGAATTAAAATACATGTAAGCCATTATTTTTTACTCCCCCCAACAGTTGCGCAAGGGTTCAAACTCGTCCAACATATTAAAAAACTTTTGGGCAAAAGCTTTTCCCGAACGCTCTTGTGCTATTTTTTTCCCTTTGTTAACGAGTTCATTTTTCAAATTTTCATTGTTTACTAAAGCCATCACTGCTTGAGCTATTTCTTGTGGCGTGCTTGGATTGACTAAGATAGCCCCCTCCCCTAACTGTTCCTCTGCTCCAGCTACCTTACTTGCTATCACTGCACATCCTAAGGCAAAGGCTTCTAAGGGTGGTAAATTCTCAGGACCGAAGTAGGTTATATAAACTAAGGCAAAAGCATTCTGATACAGAGCTATAAGATGATTAACTGACACAAAACCTAAGCAGTGTACTTGTGAGGCTAAACCTAAGCTTCGAGATTTTTCCATCACAAACGATTGATTTCCTTTGTCAGCACCTACTAATATTAAGTCAAATTCTTGCTGAAAATCTCGTTTGAGCAAATACAAGGCGTATAATAAGCCGACATGATTCTTATGCGCCCAAAACTGGGCAGGGTAAAAAAGATAAGGACGCTGGGGATTAAAGCCTTGTGGCAGGTCGTACTTTTTATTTGCATTTTCTAAGGCAAAAGCAGGAGTAGGATGCGGAATGAGAAAAATTCTTTCTTTAGGAATACGATAGAAATGATGAATTTCGTTCCTTCCCGCCTCATTGCCAATGATAATGCGACTGGCTTGAGGAAGATTGGCACTATAAAATTTCTCTCGCTTTGCCCACTCGCCTCGGGCTGAAACCTCTGGAAAATACGGTTGTAGGCGATGTTGTAAGTCCCAAACCATGCTAAAATAGGGAATATCTAAAAAGAAATTTTCCCAAGGTGAAAGGTAGAAAATGGCATCTATCCTTTCTTGCAAGATTTTTTTCTGTATAGGATTAAGCAGGTATTTTTTCCCTCCTAATAGCTTATTTATCTGGGCTGAAATTTTATAGTTAATTTTTTCAGAAATACTTACATTAATATTTTTGATTTCAAATCCTATTCTGCGGAGTGAGGGCATATCAAACCAAGAAAAAAGGACAAATTCGTGATGAGTGAGGTCTTTGTATTGACTGATAGAGCTAATAATTTCTTTTTCAATGGTATAGCCGCCCCCTTCTTCGGGACGTAGGCTTCCTGAATACAGTCCTATTCTCATTAATTGTATGTAAGTTTATTTGATTATTTTAATGGCATCAAAGGCATTTAATCCTTCTTTTACTACTATTTTGCGAATACTGGGGTCGTACTCCTGTTTAAGAGCTTTTTTGCGAAGGATAGCAATAATCTGCTCGTCTGGAAGTTTTAATATTACTAAGTTATAATCCTCCCCTAAACCTACGGTAAAACCTACACAACCCGTTCTCAAAAATGCACCCACATCATCTCCTGCTATAGTCTTGATTTCTTCTTCTGGTAAGCCGTTCAAAAAAACACCTATACCTCCTTTACAATCTATGTTAGGTTTCTTTTTACTATAAAAGATATTGTTTTTCAAAGTTTTAATCCTGTCCAATACATCAGGATTGCTGAGGGCTTTCAGAACCTCATCAGATTTGAAGTGCAAAAAATCTGTAACAAGGGCATCAAAATCTGCTTCTGCTTCTTTGCCCAAAGGTTTAGTAAGGTCTTCTAATTTGTAGTAAATTTTTACCCATTCCTTTCTAATTTCGTAAGCTAAGTTTTTGACCGGTTTTAGATTCTTCCGCATAATTTCAACGGAATCTTCGGAGGCTTTAAGTTCTGCCTCGAACTGCGCCAGAGAATCCTTCATAAAGGCTAAATTATCCGCCATTTTAAGAGAATCCTCTTGGCTCTGTTCCAAAAATTCCTGTTCTCTTTGAATAAATTTTTCCTGTGCTTTGAGTTGCTTAGATTTTAGCTTCTCCTCCATCTTCTTTTTTTCCTGTTCTTTTTTTAATCTTTCTTGCTCTTGTTTTTCTTTGGCTTTTTGCTCGGCTGTTTTCTTAGCTTTATTTTTATTGTTGGTTTCTTCCTCTTCTAACTCCTCCCACCCATCGTCTTCTTCCTCTTCTTCCTCCTTATCAACCTCTTCTGCATCAGAAGTAGAAGTATCTTCCTCATTTTCAGAAGATTTAATAAGTTCATTTAAGGCTTTTAATCTTTTTTCTCTTTCTGCGTTAAATTCTTTTTGCGAGGTTTCCATTTGTTTCACCTCTTTCAACAGTTTTACTCTGTATGCCTCTTTTTCTTTATTTTCTGCAATTTTTCTTTGAATAGGGTCTTCCATAAATCGCAGTAATAGCCAAGCCGTATCCCTAAGATTGCGTAATTTTTTTTCTCTTGTGCGAAGAAAGTCCAAACTTGCGTTGTCAGGATAGTTCTTTAACTGCTCAAAAACAGTCATTAATTCTTCATACTGCATTCCAAGGTAAACACGCGGGGCGACAGAATCGTTGGGTACGTCTTCTATTTCTCTTTCTTTGGGGGCTAATGCACCTTTGGGCTGTGCAGAAGCAGTTGCTAAACCGAGCAGAAAAGCAAAAAAAACACTAATAAACAGATATTTGAAAGAGAAATATTTAATCATATTCCATTGATTTTAGTTTTTTTCCCTCAAAATACTTACCAAAAATTAGCAGTTACTTGGCTTGTTGTGCTATTTGTATTACCCTGTTCCAAACTCTAAATACGTTTTGGTAGCAAATCTTGGCAATGTCCTCCTCGGAATATCCCCTTTTGAGCAGAACATAAATCAAATTAGGGTAGCCTGTTACGTCTTTTAGCCCTGTGGGCAGGGTATCCCCTACTCCGTCAAAATCCGAACCTAAACCTACATAGTCTATGCCTGCTATCTTTACTACATGGTCTATATGGTCAGCCACTTTTTCTACGGTGCTAAAAAGAGAGGGATTGTCTTTGGCAAACTGCTCAATAATAGACTTGGCTAAGGTGTCTTGCGGAGATAAGCCTTTCTCTTTAAGCAAGTTGTTCAGCTTCAAAGTCAATGCTTTGTTTTGTTTGTTGATTTCTGCGTCTAAAAAGTCTGAACCAAAATTGATTTGTATAACTCCTCCGTTTTTGGCTAAGGTTTTTATCATGTCATCAGACATATTTCGGATAAAGTCTGGAGTAAATGCCCTACACGAGGAGTGGGAAGCAATACAAGGAGCTTTGCTCAGGCGCATGACTTGGTAAAAAGCACTATCTGATACATGGGAAATATCTATCATTATGCCTACCTTGTTCATTTCTGCTACTACCTCCCTACCAAAAGGACTCAGTCCATTCCAAGTCCGAGTAGTATCGTAGGAGGAATCGCAAATTTGGTTATCCAAGGCATGAGTAAGCGTAATGTAGCGAATCCCTCTATCGTAAAAATACTTCACATTAGCAAGGTCATGCTCTATTGGGGCTCCGTTTTCCATGCCCATAGGCAAAGAAATAATGCCTTTATTAAAATTAGCTTCTACCTCAGCGGGCGTTCCTGCCAACGCAAATTTATCAGGATTCGCCTCTGCGATTGCTCTAACCATGTTGATTAAAGTATCTGCATAGCTTTTTGCTCCGCCTGTTTTTTGGTAATAAGAAGGTACATAAATAGACATAAATGGCGCATCTAAACCTCCTATTTTTGCTCTCTCATAGTCAAAATCTCCTTCTTTGGAACGGATAGGAATGCCTAAAAATTGTTTTTCGAAGCGGAATCCTTTGGTGATAAGCCGATAAGGCAAGTCCACATGCCCATCGGTAATGATAAACTTATGAGCCAATTCCTCAGCCTGTTTTCTTAACTCTTCATCAGTTTTGGGCTTTCCTTTGGGCGAGCAGTCCAAAAGCAATAAGCACGTACACAGGAAAACAAAACCTGTCAAATAAATTGAGCGATTACGGGTAATTTTTTGCATGAGAAAAGGGTAGCATTAAAAAATTAGCCCTCAAATTAGAAAGAATATTGCTTTTATACAAACTCTTTCTCTACTTTTAGTTTATATTTTTCTGATAGCATTTCTATAATGCGTTCTACGCCATCAGATAAAGGGAATACTACGGGGATACCTAACTCTGCTTCATACTCTTCTTTGTATCGCAGAGCCTGTGCCTTAGAAAGTCCGTCGCTATTCAGAGTAATTGCTAAGGTTTCTACTCCAAACATTTTTATCAGTGCTACTTCGCTTTGTAAAGAAGGAATCATTAGAGGCATCTCCTCGGTGTCGTGATAGTATTCTCTGGAAGGTTTATGTTGCAGGATAACTCCGTTAGCTTGTCCCGAGATTAAAAACTCTCCTCCACAAGGACCGATAGGATTTCGCAAGGCAGATTGTCCTTCCATAAAAATAAGATGTGGGTTCGTTTCACGATAGCAAGTTACGATAGCGTGTTCTAATTCCCCAGTGATGAAATCATTGACTGTTGCGTCTAACACAAATCCATATTTGTTGCCAAGCAACCAGCCTGTTTGTCCTGTGTAAATCATTTCTGCACGCAAACCCATATAACAGGCTGTTTCGGTAAGCAAGGAGCAGGTAGTTCGCTTTCCTATGGCGCTATCTGTACCTAAGACTGCTATCTTAGGAGCTTTGACTTGGCGAATTTTTCCTGTCCAATAATGCAGTTCTGACTTAGGCTTAGGTTTTCTGATGTCTATTAAGGAAACTTCACAAGATTTAGCCAAACTTACCAGTTCTGGTATATCATTCAAAAATTGGTGTAAGCCATTGACGATAGACATGCCTGATTGGATAGCGGCTTTGATAATAGGGATGATGTCAAGTGGTATTCTTCCGCCCGCAAAGGCAATTCCTATGATGAAATAATCTACTTTTTCATCTATCATATTCAGTGCTGTCCCTATGCTATCATAAATAGGAATGCTCGGCACTTCTCCTCCAAGCAGCTCTCGTAACTCCATTCCTGCAAACTTATGGTCAATGATAGCCAAAATATTGTATCGTTCTGTCCCCCTGATAAGTCCATGAGCAGTTTTGGCAAATTCTGTATTGAGCAAGCCGTGGGTGAGGACTATTGCTGTGCCATCCATAGTTTATCTATTTAAGTTTGAACTTGGCATTTATACAAGAGTACACAGGGCTTTATTTTAACTTTATTTAAAAAATCTATGCCCTCACTGTAAACTCATCTACAAATATAATGCTTTTTTTTCTTTTTTTAAAAAAAGTGGACTTTTATATGAATTTACTATCCTATGACTTTTGCTGCCAGTTCTTTCATATCCATATTGTCGTAAGTTCCAGAACTCATCATGAGTAAGTTAGTGCCTTCCCAAGACTGCGACAGTAAAAAGTTTTTGAGTTTTTCTGCATCAGTAAAAACGTGAATCTCCTGATTGTTAAAGGCTTGCTTAATTTCCTGCTCAGAAATAGGAGATAAACGTTTGTGAGCGACGGTTTTAGGATTATAATAGACAATTCCTAAGTCTGCCTTGTCTAAGGTGTTTTGGTACTCAGGAATAAAATCTTTGTTGAGGCTGCTGTACGTATGCAACTCCGCACAAGCAATGAGTTTTCTATGTGGAAATTGCTCTTTGACGGCTTTGGTAGTAGCCTCTATCTTTGAGGGAGCGTGAGCAAAATCTCTAAAAAATGCGGTGTGTTCGTTTTTGCCGACCAGTTCTAAGCGCTTGGCGGCTCCTTTAAAACTTTGAATTGCTTGATAAAATTTCTCTTCGTCAATGCCTATCCTGCTACATACAGTTTTTGCAGCATTGACGTTCTGCATGTTGTGCGCTCCGAAGAAAGGAACAGCAATTTTCGTATGGTCTATAACCAAATAAGAGATGCCGTTTTTGACTTCGTAAGGGTGAGTATTATAGGCAATTTTATTTACATCATCTCTCATATTGTTAGAGGTACAAGCCACTGTGGCTAAGTCGTCTTCTTCGCAGTAAATAATCGTTCCCGCTTTCGGTGTACTTGCGGCAAAGAGTTCAAACTGGTGTACATAATCCTCAAAATTAGGAAAAATATTATAGTGGTCCCAAGCGATACCGCTTACCAAGCCAATATGGTGCTGATAACGCATGAACTTAGGCGTAGGGTCAATTGGCGAGGAGAAATATTCATCTCCTTCTATGACGATAATCGGAGCCTCGTCGGTAAGCCTGACAGTTCCCTCTAAGCCCTCTAAGGTTGCTCCTACTGCATAGTCAAATTTTTTCTGATGAAAGTGTAATACGTGTATTATCATGGCAGTAATGGTCGTTTTTCCATGACTACCTGCAATCACTATTCTTTCTTTATTTTTGCTCTGCTCGTAGATATACTCTGGGAAAGAATATACTTTCAGTCCAAGTTCCTGTGCTTTGAGCAGTTCAGGATTGTCTTTGCGGGCGTGCATTCCTACAATCACTGCGTCTAAGTTCGTATGAACTTTCTCGGGAAACCACCCTTCTGCCTCAGGAAGCAAGCCAAAACTTCTCAGTCTGCTCGCCGAAGGCTCATAAATTTCGTCATCTGAACCTGTAACTTGGTATCCTTTTTTGGCAAGAGTAATTGCCAAGTTGTGCATGATGCTACCACCTATCGCAATAAAGTGAACTTTCATTAGGTAAAGGCTTAATATAATGCGTTGAAATACAATCTTTGGAACGAATCTAACTCGCAAAATTATCTTGTTTTTGCAAAAATGGGCGTATCTTAGACTTTCTTTCTACAAATATTTTTTGCTTATGGATAGTTGCGAATCTTATTGACATATTTGTTCTTTAATGTTCCATTTCCTCTTGCATTTCTATCATGTCTATCTCCTGCTCTACTTTTCCAAACTCACCTTCCCACTTGGCTACTACTACTGTTGCCAAACAGTTCCCAACTACATTCACCGAAGTACGTCCCATGTCCATGAGAGCATCTATCCCTAAAATCACCATAATAGGCTCGGCAGGAAGATTAAAGGAAGCAACTGTACCTGAGAGAATCACCAAAGAAGCTCTCGCTACGCCTGCTACTCCTTTGCTTGTAAGCATAAGAGTTAAGCACATCACAATTTGAGTTTCCAGCGGTAAGTCTATACCCGCCGCTTGTGCCACAAAAATAGAGGCTAATGAAAGATATAGAGTTGTGCCGTCAAGATTGAAGCTATAACCTGTGGGCATCACAAAAGCCACAATTTTTTGGGGTACGCCTATGGATTGCATGGCTTTCATTGCCTTAGGCAGGGCGGCTTCCGAACTTGCTGTAGCAAAAGCAAGCGAAACAGGTTCGGCAATGGCTTGTAAAAATTTTTTCAAGGGAACTTTGACAGCTAAGGCAATTGGTAATAAAACGAAAAACACAAAAACAAGCAAAGCCCCGTAAAGTGTCAGAAGCAACATGATTAGATTTTTGAAAATATCTAAGCCCATAGTACCGATAGTATAAGCAATAGCCCCTCCAACAGCAAAGGGAGCAAAGTACATGATAATATTAGTAAACTTAAACATCACTTCTGATAGGGTTTCCAAAAAACCTACCATGACTTTGCGATGATGAGGCGCTACCATCGTTAAGCCAATGGCAAATAAGATACTAAAAACAACTATTTGTAAGACCTCTCCGTTGGCAATGGCTTTGGCGATATTCTCCGGAAAGATATGTAAAACTATTTGTTTCCAGTCTTGATGGGCTACTTCCGCTAATTTTTCTCCTGTTTTCTGCGCTGCGGAGAGGTCTATGCCTTCGCCTGCTTTGGTAAAGTTGATGGCGATTAACCCTACTACTAAGGCAATGGTAGTAACTACTTCAAAGTATATCAAGGCTTTAATCCCCATTCTACCTACCTGTTTCATGTCGGAGTGTCCCGCAATCCCTACTACCAGCGTTCCTATCAACAAAGGGGCAATAATGGTTTTGATAAGTTTTAAGAAAATATCACTTAGAATTTTAAGTTCTTTGGCAAAGGCAGGGAAGTCGTAGCCTATTTCAGCCCCTACTGCCATACTTACTAATATCCAAGTGGTTAGGTCTTTCTTTTTGTATCCGTAGAAACAAAGGGCAAGCACCACTACCCAGCGCAAAGACATCATTGCAATTTCCATAGTTGTAAAATTTCTTTCGTTGTAAATCTAATTAACTCAGCATTGCCAGACAAAAAGTCTGCAAACAGCAAAGATTAGAAAACAAAGATAAAAATTTTACGATTGAAGCGCATTTTTTAGCAAAGTTGATTCAAAAAATCTACTAATTTCTCTACTGCTATGGCTCTATGGCTTATGGCGTTTTTTTCTGCTAAGGTCATTTCTGCAAAAGTGCGGTCATAACCATCTGGGACAAAGATAGGGTCATAACCAAAACCATTCGTTCCTTTTTTTTCACGAATCAACTTTCCTCTGATGATTCCATGAAAATAGTGAACCTCCCCTTCTAAAATGAGGGCAATACAAGTATGAAATTGCGCACTTGTATCAGTGTAATTTTTTAGATTTTCCAAAAGCAAGTCAATATTGTTCTTATCACTTTTTTGCAACCCTGCATATCTTGCCGAGTGTACGCCCGGCGCCCCTCCTAAGGCATCTACCTCTAAGCCAGAATCATCAGCAAAGCAACTTATACCAAACTTATTCCAAATGTACTGCGCCTTTAATAGGGCATTGCCTTCGAAGGTATCAGCGATTTCAGGGATTTCCTCTACTATATCTAAGTCTGATAAACTGATGAGTTTATATCTATCAACAAGTTTAGCTTGTATTTCTCTAATTTTATTTTGATTGTGCGTAGCAAAAACGAGATTTTTCATGCTAAAAAGTATAACCTATGCCTATTTGAATTGCTTGATTTTTCCATTTTTCCGAATTGCTAACATCGTTAAGATTGGTCAGCCCTATGATGTAGCGTCCTGTGAGGTTTATTTTACCCAACTGTACCCATAACCCTCCTACCAAAGCAAAATCCCCAGATTTAAAAGCCTCTCTTCCGTTTTGGAAAAGGTTTTGGTTTTGATTGAGCAATATACTGTACTGCGGTCCTACTTGGAAAGATAATTTATTGATACCAAAGTTAGCTAAGATAGGAATGCTTAGGTAGTTCAATTTCACATCTTGAATATTGGTGTTTGCACCCGAGTAAATCTGACTAAATCGCTGCACTGTTCTGCCTGAGGATTGGTTGAAAATAAGTTCGGGTTGTATCCCCCAATACTCTCCTACATTAAATTTGAGAAAACCGCCTAAGTGATAATTGAACTTGAATTCCTCATCGTAGCCTACGCCTTGTATTTTGTTGAGGTTTGCTCCCAGTTTGACTCCTGCCTGTATGAAAGGCGCATCTTCGTAACGCTGAGCCAACGTAAAAAAAGGAATAAGTATCAAAATGATAGTCAAATGATGTGTTTTCTTCATCTTACTACATGTTTAAGTTTAGCAGTAGCTTAAAAATACTTTAGTTTGTACTTTACTTTCAATAAATGGTAGTGTTAAAGGGGTAATGCTTTCTACTTTATGAATCGATTTCGTCGTGCTTGTTGCCTAACCGCTGTTAGGATTTTACAACCACTAACAGGACAGGGTAATGAGTATAATTCCCTGACAGTGGATACATTCCCTATTATGAATGACATAATTTTTATTCAGTGTTACTTGTTATGCACTATCAAAATTTTTTATTGTTTTGTTTGCTGATGCAATGGGTGTTGTGCCTCAGACTTATCATACGCCATGACAATTTTTTTGACTAATTGATGGCGAATCACGTCTTTGCTTTCCATGCGTACAAAAGCAATACCTTCTGTATCTTTCAGAATATCAGCAGCATGGATTAGTCCTGATTTTTGATTTCTTGGCAGGTCTATCTGCGACTCGTCCCCCGTAATGACCATTTTCGAGTGTTCTCCCAAGCGAGTCAATACCATTTTCATCTGCATTTGGGTAGTATTTTGGGCTTCGTCTAATAGTACGAAAGCGTTGGAGAGTGTTCTTCCTCTCATATAGGCAAGAGGGGCTATCTCTATGATATTTTTTTCCTGATAAAACTTCAATTTTTCCGAAGGAATCATATCCTCTAAGGCATCATAAATAGGGCGTAAGTAAGGGTCTATCTTTTCTTTCAAATCGCCGGGGAGGAAACCTAAGTTTTCTCCTGCTTCTACGGCAGGGCGGGTAATTATCAGTTTTTTTACCATTTTATTTTTCAATGCCCTAACAGCCATAGCTACGGCGATATAGGTTTTTCCTGTGCCTGCAGGACCTAAGGCAAATACCAAATCGTTGTTGTAAATCGCTTGTACGAGTTTGAGTTGGTTATGACCGCGAGGTTTAATAGCCGTTCCTTTTGCCCCGTACAGAATAATGTCGTCTGCCAAGTCATGCAGAGGAATTTGGTCTGGGTGAGCATGGAGGTACACCTGCACATTGTCTAAGGTAACTTTGCCATACTTATTGTAATGTTCTAATAATGAGTTAATAATCTCATTAATCCTTACGATTTCGGTGTTATTTCCTTTGATGCGGATTTCACTTCCCCGTGCAATAATTTTGCTATTCGGGAAAGCCTGTGCTATTTCCTTGATGTTGGCGTTTTCTACGCCCAAGAAATCTACTAAGGAGATTTCTTCTAATTGTATGACTTTTTCTACCAAATTTTTTTTATTTATTAGCAAAAATAACTAAATCTATTATGAAAATTCAAATCATTCAATTCAACTTATTGCACCTCGTTGTAAATAGCCCTAATTCGTTTGTTGTAAGTTTCTAAGAGTTTCCAATGGACAATTGGAATGTCCTTCATTACGGTAGCTGTAACGGCAAATAGGCAAGTATCTTTGGGCAAAATAGCTTTGACATGTTTCAAATCAAACTTGCGATGATGCCCTAAAATCGTTTTGTCCCCTCCAAAAAAGTCTGCTTTTTCCAATCTTCCTATCTCATTGTCTATGTGCTTAATAACTACTTCTCCATCTACAATGATATGCAACATATCCTCATCGGCATTGCCGTTAGCAGAGAAAGGATTGTTGAGATATTTTTCGCTTTGAAACAGCGGAATCTGGTAGTTATGAGAAAGTTGTATCTTTTGCATTTTCTTTGCTACCTGTGCCAAATTAGGGAAAGAAACCACATCACCAAAGAGCCAAGTACTCTGCAAAAATAAAATATTTTCTTCCATTCGTTTCAGTTCGCTGTAAAGATTATTTCGCGATACAAACTCCCTATAAGAACTGCTTGGAATCTGCAAGACGTGTATGTTACAAGATGCCCAGTAGGTTTCAGGGGAATGTAGTCCTAAATAACCTGCATAAAATCCAATGAATGAGCCTGCGGGAAGTGTGTCGTGCTTACCTGTTTTGGCGTGCAGGAAGTCTACTGCGCCTGTAATCAGTAAATATACATACTTAGACTCCTGTCCTTTTTTTAGTAACAATGAGCCTGCGTTATAGCTTACAATCGGGTGGTTGAGCAAATAGTTCAGTTCATGCTCAGAGGCATTAGGGAAATAATTTTTTAAGTGTTTATACGCAAAAGTTATCAGATAATCATGGTTAGTTGGAATCAATACGTCCACCATGCCAAAAGCGGAGGATGAGCCTATTTCTCGCTGGGCTAAAGTTAAAGGTTTAGAAGTATGCGCCAATACAATTTTGTGCGATTTATCTTCTCTGAAATCTTCTGCGTTGCCGTGAATCATGCCCCCGCCTACATCTATTTTTTTCAAATGAGCAGGATACATATATTTGGCTTTGATTTGCTCAAACTGCTCCTCTGTAATTCCATTCTCTTTGGGATTGTTAGTAATCATTTTTCGTAAAACTTCATCAGAAGTTACATCTGCTAAGTGTGCATACACTTTGTAGCCGTCAATCCAATTTGCTCTGAAAAAGAAAATATTAGTTTCTACGGGGTGCGGTGAATAGACAGGTTTTACCTCCAAGCCGTCCACATCTGTCCACTCGTCAAACGGAAGGTCGTAAATATCAAAGAAGCTACTAAAACTTTCTTCTTGCATAGACATCAAAGCACACAACTTTTTGGTTACAGCACTGCGAACCAAAGGAGTAGCGTAGTATTTGAATCTTCTATCCGTCCTAATGAGCGTAGTCAAACCTGCAAAATGGTCATCGTGAGCATGGGTATGAAAAATACCCTCAATTTCGTTTACGCTGATACCCAAATAGTTAAGGCTTGCTAAAATGTTAGGTCCTGCATCTATGATATATATTTTCCCTTGAAAAACAATGACGCTCGCCATGCAAGGTCTATGTAAATCCCAACCGTCGCCTTCGCCTGAGTGAATCACGGCAAAATATTCTCTATTAATAAAGTGATAGCCAAGCTGATACGGAGGGTCGTAGAGTTCTCCTGCTCCCAAGTTCAAATCTACTTGTACTTTTTCATCTTCATAGCTGATTTCATACTTATTGAAACTGATACGTCTAATGAAAACACCATTGCGAATTTCTACTTTGGTATTTTTTACAATTCTGCTGTCTATCAATTCATGAGAAGGGGTAATCTTGCCGAAAGCAAATTTGAGCTTTATTTTCATCATTTCCTGAGCCTCTGCCCAAGAGATGCCTGTTTCTATTATTTCATCAACACTAACTAAGCCGTAGTTTCCCCTGAAAATGTATTCCATCTGAGCCTTTACCTGCTCTTCGGTGCCTATGAGCATAGGTTTCATGCCGGTATTGTTAGGATGGTTGGGAATAATCATGCCTTGTAGGTAAAGCATTTGCAAGACTGGAAACTCTGTTAGGTTAGAAAAGCTACTATTTTGCATCAATACATCAGAAAGCAGAATTACATTAGGTCCTGTTTCACAAACTACTCCCTCTTTTTCTATTTCTTCTATTAAACCTCTTTTTTTTAGGTGCTTTACCGTATCCGCAGGACAGCCACACAAGATATAGAGTTCAGCCTCTTTTATCTCTACCCAATAAACACCGTTGATAACTTTAATTTTTTTGATTTTAGACATATTTAACTAACAAGTTCTACTAAAAAAGTACAATGCTTATGCAAACAAATGAATAAAAATGTACAATGCCAAATATCATGAGTTCAAGTTCTAAGAGGGTTGTTTAGATGCCTTTATGCTAAAGTTTTATAAAAAGTCTGGACTTTAATATAATGAATAAGTGTGGCAAATTATTACTTTATTTTATGAATAAGAAAATTTAATGCCAAAAAGTATCAAAGCCCTTCAGAAAAAGTTTCCAAAAGGCTTTGATGGTTGAACTGTTGAGGAATAGTACATTACTTTACTGGTTTATCCTTGTCGTCATAAGCAAAGCCATCTGCCAGAAACTTGTATTTATCAAAAATAAGACGCACAGGCTTTTTCAAATATTTAGAACTATTGAAAAAGGCATTTCCAAAAATCCCTGAAGCGTAACCTTGCCATATCGCTTTCTCTTGCTTGCCGTCAAAAAATACAATCAGCAACGTTCCTTCACGCAGATTGTATTTGATAGGGTCATATTTTTGGTCTTTTTCATCAAAATACTCCTCATTTTTCACGAAAACCTCAATTTCTGGTTGACTGTATCCTGTAAATCGCAGATTGTCATAAAATACCTTATAGGAAACAAGAAGATGTGGGCTTTTCTCTACCATTTTATAGCCCAGCAGTTCCATACGGAATTTTATCTCTTCTTCTATGACTTGATTTTGAAGGCTTGTATCCGCATTAGTATCTTTTAAAAATGCGTACGTTTTGTACTTTTTAAATTTGCCTTGGTAGCTGTAATCGCTTTCCACGCTATATTTACGCGAACTCATGCAAGCTGTACCCGCCACGGCAAATACGATTATAATACTTAGTAGTTTGAAAATCAGGCAATAGTTTTGTTTCATCATAGTTATTTAGCGTTAATAGAGAAGATTGATTGATAACTTGAAATAGAGTATAGCGTTGTTTTCGCAGTAGTATCAAAGTTAAGATAAATTTTTTATAAAATCAAACTCTTTGTTGAAAGTATTTTGTTTTGTAAAAATTTGATTTTCAAAATACTTTGGGAGTTACATTTTTTTTATTTGCCTAAAATTTTTTATACATGTTTTTGTTGTGTAATTTCGTTTTCGCAAAATCACCAAATTCAGCCTATAATACTGCCAAGAGTTAAACAAAGTGCTTAACTACTTGTTTTTAAAGGTGTTTAAATTTTAAAAAAATATCATGCAATCTTCTGCTCTTTCTGAGAAAAAAATATTCAAAGACCTTTCTTTCGAAGATACACAAGTGGCTTTTTCCTACCGCTCAGATACCGATTTATGGAAAAGCTACCTTCTTTTTGCTTCTATTAACCGCAATTGGCTGGTTAGTAGTGGTACCAAACTTATTAGGTTTGCCCTCAAATCAGGAATTCCCATTGACCCCTTGCTCAAATCTACTTTGTTTAAGCAATTTTGTGGGGGAGAAAATATAGAGGACTGTGAGAAAACTATCCAAACGCTTGCTCAATATCGCGTAGGAACGATTTTAGATTATTCCGTAGAAGGGGAGAAAACAGAACAGGCTTTTGGTGAAACGGAAAAAGAAACCATAGCAAGCATATACAAGGCAGCGAGTAACCCTTCTGCTATTCCCTTTACCGTTTTCAAAACCACAGGATTAGCTCCCTTTGAGTTATTGGAAAAAATGTCTGCTTTTATTAACAATCCTAACCTTTCGCTAAGCGAAAACGAGGAGGCAATGTTTCAAAGACTTACAGCAAGAGTAGATAATATTTGCTATACAGCGCATCAACAGGGAGTCAGGGTATTCATAGATGCAGAGGAAACTTGGATTCAAGATGCGATAGATGCCCTTGCTTACCAAATGATGGAAAAGTATAACCGCCAGCGCGTAATTGTATATAATACGTATCAACTTTACACAGTAGCAGGCTTGGGTAAGTTAAAAATCGCCAAAGAAAAAGGTTTAGACAAGGGCTTTAAAATAGGAGCAAAAATAGTTCGCGGGGCTTACATGGAGAAAGAACGCGCTCGTGCAAGAGCATTGGGGTACGCTGACCCTATCCAACCTAACAAGTCCTCTACGGACAAGGCATTTAACGAAGCCTTGCTTTTCTGTGTAGAGAATAAGTCCATGATAGATTTTTGTGCAGGTACGCACAACGAGCAGAGTTGTCTGTACTTAGCCAAGATTATGGAGCAACACCATATTGCCAAAGATGATGCAGGAGTGTGGTTTGCCCAACTCTACGGCATGAGCGACCATATCTCTTTTAACTTAGCAAAAGCAGGATACAACGTAGCAAAGTACGTACCTTACGGTCCTTTGAAGTCCGTTATGCCCTATCTTTTCCGCAGAGCGGCTGAGAACACCTCCGTAGCAGGACAAAGCAGCCGAGAGTTTACGCTAATAAGTAAGGAAATAGCACGACGAAGAAGAGCCAAAGGAAAGTTGTAAATATACTACCAAGAAAAAATTTTAGTCAAAGCATTGGATTCACTGATTCAAAGACATACCGCGCTTTCTGCCAATATTGTCGCATTTTGTAGGTATCTTAGAACGCAAGATTTTAACTTAGGGGTAGCGGAGGAACAAGATGCCCTCCAAGCCCTTGCTTGCTTACCTTTGGCAAATCAGGAGGTCATGAAATTGCTTTTGCAAGCTACCTTAGTAAAAAACCTGCAACAACTTTCGCAGTTTGATAAACTTTATCAAAATTACTGGAAAGAAGTAGAAAAAGCCGTAGATTCCAAAATTACCGAAGGAAAGGCAGAGGAAACTTCACCTAAACCCACTCGTAATCAGCAACCTTCGCTCCTCGCCTTAAAAAATTGGCTTTATGGAAATAAAAACGAAGAAATTACAGAAATAGCGACTTATAGCCCTTCGGAAGTGCTAAACAAAAAAGATTTTACCCTATTCACCTCCCAAGAAATGCAAGAGGTAGGTAAAATTATCCAACTATTAGCGAAAAACTTGTCGTTCCATCTCAGCAGAAGAAAACAAAGGTCAAAAAAACACCAAACCTTAGACTTGCGGAGAACACTATATCTCAATAAAAACTACCAAGGCGAGGTGCTAAAATTGGCTTATCAACAGCCTAAACTCAAAAAATTGAAGCTGATATTGATTTGCGATGTAAGCAAGTCTATGGACTTGTATAGCCGCTTTTTGATTCAATTCATGTACGCTTTTCAAATAGCTTATCAACGCATAGAAACCTTTGTTTTCAGTACTTCTCTGCAACACATTACCCAAGAGCTTAAACGCAAAAATATCAACCAAACCTTGCAGGAATTAGCAGAAAAAGTGCCTCAATGGTCAGGGGGTACGCAAATAGGGCAATCGCTCTCTACTTTTTGCCAAGAATATGAAAGACTATTAGACACAAGAACTTCTGTTATCATCGTCAGCGACGGTTGGGATACAGGCAAGGTAGAACTACTGGAAAGTAGCATGACCAAAATCCACAAAAAAGCAAGAAGTGTAATTTGGCTGAACCCCTTGGCGGGTAATCCTGATTACAAGCCCGCTACCCAAGCTATGATAGCCGCCCTGCCTCACATAGACATTTTTGCTCCTATTCATAACTTAGAAAGCCTGAGAAATCTTCTTAGCAGACTGTAAAAAAATGAGCAAGTCTGACAGGTCTATCAAACAAAATCACTTACAGACTGTTCTTAGTTTAAAACTCAGTAAAGATATGTTTGGATTGTTTAAGAAAGAAAGCGAAATAGAAAAGCTAAGTAAGAAATACGCAAGGCTTATGAAAGAAGCCCACCAACTTTGGCAGACGAATAGAGCCGCAGGCGACCAAAAAGTAGCAGAAGCCGAGGAGATTGCTAAGCAAATAGAAGAAATCAAGAAAAACCAACAGTAAGTTTTCTGCGTTCTAACTTTCCAAAAGTGGCAAATTTTTGGAAAGTTTTTTTGTTAGCCAAAGAAAGCAAAAATAACTACTCCGACCTCTCTTATTTTCCCAAGATTTCGTACTTGCTTAGTGGACATATTTTTTATATCAGACCTTGCAGGTTTTAAAAAAACCTACGAGGTTTTTACATCTTTAACACTACCAATCTACTTTACACTTAGAATATATTGAGCCACCAATTTTAATTGTCTTTCTGATAAGTGCGACTGGGCAGGCATTGCTTCTCCTACACGCTTCTTGCCGGGAGCTTTTATCCACTGAATCATAGCGGCAGGATTGCCTTGATAAATTTGGGACATTTCTTTGATAGTAGGACCGATGAGCTTTTGGTCAGCCGCATGACAAGTAGAGCAGTTCTCTTGGAATACTTGCTTGCCTAAACTTATCTCAGCTTGCAACTGTTCGGGAGTGAGTTTCTCTGTCTTGGTATTTACCGCAGTCTTAGGCTTATCCACTGAGGCAGTTCTTGCAGTAGTAGCTGTAGTTTTATTTTGAGTTACTTTTGCCCTCGGAGAGTATTTAGCCACTATATTTGTTATCTTGTCTCCGTCTGGAAACTCATTCAGGGTATAGTAGCCAAAGTCGTGCAGCAGAGGTACTTTTTCCTCTTTTGCAAGCACATCCGAAGCCTTGATTTCATGGATGTAGTGCTGGCGTAAACCCTCGACTACTAAGCGTGCTCTCGTGCCATCTTCTGAAACAACTACTCCTTTGATTTTACATTCCTGCTCGTTAATCATAGGGCTACCGTATTTGCCATGATGCTTGTAAATGAAACTCTTAATGGCGTATGAATCAATGTACTCTGCTGTGGTTTTGTCCGCAGGTTTGGTAAATTCCAACTCAAATCCGTCAGGTTTGGCATATACAGCTTTGATTTCAAAAGGTACTCTCCCACTCCATACTAACCTTTGGAGCGCGTATGGAGCTTTTCCTGTGCTTGCCCAGCCTCGATTGGTCTGACCTACAAACATAGAGCCGTCCGCTCCCCAAGCCATACGCAATACACCCGAAGCAAAACCTTCTCTAAACGGAAAAACTATTCCTTGATATCTGCCTTTGACCTTTTCCAAAAACACACGCATGATTTTACTTTGCCCTTGGTCGCCTACAAAAACTTGATTTTCAAATACTCCAAACTTGCCTCCTGTTTTATCAGGAATAATATCAGAAGTAGAAATACCTAAAATACCATGAGGCAACCATACCGAAGGCGATTTAATTTTTCCTTTATTTTTGAGTTCCTCTGCTACTTCGAAGAGTGGCTTTCCTGAATCTGTAATATCGTTTCTTCTCAGACTCACTGGCGAATCTGTTTCTCCTGCCCAGTCCAGCCCTGCGGGATTCCCTCCGACAAAATCTCCCTGCTCTACATGAGTAATGAACCCTGAACCTATCCAATCTCCTTGATTATCAGAGTAAAAAATATCTCCCTCTGCGTTCAAACCTAAACCCGCAGGTGAGCGAACTCCCGTAGCATAGGGAATGAGTTTACCCTCTGGCGTAATCTTGACCATCCAGCCTCTCCATTTTACCTTACTTCTCCCAATCCACCATTCAGGGTCAAAAAAGCCTACGTTAAATGTAACTATCATTTCTCCATTAGGTAGAAATTTAGGACCGAAGCTATATTCATGATAATTTCCTGACAAATCCCAAGTGCAAACGGTTTCGTACACATCAGCTATGTCGTCGCCGTTGCGGTCTATCAATTTAGTAAGTTCACTTCTTTGAGCCACATAAAAAGCGTTATCCCGATAAGCCAAGCCCAAAATCTCGTGTAACCCTTGTGCAAATAGCTTGAAATAGGGATTTTTGCCTTCTTTCATGTAAGGATTCTCAATAAGCCATACTTCGCCGCGGCGCGTAGCTACGGCTAACCTTCCATCAGGAAGACTCTCCACCCCTCCACCTTCTAGGATAATGCCTTCGGGAATAGGCAGAGTAACCATTTTGTAATAGTCATTTTCCGTAGGGAGTGTTGGAGTCTCAATAGATTGACTTAGTGCAGAAAAGGAAAGCAAGAAGAATCCTAAAAAGTAGCACAAATTTTTCTTTTTCATAATTAACTTTGATAATCAGTTAGTTGTCAATTTTTAATCTATTCATATTGATTGGCATTGCTAACATTAAATAGCCAGCACGCCTTTAATTTCAGGAACTTCATTTTTGATAGTCTGCTCCACTCCTGCCTTCAAAGTCATCATAGACATCGGGCAGGAACTACATGTGCCGACAAGCTCGACTTGGGCAATCATTTCATCAGAAATATCGAGTAACTTTACATTTCCTCCATCTGCTTCCAAGTAAGGTCTAATGTGATTCAAGGCATTTTCTACCTTTTCTATAAGTTCTTTTTTCATGTATTAAAATATAATGCTGCAAATATAAGATTTTGGGTTAGAATTTTCCATACTTTTTAGCTATTTGTATCAGCTTTTTCTATGGCTAATAGCCTCTCTACTGCTTTGGGTTTTTGAGGCTCTTTACTCTTAATTTTTTCTTGTAACTTCAAAAAACCTCCAATCAGTGCCTCCGGACGAGGTGGACAGCCCTGTACATAGACATCTACGGGAATAATTCTATCCACGCCTTTGACTACATGGTAGCCATGCTCCCAGTACGGCCCTCCGCAATTGGAGCAACTGCCCATAGAAATCACATAGCGAGGCTCTGACATTTGCTCATACAAGCGGCGAATACGGTCTGCCATTTTAAAAGTAACTGTCCCCGCTACTATCATAACATCAGACTGACGAGGCGAGGCACGTGGGAAAACCCCTATCCTGTCCAAATCGTAGTTAGAGGTATAAGCCCCCATCATCTCTATGGCACAGCACGCCAAGCCAAAACTCATAGGCCAAAGCGAAGACAAGCGAGCCCAAGTAAGTAAGTCGTCCAACTTAGCCACTACTACTCCCCCTTCTCCTGTTTTTATCCTTTCAACAAAACTCATCGTTTGCAACCTTTTCAAAATTTTATTCGTTTTTTTATAAAACTCAAATTTAGACTTTTTTAGCTCTCGCCCACAATAATTTGTTTTCTATAACTTCAAATTAACAGGCATTTTATTAACTTTGTAACAAAAATGATAGAGAAAGTATTTGTAAAAGTATAAAAATCTTATGAAAAAGCATTCTTTAATAATTTGCGGACTTTTAGCAGTCGTTGTATTATTCAATTCTTGTAAGACCAACATTATAGAAATTCCTCCTCCTGATTATATAGATATTATGACCAAAGCAGGAACGTTTAAAATGTTCAAGAGATTTGATAGTGGAACGGAAGAGGACAGGCTTTTTAAGTCGCGCGATGCAGATATTGTCATAAAAAAATCCCCTACTCCTAATGAAGTGCTTTTTGAGGAGACTTATAAGCAAAACGAGAGAAATGTAACCGTTACCTACCGCGTAACACTGGTCGACCCTACTGCCTTTTCCAATGCGGTTAAGTTAAGCATTCCACGCCAAACTATTAATAATGATACCTATGAAGGTGTAGTACACCCTGATTTGGCAAGTAATAATTTACAAGGCTTTTTTGAGGCTTTCGATGCCAATGACAAAAAAGACCCTAAAACACCTGTCAATAGACTGATATTTGCCATCAGAGTCAACGGGGAGCGTTGGTTATACGGAGCAAGATAACAGCAAAGGCTTGGCGAAGGAGAAGTTTAAAGCACTACACTCTACACTTGCACTGAGGTAAATAAAAAGCAACTCAGTGCAAAATTTATTACTGCGTCTGCACTTTTGGGAT